>Ga0335085_10002317_pt1 | contig 36035 bp, 33 predicted proteins | sample Lox_Sample_45_FD_206712 | JGI IMG/M metagenome (GOLD analysis project Ga0335085, IMG submission 206712) | Soil microbial communities from Loxahatchee National Wildlife Refuge, Florida, United States - Lox_Sample_4.5 | ecosystem: Environmental > Terrestrial > Soil > Wetlands | place: USA... | reverse complement strand
TGCCACAGTCCGACGACCATAATGCCGACACCGACGATAAAAAGGATCAGCGGGCGGCCAACGCCGAGAACCAACTCCCGCGCTGTGCCCCCGCCAAGCGGCTCGCTCGGCATCGCACCGATGGATTGCTCCATCAGCATCAGCAGCGGGATTGCGGTCGCCAGGATGAGTACAATCGCAGCCCATCCGGCCTGCTTCTGTGCGATCGGCAGCGGTTCCTGAATCGTTGCGGGCAACGCCGCGTTGGCAACTGACTGCCACCGCGCCCATGCCGCGCCGATCACCGCAAGCAAAAGCGCGAGCGGCAATCCGAACAGCGCGACGCGGTCCCAAGAAGCATCAAGAATGGATGCCGCCGCGATCAGCACCGGCGAAAACAGGAGGCCATGACCCGCCGAAATCGCCAGGGCCAAGGCGATCGGCACCTGTCCGCGTGCCTGCGTCCCTCCGCCGCTGATCGGCCGAAGTAGCGGTATCAGCAGGGCAAAGGCGGCGGCGGGCGAAGCGCCGATGCCCGCGATCAGGCCCAAAAGCGCCGCAATCCTGGGGCCGCTGAACCATCGCCAGCGGCGGATTGTCACCTCGATCCGATCGGCGGCTGCGGTGCTCTCGGCTAAACCGGAAACCAAGCCCGCGGCGACAATCACCAGTCCCGGAGAATAAAGCGCTTGGGAGAATCCGGTACCAAAGTCCCTACCCAGGAGACTGATGGAAAGCCCGGCAGCCAGGCCGAAACCCGAGGCTACCAACACCAGCACGAGAAACGGATGGAAATAGCGCAACTGCGTGGCCGCGATGACAACCGCGACTGACGCGAGCAGAAGGAGCGCGTCGAAGAACGGCATTCCGGACATTATTGTTCTGGTCCTCGACGTAGGGGCACGACGTAGCTGCGTTCTGCCGTGTTATTCACCGGCCGCAAGATTTTCATCCTAGTATGATTTGGTGGATGGACGAGTGGGAACGGCAGAAAAGATGAACGAGCGCAACGAAAGACGCCGCCGCTCGTCCCGTCGGCTCGGTGCCGTGCTGCTCTTCACGGCACTGATCGTCGCGAGCGGCCCTGCTCTGGCTGCGGCATCCGATTTCATCCATGCTGAAGGAAGGCATCTTGTCGACGGTAACGGCGCACGCTTCGCCATCAAGGGGATCAATCTCGGCAATTGGCTCGTCCCCGAAGGCTACATGTTCAAATTTACTCGCGCCCGGTCACCCCGCGAGATTGCAGATGTGATCGAGGCGCTGGTTGGTCCGCAAGACGCATCACGTTTCTGGACCGAATTTCGCGACGTATACGTTGCCCGCGACGACATCCGTTTCATCAAAGCGGCCGGCTTCAATACGGTTCGCGTCCCGCTGCACTGGCGGCTGTTCGTCAAACCGGGTGATGGAAGCGCCGATGGTTTCGAAGGACCCGGCTGGGCTCTTATCGACCGGCTCGTTGGCTGGTGCCGGGAAGCTGGCTTGCGCGTGATCCTCGACCTGCACGCCGCACCCGGCGGCCAGACCGGAGTCAATCACGACGACGGCCCGGGCTTCCCGCTGGTTTTCTATGTGCCGCATTATCGGCGGCTAACCATTGCGTTATGGCGCGAACTCGCCAGCCGATACCGCGACGACCCGACCATCCTCGGCTATGACCTTTTGAACGAACCGATCTCGCCTTACAACGACATGGATTATCTCAATCCGCGATTGGAGCCGCTGTACCGCGAGATCGTAGCCGCCATTCGCAGCGTTGATAAAAATCACGCGGTGCTGCTTGCCGGTGCGCAATGGAGCATCAGCTTCGCTGCATTCAGCCGGCCGTTCGATGCCAACGCAGTTTATACGTACCATAAATTCTGGGCCAAGCCGACGCGCGATGCCGTGCAGAGCTATCTCGACTTCAGCAATCGCTGGAGGGTACCTTTGTTGATTGGCGAGACCGGCGAATACAACGACGAATGGAACCGGACATTCCGCGAGCTTAACGAGCGCCTCGGCATCGGCTGGTGCTTCTGGCCCTACAAGAGCCTCGACACGGAAACCGCTGTTGTCTCCATCACAAAGCCGGCGGGATGGGAACTGATCGCCGAAGCCGGGAGCAGAGACATTACCGACCTGCAGCCGAGTTCCCTTCCGGCGCGCGCGCAGGCCAAAGCCATCCTTGATGCTTATCTGGAAGCCGCGAAGTTCAAAAATGATCGCGTCAACGCCGGTTATCTCCAGTCTCTTGGGCTCGCGGCACCATAGGTCATCGTGTTCCGAGCGTCGAAAAATGGCGCAAGAGTTTCGGCCAGCCGATTTGCGAAATGTCAACCGTTAGAGCAACCCGCCGTTGCCAGAGGTGACGACTGACGCTAGCGATTAAGTGAGACTCGCTTCGCCGCGCAGTGCCGGCCGAGGATCGGTATCCGTGGACAAGTGGTGGACGGAACTATCGCCCGACAGCAAGCCTAGCGTTTCGGCGGCCGTTCGCTTGATGCAGGTCGCGGGACAGTTGCGGCAGCGTCCGAGCATCGGTTATGCGACGGCCTTCGCCACTGTAGGATTGGCGACGGTTGTGCAATGGCTGGGCCAGGACTTTTACGCCGGCGCGCCGTTTTTAACAATATATCCGGCAGTGATCGTGACGACGTTGATCGGCGGATTGGGCGCCGGACTTGCCTCCGCCATACTGGCCGGCGCCTCGCAATGGGGCCTGTTCATTCCGAACTTTCATTGGCTCGCCATGGTCTCGTATGTGTTCGATGCCACGGTGTGCGTCCTGCTGATTGTGTTCATCAACGGAGCGCTGGACCGTCTCCTCGTTGACGTCGACCAGGAGAAACAGGCCAAGCAACATCAATATCTTTTGGCCAAGGAACTACACCACCGAATCCAGAATCTTTTGACCGTAATCCAGGCGGTTATTCGGTTCAGCATTCCCAACGACGGAACGATTCAAGCCTCGATGATCAAACGCCAGCTGATGGATCGGATCCAATCCATGTCGGCTGCCAATCGGACCATCACGGATTCGATGGGGGACGGGATTCGTCTTATCGATCTCATCAACAGCGAAATCAGCGCCTTCGAATCCCGATTCGACATCAGCGGCAACACTGCCGTGGCACTGGGTCCGCAAATGACACAAAACCTCTCATTGATCCTGCATGAACTCCTCACCAACGCGCTCAAGTATGGCGCACTATCCGTTCCACGCGGCCGGGTCAGCCTGCGGCTTGATTCAACGCATTCAGTGTTGACGTTTGCCTGGCAAGAGCGCGACGGGCCGCGGGTGGCGCCACCGCTCAGCTCCGGTTTTGGGAGCCGCATTCTGGACACGTTCGCCAGGGGCTTCTGTCAGAACGTCGACATCTGTTACGCCGAGAGCGGGCTTCGTTATACATTGCAGATCAGCTCGGAACGTATCAAATCCCTTCCCAGGCTGATTACGACGGTCCGCACATCGGAATCCGCCGTCACTGCAAACGCGGCATAAGCAAAGACCAACTGGCAGCCGAGCCGACGGAGAGCCGTCCGTTGCGCCGGTGACGTTTACCAGTTCCCGGTCACCAGCCGCACGATGACCGGGCACAGGATGACGACGAACAGCACCGGGAAAATGCACACCATCATCGGCACCGAGAGCTTGGCCGGCAGGGCGTAGGCCTTTTCCTCGGCGCGCGACAATCTCTTGTGGCGCATGTCGTCGGAGTAGACCCGCAACGCGTCACTGATGCTGGAACCAAGCTCATCCGATTGTTGAATAAGGGTGGCGAAGGAGCGCGCCTCTTCCAGGCCGAGCCGGTCGCCCAGATGTTCGAGTGCCTCAGTCACGGTGCGGCCGGCGCGGATTTCCAGATTGGCCATATGGATGTTGGCGGACAGCGATGGGTAGGAATCGCTGAGTTCGCGCCCGATCCGGTCGAGCGACGCCTCCATGGCGAGACCCGCATCGGCGCACACGACCATGAGGTCCATCAGGTCGGGGAATCCGGAGCGGTGCTCTTGACGCTTTTTCTTGATGATCTGGTCAAGATAGAACGTCGGCGCCAGGTATCCGCAAACGCCGCCCGCCAGCACGACCAGCCAGAACGTCGACTTGCCCTGGAAATGGAACATCGGCAACACAAAGAACAACGCAACCGTCAAACCTAGCGCCAGCGTCAGTCGCGCAAAGAAAAAATAGGCTGCAGCGCGCGGGTTATAGATGCCGGCTTGCACGAGCCGATGCTGCAGCATCTTGAGGTCTTTGCTGTCGGTGGTCGAATAATGCTTGGTCGCATAATCAATCAGTCTGTGCGCGACCTTGACGCCTGAATATCGCAGCGAGCGTCGCCCGTCGGTGTCCTCGTCGTCGAGACCGACCCGGACGGCCCGGCGGCGAACCGCTTCGCGCGCCCGCACGGCAATCATCACCGCAAACGCAAGCGTGCCGGTAGCGAGGAAGACGAGCAGGCTCAGCATCGTCGTCGCGCTGTCGCCGAGCAGGGCAAAGGTTGAGCTTGCGTTCATCGCTCAGATCTTGAAGTTGACCATCTTGAACATGATCAGGTTGCCCACCAGCATCCAGCCGGCAGCCGAGCCAAGCAGGATCTTGGTGAGATGCTCGTGCCAGACGGGCGCGTAGAAAGTCGGCGCCACGACCTGAACGACGATGAACATGCCGATCGGCAATGAGGACAGGATCATTGCCGAGGCGCGGCCTTCGGACGCCAGCGCGCGAATTTTTCGTCGCATTTTGAAGCGCTGGCGGATGACGTTGGAAAGGTTTTCAAGGATCTCGCCGAGATTGCCGCCGGTCGAGCCCTGGATGCCGACGGCGGTGATGAACAGCGGCAGATCGTCCGAGCCGATGCGGGCGTAGAGATTGCGCATCGCCGTCTCCAGGTCGGCGCCGTAGGTGATTTCATCCGATACCATGCCGAATTCGCTGCCGATCGGATCGGGCATTTCGCGTGCCACCATGTTGATGGCGATCGGCACCGGATGTCCGGCGCGCAGGCTGCGCACGATCATGTCGAGGGCATCGGGAAACTGGGCGCCGAACCGCTTCTGCCGGCGGGCGCGCAACAGACGCAGCACGAGATAAGGCAGCGCGGTCGCGCTGAACAAAGCGGCGACGGCCGCATAGAGGATATTCGCAGAGAATACGAAGGTTGCGACGGCCGCAAAAACCGCGGTCACGGCAATGACCAAAATGAGCCGGCCGAACCCCATGGTGAGGCCGGATTGCAGGATCAGGCGGTTCAGCGCCAGGAAGCTGAGCCGATAATTGCCGGCGCCGGTCAGGCCGCGCTCGCGCCGCAGCTCGACGAGGACGCTTTCGCGATCCTTCCGGTCTTTCGACAGCATCAGCCGGCGGTTGATCGTGCTGCGGTACGAACCCGCCGCAAAGCAGAGCAGATAGACGGCCTCGAAAGTCAGCGCCGCGGAGGCCGCGACCAGCACCCAGATCAGGTAGATGGGATCGAATTCAGCGGACATCGGCCGTTCCGATCACAGCTGTTGCGACGGATCGAAGTAGGAGCCGGGAATCTTGATTCCCATCGCGACGAGGTCGGCCAGAAAACGCGGGCGGATCCCGGTGGCCTGGAAATGCCCCTGTACGGAACCGTCAGGCGCCGTACCGGTGCGCACGTATTTGTAGATCTCCTGCATCTGGATGATGTCGCCTTCGAGCCCGGTGATCTCGGCGATGCTCATCACTCGTCGCTTGCCGTCGGACAGCCGCGACAGCTGCACGATGACCCGAATGGCGGCTGCAATCTGGCCGCGGATGCTGGCGACCGTCATCGGCATACCGGCCATGCCAATCATCTGCTCAAGTCGGGAGACCGCGTCGCGCGGCGTATTGGCATGAACCGTCGCCATCGAGCCTTCGTGGCCGGTGTTCATCGCCTGCAACATGTCGAAAGCTTCCTCGCCGCGGCACTCGCCGAGGATCACGCGATCGGGCCGCATGCGGAGCGCGTTCTTGACCAGATCGCGCTGCCGGATCTCGCCTTTGCCTTCGATGCTTGGCGGCCGCGTCTCCATCCGGCCCACATGCGGCTGTTGCAACTGCAGCTCGGCCGCGTCCTCGATGGTGAGAAGTCGTTCCTTCTCCGAAATGAACGAAGAGAGCGCATTGAGCATCGTCGTCTTGCCGGAGCCGGTGCCGCCGGAAATGATCAGCGTGACGCGCGCCTTCACGGCGGCTGCGAGCAATTCGGCCATCGGCGGCCGCAGCGCGCCGACCTCAACCAGCTTGTTCAGATTGAAAGGCTTCTTGGAAAATTTGCGGATCGATACCAGCGGACCATCGATCGCCACCGGACGCACCGCCACGTTGACACGCGAGCCGTCGAGCAGCCGCGCGTCGCACATCGGATGCGATTCATCGACGCGCCGGCCGACCGCCGAGACGATCTTGTTGATGATGCGAAGCAGATGGGTCTCATCCTTAAAGCGCACGCTGGTCGGCTCGAGCATGCCGCCGCGCTCGACGTAAACGCACTCATGGCCGTTGATGAGGATATCGTTGACGGTCTGGTCCTTGAGCAGCGGTTCGAGCGGACCGAGGCCGGTCATTTCATCGAGAATTTCCGATACGAAATCGTTGAGCTCCTGGGTGTTGAGCGCGAGCCGCTCGGTCAGCACGTATTGTGAAACCAGCTCCTGGATGTGACCGCGGATTTCGTCTTCGGGAAGCTTTTCCAGCGCCGACAGATTGATCTCCTCGATCAGCCGGCGGTGCAAACGCACCTTGGCGTCAAGGAGCTTGTCGGTGAGGAGCGGATTTGAGGCCGCAGGAGCAGAGGCTTCCGGCGCAGCTTCCGGAGCCGTCTCGGGAAATACCGTCCAGGATACGCCCTCAAGCGCGGTATCATCCGCAGCCGGGATCAGCTCCGGAGCGGCAACGCGGCGTGTAGTGAAACGACCTGCCATAACTTCGGTCCTACGACGCCAGCGCGCGCGTTAGCTTTGCCCTTGGCACGATCCGTCCTACGATCGCGCCCAAGACAGCTTGAATTTTTTGCCGTCTGCCGTCCCGGCCTTGGCAGTTTTGCCGCTGCTTTGTGGGAGAATGATTTTTTTGAGCTGGGCCGTGATTTTGTTGCCCGGCCTGACCTCGTCCAGCGGTACACCGCGGTCGATGGCCTCGCGAACCAGGCCGTAGTCGTTGGGCACGCAGGCCAGAAACGGATCACCGATCGCCTGTTCGATGTCGGCGCGGCGCAAGCCGGAAGAGAACATCTTCTGGGCAAAACGATTGATGATCACCTGCGGCTGGGGGCCGTCACCCATCCGTTCGCGGATCGCTTCGACCAGCTGCTTGGCGTGGCGCAGTCCCGGCACTGTCGTCTCACTGACAACGAACAGCCTGTTGGAGCCAAGCAATACACTGTCGGTCCATGAGAACCAGGTGCGCGGCATGTCGAACACCACGTAATCGAAATTCGACGACACCAGATCAAGGAGCCGCGTCACGACGTCCGGATCGAACGAGCGCATCTCTGCGGGACGGTTCGGCGCCGCGACCACGGCGAGTCCGGACGAATGATGCGACAGCATGATTTCGAGCAACTGCCGATCGAGCCGCTCCGGGCGCGGCTCGATTTCGCTCAGATTGAGGCGAGGTTCGATGTCGAGATAGTCGGCGCAAGCGCCGTGCTGGAAATCGAGATCGACCAGGCAGGTCGCAGTCTTTGCCCGCGTGCCGCTGTTGAGGAGAACCATCGCGGTCTGCACGGCGAGCGTGGTCACGCCAGCGCCGCCCACGGCCGGCAGAAAGGTGAATATCTGGGATTCTTTCGCGTCCGAACTGGCCGGCGGCTTGGCGACGCGTGCGCAAGTCTGAACCAGATCGACCGGCGGCACCGGCTTGATCAGAAGGTCAGCGACCCGCATCTGCATCAGGCGTCGGGCGATATTGCCCTCGAAAGTCCGCATGACCGCGACGACGGGCGGCCAGCTGCCGATGCGGGTCATGAACCGTTCGAGGGCCTGCAGCTCCAATTCATCGCCGGGATCGAGATCGGCGATGATGACGCTGGCGCCTTCGACGTCGATGTGATCCTGCTCGGAGAGCGTCCCCTTGACGACGTCGAGCTCAATCTGCGCGCTCGAGCCAAAAGTCGCACGAACGCTCTCGTCGAACGCGGCATCGCCGGTCACGACGACCACGCGGGTCTGGACCCCGGAGGATGCAGATCGGCCGATGCGCATCACTCAAACTCGCATGATAGGGCGCCGCTCATTGGCCGGAATTGCCGCCCGACCCGCCGTTGGCGCCGCCAGGATTGCTGACCGTGATGTTTTGAGTTTGCGCCGGCGCTTGTGACCCACCTTGCAGCGACGTCGAATCGACCGGCTGAATCACTTTATCGAGGCGATAACGCTCGATCGCCAACTGCATCTTCTGGCCGTTGAACGCGATGTTGGTGTTGCCGCTATGGGGCGGCCACGGATCGACCGTCTGCTCTGCGCCGTTTGCGGCAATCGCGTCGCCGGCCGACAGCGCGATGGTGTCGCGCCGTGCGTAGTAGATGTCGGAGCAGCCGGCGAGTGCGGCAGCCAGCATCGTGCAGGCAGCTATCGTGCGTACGACGCCCCGCTTCTTCTGTTTAGTTTCTGGCTGAAACATAAACCCCTCCCGTCCTCGGCAGATCGAGGATATGGCCGACAAACGGCCGGTTTATTGCGCCGATGGCGAGCCGCGCCAGCGCCGGACTGACCTCAGCCTGGCCCATCAGAAAGAAGTCGATGTCGTTTGCCGGCAGGCTGGAGTCGAGCGGCGTGTGAATGGGAGCGCTCGGCGGCAGCGGACGAACGATGTGCGGTGTCACCAGGATCACCAGATCGGTCTCACTCTTCTGGTACTGGCTGGAGCGGAACAGTGAGCCGAGCACCGGCGTGTCGCCGATCCACGGCAGCTGGTCCTGCGCGGTCGAACTCTGGTTCTGCAACAGACCGCCGAGCATGAAGCTTTGACCGTCCCGCAATTCGATCGTGGTCGACGCCCTGCGGGTGATGAGTCCCGGGACCGACGTACCGAGGACGGTCACGGTATGCGTGGGGTCGATCTCGCTCACCTCAGGCTTGATTATGAGGTTGATGTTCCCATCCCGGAGCACCGTGGGCGTGAATGAGAGTCCGACGCCGTAGGGCTGGTAGGCGAAAGAGATCGCTCCGAGGCTACCGGCTTGAGGGACGGGAAACTCCCCGCCGGCAAGGAAGCTCGCGGTGTCTCCGGACAAAGCCACCAGATTGGGTTCCGCCAGGCTGCGGGCGAGACCTTTCTGTTCGAGCGCGTTGATCGACACGTCGAGTGAGTTTTTTCCGCCGAACAATTGCCCAACCAAGAAGCCGAACGGCGCCGCGCCCGACAGAACGCCGGCGGCAACCGTTGACGACAGCGGGGTCCCGGAAATGCCGCTGGGAAGCACGCTCTGCCCGCCGATACCGCTGTTCGAAAAGGCCGGCTGCTGGAAAGAACCGCCCGGCGCGGTTATCGGCAATTGCTGAGCCGGGACCTGGTTGCCGATGTTGGCTACGGCGCCGCTGCCAAACATGTTCCACTGTACGCCCAGCTCACGGCTTGCCGAACGCGACACTTCGATGAAGCGAACCTCCAGCATGATCTGCTGCGGCCGCATCACCTGAACGGTATTGATGACGTCCGGCACGAACTGGCGGGCAATCTGCACCGTCTTATCGAGCGTGACGGCGTCCGCCGCCATGCCACTCAAGAGGATGTGGCCGTTGACCGAGGACACCTTAATGCCGCCGCCGCCGACATGGGAAATCTCTTCATTAAGCCGTGCGAGGTCGTAAGCCACCTCGACGTCAAAGATTTTCAGGACCTTCTTTTCCGCGCCGTAAACCACCACGCGGGTGGTGCCGATCTTCTTGCCAAAGATCGACAGCTTACGGTCGGTGAGCGGAATGACGTCGGCGACCTCGGGATCGCTCACCGTGATATCGACCAGACTCTCGTCGGTCTGCCTGTCTTCCGACTTTCCAACCAACACTGTCATCGTTTCCTTGTGCGCAGCGTTTATGAACGAAAGCCGCTCCTGCGCATGCGATGCACCGGTCGCCAACCAGAGCATCGCGCCGATGCCAGCCATCAGCACCACGGATGCTCGCCGGCGGCCATTCCCGACCGCCTGTTGCCCATTCCTGCACCTGTTATCCACGTCAGCCTCCCCGCTGTTGCTCATTGTCCCCGAACTCATGTCAACGCCCCAATATTTTGCTGATCACCATTTCCGTCAGTCGTGTGCTGGCTCCGGATTGCGGCGCATGGCCGTTTGCGCTCCCGCCCGCTCGACTGGAACTTTGTAATCCTCGTGCTTGAAGGTCTCGCGCTCGTGCTTGAATGCGCGCGTCACGCTGACAGTCGCAGCGTGCGGATCGCGCCAGGATGTGAATGTCTTGCCCAGATCCGACAGCGTCACCCGCCGCGAATTGTCCGCCGACACCTCGCCCGCCTTGCGCAGCAACAGCGACAGGGTTCCGACCTGCGACGCCAGCGAAAGCCTCTGCGCATCGGCGACATAGACTTCCAGCGTCACCGCCTTGACCACCGAAGGCTTCAATGACATCGCATCCGCGGACTGATCGACAGCAAGCACACGCGCGTTCTCGATGACGACGTCGTTGGTCGCGTTCTCTTTGTCGGTTTGCCGCGTCAGCACGACATCGACGTGATCGCCGGGGAACACAAAGCCGGCGACGCCCTCGACGTCGTTGACGCGAATGGTAACGGCCTTCATGCCTTCCTGAAGCACCGCTGAAAGGGTCGCGCGCTGGCCCGGGCCGGTGATCTTGGAAGCGAGAACCGCTTCGTTCTCATGCATCGGCAGCACCACGGCGCGCTTTGCCGTGGCCAGATCGGCGATCTTGCTGAAAGCGCCCGCCGGTAACGCACCCTGTGGCCACGGCACCTCGCGCAGCGATGCCGCCACGATCTCATCACCGAACCGCAGCGGCTTACTTGCGACCACGATCGTGCGTGCCGGTGCTTCCGGCTTCTTATTCGCTTCGAGGCTCCGCATCCGCATCTCGGCCTGATTATTCAGCCAAGCCTGCGCCAGGAATACCGCGAGCAGCCCAAACAGGACTGCAAAACCGATCATCACGATAGTGCTCGTGCGCACGTCTGTCCCCTAATGACGCGTCCGTTATTCTTGGTATCGCGTTCGCAGTATTGGGATGCCGGTAGTATTGAATTGGTGAAGCGGACCGCGAGTTATCGGCCTATGCTGAAGATTGGTTGAAGCCGTATTCTTTATGAGGTGTGTATTTGCTTTAAGCGAACAGATAACCTTTACGAAAATTCAGCGATCGTAATACTCCCGCAATCACCGCAACGAGGCCAGGCGCGCATGCCCAGCACCGCAATCGACTCCGCCGTGTTCCGCAATATCTTCTCCACCGAGGCCATGCGGCGCGTGTTTTCCGACGAAACCCGCGTGCAAAAGTACCTCGACTTCGAGGCGGCGCTGGCGCGGGCGCAGTCGGGGCTCGGAATCATCCCGCAGGATGCCGCCGAAGAAATCGTTCACCATTGCGATGCCGGCGAGATCGACTTTGTTAAGCTTGAAAGGGAAACCGCGCGGATTGGCTATCCGGTGTTGCCAGTGGTGCAACAGCTCGTCGCACTGTGCCGCGACGGGCTCGGTGAGTGGTGCCATTGGGGCGCGACCACGCAGGATGTGACCGATACTGCCACCATTCTGCAGGTCCGCGAAGCGCTCACTCTTATAGAAGCGGACATCGATGCGATCGCCGGCGCGCTTGCCGGATTGGCGCGCAAATACCGCGACACGCCGATGGCCGGCCGCAGCAACCTTCAACAGGCGGTGCCGATCACTTTCGGGTACAAGATCGCAACCGTGCTCGCCGCATTTGAGCGCCACAAAGAGCGGCTGCGGGAATTGCGCGCCCGGGTTCTGGTCGGCGAGTTTGGCGGCGCCGCTGGCACACTTGCTTCGCTTGGCGGCCGCGGCCTCGAAGTCCAAGCCGAACTGATGAGGGAACTGAAGCTTGGCGTCCCGACCATCGCCTGGCACACGGTGCGCGACACCATCGCCGAGATCGGCTGCTTCCTCGGCATCGTCGCCGGTACCTGCGGCAAGATTGCATTCGACGTGAAGCTGATGATGCAGACCGAAGTGGAAGAGCTTTACGAGCCGTTCCACGAAGGCCGCGGCTCTTCGAGCACCATGCCGCAGAAGCGGAATCCGATCTCGTCGGTCTACATCACCGCGCTCAATGCAGTGGTGCGCCAGCAAGTCGCCGCGCTGCTTGACGCCATGGTCGAAGACCACGAACGGGCGACCGGGCCATGGGAAATCGAATGGATTGTGCTGCCGGAAATCTTTTGTCTTACCGCCGGAGTGCTGGCCCAGACATTGTTTGTCCTCACCGGCCTGCAGGTCGACGAAAGAAAAATGCGCGCCAATCTCGACTTAACCAACGGCTTGATCGTCTCGGAAGCGGTGATGATGGGGCTCGGTCCCTATCTCGGCCGGCAATACGCTCATGACCTCGTCTACGACATCTGCCGCAACGTTATCGCCACCGGCCGTCCGCTGGTCGATCTGCTGGCCGAGAACGAGGAAGTCTCCAAGCATCTTGACCGCGAGGCACTGGCGAAACTCTGCGATCCGGCGAATTACCTGGGCGAAGCCGGCGCGATGGTGGATCGCGTGCTGGCGACGCACAAAGACTAGCTAATTGCGTGGAGCCGGCGCGTGCGTTTGCGACATCCGGTTATTTCCAGACCAATACTTTTCCGTCTTGCACTTCGACAGTCAACTGTTGCGGCGGATTCGGCGCCGGTCCGGAAATAACCTTGCCGCCATTAGCGACGTCAAAGACGCTGAAATGACACGGGCAGCCGAGCACGGGATTTTTGGCCGCAACATCGAATGTATCTTGCGCCACGGTCACGTCGCGAAAATATCGCGTGACGCACTTTGCGTGAGGACAAATCAGGCTCGAGGCGTACCACCGCTCGGCAGGGAGTTTAACGACGATGCCCGGTACACGATCCCCTTCAAGCTCGAAGCTGAATTCAGCGGCCGTCCACGGTTCGGCGAGCGCCTTTTGATCGATAACCGCCAACGGCAAACCGTCCGCCGCCGCGGTCGGACGACCGATTGCGGCCACCACAGGCAACGAGACTGCGCCGAGCAGCAATCGCCGCCTGTCCCGCCGGGTTTGCCCTGCCAAGGAATCGTCCCCACGTCGCAGATTGCAATCGCTCGTGGCGTCAGCGTGTAGCGTCGTTGCGTTCCAGCATGGCAACCCAATCGTCGTTGCCAATCACCTTCGACCACATCGGATAGGTGTTTTTGAGCATCAGCTCAGACTGCTCCGGGAAATATCCAGCCATGGCATCGCGTAGTGCATAAACATGGTAGCCCAAGTCGAAGGCGTTCGTGACGGCGGCATAGACGCATACATCCGTGGTGAATCCGCCGATGCCGACGTTCTTGATGCCTTTGGCGCGCAAAATCTCGTTGAGGCCGGTGCCGCCGAACACGCTGATTTGATTCCGCGGAGCCAGAAAAAGATCCTTGTCGCCTTCGGCAGGCAACAGCGGCGGAAAGTAAGAAGCTTCCTTGCTGCCTATCTTCCACGCCTGGCGCAAAATTTGACCGCGATGGAAACCGCCTGGATTGGACGCGTCGACCTCGCGGTAGTCGCCGGTATAGCCTTCGGTGACGTGCACCACCAACACGCCGAGGCTGCGGGCCTTTTTCACCAGTTCGACCGTTCTGTCGAGCAGGTGCTTTTCCTCCAGTTCCTTTTTGACGGCGCGGTAATTTCCGCCTTCCGGATTGGTGAACGGATATTGGAAGTCGATGAGGATCAAGGCGGTTTGCGCCGGCACCAGTTCCTTCGCGAGCGGCGGCAGTCCCTGCGCCATCGCGTTCGGCGTGCCGAGCAGAGTAGCGCAAGCAATCGCCGCCGCTCCAGCAATAGAACGTGCCGTGAAATTACGAAACACTGAACGCGCAATGGCGGAGGGCATAGTCCGGCTCCTTGTGGCTGGCGGCGAATTTCTCCCTATGAAGCGCCATTCTCCATATTCAGTGTGCGGCCGCAACACGCGGTGAGTTGCATTCTTCCGTTGCTCAGCGAGTTTCGCCATCGTGCAGCGTCTTCAGCATGGCGCTGCCCTGGTTGGCCGGGCCGAGCGCGCCGGTTGTCGAGGCGAGCTCCACGACTTTATGCAGTTCTTCCCAGGTGGCACCGGCGCGGCGCGCCGCGAGCGCGTGCATCTGGGCTGCGGGATTGTGCTCGACGAGCAGCATGCCGAACAGGATAAGATTGGTCGTTTTGACGTCGAACACGTCGGAATAGAACGCGTGTGCCCGCAGCGCTTCAGCGCGCCGCAGAAATTCGGGATTGATTTTTCCCGAAAATGCGAACCGTGCCGCCGGCAGCGGCGGCAACGATCCGAACAGCTTGACGTAGCTGTCGCGAAATTCGGCGAGGTCGGCTGGCGGCTCATCTTCAGGGGGCATGTCAGAACCTCATCACTTGCCTATGACCGGCGCGCAGCGCCGCTCATTCAACTTTAACATTGGCCACCTTGAGCACGCGCCGCCATTTTTCCGCGTCAGTCTTGATGAACGCGGCGAAGTCTTGTGGCGAGCCCGGCATGGGTTCGAAGAACTGCGGATCGAGAACTGCGGCACGAAATGCCGGCTCGCTCAAAACGCGTTGCGTCAGCGCGTTAAGCTGACTGACGATTGCGCTCGGGGTAGCGGCCGGAGCGAATAGCCCGAACCATGACGCCGCCTCGAAGCCCGGCAGGCCACTCTCGGCGACTGTCGGGATGTCGGGAAGGCGTGCCAGCCGTTCTTTGCTGCCAACCGCGAGCACATTCAGCTCACCGGCCTTCCACGGCTGGACCGCGCTGCCGACGCTGATGAACATCATCTGGATGTGGCCGGCGATGACATCGGTCAAAGCCGGCGTTGCGCCCTTATAGTGTATGGCCACCATTTGGACCCCGGCCATCGCCTGGAACATTTCCATGTTCAGATGTCCGGTCGAGCCGACACCATAGGTTCCGTAGTTGAGCGCGCCCGGTTCCTTTTTCGCGAGCCCGATCAGATCGGAGACGGTGTGCACCGGCACCGACGGGTTGGTGACAAGGGCCTGATGAATTTTGACTAGGCCCGCGACCGGCACGAAGTCCTTGGTGGGGTTGTAATGAAGCTTGGCAAACAAATACGGATTGATGGCGACGGTCGCTTCGGGGCTAACCAGGAGGGTGTAGCCGTCAGCGGACGAGCGCGCGACATATTCGGCGGCGATCTGGTTGCTGGCGCCCGGCTTGTTTTCGACCACGACCGACTGGCCAAGGCTTTCGCTGAAGCGCTGACCGAGAGCACGAGCGATCAGGTCGGTGACACCGCCCGGCGCTGCGGGCACAACGAGCGTAATCGTCTTCACCGGAAATTGCTGCGCCGCCGCGGATGCCAGACCGGCCGCAATGACTCCAAGCACCAGCACATATCGCGACAACGCAATCATCATTCACCTGTCAGACGTTATTCCGCGGGGCGAACCGGCGCACGCCGGCGCGTCAGTTCGATGGGAGCGATGTCCGAAACACCGCCGTTCTCGGCGGCGGGCTCCAGGTCCGCCTTCGCGCCGCGCAGCCGAAAGTAGATCTGCATGCCGATCAGCCCGACACACAGCGCAACGAATACGGCGCTGATCGGACGCTCGACGAATACGCCGAGATCGCCGCGTGAGATCAGCATGGCGCGGCGGAAGTTTTCCTCGAACCGCGGTCCAAGCACAAAGCCGAGCAGGATCGGCGCCGGATGAAAGCCGAGGCGAAGCAGCAGATAGCCGAACGCGCCGATGACAATCACCTCGCCGACCTGGAACATGTCGTTGTTGGCGGCGTAAACGCCGATGCACACGAAGAACAGCGCGCTCGGGTAAAGGTAGCGATACGGGATCGCCAGCATCTTCACCCAGATGCCGATCAGCGGCACGTTCAACAACACCAGCAGGACGTTGCCGATCCAGAAACTCGCGACCAGTCCCCAAAAAATATCCGGGTGCTGCGAGATCAGCTGCGGTCCCGGCACAATACCGTGAATCATCAATGCGCCGAGCAGGAGCGCCATCACCGCATCGCCGGGAATGCCAAGGCTCATGGTCGGGATGAAATCGCCCTGCACCGATGAGTGAGTCGCCGCCTCGGGGCAGGCCACACCTTCCAGCATTCCGGTCCCGAACCGCTCGGGCGTTTTCGAGACGCGCTTTTCGGTGGCGTAAGCAACGAACGACGCGATGGTTGGGCCGGTGCCGGGAATCAGCGAGCATAAACTGCCGACCATCGTGCCGCGCAGCATCGGAAAAATCGATTGTTTGAGATCAGCTTTGCTTGGCCGCAGGTCGCGGAGACTGACCTTGGTGTATCGGGTACTGATCGGCGCGACCTGATTGATGCTGTTCATGAACTCGGCGATGCCGAACAACCCGAGCGCCAACGCAACGAGCGCGATGCCGTCGTCAAGCTCGGTGAGCCCAAAGGTGTAACGCTCGGAGCCGAGCTCAAGATCGGTCCCGACACAACCGAGAATAAGGCCCAGCACCGTCATCGCTACGCCCTTGAGCGGCGAGCCGCGCGCCAGCGTCGAGCCGGCGAGCAGGCCGAGCAGCATGAGCGAGCAGACCTCGGCCGGCCCGAACTCCAATGCGGCCTTTACCAGGAGCGGCGACAGGAAGATCATTTCGGTGATTCCCCACGACGCACCCACAAACGAGGCCAGCACCGTGATGCCAAGCGCCACGCCGCCGCGGCCTTGCTGGGTCAGCGGAAAGCCGTCGAGACAGGTCACCGCGTGCGGCGGATGGCATGGCAGGTTGAGCAGGATCGAGCAGATCGCTCCGCCATACTGGGCGCCGTACATGACACCGGCCAGCATCAGCACGGCGCCGACCGGCGGGATGCCGAATGTCAGCGGCAGCAGGATTGAAATGGTCGCGAGCGGACCCATGCCCGGCAGCACGCCGACCATGTTGCCGACCAGCACGCCGATGAAGCACCACATCAGGTTATGCGGCTCAAGCGCGACGCCAAATCCATACCAGAGGTCCGTGAGTGCGGTCGCAATCACAGGCCGCCCTTCCAGGTCAGCACCGGCATCGGTATCTGCAAGAAATACGAGAACAGCCCGACGCCCAACGCGGTCACGATCAGCGCGAGAACGAGCGAGCTCTTCAATGTCGCGGTTCGGTCACCGAGCGCGGCAACGAACACGCACGCGAACGTTCCCGGGATAAGTCCGAAATAGCGGCCGCAGAGAATAAAGAGCGCCGGGCCGGCAAGGATGCAGAACCAGCCCCACCATTGCGGATGGTCTGGCAGGATGCGCTCGCCGGCCTCACTGGCTGGCCCGCCCGCCGAGGCCGCCGCGCCGGCAATTGCGATCCCGATCAGGGCCAGGATCACGCCGAGCGCGGTCGGCAAAAAGCCGGGGCCCATGTGCATCAGCGTCCCGAGCCGGTAGGACGACCAACCCTTGAGCGCAACGCCGAGCCCGATAAGCAACATTAATCCGCCCGCATAGAAGTCGCGCTTGCGCGTCAGCTCGCGGAAAGGACCAGCGATCGATTGCAAAATTCCTCCCGGCTTATCTCGGCCAGCCAGTATGGTTTAAGCCTAGCGCCTGCGAGCATCCGGTGTCTACGTGACGCCTCGGCACGCGGAACAGCGCGCTTACTCGGCCGCCGCGACCTTGGCCTCCAGATAGTCGCGCACCAATTTCTGCAATGCTTGCAGATCGGGCTTGCCGGAACCCAAGAGCGGCAGCTTGTCGACGATGATCACCTGAGCAGGCGACATCAGTTCGGAAGCATGCTGACTGCGCGCATAAGCTTGAAAGTCGGCGCGCGTGGCGCCGTGCTTGTCGGTCACCAGAATGAGGCGCTCGCCCTTGCGATCGTCGGGAACCGCAACCACTGCAGAAACATAATGCGGCCACAGCTCGGCGGCGAGCATTTCGACGGCGGCGAGCGAGATCATCTCGCCGCCTACCTTGGCGAAGCGTTTGGCGCGGCCTTTGATGGCGATGTAGCCCTGATCGTCGATCGAGACGATATCGCCAGTATCAAACCAGCCCTCCGGCGGCGGTTCGAGCACGCCCGGTTTGTCGGCACGCAAATAACCGAGCATGACGTTCGGTCCCTTGACGAACAGGCGGCCCGCCCCATCGTCGACACCTTCGACCTTCTCCAGCCGCGCCTCCATGCCGGGCAGCACGCGGCCGACGGTGCCGAACTTGTTGAACATCGGCGTGTTGAGGGCGAGCACCGGCGAGGTTTCGGTCACGCCATAGCCTTCAAGAATGCGCATGCCGAACTTTTCCAGATAAATCCGGCGGGTCGATTCCTTGATCGGCTCGCCGCCGGAAATGATGTAGCGCAGCGACCGGAAGTCGTACGGATTGGCCATGCGCGCGTAGCCGGCAAGGAAAGTATCGGTGCCGAAAAGATAGGTGGCGCAGATGCCGTAGACCAATTCCGGCACCGTGCGATAATGCAGCGGCGACGGATACAAATAAGTCGGGACGCCGGAAATCAGCGGCAACACGATGCCGCCCATGAATCCGAACGAGTGGAACGCCGGCAGCGCCATGAACAGGCGGTCCTCACGTCCGAAATCAATGCGCGCCTCGGCTTGCGCCACGTTCGCCAGCACGTTGCGGTGAGAGAGAACGACGCCCTTGGGCACACCCTCGGTGCCTGAAGTGAACAGGATGACGCCCCAGTCGTCCGGCGTGCGCTTCACCAGCGGCTTCTTCGCGCGCAGCGCCCCGCGCAGCTTGTCAGAGAAGGTCACGGTCTTGCGAATGTCTTCCAGATAGATGATCCGCACCTGCTTCTCGATTGCGGTGACGAGCTTTTCGAGTCTCGCCTTGTCGACAAACGCATGCGCGGTCAGGATGGTATCGACCTGCGCCGCACGACAGGCGCCGAGCACATTGGCGGCCCCGGACGTGAAGTTGATCATGGCGGGAACTCGCCCGCCGGACATCAGCGCCAGCACGGTCACGGCGGCGCCATTGGAGGTCGGCAGCATGACGCCGATAGCCCGCCCCTCGGGCGCTAGCGGCATCAGTTTATCACCCAGGATCCGCGTTGCCTGCAGGAGACGCTTGTAGGTCAGCTTCCCGCTGGTCGGGTCCTCGATCGCCAACCATTTGCCGCCATGCTCTTTGGCCGCCTCGATCACGGCTTCGACAACGGTGCGATCGGTCGGCGTGGTGACGAACATCAAATTCGACATGATGTCGTAAAGCGCCGCCCCGGCCGCGAGCCGGCGCTTGCGGCCTTTGAGTTCCGGATCGACGTTGAGCTTCACCGGTTCGAGGATCGTCACCTTGATCTTCGGGAATAGCCGGCGCCGCACTTGCGTACTTTTCAATCGGCTGAAGATGGTCTTTTCCGGCCCGTCGATGCGGACCGGAACCACCATCGCGTCCGACTTGTCGGCGATCATGGCGGCGCCGTCGTAGATTTTCATCAGGCTGCCAGTGATGGTGATGCGGCCTTCCGGAAAGATCACCAGCATGTTGCCGTCTTTCACCGCGTTGATGATGGTGCGCAGCGCCATCGGCTTGAGCGGATCGAGCGCCATGGTGCGCACGAACGGCAGGAACGGCTGAATCCACCACTGCTGCGCTATACCGGTGTCGACCGCGAACACCGGGCGCTTGGGCAGGATCGCCATCGCCACCGGCGGGTCGAGGAAGCTCACATGGTTCATCGCAATGATGGCGTTGTGGCCAGCCTTGGCGACGTTCTCGAGCCCCGTCACTTCGAGGCGATAGAGCGTGCGGAAAACGATGGAGAGAAGGTCATTCAGCCAGCTCGTCGGCAGCGTGCGGGCGATGAAGAAGGCAACGATCAGGTTGGCGATGCCGATCAGCGCGAACAGGAGCGGCGTCGACAGGCCGAGCTTCTGCAGCACGGCAAGAACGATCGCGCCGCCGACCATGAAGACGGCATTGAGAACGTTGACGGCAGCGATCACCCGGGCGCGCTGGTCGGGGCTCGCCCAAGCCTGCACCGCGCTGAAGGTCGGCACGATGAACAGGCCGCCGGAAATCGCCAGCCCGGCAAGGTCGATCGCGACATGGATGCTGTGCGGCGTCGCGAAGAACGCGGCGATGCCGAGCGGGCCGGGCGCTGCCGCGATCGCGGAGGATGTCCAGGCGAGATCGAGCGAGAACAGTCCCAGCAGCACACCGGCCACGAGCGTCGGCAGGAGCACGATACGCCCGTGCGCGAGCCATGCCGCCAAGCCTGAGCCAAGCGCCACCGCGACCGAGAAAATCGTAAGAAAGATGGTGACGACGCCCTCGCTGCCGCCAATGGTGAAGGTAACGAGCGGCGGCAGCAGCGAGAGCACCAGCGCGCCGACGAGCCAGAACCAGCTCGACACCATCGCACCCCACCACAAGCGCGGTTCGCCGCGGACATATTTGATGAGCGCCCAGGTGGAGGCGAAAATGTTGCGCCTGACGACAAGATGCGGCGCGCCCTCACCGGTCGGCGGAATGAAGCGGCTTGCGATCCAGCACGCTACCGACGTCACCATCATCAGCCAGGCGAAATGGATGGGATCGCCGCCGTCCTTTGCCGCAATCCCGGCGACGATGGTGCCGATGAGAATGGCAAGGAAGGTCCCGCCCTCGACCAGGGCATTGCCGGACGGCAGTTCGGAGCGGGCGAGGTGGTCCGGCAGGATGCCGTATTTGATCGGTCCGAACAGCGAAGCGATCGTACCGTACAGTCCTACCGCAACGAACAGGAGAACAATCGAATGGATGGCGAAGCCCAATACCGCCAACGCCGCAACGGCGATCTCGAACAGTTTCAGGCGTTGCGCCACCAGCGCCTTGTCGTAGCGGTCGGCGAGTTCGCCGCCAAGACCTGAAAGCAGAAAGAACGGGAAGATCAGCGTGGCGCCGGCCAGCGTAATCAAGACCGCGGAATCGGCGCCGCCGATCTGAAACAGAATGAGGAAGACGAGCGCAGTCTTGAGGAAGTTATCGCCGAACGCCGAGAAGAACTGGCACCAGAACAGTGGCGCGAAACGTCGCGTCGTCATCAGGGACGTGGACATGGCTCTCTTGCTGGCTCTTGCCGTTGTTTGCGGATCAGCGCGCGCCGCGAGTTTAAACGGCGGCGCGCGCGTTGGCGACGCGGATTTGAATATTACGACGATACCCGACTTGCGACAATTCCAAAGCCAAATCAGCCCTTTAATGTCAGAAGCCGATCTGACTCGTCCTTAAGCTGTAGGCCCGACAGACGGCGATCGCGCATGGCCCGCAACAGGTAGACGAGCTTGGCGCCGGCGCTGGCGTAATCAACGCCCTGCGGCCGGATGTTGGAGATGCAGTTGCGTTCGGCGTCGTTTGTTTGCGCGTGCGGCCTAAAGGTCAAATAGGCGCCCATACTGTCGGGGGCCGAAAGCCCCGGACGCTCGCCGATCAGCACCGCGACGCTGGCGGCGCCAAGCGCAGTCGCGATGGCGTCTCCAATAGCGACGCGGCCGTGGCAGACGATGACCAGCGGCGCGATCCGCCAGCCTTCGGCGCGCAACGCCATTATTGCTTGGGACAGAATCGGCCGTGCGTGCAGCACAACGGCGCGCGCCGACAATCCATCGGCGACCACGAACACCACGTCATAGTCACCCTTATGTGCCGCCAGCGCGACCTCGGCGTTCACTGCCAGCCGGCGACCGAGATCCGGGCGCATCAGATAAGTCTGCCGATCTGCTGCGGCGCTAGCGACCGAAACCACAGGCAAACCAAGTCCCGTCAGTTCAGCCGCAAGCTTCGGCCCGTCCAGCGCCTCAAGCACAGCGTCACGCGCGCGGGCATGCGCCAACTGGAAATCGAGCAGCGGGCCGGTCGCGACCGAGGCGCCAGCGCGCTTCAATCCGATGCGCGCTGCGGTCAGCCGGCTCAATCTCTTCCAGAATTCTTCCTCACGCTCCATGCGAGCTTCCGAGACGTGGTTCCGCAGTTTCGGATTCGTCAGTCAAAAGCGCGCGAAAGCGGTCCGGCAGACGACGCGCACGAATGCGATCGGCGGCATCGATCAAGCCCTGCCGCCCGAGCCATGCTTCGAATTCCGGGGCCGGACGGCGGCCAAACAGATCGCGCATCGCAAGCACGTCGTGGAACGAGGTGCTCTGATAACCCAGCATGATGTCATCGGCGCCGGGCACGCCCATGACGAAGTTCACACCCGCGGTCACCAATAGCGCCAACAGCGCGTCCATGTCGTCCTGATCGGCGTCGGCGTGATTGGTGTAACAGACGTCGACGCCCATCGGCAGGCCCATAAGCTTGGCGCAAAAATGATCCTCCAAGCCGGCCCGGATGATTTGTTTGCCGTTGAACAAATATTCGGGGCCGATGAAGCCGACCACACTGTTGACCAGTAGCGGCTTGAACGCCCGCGCCACGGCATAGCTGCGCGCCTCCAGCGTCTGCTGGTCGGCGCCGTGATGGGCGTTGGCGGACAGCGCGCTGCCCTGGCCGGTTTCGAAATACATCACGTTGTCGCCGACGTCGCCCCGGCGGAGCGACAGTGCGGCATCGCGCGCCTCGTTGAGCAAAGCGAGATTGATGCCGAAGCTTTTGTTGGCCGCCTCGGTCCCGGCAATCGACTGGAACACCAGATCGACGGGCGCGCCCTTGCCGATCAGATCGAGGGTCGTGGTGACATGCGCCAGCACGCAGCTTTGCGTCGGGATGTCGAGTTTGGTCCGAATTTCATCAAGCATTACGAGGAGCGCGTGAGCATTGTCCGGGCTGTCGGTCGCCGGATTGATGCCGATCACGGCGTCGCCGCCACCGAGCAAAAGCCCATCAAAAATACTGGCCGCGATGCCGCGCGCATCGTCGGTCGGGTGATTGGGCTGGAGCCGTACCGACAAGCGCCCCGGCAGACCGAGCGTATCGCGGAATGCCGTCACCACGCTGCATTTCGCCGCCATCACGATCAGATCCTGCTGGCGGCTGATCTTGCTTACGGCGGCTGCCATTTCCGGCGTGATGCCGGGCGCGAGCGCGGACAGCACCGCCGTCGTCGTTGCATCCGACAACAGCCAATCGCGAAAGCCGCCGACGGTCAGATGTGAAACCGGCGCAAAAGCCGTGCGGTCATGGGTGTCGACAATCAGCCGCGTGACTTCGTCGGTCTCATAGGGTGCGACAGTCTCACTGAGAAACGTCGCGAGCGGCAAATCGGCTAGCGCATACCGTGCCGCGACGCGTTCCTCGCCGGTCGTCGCCGCCACACCCGCGAGCTGGTCGCCGCTGCGCAGCGGCGAGGCCCTGGCCAACAGCGTTTTAAGATCGGCGAAGACGTAGCGGCGTGCTCCGATCGTGGCGCTGTACATTGCGAGACCCTGGGACGGCCTCGCAACTATAGGACATCGGATCATCCGACGCAGCCGAGTGCCCATCCACTGCAGGGCGACGAGCGCCCGCTCGGCGCGTGACGCTATTCGGCGATCACCTGGCCCTTGGCGGTCTCCTCATGATACTCCCCGACGAAGTCGTAACGGCCGGGGTTGAGCGGACTGATGTGCACGACACCTTGCGACTTGCCGGCAATCACCTTTTCGACCTTGAGCGCCGATGAATCGAATTCCTCCGACAACGGATCGGCATTGATGACGGTCAGCGAAATCCGCTTGCCCGCGGGCACGCGGATTTCGGACGGCTCAAAGCGGTGATCACGGATCGTGACCGTCGCCGAAAATGCCTCCTCGCTGCGTGCGTAACCACCCGACGCAGCCAGTGCGGCGAGAATCAACAAGGACGAAAAGCGCGCGCCGCGCGGCATCAGTCGGACGCCGGCTTGCTGGGGTAATGGAAGGTCCAGGTCTCCGAAAACGGCGTCCACCAATCCGGTACGCCGGTTTCCTTGTCGACGTGGCGCACGAACCCGGCCTTCGACGGCGGTTCAAAGTGGAAGGTCAGCTTATAGTCGCCGTCGCCCATCAGCGCGACATTGTTGGCGTAGTGCGGACCATCGCCCGCCGTCATGGCCAAAAGCTTCCCGGTCTTCTTCAGCTTGGTGCCGACTTTCTCGATCGTGTACGAAATCGTCAGGTAGGGAATCCACTCGTCTTCCTTGAAACCGTGTTTGTCGTCCTTGGTCGCGTGCACGTCGACTTCGAGATGAACGGCATTCGGACCCATCGCCATGCCTTTCACCATCGGCGCCATTTCGATGCCAAGCAAATAATGCGGGACGAGTTGCATGGCGTTTTTCGTGACCGGTTCGCCGACGTAAAATTCCTTGGCGCTCGCCGACATGGTTCCCAATCCGATTATGGCGAGAACGGCGATCCAGTTTGCGGGTTTGATGCGTGACATGTGGCTCTCCGGTGATCATTCATGATCGTTGGTGGCGCACGGCGCGCCGCGCAGTTTTACTTTAGAATAAAGAAAAACTGCTGTGTTTTCAGTATGTTGGCGTAACAGGGAAAATGCGCGCCGGCAACCGCCACGCCCGACTTATGGCGTTAGCCGGTTTTGCGCCCGAAGCGGCGAGGCCCGGTGTCGGTGACGCCGAGGTGGATTTCGAGAGCGCCGCGATCGTTGAGCAGCGTCGCGCTTTCGGCGGCGTGCACTACGGCGCCGCGTTCGATGATGATCGCGTGGTCGGTAACGCCGAGAATTTTTTTGGCGTTTTGCTCGACCAGAATGGCCGACATGCCTTCGTCACGAATGATGCGGCGCAACGCCGCGAGCAATTCGTCGACGATGATCGGCGCCAGTCCCTCAAGCGGCTCGTCGAGCAACAGAACGCGTGGATTGAGCACCAGCGCGCGCGCGACCGCGAGCATTTGCTGTTCACCGCCGGAAAGCTGATTGCCGAGGTTTTGTCGCCGCTCGCTGAGCCGCGGAAACAGCGTGTAGATTTTGTCCGTGGTCCAACGGCCGGGAAGAGCAACCGCGGTCAGGTTCTCATGCACGGTCAGCGATTTGAAAATGTTGCGTTCCTGCGGCACCCAGCCGACGCCGGCGTGCGCACGCTGATCCGGACGCAGCCGCGTGATGTCGACGCCGTCGAGCGCAATTTTTCCGGAAAAATAATGGGTGACGCCGACGATGGTATTGATGAGCGTGGTCTTGCCCATGCCGTTGCGGCCAAGGAGCGCGAGCGACTGCCCCTCGGCCAGCGACAACGAGATGCCGGAAAGCACGACGGCTTCGCCGTAGCCGGCCGACAGATGTTCGATGCTGAGAAGATCAGGCATCGAGTTCCTCGCCGAGATAGACCGACTTGACCCGCGGATCGCGGGCGACCTCCTCCGGTGCACCGTCGACCAGCAGTCCGCCATTGACCAGAACGGTGATGCGATCGGCGAACGAGAACACGAGATCCATGTCGTGCTCGATCAGAAGGACGGTGACCTCCGCCGGCAGCGCTTCAATGGTGGCAAGAAGTTCGTGGCGTTCCACGTCCGGAACCCCGGCGGCCGGCTCGTCGAGCAGGAGCACCTGCGGCCGGCATGCGAAAGCAAGCGCGATTTCCAGCAGACGCTGTTTGCCGTAGGGCAGGATCGCGGTGCGTTCATGCATCACATCGACCAGACGAAAACGCTCGAGAATTTCGACGATCTCGTCGGTCACCGTGGCTTTGCTGCCGATGACCCGCCACCATTGGGCGCCGGTACCCATGCGTTCGGAAATCGCCTGCCCGATCGATTCCAGCGGCGTGAGATCCGGGAACAGCTGATTGATCTGGAAAGTCCGCGCCATGCCGAGCCGAACGCGCTGATGCGGCGCAAGCGCGGTAATGTCCTTGCCATCGAGAATGATGCTGCCGTCGGTCGGCTTGAGCACGCCGGTGAGAAGGTTGATCACGGTGGTCTTGCCGGCGCCGTTTGGGCCGATCAGCGCGTGGCGCGCACCCTTCTCGATCGAAAGCGAAAGGTCATGGGCGGCAACAATGCCGCCGAAGCGCTTTTCGAGGCCGATGGTTTCGAGGATCGGCATGATCTTAGTGTTCGTCCGGCGCAGCACCGCCGATTGCTGCGGGACGCGCCACGAGGCGGGCGCCAAGACGGACGATCGCGCCACGCGCGATGCCGGTCCATTCCTCGACGCGTTCGCGGCCGACGAGAACAATCACCACAAGCACAAAGCCGATCCAGAACTGCCAGTATTGCGGGGTCAGCGTTGCGATCCAGTCTTGCAGAAATTTGTAGATTACGGCGCCGATCAGACCGCCGTACAGATAACCGGACCCGCCAATGATGAGGACGAGGAGAAGATCGGCTGAGCGTTCGAACGAGAACACATCAAGCGAACAGAACGCCGTCGTCTGCGTGAGCAACGCCCCGGCGATACCGGCCAGCCCGGCAGAGAACGTATAGATCGCGATCATGCGACGCTTGACCGGAATACCGATCGCGGACGCCCGCAACGCATTGCCCTTGAGTGCGCGCAGCGACAGCCCGAACGGGGAATACACCACCCGCCGCGCCAGCAGAAAGCAGATGAAGAGCGCGACGAGGCAGTAGACGTACCCGGTACGGCCATAGAGATCGAACCGGAACAGCCCGAGGACCGGAGCAATATCGACGCCCTGGAGCCCATCGGCGCCGCCGGTGAGATTGGAATAGCGGTTGGCGATTTCGCCCAGCATCAGCGACACGCCGAGCGTGACCATCAGTCGGGTCAAGTCCGAGCCGCGCAACACCAGGAAGCTCGTGACAAAGCCGAGCGCCGCGGCCACGAGGCCTGAACAAATCAGAGCGATAACCGGCTCGTTGATGAAGCCGTATTTGGCGATCAGGCCGGAAAAATATCCGGCCAGACCAAAAAAGGCCGCCTGCCCAAGCGAGATGATGCCGGCGTATCCAAGGATGAGATCGAGCGACAGCGCAAACAGCGCCAGGATCGCCGCATCCTTCATGATCAGATATTTGCCCGGAAACAGCCAGATGGTCGCGAAAGCGAAGACCCAAAACGCGACCTCGGCCGGCGACCAGCGCGAGCGGCGACCGAGATAAGCAGAGACCTGGTCGAAGACCTGACCCACGGCGCTTACCGTGCGGCGCTACGGGCGAACAAGCCTTGCGGCCGCCAAATCAGCACCACGATCATGATGGTGTAGATGACAAAAGCGCCCAGCGTGGGCACGTAATACTTGCCCGCGACATCGGCGATGCCGAGCAATATCGACGCAAGGAATGGCCCGGTAATGCTGGTGGTGCCGCCGACCGTCACCACGATCAAAAAGTAGATCATGTATTTGAGCGGGAAAGTCGGATCGAGACCGAGAATTTCCGCGCCGAGCGCACCGCCAAGTCCGGCGAGCCCGGAACCGAAGGCAAAGGTGATCGCAAAGACCGCGCCGACGTTGATACCGAGGCCGCGCGCTACGCGCTGATCATCGACCGCGGCGCGCAAGCGGCTGCCAAAGCGGGTCTTCGCCACCGTCAGCTGCAACCCAAGCGTCAGCAGGCCGCAAATCAGGATGATGAGCAACCGATATTTGCTCATCCCGATTCCGAACACGATGAACTGGCCTTGCAGCGCCTCCGGAATCTGGACGAATTGCTGCGACGAACCCATCACGTAATCGACCGCAGCAACCGACATGAACACAAGGCCGATGCTGAACAGCACTTGGTCCAGATGACTGCGGCGATAAACATGGACGTAAAGCGTCCGCTCGAACAAAGCGCCGATCGCCGCCGTCACCAGAAAAGCAAGCGGCAGGCCAAGCGCGAACGGAACGCCAAAGCGATTCACCAGGATTACCGTGCAATAGCCGCCGGCCATGGCGAAGGCGCCGTGGGCGAGATTGATGAAATTCATCAGGCCGAGCGTGACCGAAAGGCCGCACGCCAACACAAACAGCAGCATGCCGTAGGCGACACCGTCGAACAGAATGGTCAGCATGATCGCCCCAGCGATTCGTCATCCCGGGAGCCGTAGCGTGGCTGTCCGGAACCCACAAACCGTCCTTAGCATTATTACACGATCCGGGGGATGGATTCCGGGCGCGCGGCTAATGCCCGCAGCCCGGACTCACAGTTCAGCCCGAAAGCCGACGATCGCGGTTACTTCGGCGGCGCCGCCGCCTTGACCGGGTCTTTCACAGCCGGGTAGGTGGCGAATTCTACGTTATAAAGTTGGCCGTTCTTCTTCTCGACCTTGCGGATGTAGACGTTTTGCACGATGTCGCGCGTCTGCGGGTCGATCGAAATCGGGCCGCGCGGGCTTTCCCAGGCCATGCCCTTCATCGCCGCGATCAGCGAGTCGCCGTCGGTCTTGCCGCCGGTCTTCTTCAACGCCTCGTACATCAGGTGCATGCCGTCGTAGCCGCCGACCGCCATGAAGTTCGGCCGCATGTTGTTTGCTTTCTCAAAAGCGGCGACGAAGGCCTTGTTGGTCGGCGAATCATGATCCGCCGAATAGATATGGGCTGTCACCGTGCCGATCACCGCGTCGCCCATGCCGTTGAGCAGATCGTCATCGACCACGTCGCCGGGGCCGATGATTTTGATGCCGGCTTTGTCGAGGCCGCGCTCGACGTATTGTTTGACGAAGGTGGCGCCCTGCCCGGAAGGAACAAAGACAAAAATGGCGTCGGGCTTCTGGTCAGCTGCGCGCTGCAGAAACGGCGCAAAATCCGGATTGGCAAGCGGAAAGCGGATGCTCTCGAGCACCTGTCCGCCCTTCTTGGTGAACTCGCCGGTAAACGACTTCTCGGCATCGACGCCCGGCGCATAGTCAGAGATCATCGTCACCACTTTTTTGATCCCATTGTCCGCCGCCCAATCCGCCATCGGTACGGTCGATTGCGCCAAGGTGAAGCTGGTGCGCGCGATGTAGGGGGATCTCTCGGTGATGATGGATGTGCCGGCGGCGGTGACAATCTCGGGAGTCTTAGATTGCGCGGACAGCGGCGCGACGGAAAGAGCTGCCGGCGTAACGCCAAACCCGGCCAGGAAATTCACCTTGTCGTTGACGATCAGTTCCTGTGCGATGCGCTTGGTATTGTCAGGAACCGCCGCGTCGTCGCGAATAATAAGCTCGACCTTCTTGCCGGCGACCATGTCGCCGTGCTGCGCCATGTAAAGTTTGATCGCAGCGGCTTCCTGCTTGCCGGTCGATTGCTGCTGCCCGGTCATCGGCAAAATGAAGCCGATCTTGACCGTCTCCTGGGCATAGGCGCCGCCGGCGGCAGGCAGTGCCAACGCGGCGACAGTTGCAATAACAAAACAGTTGCGGACCATGCGTTTTCCTCCGGGAACTATGCTGATTTTGGACAACTGGAAAGTGGCATAGCCACTCAAAGAGGCCCTTGTCCAGTTACAGCTTGTCTTATCTGATCTGCGGTCGGCTGTTGGGCCTAAAGCCAGCCGAATGCCCGGCGCGAAAGAATGAGCCCCGAGAGCCGACGCTTTGAGGAACAGAGAAAATCGGCAGACAAAAAAGAGGGGCCCCGGCTCATGCCAGGGCCCCGATCGGTCGGGCCGTGCCAGGCTTTCTCGCCCGACCGCAGCCCGTTAACTACTGGATTGTCTCACCATGCAGGGCGAGATCGAGACCTTCGCGCTCGACGTCCTCGCTCACCCGCAACCCGATAACCATGTCGACGACTTTCAGGATGATCAGGGTCACGATCACGTCGTAGATGAACACGGAGGCGACGCCGACCAGCTGCGTCAGCACCTGGCCGGGATTACCCTCGATCAGCCCGGCGGTGCCGCCATAAGCCGCCACCGCGAACACGCCGGTGAGGATGGCGCCAGTCGCGCCACCGACCGCATGGACGCCGAACGCATCGAGTGCATCGTCATAGCCGAAGAAGTGCTTCAGCCCGGTGCAACCCCAGTAACAGACGATGCCGGCCGCGATGCCGATGGCGAACGCACCCATCGGACCGACGAAACCCGACGCCGGCGTAATGGCGACGAGCCCCGCAACGGCGCCGGAGCAAATGCCGATGACGGTAGGCTTGCCGCGGACCATCCATTCCACGATCATCCAGGTAAAGCCTGCAGTCGCGGTGGCGAGATGGGTTACGGTCATCGCCATGCCGGCCTGCATGCCGGCGCTGACCGCAGAGCCGGCGTTGAAGCCGAACCAGCCGACCCACAAGAGCGAGGCGCCGATCATGGTCAGCACCATGTTGTGGGCTGGCGCAGTGTCCTTGCGCTTGCCGAGCATGATAGCAGCCATCAGCCCGGCGGTGCCCGAATTCACATGCACCACGGTGCCGCCGGCGAAGTCGAGGACGTGGAATTTGGCGTCGGGATTGGCGCTGTTAAAGATGCCATCCGGCCCCCACACCCAGTGCGCGACCGGCGAATAGACAAAGATCGCCCATAGGCCGATGAACCAGAGCATGGCCGAAAATTTCATCCGCTCGGCAAACGAGCCCGCAATCAGCGCCGCGGTGATGATCGCGAAGGTCAACTGGAACATCGAATAGACGGTCTCAGGGATGGTCGGCGCCAACGGATTAGGCGTGCCGATGTTCAAGGCGACGCCGGCGCTGGTGAATGTGTTGCTGACAATGCCTTGCAGGAAGGCGCGATCGAGTCCGCCGATGAACGGCGTCCCGCCCCGGAACGCGAGGCTATAGGTGAACAACAGCCAGAGAATGCTGATAAGACAGGTGATGGCAAAGCTTGTCATCACCGTATCGCCGACGTTCTTCTTGCGCACCATGCCGCCGTAGAAAAGCGCAAGGCCGGGGATGGTCATCATCAGCACGATGGCCATCGAGGTCAGCATCCAGGCGGTATCGCCGGAATTTGGCGTGCAGTTTTCGAGCACCGGCGGCTTGGCGTTGCCATCGCAAGCGGGCGGCGCCGCAACTGGTGCTGCCGCCGCTGGTGCCGCCGCCGGCGCGTCTTCCGCATAAGACGCATGCCACGTCGGCAGGCTCAGCACGATCGCCAGCAAAATCGCTCCCGCGAGAGCGAGCAGCCCCGCACGAGATAGCTTCATCGAGTTCATATTTGACTCCTGTCCAGTCGAGATGCAGGTGCGGGTTCGCTAAAGGGCTGCGGCGTCGGTTTCGCCGGTGCGGATGCGCACGGCGTGGTCGAGACCGAACACGAAGATCTTGCCATCGCCGATCTGCCCGGTCTTTGCCGCCGACGAAATCGTCTCGATGACCTTGTCGACCTGATTGGCCGCGCAGGCGATCTCGAGCTTGATCTTCGGCAAGAAGCTCACGGCATATTCAGCGCCGCGATAGATTTCGGTATGGCCCTTCTGGCGGCCGTAGCCTTTCACCTCGGTGACGGTCAGCCCCTGGACCCCAATTTTAGTCAGCGCATCGCGGACCTCGTCGAGCTTGAACGGCTTGATGATGGCCATGACAATTTTCATTGAGTCACTCTCCCCCTCGCCATCCCCGTGCACCGCATCGACGAGGCGACTACAAGCTGGCCCGAACCGCTGGAAATGGTCGCCCCACGGCGTGGCCATACGCACGCAATCAAACGCCGTGCCAGTTCACTGAACTTGGTCGCAACGACCTGATATCCAATGTCGATTCGGCCCCCCGCCGGCCGCGCGCGCAGCCGGCTTTGTATGGTCCCGAAGACCCAGGCTGACCTATGCCTAAGAAATAGGCGGATTGCTATGCGCAGTTTGGAGGCTTGTGATTAAGTCGCGGAATTCATCGATCAATCTGGCGCCGGCAGCGACTGAGGAATGTCACAACGCGTCGGCATCCGTCTCGCCGGTACGGATACGGACCGCACGCTCGATTGGCGTTACGAAGATTTTGCCGTCGCCGATCTGCCCGGTCTTCGCGGCGACCCCGAGCGCTTCTACGACCCGGTCGGCCCGATCCTCGGCAACTGCGACTTCGATGCGGATTTTCGGCAAAAAGTTCACGACATATTCGGCGCCACGATAAATCTCGGTGTGTCCCTTTTGTCGGCCGTAACCCTTCACCTCACTCACCGTCATGCCGTGCACACCAATGGCGAGCAGCGCGTCGCGAACCTCTTCGAGCTTAAATGGCTTGATGATGGCGGTAATGAGCTTCATGAGGACACTCGGTTCAAGACGGTCTGCACACCATATCGGCATTGCCGCCGAGAATTAAGTCACTTTTCGCTTCGGCGCTGGCGCAGCAGACCTTCCTGGGCGACCGAAGCGACCAAAGTGCCATCGCTCGCGAAGATCAAGCCGCGCGCAAGACCGCGCGAGCCACCGAGATACGGGCTGTCTTGGGCGTAGAGCAGCCATTCGTCGGCGCGGAACGGCCGGTGAAACCACAAAGCGTGGTCAAGGCTCGCGGCCATGACATCCTCGTTGAAAACGGTCTTGCCCAGCGGGACAAGCGCGGTATCGAGCAGCGTCATATCTGAGGCGTAAGCCAGCACGCATTGATGGATCGCCGGCTCGTCCGGCAGGCGTCCGGTGGCCCGGATCCAGATGTGGAAGCGATCGCCTTCGAGCTTTTCCCCAAGATAACGCCCGTATTCGACCGGCCGCAGCTCGATCGGCCGCTCGCGCTCGTAGTAACGGCGAACCGCGTCGGACATGAGCGGTAAAAGCTTATCGCGGACTTCGGTTTCGCTCGGCAGCTGATCCGGCTTCGGCACGTCCGGCATCGCAAACTGGTGCGTCCAGCCCTCTTCGACGGCGTGGAAAGAAACCTCCATCGAAAAGATCGCGTGGCCATGCTGAATCGCTATCACCCGCCGCGTGGTGAAGCTTTTGCCGTCACGGATGCGATCGACTTCGTAGATGATCGGCACCTTGGGATCGCCGCCGAGAAGAAAATAGGCATGCAGGGAATGCGGCGGCCGCGCCGTCACGTCGTCAACCGTGCGGCAGGCTGCGACCAGGGCCTGACCGATGACTTGCCCGCCAAATACCCGCTGCCAGCGCGATTGCGGCGATCGGCCGCGAAACAGATTCACCTCTAGCGGCTCTAGATCGAGGATCGCGACTACGTCCTGGATGGCGGAGGCCATAAATTCAGTTCCAATCTGCATCCCGGAGGGAAGGACGGTCGCGCGGGGCCGTGCTCAACGGATTAGCACCTTTGCCGCCCGATGCTATGCTGCCCGGAACGGGCGTACCTGTACAGGGTTGCGTGTCGCGATGCGCCGGGATGGTCAAATCGACGTGCTGATTGCAGGCGGCGGGTTCGCCGGCCTCACGCTTGCGATCGCGTTACGCCAGGGGCTCGGGCCGTCGTTTGCTGTAACGGTCGCCGACCCGATGCTCGGCAGGAGCCACGCCGACGACGAGCGCGCTTCCGCAATCGTTACGGCGGCCCACCGGCTGTTCGCGACACTCGGGGTTTGGCAGGCCGTTGCCGACCAGGCCCAGCCGATCCTCGACATGGTGGTGACCGACAGCCGGCTCGACGACGCGGTACGGCCGGTTTTTCTCACCTTTGCGGGCGAGGTCGAGGAAGGCGAGCCGTTCGCCCACATGATCGAGAACCGCTTTCTGATCGCGGCGCTTGAAGCGAAAGCACGGGAGGTTGGCGTTGAGCTTCGAGCGAGCGCCATTGCCAACTTTTCGCCCGAACAGGCAACAACATCCAATCATTTCGATGTCAAGCTTGCGGACGGTACGACGGTCGCAACGGGTTTGCTGATTGCCGCCGACGGCGCCCGCTCGTCGATCCGCGAACGCTGCGGGATCGCCCTGCACGGTTGGGACTACGGCCAGTCGGCGATTGTCATTAACGTCGGCCACGAACGCGATCACGAGGGCCGGGCTGAGGAGCACTTTTTGCCCGCCGGCCCGTTCGCCATCCTGCCGCTCAAGGGTCAACGCTCCTCGATTGTCTGGACCGAAACGACCGGGGAAGCCGAACGCATCGTTGCATTGCCCGCTCATGCTTTCCACGCTGAACTCGAGAAGCGTTTCAAGCTGCATCTCGGCGACATCACATCGGTCGGCGCGCGGCGCATTCACCCGCTTGGGTTCTATGTCGCGCGTTCGTTCATCGCCGAGCGCGTCGCGCTCATCGGCGACGCCGCCCATGTCATTCATCCGATCGCCGGCCAGGGACTCAACATGGGACTCAAGGACGTGGCGGCGCTCGCCGAGGTGATTGTCGATGCAGCGCGGCTCGGCCTCGACCCGGGCGCGACAGACGTGCTCGAGCGTTATCAGCGGTGGCGGCGGTTCGATACGATGGCCATGGGGCTCGCCACTGACGGCCTCAATCGCCTGTTCTCCAATCGCTCTGCAGCATTGCGTCTCGTCCGCGACGTCGGTCTCGGCATGGTGGACCGGGTGCCGGGCCTCAAGCGGCTGTTTATCCGCGAGGCAGCGGGATTGGTCGGCGAAGTACCGAAATTGCTGCGTGGCGAACTGCTATAATTACCACGAAGTCGTCAAAGCCCGCTTACAGCCGTCACACCCAGAGTCATCACCGCTATAGAGACATGGCGTTCAACCACATCGCGGTTATCGGCGCCGGCGCCTGGGGTACGGCGCTGGCACTCACCTGCGTTCGCGCCGGACGCAAGGTTACGCTCTGGGAACCTGACCCTTCTCAGACAGCGCGGATTGCCAAAACGCGCGAAAGCCAATTCCTGCCCGGCGTGCAGATCGACGACAGCATCGCGATCGCCTCCGCTGCGGCCGAGGCCGCACACGCGTCGGCGATCCTTGTCGTGGTGCCAGCGCAAGCGGTGCGCGCAGTGACGAAATTGCTGGCGTCACTGATCTCCCCTCGCACACCGATGATCGTATGCGCCAAGGGCATTGAGCGAGGTACGGAAAAGTTCATGACCGAGGTGATCGCCGAATGCGCACCCGATGCCGTGCCGGCGATTCTGTCCGGACCAAGCTTTGCCGCCGACGTGGCACGCGGCATGCCGACCGCAGTCACGCTGGCAGCGCATGATGACAAGCTTGCCGGCGAGCTCGCGCAGGCGATCGGCTCGGCGAACTTTCGTCCATACCACTCCAGCGACGTGCGCGGCGTCGAGATCGGCGGCGCCGCCAAAAACGTGCTTGCCATTGCGGCCGGCATCGTTGCGGGCCGCGAACTCGGCGCCAGCGCCGCCGCCGCCTTGACGACGCGCGGCTTTGCCGAGCTGGTCCGTTTCGGAAGGGCGTATGGGGCGAAGCCTGAGACGATGATGGGGCTTTCCGGCCTTGGCGATTTGATCCTGACCTGCTCAAGCTCGCAGTCGCGCAACTTCACCTTCGGAGCCAAACTCGGCCGCGGCCAAAAGCCCGAGGCAATTCACTCGGGCCTCGCCGAGGGGGCTTTCACCGCGTCGGTACTGGTCCAAATGGCGCGCGAGCGCGACATCGACATGCCGATATGTTTTGCCGTCGCGGCGCTACTCGAGGGTAATATGAGCATCGACACCGCAATCGAGTCATTGCTGTCGCGGCCGTTCAAGGCGGAGGGGTGATTATGGCGTACTGGCTGTTAAAGACCGAGCCGGAGGAGTTTTCCTGGGACGATCAGGTCAAGCGCGGCTCCAAGGGCGAGGCCTGGAGCGGCGTGCGGAATTTCACCGCGCGGGGTCATCTCAAGGAGATGAAGAAGGGCGACAAGTTTTTCTTCTACCACACCGGCGACGAGAAGCAGGTGGTCGGCATCGGCGAGATCATCAAGGAACATTATCCCGATCCGACCGCGGCAAAGGGCGAGCATTGGGTTGCCGTAACGACTGCTGCAATCGAACCGCTGCCCAAGCCGGTAACGCTCGCGGCAGTCAAGGCCGAGCCGAAACTGAAAGACATGGCGCTGGTGAAATATTCGCGCCTGTCGGTGCAGCCAGTATCGGCCGAGCAGTGGAAGCTCATCTGCAAGATGGGCGGCATGGCGGCGCGATGATCGTCATTGCGAGCGAAGCGAAGCAATCTAGCGCAGCCTCACGGTTCTGGATTGCTTCGTCGCTTCGCTCCTCGCAATGATGCTTTAGGACGCGAAATCGACGCGTCCGCGCATTCGTCTTTAGTCGCATTGCAGCCGTTGATTCATATCAAAGCCGCCAGCGGGCCGATTCATTCTTAATC
>Ga0335085_10002316_pt1 | contig 36047 bp, 27 predicted proteins | sample Lox_Sample_45_FD_206712 | JGI IMG/M metagenome (GOLD analysis project Ga0335085, IMG submission 206712) | Soil microbial communities from Loxahatchee National Wildlife Refuge, Florida, United States - Lox_Sample_4.5 | ecosystem: Environmental > Terrestrial > Soil > Wetlands | place: USA... | reverse complement strand
GTTGACGCTCGCGAGCCTCGGGAGTTTTCGGGGATAGGTTCGTGCCCATCAGTCTTCAGCACTTCGTAGTTCGTAGTTCGTGGTTCGTAGTTCGGAGTTCGTTCCCGTCTGTCGGTTTTCGTTCTTCTGACTCCTGGCTTCTGGCTTCTGACTTCTGGCTTTCAGCTTTCAGCCTTCAGCTTTCAGCCCTCAGCTTTCAGCCCTCAGCTTTCAGCCCTCATTTCTGACACCTGGCACCTGACACCTGGCACCTGACACCTCCTCCATTCACTCACAACTCGCCGCCCGCGTGGGGAAAACTGAGAAAAGTGAGAACGTTTTTTTCGGCCTTTTGGCTGAAGGAGATAGGTTGTGGAAATCTGCCAGTTCCTGTTGACTGGTACGGCGACGACGTGAGAGGCGACGCGAACAGCTACGGCGTCCTTCCGTTACTTCCCAGCAGAGACCACCAACGATCAGAGTCCCGAACGTTCTCAGTTGCCGCCACAGTGGCGTCAGCCCGGCCATTCGCGCCAGGAATTGGGTTGCGAGCGAGCGGACATCGTGTATACTCGTGCGCGCACGAAGTTGGAAGTGACCGGCTAGAACCACGCCATGAGGAGCCCTGAAGCCATGCGATACCCTCCCTTGCTCACCCGCCCGCCATTCGTCGCCATCAAACAGTACCCTGTCAAACTGCCGCCGTCGAGATGGGGTAATAGACTGCCGCAGGTCGATCTGCGGCCAACGATTGAATTACTGGGCCTCGCCGTGCGGAACCAAGGCGCTCGCGGCACATGCTCGGTGTTCGCGATGACGTTTCTGCTGGAGTACGCGTACGACACGCGGCTGAACAACGGATTCACTGACCTCTCCGAGGAATATCTCAACTACGTCACCAACCTCGTTTCAGGGAACACCGGGGATGGGGACTACTTCAGCAACCTGGATAGCGGTTACCAAGCCTGGGGGATGGCCACGGAGGCGAATGAGGCTTACCAGACGAGCGAGGTGACATCGATCCGTCAATCCCTGCTGGACGCAGGCCGCACGTGGACCCGATTTGAAGCAGACTTCATCAAGCCGTGGGACAGCTCGAAGGGCGCCTCTCAGGATCAGTTGGATCGCGCCATCGCCTACCTCGACGCGAATGCGCCAGTGGCTTTTGGCGGATGGTGGCCGACAACCTTTAGCACAACCAAAGTGGACGGCGTTCTCATGATGACCGTGCCAGCGGTCAGTGGCAAAGGCACGGCGGTAACGGACGGCCACTCGGTACCGCTTGTGGGATACCGCAAAGACAGCGACTTCGCGGGCGGCGGCTACTTTGTGTTTCGCAATAGCTGGGGTGACGCCTGGTGGGATAAGGGCTACGGGTACATGCCTTTCGAATACGTCCTGACCTATGCCAATGACCTTGTTGCTTACCGGACGGAAACGATCACCGCGACGAACATCGGCACGCAGGCGGTGGCGGCTCAATCCGATCGCCTCGACGTCTTTCTTACGGATTCGAGCGGCATCGTGCGGAGCGCGGCGTGGCAGCAGGACGTCCTCTCCGGGGAGTGGCGCGACTGGTGGTCGATACTTCAAGGTTCGGCGATGTTCGGTACGCCCGTGGCTGCGGTGCCACGGGGTCCGGACAAGCTCGACCTGTTTACCTCCGGCTTCGACGGCCTTACCTGCACCGCTTCATGGGATCGAAACGCCAACGATGGCCAATGGAATGGATGGTTGAACATCCTCATCGGCGCCATCCCGGCAGGGGGGACCGTCAGCGCGGTCTCTCGCGATCCGAGCAAGCTCGACGCCTTCCTCGTGAGCACCGACGGCGGCGTCTATACCGCCGCGTCGGATGCCAATGTGAACGGCGGGGTGTGGCAAGGCTGGTGGAAGATTCTCGATCTCGCCGCGAAGCCGGGTTCGCCCGTCGCCGTGGTCTCACGCGACCCGAATAAGCTCGACATCTTCGTGGCCGGAACTGACGGAAAGACGTATACCGCCGCCTGGGATGCCAACGTCGCCAATGGGCAGTGGCGAGGCTGGTGGAACATCCTCGATGGCTACATCCCGGCGGGCGGTACGATCACGGCCATCTCCCGCGATCCCAACAAGCTGGACATTTTTCTGGTCAGTAACGACGGCGGCATCTATACCGCCGCCTGGGACGCCAACGTGGCTAACGGCCAATGGCAAGGATGGTGGAGAATCTTGAACGGCGTCGCCGCGCCGGGCAGCGCGGTGGCGGCGGTGAGCCGTGATCCGAGCAAACTGGACGTATTCGTCATCGGTACGGACAACGCCATCTATACGGCGGCCTGGGACGCCAACGCCGCGAACGGAGAATGGCAAGGATGGTGGAAGATTCTCGACGGCGTGGCGGCCGCTGGAAGTGGCGTAGCGGCTGTGTCGCGCGACCCCAACAAGCTGGACGTCTTCGTGGTGAGCACCGACAAAGCCCTTTGGACCGCGGCCTGGGACGCCAACGTAGCCAACGGGAGCTGGCAAGGATGGTGGCGAATCGAGCCTTGAGAGTGGCACGCGATGCTGCTAGCTCAGACGGAGGCGATCGTCACCGATGATGTTCGTCAAAATCGCTCCAGGGTGATGGCGCCACAGCCGGTGCCGGCCACAACGAGAGGGAACGCTGACATCACGGGCTGGAAGCCCGTGCCCCGTGCTCCAACATCGCGTCAAGGTCTCAGGGCAGGTCAGTTCCGCAGTAGGCTAGGCCACTCTGCCGTCTCCTGCCGGAAGAGCAACCAGCAGACCCTCACGAATAAGCCTCCGAACCAGCACAAGCTTGCTCTCGTCGTCCCAATCGCCTGGAAGCTGGTGAACAACAAACTCGGACTGGCTAAGGGCGAAACGGACCGCCTCGCCGGCATAGGCAGGAAACGTAATCCTGCGTCCATAGCAGTCGATGACCGTCGATGTGTGGTCGGCTTGCAGACGATAGACCACGCCTCTTCTCGCCTTTACCATGCTGTTGACCGTAAGCTCATCTAGCCTCGAAAGCTGGGCCATCTGACCGGTCAACACCGGCGGACACGCCGCCAGGAACTCATCGGCAAACCGCTCGAGGACGACCTCGTAGTCCGACTTGGTCGAGAGCCGTTGCAAAAGACTCTGTAAAATCGCGCGGGCTTGCGTTCGGTCAAATTCGGGCGCCGCAAAACCCGGGGGAAGCGACTTGCGGAAGGCGGAATCGTTCAAAGCAGCGTCGGCTACCCATTCCAGCAAAAGGTCCAGCCATGTATACGTCAGAACGCCGACTGTGACGTGAAGCGAGACGGCATCGCCCGACCGAGCGTCATGAACGACTCCTCGCGGAATGTACGCGAGGTCTCCGGCCTGCAATTCGAATTCGAGCGTGGGCTCGCCGCGCTCGTGAACCGTTGAATCAAAGCTCTGGGCCGTGAGCGGCAGCTCCACTGGCGTACCGTAAAGGGTCCATTGCTTGCTGCCGGCGACCTGCAGCACAAACACGTCATGCGTGTCGTAATGCGTTTTGAACCCTTTGGCTCCGGCCGGCGTCACGTACACATTCGTCTGGAAAGGAAAGCTGAATTCGCGTTCGAGGCTGCGGCAAAACAGAGTCAGAGGAGGAACTATATTGTCCAGGTAGGACAGAACGATGGTGGCGCCTTCGCTGAAGAGCTGATAGACCTTGGCGACGTCAAGCGAGTCGTCATCCTGAACGTAGTCGGCGGCCGTAACACTGCGGTCAGCATTCTTGAGGGAAACGTTTGGGTACCGCAGGTCGAGCGTCGTGAGGACGCGGTCGACCTCGTCCAGTGACACCAAGGAACCGAAGTAAGTCGGCTGGTTGCGTTTTACAACCAGCGGGCGTTTCTCCCAGTAGTCTTGAAAGAACTCAGCTCTGCTGAACGGATCGATGAGCCATTGCAACGAGGAGTTCGAGACACACACGCGTGCTTCCTCAGCCGTTGACACGTCCAGTGACTCTCGAACTGGACCTCGCGCGCTTCCAAGAACACGCGACAACCGTTCCGAGACCGACCAAACTCACTGATCCTCGTCGGCCGGGGGCGGTGCCTTCTTCTCTTTGGCCTTGTCGGCGTCAGTGGCCTTAGCGCTCTTGGTCTTCTTGCTTTTGCTGGTTGACTTAGCCTTCTTTTTGTCCTTAGGGTCTGCGTCGTCTTTCTTCTCAGGCTCTTGTGTTTGGGCCCCAGCGCGTGCCGCGGCGGCGAGGGCGAGCGCACCGCCGGCCAAAACCGTGCTGGCCGCGGCCAAAAATGACCGCCTGGCCACTTTGCGCTCCGTCACGATTTGATCGTCCGTAAGGGTTTGAGTCTGCTTTTGATTCATGACCTCACGGCTTTCATCAGTCGTGTCTGACTTTGGTCGAAGCATGCCTATCCTCCTTGGTCACCTCCAGTCAAGCAAGGGCTCCGAAGTGACCTGCGGAGGTTAGTGTAACCTGAAGAAGTCCGGTAACTCAATGGCCTGCGGCCGGCAGAATCTTGATGGTGTGCAGCCAGGTTTCTACAAGTTGAGGCCAGCCCGTGATAGGAAGCTCAGTGCGGCGGAGGCCGTAGCCGTGTCCGCCCTGAGCATAGATGTGCAATTCGGCGGGCACCTTGGCCTTCTCGAGGGCCTCGAAATAAACGACGGCGTTCTCGACGTGCACGGGATCGTCCTCCGCCTGAAGGATGAAACTGGGCGGAGTCTGATCCGTCACGGGAATATCAGGATTGGGTGCGAAGTTCTGGTCCGCAAGCGCAAGATAACCGGGATAAACAATCACGGCGAAGTCGGGACGGCAACTGAGCTGGTCAGCGGCATCGACCGGATCGTACAGGCGCTGCTCGAAGTGGGTGCTCAGCGCGGCGGCAAGATGGGCGCCCGCGGAAAAGCCGAGCACGCCGACGCGGTGCGGGTCAATGTGCCAATCATCGGCATGAGAGCGTACGATGCCGAGCGCGCGCTGGGCATCCTGAAGCGCAGCGGATGACTTCGGGTACGGCCCGGAATCCGGCACGCGGTACTTGACCAGGACGCAGGTAATGCCAATGGAATTGAGCCAGTCGCACACCTCGGTGCCTTCGAGATCGATGGCGAGAATACGATAGCCACCTCCCGGAAAGACGACGACCGCGGCGCCAGTGCTGGCGCGCTCAGGCGAGTAAAGAGTGAGCGTGGGCGTGGACACGTTGCCGAGCCGGATGAGCGGCTTGCCCGCAACGAGATTGTCCTTGGCCGTCGTGGTATCCACTTCCGGCTTCGGGTTGGGCTGAGCGCCGGGCGCCCCTTTGGGCCAAATGGGTAACTGGGTGTGCCCGCGCGAGGGCTCCCAGGCGGGCTTTTGGGCGAGCAACGTGGCGGCAATTCCAACCACGACGGCGAAAAGAAATAAACGACCACGCACGGTAATCCCTCCCATCGAATGTTCGCCGGTATGGTAGCAGCAGGATGCTTCGGGATACAAGTTTTCGGTAGTGGATCAATTTGACGTAGCGGCGGCCCCTGTGGCCGCCCATTTCAAGGCAGTGTTGTTAGTTGGGCAGCCACAAGGGCCGCCCCTACGTCAAATTAATCCACTACCGTGTGAAGCGGCTAAGAATGTGATTTAATATGGTACGCGATCCGGTGGTCGAAGGGCGGCCGGGTATAGCCGCCGCACCGTGAGCGTGAGTTTGGCCGCTCATCCCGATCGCCTCGCATGCAGTCCACAAATCGAGCGGAGGTGCCCCGTTGGCAACCGTTGCTGAGATCGCCCTGCCCGTCGCCGCTGAAGCAAAGCCCAAGTATGCTCCTCAACCCATTACGCAGCGCAACGTCGCCGTGGACGCTTATCGCGGCCTGGTGATGCTGCTGATGATGGCCGAGGTGCTGAGATTCGCGATGGTGTCGCACGCCTTCCCCACGAGCGTGTTCTGGAAGGTGCTGGCCTGGAATCAGACCCATTCCGAGTGGTTCGGCTGTTCGTTGCATGACACCATCCAACCATCGTTTTCCTTTCTGGTGGGCGTGGCGCTTCCTTATTCCATCGCCAGCCGCCTGGCCAAAGGCGGCACCTTCTGGAAGCTCTTTGCGCACGCCTTGTGGCGGTCTCTGATACTGGTCCTCCTGGGCGTCTTCCTGCGGTCCATGAATCATTCTCAGACCTACTTCACGTTCGAAGACACACTTTCCCAGATTGGATTCGGGTATCCGCTTCTGTTCCTGCTCGGTTTTCGTCCTCCGAAGTGGGCGTGGGCCGCGCTCGGAATCATTCTGGGCGGCTACTGGCTGGCGTGGGCGCTTTATCCGCTGCCGCCGGCGGGGTTTGACTGGCAAACCGTGGGAGTTTCGGCGGCGTGGAACGCGCAGCACAATTTCACCGGCTTCGCGGCGCATTGGAACAAGAATTTCAATCTCGGGAATCGATTTGATCAGTGGTTCCTGAACCTGTTTCCGCACGAGCATCCTTTTGTGTACAACGACGGCGGCTATTTGACGCTGAGCTTCATTCCCACGCTTGGCACCATGATCCTCGGCCTCATCACCGGCCGCTGGCTGCGCGAAACCGCCCCGAAAATCCCCATGAAGAAGCTGCTGGTACCCGGAGTGATAGGCCTCGCCGCCGGGCTGCTGCTGCACTATACGCACATCTGCCCCGTTGTGAAGCGAATCTGGACGCCCGCCTGGACGCTCTTTAGCGGCGGAATCTGCTTCTTGTACCTGGCCGCGTTTAGCTGGGTGATTGACGTAAAGCGTTACCGCAAGTGGGCTTTCCCGCTGATTGTGATTGGCATGAATTCCATCGTTGCGTACTGCATCGCCCATTTCCTGGAGGAATTCATCATCAGTTCGTTCCGCATCCACCTGGGCCCGAACTTTTTCGCCTTTCTGGGTAACGGCGTGCAGCCTTTTGTCGAAGGTTCCGCGGTGCTGCTCTGTTACTGGGTGATCCTGTTGTGGATGTACCGGAGGAAAATCTTCCTCAAGGTTTGAGATTTGGCGGCGCGCGGTCTAAACGCATGGTATTGGTGTCATTGATCGGCCCCGGACGGAGTCATTCCCGCGAAGGCGGGAATCCATTGCACAAGTCATTGGAAAAACAGGACGTCAAGAAGTGGATTCCCGCCTTCGCGGGAATGACTCCGTCCCCAAGGCGGTTCCGCCAAGCAAATGACAGCAGTAGCAAACGCATAGAGGGTTGCTTTGCAACCCGTCTGCGGGTATTGTGTCTCCTCTATGCGTAGACCCAAACCCCTTTACCACCATTTGCTGAGCGTAGCAGTTGTCTGCGGCGCGGCGCTCTCCACCCACTGGCAAGGCTCAACCACGCGCGCGGCCTCGAATCCCAGCCAAGAGGCAACTCAGGGTGCCGCACCTGCATATCGCAACCCTGCCCTGCCCCTCGAACAGCGCGTGAACGACCTCGTCTCGCGCATGACGCTTGAGGAAAAAGTGCTCCAGATGCAGCATACGGCGCCGGCCATTCCGCGGCTGGGCGTGCCGTCGTATGACTGGTGGAGCGAGGCTCTGCACGGGGTGGCACGCTCGGGCTATGCCACGGTCTTTCCGCAGGCGATCGGAATGGCCGCCACTTGGGACGCAGGCTTGATTCATCGCGAGGGTGAGACGATTGCCACCGAGGCCCGCGCCAAATACAACCAGGCGCAGCGCGAGGGCAATCACAGCATTTATTTCGGCCTCGACTTCTGGTCTCCCAACATCAATATTTTTCGCGACCCGCGTTGGGGCCGCGGACAAGAGACGTATGGCGAGGATCCATACCTGACGGCCAGGGTTGGCGTGGCGTTTGTAACCGGCCTTCAGGGTGACGACCCAAAGTACTTCAAGGTGATCGCTACCCCCAAGCACTACGCGGTGCACAGCGGCCCGGAATCGAAGCGCCACGGCTTCAACGTTGACGCCGCTCCTTACGATCTCGAGGACACTTACCTGCCGGCTTTTCGCGCCACGGTCACCGAAGGCCACGCGGACTCCGTGATGTGCGCCTACAACGCGATCGACGGCCAGCCGGCCTGCGCGAACACTTATTTACTTGAGAAGACATTACGCCAGGATTGGAAGTTTCAGGGGTACGTCACTTCGGATTGCGGTGCGGTGGGCGACATTACGCATGGGCACCACTTCACTCCCGACGATGAGCACGGATCGGCAGTCGCAGTTCGGGCTGGAACTGACACGACTTGCGGCGATGAGTACGCGAGTCTGGTGAAGGCAGTTCACGACGGGCTCATCCAGGAAAGCGAACTCGATACTGCCCTCAAGCGCCTGTTTACGGCCCGGTTTCGGTTGGGAATGTTTGATCCGCCCCGCAGCGTTTCGTTCAACCGCATCACGATGTCTGAAGACGACTCGCCCGCGCATCGTGCGCTCGCACTGCAGGCGGCGCGAGAGAGTATGGTGCTGTTGAAGAACCAGGATGGTGTGCTGCCTCTGAAGGCGAACGTGAAGAAAATCGCCGTAATTGGTCCCAACGCCGCATCGCTGGTTGCGCTGGAGGGCAATTACAACGGCACGCCGTCACATCCGGTGCTGCCCATCGACGGCATGAAGAAGGAATTCGCAGGTAGGGCCGACGTGCTCTACGCGCAGGGCTCCGCCTACGTCTCGGAATTGCCCGTACCCGTCCCGCGCACGGTCTTCCGTCCTTCCGGCGGTGAGGCAGGCGTGGGCCTCACAGCCGAGTATTTTGCCAACACAGATTTCTCCGGTAAGCCCGCACTCAAACGCGTTGATCCCCAGATTCAGTTTGACTGGGACGCGGCCTCGCCCGCGCCCGGCGTGCCCCTTCAGGCCTTCGGAGTACGCTGGAGCGGCACGCTGACGCCCCCGGGGCCGGGAGACTACACGTTCAGCGTCAGCGTCCCAGGTTGCTATCCTTGCGGCGACCACGAGACCACCAGCGTCTACCTGGATGGCGCGCTCGTTGCGGAGGCCGCTCGCTCCCAATACCGCTGGTCCCAAAAGAATCCGACTTTCCAAGAGCACTTCACGGACACCAAGCCGCACAGCTTCCGTTTGGAATACACCCACCGCGCACCGCTATTCGCGGCTGGAATTACGCTCAACTGGCACCCGCCCGCCGACGTTCTGCGCGACGAGGCCGTGAAAGCCGCGCAGCAGGGTGACGTGGTGGTGGCCTTTGTCGGACTCTCTCCCGGGCTTGAAGGCGAAGAGATGCCGATTCATGTGGAAGGATTCAGCGGAGGTGACCGCACAGATATCAGCTTGCCGCAGGTCCAGCAGAACCTGCTAGACGCGTTGGCCGCGACCGGCAAGCCCCTAGTGGTAGTACTGCTGAACGGCAGCGCGCTAGCAGTGAATTGGGCCAATGAACATGCCGCCGCTATCCTTGAAGTATGGTACCCCGGCGAAGAAGGCGGCACCGCCATCGCGGAGACGCTCTCGGGAGCGAACAATCCCGGGGGCAGGCTGCCGGTAACCTTCTATGCCTCTCTCGATCAACTGCCGCCATTTGACGACTACTCGATGAAGAACCGCACCTACCGTTATTTCGCCGGGGAGCCGCTTTATGGTTTCGGGTACGGTTTGAGCTACGCCAGCTTCGCTTACAGCAATCTGAAACTGTCGTCGAGCAACGTGAAGGCCGGCGAAAGCTTGAGCGTGGAGGCGGACGTCAAGAACACGTCTTCTGTTGCGGGTGATGAAGTGGCGGAACTCTACCTCACCGTTCCTGAGGGTTCGCATTTCGAGAACGCCGCACTGCTTCGCGAGCTCAGGGGATTTCAGCGCGTTCACCTGTCTCCAGGGGAAAGCAAGAAGGTTGCCTTCAACCTCACCCCGCGCGACCTGAGCCAGGTGACGGCGGCCGGCGAGCACAAAGTCTTGCCCGGCCATTTCTCAGTCGTAGTGAGCGGTGGGCAGCCGCATGAGGGGTCTTCCGCCGTCGAAGCAACATTCGAGATCACCGGCGAGGCTGACCTACCGCGTTAGCATGAACAAGGGCGATTCTTCGTGCCCTCGGAAGGGCGGAGCTTCAGCCGCGCCGAATCCGGACGAAAACGTTGAAATGGGCCTTTAGGCCCTGAAGGCAAGTCACTTCAGTGGCTGAAGCCCCAAAAAACGCGCGGGTGTTCGGCGGCGGGGCTGAAGCCGGCTGAAGCCCCGCCCTTTACATCCCCTGACAAGTAAGATCGCTGACTTCCGCGACTAAGCACTAGAAGTCCATTTGTAATCGCACGAAGCCGCTGCGCCGGGGCCCGATGGCGTTGCCGGAGAAAAGTCCTGCGAAGTCGATCACGTTGAGCCGGCCATTGATGTTTTCAACGTCGCCTTGTATACGCATGGTGAGCCGGTCGCTCTTGTAAAGCTCCGCTCCCAGAGAGGCGTCGAGAGAGAACTGCGGTCGCACCCGGCCGTGGGCGAGATCCAAGCGAGCAACAACCTCGGGTCCGTATTGAGCCAGAGCTTGATCCAGCGTACCCTCGAACTCCACAGGAAGGCCGCTGCCGTACTCTGCCCCTAATCCAACCCAAAGCCTTGGCGAGAGTTGATATCGATATCGGGTTCGCAGCGTATTGCGCTGGTCCTGCGTATCCCAAAATCGGCCCACGCCTTGAGTGTTATCATTGATGTCGGTGTCACCCAGGAAGAGGCCGCCTGTCGCCGGAAGATAAGCGGACCCAACCTGGTAGGAGTAGCTCACGAATCCTGAGAGCCGCCCCCACGCCGGCAGATCAAGTTTGCCTTCCGCGCCGTAAATCTGCGCTTTGCGGAATGCGATGGGAAAACTGACGGACGTGTTGAGCAGCAGGTCGTCGTCGGCATAATTGTTCATGTCGCGCCGGTAGTAGTTCGCGTCAAGCTTGAATTTGTTGAAGACGGCTTTTGTGAAACCCGCCTCAAAGTAGTTGCCGTGTGAGGGCAGGACGGGCAAGCGCAGGAATTGAGGATCAAGGCTTACGACTTCCGGCGAGCTCGAGAGCAGGATGTTCTCGAAGGCCGGCGTTTGAAAGATGCGGTCGTATGACACGTGCAGCACCGTGTTGGCCGCTTTCCAATATCGGGCGACCCCTATTCGTGGGCTGACGGCGTTCTGATTCACCAGCAGTTGATAGTGGTCCCAGCGTAGGCCCGCATTCAGGCTCCAGTTGCCGACGTGCACATCGTCTTGTACGAACGCGGATTGTTCGTAGTCGTGCCCCTTGCCGAAGAAAGAGAAGCTTGCGGGCGTGCCGGGGTCGAATTGGGTGAAGTCGGTGATGGTATCGTTGAACTCCTCGTGGAGAGGCGTAAAGTCAGCCTCAACCCCAGTCTTCCACTCCTGGACCCGGCGATGAACAGACACGGTCGCCTTCAGGTATGCCTCCTTAAACCCGCGCTGCTGAGAGGCGATGATCGGCGTGGATAGCGGGTTAGACCAGAAGCCGGCTGAATCCTGCCGCAACATGGCATGGAAATCTCCCACGACGTTGGGAGAGAAGATGTGCTGATAGGAGAAAATCGCCATGGTCTCCTCAAAGTTGCGATCCTGCCGCTGGCCTGCCGCCTGCTGCACCTGCTCGTTCGGGACTTCAAATTGAGACTGTTCATGGCCCACGATAAGCCCGACACGGTCGCGGTCTGTCAGATCGCGCTCATAGTGGGCGGTAAAATCCGAAGTGGTACCGGTGTTGGTATAGTTTTGCGCCACCACAGGGTTTTCATACCAGTTGGTGGCGGCGCCGCTGCCGCTGAAGCCCAGCGTGTTTCTGCCCCAGCCGTACTGCGCCTGCCCGTATCCATCCGCGGTGCCGAAACTTCCGCCGGTCAGCGCCAGCTTGCCGTGCCAACCGGGCCGCGCGTCTTTAACAGTCACCACATCCACCACGCCGCCCATTTTTCTTCCGTATTCAGCGGGAAAAGTCGCCGTGTAGATGCTGAGGGACTGAACGTCGTCAGCGTCAAGATCCGGACCGAAGCCCGGAGAGCGATTATCTGTTAGGGGAACGCCATCCAACACAAACTGTGTCTGGTATTCCGAGCCGCGAGGGTGCAAAACGGCGTTTCCTTCGTACAACCAGCCCGGCTGCGAGTTCACAAGATCAACAACGGACCGGCCAGGGAGTGAGGTTGGCCGAGCCTCGATCGCCTGGGAGCCGATGCGATTGATAACGCCTACGCGGTCCGGGTCAATCAGGGTCGCCTGAGCGTTGACCTGCACCGTGGTGGTGGAGACGGAAAGGCTAAGCTTGACGTGGTATTCAACCGGAATCGCAGAGCGGATTTCCAACGAGTCTGAGAAGGGCGCGAACCCCGGGTGCTCGACGTGAATTTGATAAAGTCCAAACGGCAGTAACTTGGCTTCGAGATTACCGTCAAGGTCCGTCGAATAGGTACTGCTGAACTGATTCACTTCGCTGACGAGTTGGACAGAACTCTCCACGCCCAATCCCGTGGGGTCAGTGACCCTCAGGCGTAGCTCACCCACATTCGTTTGGCCGAAACCCTGAAGGGCCGCTAGAAGAAAAATGGGTAGGTATCTCTTCACTCTCTGCTAACCAGCATTTTAGCACGCCGAATTAGGGAGAAAGTAGTTGGATGCAAGCTCGACCGGCTTGACCCTCTTGTCTCGCTCGACCGGCGTGGAGCTCCGATCCAGCCTTCTGCGTCAGTGGCACAGGCACTCTATCGAAACCCGTTCGCCATGAGGGCCACCCCTCTGCGTGTGCGATGCGGAGTCGGCGCTTGCGATAGATAACGGACCGATATAGACTTATAGGTTATCGCATCAGTATTCGCAACGCATGCATCACGGAAGCCCTTGAATGTCCGCACCGGCTGATATCGTCTCTCCGTCGCCGACGGCCGCAGCTCCTCGACAGCGCAAGCCTATGAGCATGACGCCAGCGAAGTTGCGTGCGCAACGCGCGAACGCCCGGCTTTCCACCGGTCCCCGCACCCGGGCTGGCCGGCGTCGTTCAGCCCAAAACAGCCGGCGATTTCCCTTCTCACCCATGGTGCGCACCGATCTGGAATCGAGCGGGGCCGATCTTGCCGAGGTCTTGCGGCTCTGGCAGGACGTGATGGCCGTTTTCTGGTTTATCGATCCCGACTGCCACTTTTACTTGCAACGGGCTACGTGGAGTTGGTGGCGGAAGCTAGACGCCCTACGCAAGGGCGGTTCGGCTGCCGGCGTGAGGTATGCGGAGGGCGACGTCGAGAAGTATTTAAGGCAGGCGTTGGAACGCTTTGCGAAAGGCCGCCAGCGGTGGAAACGCTGGCTGCGGAAGGAACTCGGAGCCGACGTGCGCGACGGAATGGGCTCTGTGAGAGTGGCCGTAGAAAGCCGGCTTGGAACCCTTCTGAACGCGATTAAGCCTGGGTCCCCCCCCACCCCCACCCTAGCATAAAAACGAACCCAAAACCGTATATTATTGATAAAATAAATGTTATTGCCTAAAAAGGCGTATTTACGCCGAACGAGTTCAAAAAACGAACCCAAAACCATAATCGTTAGATTCTATTAGCGATAAGCCTAAAAACCGGCCCAAAATGAGGTTCAAAAACGAACCCAAACGAACCTAAATTCAGGCCGTCAAGCTAGCGAACGAACCTAAACGAACCCGAGACGAACCCAAAACGAACCCGAGCGAGCGGGAATCCGCCATGATTTGATCAAGTCATTTACAATCAGTAGGATGATATCGCAAAGAATTCATTTGAGAGCAGCGGTTATGCCACCCCTTGGACAGGCCTCCATTTTACTAGATTGCCGGTCATTTTTAACACAACTGTAACATTTGAGCATTATATTCAGTCGTGGCAATTCAGGGGCGCTTGAGCCTCTTCTCGCGTCGGGCAGCCATTTCACATAGCCGTGTTCGCAAACGGCAGCCTTTTGGAATCTCGTTGGGGCCGATTGGCCCATCGCAGCGGAGTTGTACCTTTCACATCGCCAGGCGGCGTTAGCAGCGAGTGAGCCTTAATTGGACAAAATCTGCAGCCTCGATCGAGTTGGGGCAGCAACAAGAGGAGTGTATGGTGATCAGGAAAATCGCATATTCGGTTGTGGTAGTGGCGCTCAGTTGTGCTGCGGCATACGGGCAATCTACGCTCGGGACTATCCTCGGAACCGTCTTCGATGCCACCGGCGGCGTGATGGCACAGGCCACCGTCAAAATAACCGATACGGACGAGGGCACCAGCCGAACGTTCCAAACGGACGCCAAGGGTAATTACATCGCAGTTGACACCAAGGCTGACCACTACAGCGTCGAGGTGAGTAAGGCGGGTTTCCGCACCGCAGTGGTGCCAGGCATACTGCTCAACGCCCGCCAAACGCTGCGCGTAGACGCCACGCTGCAGGTGGGTACCACATCCCAGCAGGTCAACGTGGTGGCGGACACCGGGGTAATCACTACGGAAACCCAGACCGTCTCTTCGAGCTACAACTCACGCATGATCCTTGAATTGCCCGGCAACTACCGGGCAAACGGCAGCACGAGTCCCTATGCTTTGATCCAGACGCTGCCTGGGATCCAACCGGATGATAGCGGCAACCTGTCGATCCAGGGTGGTATTCCATCGCAGTCCCAGTTTTCGGTGGATGGCATCTCCACCACAGACGTCACCGGGAATCAGCCGCGGCAAAGCGCCTTCCCCTCGGCGGAATCCATCGCTGAGATCAAGGTGCAAAACGCGGGTGCCGCGGCCGAATACGGAACGCCGGGCGACGTCACCACGATATCCAAGAGCGGTACCAACCAGCTTCACGGAGGCGCCTTCTGGTATTCGCAGAATGCTGCCCTAGACGCCCTGGAATTTGGACAGTTAACGAAGAATTCGAAGGTCGCCAATGATTTTGGGTTCAACCTCGGCGGCCCGGTGGTGATTCCTCATCTGTACAACGGCCATGACAAGACGTTTTTCTTCGGAACCTACGAGGGCTTCCGGTTTCCCCAGACTGACACCATCCAAAACACCGTTCCCACGCAGGCCATGGTCAGCGGCGACTTTAATGCTGAGGGGGTGACCGTCATCAACCCTCAGACGGGCCAGCCATTTCTCAACAACACCATTCCTTCAGGCAGTATCAGCCCTATCGCGCAGAAGATTATCAGTCAATTCTATCCATTGCCGAACGTCGGCCCGGGTACGACCGTGCAGGATAATAATTACGTTACGAACCGGTCCGCCAATATCAGCTCGAATCAGTTCGATATTCGGGGCGATCAATACATCAATCCCAAGATGCAGGCGTTTGCCCGCTTCACTTACAAGAACGCAACGCAACTATCGCCAAACAACCTGTTGGTGCCGTCCAGCGACAACTATGAGAATGACCGCCTGTTCGTGGTGTCTTTCAACTACACGTTCAGGCCGAACCTGCTGAACGAATTTCGGTTTGGGTATACCACCGTCAGTTTCGGAAATTCGAATTCGTTCGACGGCAAGGGATTCTGGCAGACGCTGGGGTTTCAGGGGCTCGCTTCGACTGATCCGTTCTTCAACGGACTCCCTGAAATCGACATCGCCGGTCTCACCGGCCTCACCGCTGACCGGCTCACGGGAGCCAACCAGTCCCGCACCCGTCAATTCAATGACAACCTGAGCTGGCTGAAAGGCCGGCACACGATGAAGTTCGGGCTCGATATCCGGACGATTCTTGGGTTCAGTCCGCTCGGCTTCATCGGCGGTGATAACTACGGAAACTTCGAGTTCAACAATACGTTCAGTGGAGCTTCCTTCGGGGACTTCCTGCTTGGCTTGCCCGCCTTTACGGGCTACGACAACGTTACGCACGATAACTACGGGGTTAGCACGCAATACGCCTTCTACGCGCAAGACAGTTTCCGGCTTGACCCGCGTTTGACGCTCGAGTACGGTTTGCGCTACGAGTACGATCCGGCTTACACGGATGAGTTTGGCAACATTGGAAATTTTGACCCCAAGCCGCCGCTTTCCGGATCGACGGTTTATCCAGACAATGGGGCCAGCAACCTGGCGCCAGGCTACCTCAATTCGTTCGACGCCTGCCCCAACGCAGCGCTCCCTTACACAGCCAATAATCCCGCCTCGATCAACGGTGCCCCCTGCACCCCGGTGCTGACCGCTTCGCAGGCTGGCTTGCCGCAAGGCCTGCGCACAACGAACAAGACCCGCTTTATGCCCCGCTTTGGTTTCGCCTACAAGCCCTTTCACAATGACCGGACCGCTGTGCGCGGCGGCATCGGCGTTTACAACATCATGAGCATGGGCTCAATTTACTACGCTCTCACGGGAACTCTTCAATCTGCCACGTCTCAATTCAGCAACGTTTCGAGCACGGGCACGCCCGTCTTCACCTGGCCGGTGGTGGGCTACGGTAGCGGAATCGGAGCGCCTCAGTACGGCACCGACTACTTCGGCACCGCCAATGACGTCAACTGGAAGCAGCCGCTCTCAACCCAGTGGAATTTTTCCGTCGATCACGATCTGGGCTACCAGACGGGCCTTCGAGTCTCCTACATCGGCATGAAGACAACCCAACTGGTGTGGGCGCCGAACCTCAATCAGTCTAACTATTCCACCGATTTCTTCGTTCAACAGCCGCTCAGCAGCCGTCCTTTCCCCAACTGGGGCATCGTGAATGACCGCGCGATCGGCGCCACGGCGAACTACGAATCGCTGGCCATCGAAGCCACCCACCGGTTCAGCCACGGTATGATGTTCGATTCAACTTACACATACGGGCGCAACCTCGCCGACAATCAGGGCCCCGCACCGAGCTCTTATGCGGGTGAAAATGCGGGCGGACGTACCATGAACTACTTCAGCCGTAAGGATGAATACGGCAACGTTTACGCGGACCGCCGTCACCGCTGGATTACCACGGCCATCTTCGAGCTGCCCTTTGGGCATGGAAAGCGCTTTGCCAATAGCGCCAGCAGCGTGGAGAACGCTGTGGTGGGCGGTTGGTCGCTCAGCAATATCTTCTTGGTGGAATCGGGTCCGTGGCTCACTCCGTTTTATGACGCGGGCGGCGATCCATCCGGGACCGGTTCGGGAATCATCGGCCGCCCGCAACGGCCGGACCGCATCGGACCTTGGGCGCCTTCCACGCAGAGCGCGGCGCAATGGATCATGGGGTCCGCGTTCGCCTGCCCCGGCCCGCCGGGAGTTCCGCAGTCGGTGGCATGCCTGGACGGTCAGACTCCGGGCACAGACCCCGCGCCCATCGGCCGCTTTGGGAACTCCGGTACTGCTTTCATTGAAGGCCCTGGGAGCGTCAATTGGAACCTGGGTCTGCAGAAGACATTCAATCTGACTGAGCGCGTGAAGATGCAGGTGGAGATTTCCTTTACCAACGTCTTGAACCACGTCAATCTGGCCGACCCGCAAATGGACCTCACGAGCCCCGGCTTCGGAACCATCACGGCAGCGCGCGGTCTCTCGAACGGCCAGTCGGACTTTCAGGGTTCCCGCGCCGGACAGTTTGGAGCGCGGATCGACTTCTAGCCGCGGTCTTCTGAGAAGCGGTTGAGATGCACTGCAGAAGGGCGGAGCTCTAGCCAAGGCTGAAGCTCCGCCCTTTTGCCATTCGAGAAGCATCGGGTAAGAGTGGCGGCCACCTCGGTAATTTTTGGGGAATGCGCGCGGTCTGCTACCAGCCGAGGATATACGCAAACATCAGCGGTGCGACGATGGTGGCGTCTGACTCAATGATGAACTTCGGCGTATTGACGCCAAGCTTTCCCCAGGTGATCTTCTCGTTGGGAACGGCGCCGGAGTAAGAACCGTAGCTGGTGGTGGAATCGCTAATCTGGCAGAAATAGGCCCAAAGCGGCACATTCTCGCGCTGCAGGTCCTGGTGCAGCATGGGCACGACGCAGATGGGGAAATCGCCGGCGATGCCGCCGCCGATCTGAAAGAAGCCCAGAGGAGTCTCGGCCGTGGTGGCCGTGTACCACTCGGCAAGCTCCATCATGTATTCGATCCCCGTACGCACGGTGTGCACGTTCTTGACGTCCCCTGAAATGCAGTGGCCGGCGTACATATTGCCGAGGGTTGCGTCCTCCCAGCCCGGGACAAACATGGGCAGGTTTTTCTGCGCGGCAGCCAGCAGCCAACTGTTCTGGGGATCGATCTGGTAGGACTTGCTGAGCCGGCAGGAAAGCAGAATCTTGTACATGAACTCGTGCGGGAAGAAGCGCTGGCCGGCCTTGTCGGCCGCAACCCACTCCTCGAGGACGGCGCTCTCGATCCGCCGCATGGCTTCTGCTTCAGGAATGCAGGTGTCAGTGACGCGGTTCATGTGGCGGGCGAGCAGCGCAGCTTCATCCTTGGGGGTGAGATCACGGTAATGAGGCACGCGTTCGTAGTAGTCATGCGCCACCAGATTGAAAACGTCTTCTTCCAGATTCGCACCGGTGCAGCAGATGCCGTGGACCTTATCCTGACGAATCATCTCCGCGAGTGAGATGCCGAGCTCAGCCGTGCTCATGGCGCCGGCAATGGTGATAAACATCTTGCCGCCGGCGTCGAGCAGCTTTTTGTAGCCCTCGGCCGCGTCCACGAGGGCCGCCGCGTTGAAATGGCGATAGTGCAGTTTGATGAAAGAGGAGATGGATGGCATATCCTTTTCGTGTCCCCATAAGAGCATAAAACCGTGAATTGCGAACGTGAATTATGAACGATGAAGTACGAATCGGGTTGCTCAACTATGAGCGACCGGGGGTTCTAAGGCGCGCTACTGCGTTCTTGCCTTTTTGGCTGCCTCGATCTCCCAAAACAAAGCTACGAGGTAAACCCCGCCGGCCTCTGGGATCTCGACCCCATACTGCTTTGAGACCTTCCCGCGTATCCAGTCGTGCCAACGCGCGTATCGTTCCGTATCCGGCAGAGCATCGTTGTTCAACTCAGGAGGAAAATCATCACAAGAATCGCCACAGCCGACGAAATCGCTCAGGGCGCTTTCATCCGTTACGAGAATTTCCGAGTAGTCCATACCGAGAATGTCTTGGAAGGAGATGGCCGCCGTGTCCTCGAGGTCGGCTATCTGGAACTGTTCGGCCAAGTCGATTTTTTTAGGTTTCTTCATAGACCATCATGAGAATCGGGAACGGTTTTATAATTCGCAGTTCACTCGTCGACTCCGAGCAGCACCGAAGCGGCGAGCACCGTGGTCCAAAGGCCGCGCTTGTCGCCGATTGCCGACTGCGTGATTTCCATGGTTCGAACGATCTTGTTGGAGATGCGGTAAATCTCTTTCTTTTCGTCCCAGCTCCGATCGGGATCAAATTCCACTCCGAGAGTGGTGGCAAGCATTTCGGCCGCCAGTTCTTCGGCGTACTCTCCGGCCACCTCTTCGGTCTGCCCGAAGGAGTGGTGTTCAGAGAGGTAACCAAAGGTATCGCGGTCGGCCGGCAGCGCGACACCCACGGAAGCTGCGATCAGCCGGTGGGGCTCGCGCGTGGAGTTCTCGCTGATCACCACGAACGTCACTTGGCCGGGTTGCAACTCCTTCATGCCTTCAGTGCGCGGGATGAGCTTACAGCGCGGCGGGAAAATGCTCGAGACGCGCACCAGGTTGCACGCTGCAATCCCTGCCGAGCGCAGCGCCAGCTCAAAACTGGTGAGCTTCTCCCGGTGCTTTCCTACGCCCTTGGTGAGAAACATCCGTTTGGGAACGAACATCGCCTTTTTGGTCGCGCGCCCTCGAAAGCTGGGGCCTGCCTTCGCTTGCCGGGAACGCTGCTCCTTCGCAAAATTCTTTGGAACGCGCTTCAACGTAACAAGAAGGTGCGAGGGGTGTCAACGGAATTTCCGCAGTCACGGCCGCTTTGTTACAAATGTTACGAAATACGGGGTTCGATGTCCGGGACTCGGGGTTCGGAAAGGGAAATTCCCTCAAGGGATTCCCGCCTGCGCGGGAATGACGGCCAAGCCTGCGGCGGGAATGGCTGGGATCTGAACGCCGGACACCGAACCCCCGAACACCGAATCCCGGACCCTTGCCCGGAGTTTCGGCTTTGCCGCCTAGGCTAGGCCCCTTCCCACTCTTGACTTCTACTGCTGTTTCGTGCACAATCTGAGACCAGGCTTTCTTTCCGTGCGGGGCTAGTTCCAATATTCCTGCCGCCGCCGGAAACCTGAACGAGCCTCCGTTTTCGCAGGGCTCGTCCGCTCCTGGGGCTGAACACTCGAATGGCCGACGTCCGCGACATCCGCAACTTCTCGATTGTGGCCCACATCGACCACGGCAAGTCGACCCTCGCCGATCGCCTGCTGGAGATGACGGGGGCCCTTTCCAAGCGGGAGATGTCCGCACAAGTGCTCGATTCCATGGACCTGGAGCGCGAACGCGGCATCACCATCAAGGCGCACTCCGTGCGTCTGCACTACCAGGCCCGCGACGGACACGAGTACCAGCTCAACCTCATCGATACGCCCGGCCACGTCGACTTCTCGTATGAGGTGTCGCGCAGCCTTTCGGCTTGCGAGGGAGCGCTGCTGGTGGTGGACGCCTCGCAGGGTGTCGAAGCCCAGACCCTCGCTAACGCGCAGCTCGCCATGAACAACCGGCTCGAAATCATCCCGGTGATCAACAAGATCGACCTGCCAGGCGCTGACATCGAGATGGCGAAACAGCAGATTGAGAACGCCCTTGCGCTCGACCCTAACGACGCCTTACTGATCAGCGCCAAAATGGGGACCGGCGTGGACGAAGTGCTGCAGGCGGTTGTCACGCGGGTGCCGCCCCCCAAAGGCTCGCCCGAGGCTCCGCTGCGCGCGCTCATCTTCGACTCCTGGTACGACAGCTTTCGTGGCGTGGTGGTGCTGGCCCGCGTTGTGGACGGCCGCCTCACGCCAGGCTCACGCATCCGCCTGTGGTCGAACGGCCAGACCTACACCGTTGAAGAGCTCGGCGTGCTCACCCCGAAGCCCGTGCGGGTCTCCTCGCTGGAAACCGGCGAGGTGGGATTTGTGGTCGCCAACATCAAGCGGGTTTCGGATACGCGCATCGGCGATACCATCACGGAAGACCAGCGGCCGGCGTCAGAGCCCCTGCCGGGATTTGAAGAGATCAAGCCCATGGTGTTTGCGGGCCTCTATCCGGTGGAGGCGAACGCCTATGAGGTGCTTCGCGATGCGCTCGAAAAGCTGCGTTTGAATGATTCCTCGTTCTTTTACGAGCCCGAGAGTTCCGTGGCGCTGGGCTTCGGCTTCCGTTGCGGCTTTCTCGGCTTATTGCACATGGAGATTATCCAGGAGCGCCTGGAGCGTGAATATGATCTTGATCTCATCACCACCGCTCCGGGGGTGCAGTACCGGATTACCACAAAGTCGGGCGAGACGAGTTATGTGGATAACCCAGCAAAGTTTCCCGAACAGGGCGACATCGCCAAGATCGAGGAGCCCATCATCACCGCGCTGATCATGACGCGCGAAGAGTATCTGGGCGGCCTGCTCGCTTTGGTGGAAGAGAAACGCGGAGTGCAGAAGGGCTTTGAGTTCGTTTCAACGCAGCGCGTGCTGCTCACCTACGAGCTTCCGCTCAACGAAATTGTGCTCGATTTCTATGACCGGCTAAAGTCCGTGTCGCGCGGTTATGCGTCTTTGGACTATCATTTTTCGGGTTACTGGGAATCCGACCTGGTGAAGGTGGATCTTCTGGTGGCCGGCGAAGTGGTAGACGCGCTCTCCTTCGTTTGTCACCGGGAGCACGCTCAAGCTCGCGCTCGCGCTCTTTGCGAAAAGATGCGCAAGCTCATTCCGCGCCAGATGTTCGAAGTGGCCATTCAGGCGGCCATCGGCTCCAAGATTCTGGCGCGTGAAAATGTGGCGGCCATCCGCAAGAACGTGCTGGCCAAGTGTTACGGTGGTGACATCACGCGCAAGCGAAAGCTGTTGGAAAAGCAAAAGGAGGGTAAGAAGCGCATGAAGCGCGTGGGCCGCGTCGATATTCCGCAGGAAGCTTTTTTGGCGGTGTTGAAAGTCAGCGAGTAGGCGCGAGTCTGCCTCCGGCGGCATGGACTGATATACTTATCGCTGTTGTAGATTCAGGAGGGGAAGTTGCCGATTTACGAATACCGTTGCAAAAAGTGCGGCAAGCAATTTGAGAAGATTCAGAAGTTTGATGACCCGCCTCTCAAGAAACATGAGGAGTGCGGCGGCGCGCTCGAACAGCTTCTTCATGCGCCGGCCATTCAGTTCAAAGGCAGCGGTTTTTATATCACTGATTATGCGCGCAAGTCTGCCCCGTCGGAGTCAACGGGTTCAGGTTCGTCATCTGATGCGGGGTCAAAGTCCGGCGACGGCGGGTCAAAGACGAGCGAAACCACTTCAAAAGCAAGCTCGAAGAAAACGGAGAGCAAGACTCCGGCTGCCAGCAAGAAGGACTGAAGCGAGGGACAACTCGCCGCACGCGACCCGACGGGGAGACCTCACGCCGGCCGTGACACGTGCCACTTCCAGGCGCTCTCCACAATTGAACTCAGCTCAAGGTACTCGGCCTTCCAGCCCAGCACCTTCGTCGCGTTTGTGACCTCAGCCACGAGCGCCGGCGGATCGCCGGGTCTCCTGGGCCCTTCCTTCACGGGCACGCGCCCCTCGCAGAGCTTGCCAACCTCGGCGATCACTTCGCGGACCGAATGTCCAACACCAGTGCCGAGGTTAACGGCAGCGCTCGCGCCTCCGCGAACGAGATATTCGAGCGCGATCAGGTGGGCGCGGGCCAAGTCGGTCACGTGAATATAGTCTCGAACGGCCGTGCCGTCGGGCGTGGGATAATCCGTGCCGTAAATCTCCACGTACGGGCGCCGACCCAGCGCGGCTTGCACGGCAATCGGAATCAGGTGCGTCTCAGGGTCGTGGTCTTCGCCGATCTCGCCCTCGGCATCAGCGCCGGCCGCATTGAAGTAACGAAGCGCCACCCAGCGCAAGCCGTAGGCGGGATCGTAATCGTGAAGAATTTTCTCGATCATCAGCTTGGTCTGGCCATAGGGATTCACCGGAGACTGCGGATGGTCCTCGGAAATAGGCACGCGATTGGGCACGCCGTAGGTTGCGCACGACGAAGAGAAGACGATGTGCTTGATGCCTGACTCCGCCATGGCGTCGAGTAGACGGAGCGAATTCACAACATTGTTCCAATAGTATTTGCGCGGGTTCGCGACTGACTCTGCCACCAGCGCATCGGCGGCAAAGTGAATGACCGCCTGAATGTCGAATTCGCGGAGCACGTGACGAATGAAATCGTGGTCCGCAAGGTCGCCTTCGGCCAAGCGGCCCCATTTCACCGCCCAGCGATGTCCCTCGCTGAAGTTGTCCAGCACGACCGGATCGTGACCAGCTTTCGCTAGCGCTTTCGCCGTGTGGCTGCCAATGTAGCCGGCTCCGCCGGTGACAAGTACATTCATGTGTGCTCCCGGGTGACGTCGAAGAAGCAAGAAGTAAGAAGGAGAAATGCGCAGTTACCTGCTTCTTGATTCTGGCTTCTTGCTCCTTGCTTCCGCCGTTCAGAGGTTCAGCGTCTTCAGATATTTCCGGAAAGGCTTACCAAGGTCGGGTCGCTTGAGGGCCATTTCAACCGTGGCTTGGAGAAAGCCCAGCTTGTCTCCAGCATCATAGCGCTTTCCGTCGAACACATAGCCGTAAATGGGCTCTTTCTCAAGCAGGCGGCGGAGCGCGTCCGTCAACTGTATTTCGCCGCCGGCGCCGCGGCGGGTAGAGGCTAGCTCCGCAAAGATAGCAGGTGTCAGGATGTAACGGCCGATGATCGCCAGGTCTGAAGGAGCATCTTGAGGCGCCGGTTTTTCCACCATGTCGTCCACGCGGAAGAGGCGCCCCTTCCAGTGGTCGTTGGCAACCGCGCTGCCCTTGATGATCCCGTAGCTCGATACTGCGCGGCGCTCGACCCGTTGGATCGCGACCACACAGCGACCGTACTGCTCGTAGACCTCGATCATCTGTTTGAGGCAAGGGACGCGGCTATCGATGATGTCGTCGGAGAGTAACACGGCAAAAGGTTCGTCGCCCACCAAGTCGCGAGCCGTCAGGATGGCGTGACCGAGGCCCAGAGGTTCCTTTTGCCGCACGTAAGTCATTTGCAGCAGGTCGGCGATGGAGCGCATCTGGGCGCGCAGTTCCTCCTTACCGCGGCCGGCAAGCTGGTGTTCGAGCTCGAAAGACACATCAAAATGATCTTCAATGGCGTCCTTGCCGCGCCCGGTCACGAAGACCACCATTGGGACTCCGGAAGCGGCCACTTCTTCAGCGGCATATTGCACCAGAGGCTTGTCAACGATCGGCAGCATCTCTTTGGGCTGCGCTTTGGTGGCCGGCAGGAAGCGCGTTCCGAGGCCGGCTACCGGCAAGACGGCTTTTCTAATCGTCATTCGTGTAGTTCCTTAGGTACGTTCGACACGACCCAGATATCCAACTGCAAAGGACTCACAGTGTAGCTTCGCCGCCCTTGGAAAGGCAACCAAAGCCCATGAGGGGCAGTGGTTCAGTTTAGAATTCGTGACCGGCGCGACAGCAGCTATGACTCTAGCTCGCTTGTGTCCAACCTGCTTTCGCGCTGCAGCCTTCGGAATATGTCCGCCGTCTCGGCGATGCCCTTATCGAGTGGTGTGGTTGGCAAATCAGGAAAGTCGCGGCGGAGGGAGCTGTCGTCAAAATCTGACGCTACGGGAATGGGTTTGCCCTCGGCCCGAATCAACTTTCGGGCGTCCGGAAACACGCGGCCGAGCGCGGCGAGAATCTCATCGGTAGTTACCACCGCCCCGCGTGGCGTGTAAACGCGCGCTCCCTCGAGATCAGAGAGCGCCGCCTCGATAAAGGTGGAGGCTGTGTCACGGACGTACTGCATATCGGCCTTCCCTGTGAAGGCGATGGTGTAAGGCCGTCCCACCACGCAGGCCTTGATGGCTTTGGTAGGCCCCGAGGTCATGCCCCGGTCGCGTCCCACGCCGTAGACCGTCGAAGGGCGGAGTGCGATGCTCGAGATCCCGTCGCTCGCGCAATAGATGCGCGCGGTTCCCTCGTTGCACTGCTTGTAGACGCCGTAGTGCGTTGCAGGCTGGAGCGGCGCGTCGTCGGACACGCGTCCGTCGCCGTAGTACTCCTCCGGCCCGTAAACGGCAGCCGAGCTCGCGTACACCACCTTCCGGACGCGGTCCCGGCGCCGCTTGGCAGCTTCGAACACGTTAACCGTGCCCACCACATTCACCAGCGCTCCCAGCGGCGGATCGGCGGCGCAAAACGGGACCTGGAGCGCCGCTAGATGAATAACGTGCGTAATCCCGTTGTCCCCTACTGCGCGTTCGACGTCGTCGAGCCTGGTGACGTCGCCCCGAATCAGAGACACGCCTGCCAATTGCTCCTCGGTGAGCAGAGCACGCAGGCGGTGTATGTTGGTATCGACGTCAAAGATGAACGACGGCTCGCCGCGTTCCAAGAGTACCTTGACGATCCAGGCGCCAATGAAGCCCTTGGCGCCGGTGATCAGGAAACGCCTGGAACTGCTGCCTTGGGCAGTCTCGGATGGCATGATGGAATTTCTCCTGTGAGAGGCCTCAGGCTCAAGGGATGAAAAGTACGAATGGGCACCTGACTCCCGAAGACCCTCTTAGACAGTACAAAAAGCTCTTGGACAATTCAACTACATCGAGCGGCCAGCAGTACGGGTGTCATTTGAACACGCCGGACGCAGCCATTCCCGCGAAGGCGGGAATCCGTTGCAGAGGTCCTCGAAAAGAAAAGTTATCAAAGAAGTGGATTCCCGCCTTCGCGGGAATGACTGCGCCTCAGAAGGTTCCGCCCAGCAAATGACACCAGCACCCGGCCAGCCCAGACGGCGAACTGGTATATGATGCGTTACGCAGGGCTTTGCGACGGAGGACCGTGGGATGAACCCGACGGAGAAGGTCAAGGTAGGAAGGACGGATCTCTTTGTGACGCGCATGGGCATGGGAGGCGCGGTACTCGGTGGCCTCTACCACGAAGTGTCCGATGAGGCGGCAGAGGAAACGGTTGAGGCTGCCTGGGCGTGCGGCGTCAACTTCTTTGACACCGCGCCCCTTTACGGCCACGGCCGCAGCGAGGAACGGATGGGCAAGGTGTTGCGAACACATCCCCGCGACACCTTTGTGCTTTCCACCAAAGTCGGGCGCGTTCTGGTGCCCGCGGACGCCAGCACGGTTGAGAGCGTGTTCTTCGAAAAACCCGCTCCGTTCGAGCCTGTATTCGACTTCAGCTACGACGGCGTGATGCGCTCCTTCGAGGAGAGTCTGCGGCGGTTGAAGCTTGATCGGGTGGACATCTTGCTCATTCACGATCCGGATGACCACTACCAGGAAGCGTTGCTAGGCGCCTATCCCGCGCTCCACAAGCTTCGCAGCCAAGGTGTGGTAAAGGCGATCGGGGCGGGCATGAATCAGGCGGAGATGCTGGCGCGCTTCGCTCGCGAGGGCGATTTCGACTGCTTTCTGCTGGCTGGCCGCTATACGCTGATTGACCATTCCGGTCTCCGCGAGCTTGTGCCACTCTGCCAGCAGAAGAACATCAGCATCATCATCGGAGGGCCGTACAACAGCGGCATTCTGGCGGGAGGCGCGGTCTCAGGGACCAAGTTCAATTACGAGGACGCGGCCCCGGAGATTGTCGATAGGGTGACGCGGGTTGAAGAGGTCTGCCGCCGCCATTCCGTTCCGCTGAAGGCCGCGGCGCTTCAGTTTCCGCTGGCGCATCCCGCTGTCGTTTCGGTTATTCCCGGGGCCCGCTCGGCGCCGGAGATCGAGGAGAACTTCGCGCTTCTGACGGTGTCTATCCCGCGAGACTTCTGGCAGGATCTGCGGGCGGAAGGTCTCTTGCCGGGCGAAGCACCGGTTCCGGCATAAGGACTGCCAGTGGCCCACGAGTCGCGACTGATCGTGCGCGCGGAACGGCAGAAGGACAAGGGACCGGCGCCGGGAAGCGCCGGGCTAGGCTACACTCGAATGCTACAACTGCCATGAGGCAATTGCGGAAAACAGCTTGACAATTCGCCGCAGTTGTGCTATTTAGACGAAAGCTGCCGGCTGGGATTGATCGCTCGCATGCCCGCCTGGGAGCCGTGGGCCTTTGGGTCAAATGTTACACGACTGTTACAACGGGGGCGCCCCAGACAACCGCGCCCGCAAAGTAACGGTTACAGCAGGAAAAGTAACGGTTACAGCAGCCGGGTGGAACAAAATCACGTTGCAGGCCGGAATGTGCAAAGGAATCAGTGACGTACGTGGTTATGTGGGGGGTTACACTGAGAAAGCCTGTCGCCTGCTGGGGAGGCCTGAAGGAGAAAGCTGGGAAAAGTGGGAAACGCACGTAGCAGCCCGGAATGTCAAAAGGAATGAAGGGCTTGGCGAGTTATGTGGCGTGCTGGGGGAGAGACAATTGGGATTTATGAGAAATTCTGCAGCGAATGGTGCCTGACGTATGGTGTTACAGTTGCAAGAGAAAGCTGGTTCTCAGTTCCCAAGTTCATTTCTGATTTCTCAGCCCCCGTTGTTTACCAGAGCGTTAACCCGCAGGCATCCGTGAACATCATCGACACTCACCAGCACCTTTGGGACCTTGACCTGTTCTCTTACGCCTGGCTGGCCGGCGCCGAACCGCCTCAGGGAAGCGTCGCAGCCGGCCGACCTGTGCTGAACCGCAGCTTCTGCATGCCCGATTATCTGGCCGCCACAGCGGAGCTCGGTGTTGTCAAGTCTGTCCACCTCGAGGCCGACGTCGACGAACGATTCATGCTCGCTGAAACCCGACACATCCTGGCACTGGCGGACCAGCCGGATAACCCCTTGGCGGGCGTGGTGGCGTGCGGGCGGCCGGAGCACGCCGATTTCCGGGACTACCTTGACCAGATCGTGGGCCACCCGAAGCTCAAGGGCGTGCGGCGTATTCTTCACACACAGCCCGATGAGCTGGGCCAAGCCAGCACCTTCAAGGATCACGTCCGCGCCCTCTCGACCTACGGACTCTCCTTTGACATTTGTGTTCTCGCCCGGCAGCTCCCCATCGCGATCGCTCTTGTGAAGTACTGCCCTGAGGTCACTTTCATTCTCGACCATTGTGGCGTGCCGCAGGTGAAGGAGAAGGTACTCGATCCCTGGCGCTCGCACATCCGCGAAATTGCGGCTCTCCCCAATGTCTGTTGCAAAGTCTCCGGTATCGTGGCCTACGCCGATCCCGCGAGATGGACGCCCGAGGACTTGCGCCCCTACGTGGAACACGTCATCGAGTGCTTCGGTTGGGACCGCGTCATGTTCGGCAGCGACTGGCCGGTGTGTACCCTTTCGGCGACCTGCCGGCAGTGGGTGGAGGCGTTGTCATCCCTGACCGCAAACGCGAGCCCTTCGGACAGAATCAAGCTTTTCTACGACAACGCCATGCGCGTTTACCGCCTTGGTTGAGGCGGAAGAGGTACCCATGAGTGCGGATAAAGTGAAACGCTACGGCAGGATCATTGGCCTCAAGCCCGAAGCTTACGAGGAATACGTCCGCTACCACGCGGCCGTGTGGCCCGAGGTACTCAAGACCATCCGCGACTGCAACATCCGCAACTACAGCATCTTTTGCAGGGACAATCTGCTCTTCGCGTACTTTGAATACATCGGCGATGACTACGCGGCGGACATGGGCAAGATGGCGGCGAACCCCAAAACACAGGAATGGTGGACCATCATGGACCCGATGCAGAAGCCCGTCCCGACGGCCAAGGAAGGGGAGTGGTGGTCAACGATGGAAGAGGTCTTCCATACGGACTAAGAAAGGAACTACGTGAGCCGGCGCTTAGTACGGCGAGTAGGCCATACCCTTTGTTCTCTTGTCGACGAGCAACTTCAACACCGGCGTCTGCTGGTTGATCATCACGGTCACGCTCACCGTGTCGGAGGATGTTGAGCTTGCGCGCAAGATTTCAAACTCGCGAATTTTCCCGTAATCTCCATTCGGGCCCCAGTCTTTCACAAAGTCGTCGAAGCTATACGTGGAGCTCGGCTGCCACAGTGCGTACGCCGTCTTATAATCGCCTTTCTGGAGAGTCTCGAGAAACCGCGAAACCGCATGCTCCTCGGGATAGTTCCAAAAGTAGTAGGCAACGCCGCTGGCAACAATCGACAAAAAGACGGCGAGCAGAATATACCTCCCGATATGACGCGGGGGCTTGGGCGGTGTGGCATCGAGAAGTGTCATAGGTTAGGGGTCGCGCCGGCAATCGACGTGGCACTAGCGCTTCGACGCCCCTTTTAATTGTAACCCAGCGTTGGCGTGTGAAAGCTGCTGCTATTTTCGGATCTCACTTGAGGCCTGGAACGACCTCTTGGCGTACAAAGGAAGGACTGACGAGATTGTAGGCCGGGGCGAAAGCCCGACGGCACGCCTAAATTAGAGCAACTGCACTGCGTGACGACTAAGGCTTGCGATCTCGCGGAATCGCACCTGAGCCCGCGAAGGGAAGGAGGAATGTCCGGTCCGACGCGGGTGTCGCACCCGCACCTTCCCGAGTTCGACGGGAAGCGCAGCGGTGCACACTTGCACGGACCGATCGTCCTCGGAGCCGAGCCTCGGCCCGGCCCCAGATTGGCGGAAGTCCTGGCCGCTGACAAGCCCGGACCATTTCAGCCACGGATCAGTTCTCGGGTTAGCGGGCAGCGAGCTTTCGCGCGCAGTCCAGCAGAAATGCCCGGTCAGACTCGACAATCTTGCCCACCAGCGGCCTGAGCTGGAGCAGGAATCTCGCGTCGGTGCCTTCGGTGCCGGTGTCCTGAGCAAGTTCCTCGAGGGTTGCCGGCAATCTGCCGCCAGCGGCTACTGGCGCCGGCTCATCCTGAGCAGTATAAAAGAGCCGGTACATCGGCACGTCAAGAGCGGCGGCGAAGCGTTGTAAGGTTTCGACGGATGGAACCGTGTGGCCATGCTCAACCCTTGAAATATAACCGCGCAGCATTCCTGTACTTCTCTCGATGTCGCCCTGGGAAATACCCTTCTGCGTTCGAATGTAACGGATTCTCTGACCGATTGACATGAACTTTAGTCCTCCAATGCGAGTTAATTCCAGAAGGCGTATCGCCTTCCGAAGTGATTTATCGGTTGTCTAGCAACTTGACGGATAGCTCCGTGGTGCCAGTACCAAAGTACCTGGTCAAATCGTCGATAAACATCTGCGCGATGCGCCTTGGTCCGCGTGCGCCTGGCTTGCCTCGGGGCTGTCAAGGCAAAATAGAAAGTTCCTAATCTGAGCAAAGTAAGAAGTTCCGCTTTTGTCTTTGTTCTTTCTCTCTGTTCTTTGCTGTGCGCTCTTGCCTTTGCTTTCGCGGCTGACGGAAGGAGCCCGTAGGGCGACTGGAGTTAGCCGCGAAAAACGGCGCTGCCCCTACCCCATCTCCCGCCGGAGGGTGGCTCTCTCCCCCTCCACGATCGCCCACAGCGGGGGGCTCTTCTGGAGATTGAAATCTTTCATCCAGGCGCGCCCCGCCTTCGTGGGAGCCTTCTTCGCAGTCGTTGCCGGCTTCGGCGGCGCAGGGGTCTTGGGCCGCGGTTGGCACTCCGTGGTATTCAGATAGCGCTCGCGAAACTTCACCGCCAGGCTGCCGTCCAGCCGTTGCTCCACCCGCACCCGACCCCCGCGCAGTCCCGCCCGGATGTCAGCCCGCGCGATCTGGTAGATCTTCCCCTGATAGCGAATCGTGTAGTCCGGGGTCACCACCCGGGCCTCCACCTGACTCAGTATCGCCGCCAGGTCATGCTCGCGGCGCAAAGGCCGATGAGCATCCGTGGGACTTTCCGCCACCGCCGTGAAGGTCCCATTCCACAGGGGCAGATACTCCTGCTCCAGATAGCGATTCGCCTCTTCGAGGCGAGCTGCCTTGGCGATCCGTAGCCCTTTCACCAGCCGGTCCTGGGCGGTCCCGAAGGAACGCTCGATGCGTCCCTTGGCTTGCGGCGAGTGCGCCGCGATCCACCCAATTCCCAGCTCCTTCAGGGCTCGTCCGATCTGGGTCGTTTCTTCCTTCACGGCTTCATCGTCGCTCGCTTCCACCACCGGCTTATTCACCCTGAACACACTGCCCTTATCCGTATAAAACGCCACCGGTCGCCCCCACCGCTCCAGGTATCCCCACAGCACTCGCAGGTTCGCTTCCGTGCTGTCGTGCTCCACGAAGCGCGCATAGGCCTGACTGGTGGCGTCGTCGATCATCGCCACCAGGTACAGCTTCGGCCCTCGCCCTTCCAGCCAGTCGTGCTCCGAGGTGTCCCACTGCACCAGCTCGCCCCGGCAGCTCCGCCGCGGCCGCCAGACGTGCACCTCCTCCACCTGGCGCCGCTTGACCCGCCGCAGCCCCGCCCCAATCAGCCACTTCCGCAGCGTCTCCTTGCTCACCTCCACCTCGTGCTTCTTCGCCAGGTACTCGCAGGCCAGCGTGGGCCCAAAGTCCCCATACCGCGTCTGCACCAACTCCAAGGCCTTCGTCCGGACCTTCTCCGGCAAGCGCCGGTTCGAGACCCGCCCGCGTAAGCGGTGCACCACCCCGCGGTCGCCTTCCTGCTTCACCCGCCCCAGCAGTGCTCGCACCCAGCGATCACTGATCCCCAACTGCTGCGCCGCCGCCCGTTGCGTTAAATGCTCGCCCTTCACTTCGTGCAACACCTTCAACCGATCCCGATCTTTCGTGCTTAACACCAACATCTCCTGTTCGCTCACCCGGCCAGTGTGCCGGTCTTGAACAGGAACTTTCTACTTTGCCGTAACAGGAACTTCTCATATTGCTGCGACAGGCTTGCCTCGGGGCTTGAGAACCGGCTTACATGGGCGTAGGATCTTAAAAGTGCTGAAGGGCAGATCGTTGGCAGGCTTGCCAAACGTGTACGAGGCTTGAACATGCCACGTTCGCGCCGTTCAGCGAGGACCTGTGGATTTGTCTTCTGTAAGTAACGGGTATGGTGACTGGGCCGCGGCGACCAGTTGGCGCGGCTGGTCAGACACATGTGGCAAGGAGGGACCGATGCGTCTCGCGTCCGGGATCGTGGGCCCGAGCGATCATTTCCGTGCTCCGTAGCGGGTCATTAACGGCGAGCATTTACCGCGCTGTGCATTGGGCCGTCGTGATCCTGCTCGTGCTCAATTCCCGGCAGCTTTGGGCGGCCCCGGCAGTTGCTTCGTCACTCGGACAAGATGGAGTAAGTCCTGCCCGAGTGATGTCGCCCGCGCCCGCGCTACCCTCTGTGGTAGATCTGCCCGTCGAAGGGCTTGTTCACAAGTTCCCGGAACTCAAGAAACTGAAGCCTGCAACAAGTCAGGAATCACTGGCCTCAATTCTTCAGAAGGTGGGCAAAAATGTTGCGACACTTTTCAATGATTTCCCGAACGTGACTTCTCGCGAACAAGTAACCGAGCAGCGGTTAACCCTTACGGGAGCAATGCATGATGAAATCTACCAGGAATTTCGGTATTTGGCCCTGGTGAGCGCGGACAAAAAGCGCGTGGGATTTCAAGAGTACCGGACGGACTCCAAAGGCAGGATCGTGCAGCGGAAGGGCCTCGACAGCGGTTACTTGATCACGGAAGGGTTTGTGTCGTTACCACTCTACTTCCACCCGTTCCATCAGCCGGAGAGCAAATTCCGGTATCTCGGGCAGGAAGTGATCAAGAAGCGCGTCACGGATGTGGTGGCCTTTGCCCAGACACCCGCGGCGCGGGAGAGAGAGCAATTCACAATAAGCGGCAACTCGGTGCTTGTGCTCGTCCAGGGAGTGGCGTGGATTGATGCGGAGAACCACCAGATCGCGCAGATGCGGACCGATCTACGGGGCCCGGTGCCCGAAATCAAGCTGGATTCACAAACGACGCGCGTCAACTTCGCTGAAATCCACTTCAAGGGAAGTTCGCTGCCTCTCTGGCTGCCGCGCGAGGTTGAAGTTGAGACTCGCTGCTACGGCGTCACGTTTCGCAACACGCACTCCTACTCACAGTACAAACTCTTCACGGTGCAAACCCAGATGAGCCAAGAGTCAAGACCTTCGCGCAAGTGAGCGCGCATTTCGCTCGCATCCCAGCCCTGTCCATGGTACAGCGCGGTCACGATGTCGTGAGTCAGACACCCCCGCAGAGCGGGCGGCTTAGTGAGTGGGGCCACCTCAAAGGCGGTCGCCCAGATGGTTCTGGCGTCGCGCTAGCGGGCTTTGGTGGTGGCTCTGGGCGTTGGGGCGTAGGCCGTTGATTTCCTGGCTCTTGCACCAAGGCAAGCGAGCGAACCGCCGCCAACAAGATCAAAGTGCTCGGCAGCATCCGAGCGCTCCGTGCCAAGAGTCGACGCATGGCTCACTCCAGCGGATCCAGAGTCGCAGTGTTAATTCAAGGCGCCTCTTTGCAGCGAAGGTGTTGCCGATGATACTCGTCCTTATAAAACAATTCCAGTAGATGTTCGGTAGATAGCCAGATGGATAATTGCGGGCATTGACGGCGCATGCTAGCATACGTCGAGTCACTCGATTCGAGTCTGATGGAATGATGCCCAAAATTACTGAAGACCACGACGCAGGCACTGTGTTGAAAGCTCCCGACGCCAGGAGCGCTTCCGGCGAAGACGGTGTTCTGGACCTCACTCTGGCCCATAGCCCCGACTCTGATGACGCCTTCATGTTTTATGCGTTGGCCACGAACAAGGTCCGTGCTGACAGTCTGAAGCTTACGCATATCCTGGAGGACATCCAGAGCTTGAATGAGAAGGCGAGGCGCGAGGTGTACGACATAACTGCCGTCTCCACACACGCTTACGCCTATCTCACTGAAAACTATGTTCTGCTGCCCTCAGGAGCCAGCTTCGGCGATGGCTACGGGCCCATGGTGGTGGGTCACGGTGCTCTTGGACCCGAGGGGTTGCGTGGCAAGCGGGTGGCGGTGCCCGGCAAGATGACCACGGCGTATCTGGCGCTCCAGCTTTACGAGCGCGACCTTGAGACCGTGGTGGTGCCCTTTGACGAGATCCTGCAGTTTGTGTCTTCAGGAGCGGCAGACGCGGGCGTGGTTATCCACGAAGGCCAGTTGACTTACAGCCTTGAGGGCCTGAGCAAGTTGGTAGACCTCGGGGAGTGGTGGCAAAACGAAACCGGGCTGCCGTTGCCTTTGGGCGGAAACGTCATACGGCGCGCGCTGGGGACGCGCGTGATGCGTGAGGTGGCGCGGCTGGTGAGGGAGAGCATCCGGTACGCGCTGGACCACCGCGAGGAGGCGCTCGTCTACGCAACGCAGTTCTCGCGCGGCCTTGACCCTTCCACAACGGACCGTTTCGTCGCCATGTATGTGAATGACTGGACGCTCGATTATGGCGAGCGCGGCCGGCGGGCCGTGCAAATGCTGTTGGACCGCGGTTTTGAGAGTGGGATTCTGCCCGCGCGAATCCAGGCAGAGTTTGTAGAATCCTAGGCCGCATTTCTCGCCAGGATTCGAAAAGGGCGGGGCTTTTCAGCCCCGCCGAATCTTGTGGAACTGCGCTGCTGTCTTCCGCCCCCGACGCAGCTTGCCATCAGCAAGCTGCGCCGAGAGCGGAAGGCACAAAGTTGCGACAGCGAGCGACCTTATCCGTAACCCGAGCCTGGATAGAGCAACCCAAGCGCGGTAACAAACACCGGGCGGAAAAGAACACCGAATACCTTCCAAGCTATCAGAAGCCCGGCAATGGCAAAGGTGCGATTGCTGCCGATATCTGCTAGCCGCCTGGCCCACGAGGCGGGAAGCAGCAGTCCAATGGCCGTGCTTCCGTCCAGCGGAGGCAGGGGAAGCAGGTTGAACGCCGCCAGAAGCAAGTTCAACGAGAACAAGATGCTGAGCAAGACGGCAACCGTGGCAGCGGAGCCGTCGGGAGCGTCGGTTGTAACCACGTGCGTGAAACTCACGCTGGATGGCTGCGTGAAATACCCCAGTGCCATGCCCACCCGAATGCCTGCGGCCGCCAGCAGCACCAAACTGAAATTCGCTGCAGGTCCTGAAAGCGCCATCCAAGCGGCGCGATGGGGATACTGCGTCCGCCAAGCCGGGTTGTAAGGTGCGCTCGCCCAGCCGATCATCCACCCGCCTGCAATGTAGGACAGAAGGGGCACAATGACGGTGCCGAAGGGCTCCCGCTTCACGTGGGGAATCGGATTGAGAGTCATGCTTCCGGCAAGGAAAGCGGTGGGATCGCCGCCCAGGCGCGCCGCCAAAGCATGGGCACTTTCATGGCAGCAAAGTGAGAGAAGGAAGGCTAGGTACCACAACAAGCCAAGACCGAGGGCGTGGGGGCTCATGCTGAGCTTATCCGGGTGCGCACCCGTGGCCTACGGAGGTACGCGGGCTCTACACGCGGTCAAACGGCGTAGCCTCACCCGAGGTGCGCGTGACCATCGAGGGTCAGTGCGGATCATTCCGCCGCGGTGGCAGGGCGCTTGCGCACGCGCCCTGGCTTGGAGGACTCTGCGGGCGACCCCATCGCGGTTTCCGAGCCCCTCGGGGTATCGCTGAGGGGCTCAGCTCGAATCTGGTTGAGCCGGGCCAAGCCTGCGTTTTCGTCATCGACGAGCTCGAAGAACTGCGTCAGCTTGACGCCGTCCAGGATCCGCCGCACGTGCGCATTCATGCCGCTGAGCACAATGGTGGCCCCGGCCTCACTAGCGAGCTCGCGGCTCCCAGCGAGAAAGCCCAGGCCCGTCGAATCAATGTAAGGAACATCCTCGAATTCGAACAGCAGCTTGCGGGCACCGGCCTCGATCAGGTCCTTAACTTTCTGCCTCAAAAAGGGACCGTCGCCGCCGGCCACAAATTTGCCGCTCAAATTCACGATCGAAACATCGTCCTTAAATCGAACCGAGATTCTCACACCGACCTCGCCCGGCAGAACCTGACCGCGTTAATGCTTATAATGCCTGCTTCTCGCGGCCGTCCAACCCTAAACAGCGGCACACCCCTTGTTTCGTTCATGCTAGGAGACAGCGAAGCCGGTGTCAAGTGCGAAGCGGCCAGCGGGTGCGCGACATAGACGTGGGCTTTTTGGCGTTTCTTTTTTTTGTGGCCTTTATCTGTGCGTAGTGTATACTTGCAGATAGAGGAGGTGGCTATGCCTCAAACCCTGCCTGCCCTGGAAGGC
>Ga0335085_10002315_pt1 | contig 36054 bp, 63 predicted proteins | sample Lox_Sample_45_FD_206712 | JGI IMG/M metagenome (GOLD analysis project Ga0335085, IMG submission 206712) | Soil microbial communities from Loxahatchee National Wildlife Refuge, Florida, United States - Lox_Sample_4.5 | ecosystem: Environmental > Terrestrial > Soil > Wetlands | place: USA... | reverse complement strand
AGCGATTCATAAGTTACTTATCCTTCTCGCCCTTCTTCTTGACCTTGATCCCCTTCCAGCCGGCGATGCCGTCGCGCTTCGTGGCGACGCATTCGAACGGTTCCATGCGCAATTTCTCGGCCAAATCCTTTGCCGAGATGGGGAAGAAGTTGAAGCCGGCGGCCCACGTCTTGTTCCTCTCGAGGATGTCGCGCGTGTACATGAACGACGTCTTGGTCGGGTCGGGGACGTAGCACTCGTTCAAGAAGCGACCGGCGATGTCCTCCTCCTCGCGGTACTCCTTCGTCGCGCTCATGACGGCGTCGGGGGGCGCGAGACCGCCCGTCCGCCACTGCCGGCAGCCCTCGACGAGCCACGCCAGGATCCCTTCCCTCTCTTCCTCCAACTTGGCGCCCAGCTTGCGATCGACTTTCTTGCCGCTAAACCGAACATCGAAAGGAACGATCGCGACCCTGTCCCAGAACGAGCTCGTCGCGTCCTTCACGCGCGGCTTGTGATTGGATGCAATGAGTAGTTTGTGCGTAGGTCGGAAGGTCCAGAAATTCTCACGCATGCGGCGCGCCGTGAGAACGTCGGAGCCGGTCAGCCTCTTGACCTTCTCCTCGTCGAAGGAGGCCCCTTTCTTCGTCTCGCTCGTGACGGCGAGACGGACGCCAAAGAGCGCGGCTACCTCAGCCGGATGCTGATCCTTGTCCCTGGACGTAAGGAGGGTGGAGGCGGCTACGGTAGAGTACTCCCCCAAGACGTTCTGAATGGCGTTGATGAGCGCCGTCTTGCCGTTCGAGCCGCCTCCAAGGAAGATCACGAACATTCGTTCCGAGACGGCCCCGGTGAGGCAGTACCCTAAGAAGCGCTGGACAAAGTCGCGCACCTTCTTGTCCGGCAGGATCTCTTCCATGAAACGGCGGAACCGCGGCGCGCCGGCGCGCGGGTCGTACGCGACCGGCAAGCACTTCGTGGTGAGATCCTTCGGGTCGTGAGGTCGAAGCTCGCATGTTCGCAGGTCCAGGGTCCCGTTGGCGACCGACAGGATCCACGGATCGGAGTCGAAGACGTCTTGGCTGCAAGCGACCCCCGGCTCGGCGCATGCGAGATCGATCACTGCTTGTCGCTTGCCGCGTGACTCTGACTGCTTGCGCCACTTCGCGAGAACCTTCTTGCCGCCGGTGTCCTCATAGCGGCCCTCTTCTTCGATCTCGCTGATCATGGCCTTGACGAGCTTGTTCGTCTCGATGTCGCAGATGTCGCGTTGCCAATGCGTCCCGATGTGCACGAGGTACTCGCGCCAAGCCGGCACGTATCTCAAGCGATCGCCGAACTTGTGTACGAGCCGCTCGGCGTTTCCCGTGTCGGTACAGGCGAACGTCCTTATGACGCGGTCGACGTCCTCGTCCCCGCCGCCATCGATCACGCGCAGGTTGCGCCGGGCGACCGTGAGCTTGTCCTTGGGCTTTTTGGCGGCAGGCGCTGGCTTGGGCTTCTTTGGGCCCGGGCTCGAAGAGGCCTTCTTGCTGGTCGCGTCGCCGTTGCCCATGCCGCCGGTGCCACCGGTGCCGTTGGTGTCTGCCACGTCTCAAGTCCTCCCGCGTCGGGCCGAACGCCCAACGGCTTGCATCACATCACGCGTGATGGTACGAAGCACGTACCAATTCGCCAGAGGAAAAAATGCCCCGAGCCAAAAAACGCAGCGCCATTCACGGCAGGTACCGGCTCGATCCGAAGCTGCACGGCCGAGTCGTTGAAGCGGCGGCCGCGAATGGCATGTCCGTCCGAGCATACACTGAGGCCGCGCTCGCGGCCAGCTTGGGAACGTGCCCGACGTGTGGGACGCTATTGAGACAAAAGCCGAACGACAGCGATGCCGGCACAAGCGACACGAGCGCCGGCGGCGTGCGCCCCGACTACGATGACTCGCGCGCGATCGCGGACGTCGCCGAGTTCGCACATTTGGCCGCTACGAAGAAGGTGACGAGCGGCACAGAACGCTGCATCCGCGGTGCCTGGTACCGCGTTATCGACGGTCGGGTCTATCGACTTCGCGACGGGTACAAGCCGCTGCCCGATGCTGTCAACAAGACGCACAAGCGACCGCGGACCGTTGCGGATTTCGTGCGTGCGGTGAAAAGCGACGTGCCCGATGCGGCCCTCAGTGACGGCTACGAGCCGCCTATGGAGCAGCTCGAGACTTGCGAGCACGGCACCCCCGGCTGCACCGGCCGCGGCGACAAGCACACCTGCGACTGACCCCAAGCGTCGCGCCGCGGAGACGCGCATGAGACGAGCGCCCGCGCGCGAGCCTGCTTGAGTGAAGTCTCGACCCATGCTGCCCGAGCAAAAGAAGAAGGCCATGCGCACCAAGAAAAAGAAGACTGTGATCACGACGACGGTGACCGAGTTCCAGATCTCGGCCACCGACATCCGCAAGAAGTTCAACCTTCCAAAGGACGCCGTGATCGACTTCCACGTGCCGGGCGGTGGCGACTGGAGCAACGAGAGCATCCCTCTCGACGACTACGATCATCAACTTCTCGCGCGCTTCGTGGAAACGACTGAGAAGGAGGAAGAGTCAGATGTGTGACGTTCCGAACGAGTACCCCGTGGAGCCGACGCCGAACGCGGCCCGTCTTGGTCGACTTCACGCAGCTCTATCGCAGACACCCGAGCGCCTGCGCCAGGACCCGTACGCCTGGCGCCGACTCGTCGACGAGCTGACAGGCAAGCGCATCATCCGGTTCGAGGACTACGAGTCGATCCTCTCGACGGCCCTATCGAGTGTCGAGCTGCGCCGGCACACGCATCCGACGTACCGCCATGGCTTCCGCGGCGATGGCGCCTGTAAGGAGGTTCGTTATGGCGACTTCATGAACGTAGCCGCCATGGACGCCTTCTTCGGGGTACCGATCGACGCGTGGGCTACGCTCGCGACACAGGTCGCCGACCTCGACGAGTTGCTTAGTATCTTGGGCGAGTGGCGGTTGGACGCGTACGCACAAGGACTCGTCGACAGGACGATCGCAGCGCTGTCTGCCGACGCCAAGATGCTCGAGGAGCATCACCGGGCGGCGGCGCACGCGCAGGGCCTTGTCTATGAGGCTGCAACAATCAACCCGCCGACGGAAGGGACGCTGCTGTCAGACATGGCCGAAGATGCCGCAGCGGGCAGGGCCACGGTGATCGAGGGCCAACGTCAGCCGGCTCCAGTGCCGCCGCAAGCAGCGCCGGCGTGGCGCAGTATCGAGAGCACCAACGAGGACGTACTCCAAGAGCTCGCCGACGAGGCCCAGAAGCACGGCCTCGGCTACTAGAGAACCCCGCACCATCATGCGAACCGCCCAAGAGCTCTACGACACGATCGCAACGCATCTCCTCATGCAGAACGCGCGATCGGAGGACCCCGACACGGCCGTCGTCAGCAGTGATCCATACGAATCCGACATCCCGCCAGCTTGCTTGTACCGTGGACCTAACGGTCTGCGATGCGCCGTCGGATGCGTCATTCCCGATGAAGAGTACAACCGTGGCTTGGAGGGCTGCGGAATCGCCGATCTGTTGAGGCTGAAGCGATTCAGCTTCGAGCTACGGCACGAGTTCAAGCGCCACCTCACCCTGCTGAACGACCTGCAGAATATGCACGACGTGGCCGATATCGAGCGTTGGCCCGAGCGGCTACAGCACATCGCCTTGAGGCACAACCTGAAGCCGATCGACCCCGCCAAGATTAGGACGGGGGCGGGCAAGGAGACGAGATGAGAACGGCGCAGGAGATCTACGACAAGATCGCGACCCACCTCTTGGCCCAGAACGCCAAATCGACAGGCAAACGTGAGCCATCGTTGGCGCTCATGCCGGGATGTCGCTACCGCGGGGCGAACGGCCTCCAGTGCGCGATCGGCTGCGACATCCCAGACGACGAATACAGCCCGGAGTTGGAGGGTCGTTCGATCAGGCGTCTAATCGAAATGGGCGCCTTCTCGGCGAAGCGCCGGACAGAGTACAACGAGCACCTGGAGCTCTTGATAGATCTGCAGAGCATGCACGACAATGTGCCCGTTTCGCTTTGGCTCGATCGCTTGGACGAGATCGCGAGCGCCCACGGCCTCAAACCGATCGAATCGATTCCGCCGGTCGCCCCGGCACCCGCCCAAGAATGAGCAACGTCGTGCAGCTCCAAGAGGCTTACGCGACCGGCCTCCAGCCGTCCATGTCGCGCTCCGACATCCTGATCGAGTGCTCCTACCCCTTCGGCAAGGACGACTGCGACTTTGAGGTCGGTGAGGCCGGATGGTACGGCTCCGGATTCCACGAGGTGCAGGCCGACTTGATCGTCCCCAAGAAGCGCTCGCCCACGGCGCACGCCGCCTGGCTAAAACAGGTATTCAAGCGCTGGAACGTTGAACGGTACGCCGACGAGATCGTCACGCATGCCAAGGAAGCCAACGGCGTCCTCATGTCGTGGCTGGGGAAGAATGAATTCCGAATCGACTTCTCCAAGGGCTCACGCGCGGTCGAAGAGGCGGTCGCTCTGCGGCCGCTCATCTCTGGCCGGCCCATTCTGTCGCACGACGAGGACCATCGCTATCACGGGCTCACCGAGGGCGAGCTCCCTGGCACGTCTGACCTCCGGATCGAGTGCGACCCGACGCCGCCCGGCGCCAAGCGTCGCGCGCCCGATGGCAAACGGCATCTGGTCGTACTCGACCACAAGACCGGCGAGGAAGACTTCTCGCGGCCTCTGGACAAGCCGCAGCTATTGAGTCTCGCGGCCGCGAACATGCGCTGGCGCGGCTTCAGCGAAGCGTACATCGGGGTTCTGCACGCACGCCGACGTGGCATGCCGAAGGTCTACGCCGAGAAGGTGAAGCTGAAGGAGCTGCTGGACTACGAGCGTCGACTCGCCGCCGGCTTGGCACGCATCGGCGACGGCTCCATGAAGCCCGGCAAGCACTGTCGATGGTGCCCGGCGCGGTCAATCTGTCCGGCCCAAGACGCCGAGCTCTTGTCGAAGGCGGGCGACGTGCTGACCGGGCTCACGGCCGCCGGCGGCGCGCTATCGGCCAAGGGCGTCTCCGCGAACGACGTCGCGATCGTCAAGGTCGCTCCGGGCACCCTCTCGCGTGCGAAGCAACTCGGCCACCTGTACGACGTCATGCGTCTCGGCCGGAAGATGATCGAGCGCGCGTCGGCGGAGATCAAGCAGGCCATCCTGGACGATCCCGGTCTCTTGCCCGAGACGTCGGCCGGCGAGTACCTCATCGTGCGCGAGTACGAGAAGGAGTCGCTGTCGAAGTCGTCGATCATCGCGGCGTACGGCGCGACGAAGGGCGAACGCATGCTCGCGAAGCTCCGCGAAGATGGGGCGATCAAGAAATCGAAAGTGCAGCAGTTGTGGCCGGAGAAGGAGCGTGGGCGCTAATGGGGTACATCAGGCTCGAGGAGCACAGCGAGTGGGGCTCGTTCTACTTGGCGTTGCCCGGCAAGGGCCGCACCGTGCACGGAACAGTGAATCGATCCCTTGGCCTCAAGTTCCAAGACGGCCAACGTGTGCACATTCGATGGCCCGACAACAGCCAGAGCGAAGAAGTCATCAAGCATCGCAAGGAGACCGTCGACATGGGCGACCACGGGCGCTCCTATGTGGTGAGGTCGATACGTCATGGCGTCGAGCTGCAGGTGCGCGGAATGACGTTCTGGGTGTCGCTCGCTGACCTGTGGGTCCTCGAAGAGGACGTGAGTCCTCCTGGGGAGGAGCGCGGACGATGAGGCGGCCGATATGGGCTCAAGGAGTGATCGGCGTTTTCTTGATCATGGCCGGGTGCGCGCTCTTGCTCTTGGGGAGGGTAATCGATGCGATCGCGCCGCGCCCGCCGGGGTTGAATCCTGTGCCCGCAGCGTCGACGTTGGGCCTCTCTACGGCGCCCGATGTGATACTCCATGACCTCTATCTCGATGCGAACGTGAGCGCGACTTCCCAGTCGGCCCCGATCGCACTGCAACCCGGCTTCTCCGACGCAGGCGTGACCCCGATCCTGGAGTACCCGACGATTCAACTCGGTTCGCCCGGCGCCCTGATCTTCATGGGCCACGCCGGTGAGGCGCTTCGGTTCGAGTCCGACGGGCGCGTGTTCGTCCGCGGCCGCCTCGCCGGCAAGGACGCGGAGATCTACGCCGAGGTGCTGAGGTTCTACCGCGAGGAGTGTAAGTGAACGACGGCACGCGATGCCTGAAGTGTGGTGCACCATCGCCGCTCGTGGCCTGGAGCCAAGTCGACATGGGCGTCGGCGGCGTCCAGTCGTTCGACCATGAGTACGAGTGCCCGAGGCACGGCGAGTTTGCTTTTCGATTTGATATGTCGACGCGGCCGCCGGTTGCAGTCTTTCGCCGCGATTTGGAGGACACGTGAGCCTCCGCGCAGATGCGTTCCGTGTCGGCGACCGCGTCCAGTGGGCTCAGACTGTGCTCGGAACGGTGACCGGCATCGAGCATACCGGTCATCCTCTTTACGAGACGGTCATCACAGTCAAGAGCGACACGGGTGAGGCTCTGGAGTTCTGGGGCTGCGACATTCTGGAGCTCGTAGCAAGAAGCGGCACAGAGCGCGACGACTTGGAGGACTCGTGATGATCTTCGACGGCAAACCGAGGCGCGGCGCTACATCTACAACTGCATCGCGCTCGCGCTCGAAAACGACGCCGAGGACCCGGACACATGGTTCGCGCTGACGGCCGACGCTGACGAGTTCGACCGGCGTCATTGGCGAAAGGCCATCGAAGCGGTGCGCAAGGAGATGCTGCGGAAGGCTGAACGATGAGCCTCCAGTTTTCTATCGCACAGCTACGGCACCTGTACTTCTTGATGCTGAATCGCTGTGTCAAGGACACCGCCGAGGCCGCCCGCGACCTGTTGGGGCCGGCCATCGTAGCCTTCGAGTGCGAGCTCGACAGACAGTCTCAAGCTCGTCTCGAAGAGAAGATCGCCGAGCTTCGTGAGACGCTGATTCAGGTCGACTACGCGCTTGGCCGCGCTACAACTTTCTTGCCGACGGATCGCGAAGTCAAGCGTAAGGCGAGGCTTCTCGTGACCAAGACGTTGGCGGCAACGTCCCCCGTCGCACTGCCGCCCCCAGGCATGAGGAACATGACATGAGCGTCTTGAAGCCAGGTGACGAGTTCGGCTGGAGCCCAGACTGGGGCGCACAATACGTGCTTCGCGATGGCGTCTACTACACCGAGCACGGCGGCGAGGTGCGGATCCCGCCCGGCTACTGCGTCCGCGCATGCCCGTTTCCGGCGGACGGCTGCAAGGAGAATTTCGCGGATTGGTCCCCGGAGAAGCGCGCCGAGGTCAAAGCGAAGCGCGTAGCTGAAACGGAGGAAGCTCGCCGCGAATACCAGCTCGAGATCGACGCGCGAAACGCTCTCGTCGAGTCGGCCCGCGCGAAGCTCACCGAAGACGAGTTCGACGCCGTTGTTGACTGGGCGCGGGAGGACGCATGACGACTTCGACGATCTTTCGAGACAACGAGTTGACTGACCTATTCGAGGGGTGGAGCCGTTTCGTGCCCTGCGGCAAGCCGTTTGCCGCGTGGCTCGCGGACGTCATCAACACAAGGCACGAGCAAGGCATCGAAGGCCTTCGCGAGGAGCTACGTGCGGCCCGTGACGCTCTCGACGCAGCACACCGCAATTTCCATGACTTGAACCAAGAGCTCGAAGCGGTCCGCGGGGAGCTCGACGGGACTCGCAAGGAACTCGAAGCCGAGCGCGCGGCGCATCTTCGCGACCAGCGCGACATCGTCCGCGAGTGGTTCGACGCGCACAAGGACGAGACGGTTCGTATCGTCGGTGACCTGAACGACGAGCTCGAGAAGGAGAACGAGAAGCTCCGGGCGCAGGTGCGCGAGCTCGAATTCCAAATACGTACCAATCGGTATACGGGTACGCTCATAGGGCCAAAAGAGGGGATCGAGTAATGACTGACTGGAAAATGTACGAGGAATGGGACGGCTACCCGCTTACGATCGTCGCGGACCGCTACAACGGCGTCTCCTCGGGGGCAGCGTACACGGCGTGGCCCCTCGCCGCGGCGCCGGCTTGGGTCAGCGGCGAACCGTCAGAGGCGATGAGGGGCTGGGAGCAGCTCCAGATCTGCGGCGGAGGCCGGACGCCCGACGAAGCCGCCACCCTTTTGAGGGTACTTCTCAGCTCCGGGGAGCCGTATCGATCGAGACGATACATCGAACTCGAAGCCGAGAAGGCCAAAGCGACCAAGGCAGCCGAGGCGACCAAGGCGGCTCGTGCAACGTCGACCGCAGCGTCGACTGCGACCGCGAAGACGAAGGCAAAGAAGATCGTGCACGAGCCCTTGACGCCGCGCGAGGAGCAAGCGCTCTGGGCCATGCTCGACGATATGCAGACCGATCATGCTTATCGGGAAAAACGAATACTATACGCATTCCCGCGCATCCGCGCCACCATCGAGGCTCTACGCGACGAACTTGAGTCGGTGCGCGATGAACTTGCCGATCGAAACGCCGAGGTGGCCGTCGCGCCGATGTTTGCTGCCGATGACTACGCGCGTGGGTACACTGCCGGCCTCAAAGCCGCGCAGGATAACATCGTCGAGCTTTTCGAGACCATGACTGCACCCAGGAAGGAGTGATCCGTGAACGTCCTATTCAGCGACGGCATCTACATGCGGATGGCTGCTCGTCGCACGGCGACGTACGACGAGCGCCGGCGCATTGTGCAACTCGGCACGCAGCGCGTCTTTCAGGAGATCCTGGAGGAAGCGTATCGCATGCATCAAGAGGATCTGCGCAACAGCATGCGTATGCGAGTCCTGAACAGGACCGTGGCGCAACTGCGCGCGCAATTGGGCGATGCTCGCCGCGCTCGGCAAGAGACGATGGAGAACGACCAGCCATGAACCTGCATTCGCACATATACCAGCTTACCGAGAAGCTGAAGGCGGAACGCGAAGCGCATGACGAGACAAGAAGAGTTCTCGGGATAGAACGTGCCTGCCACTTGGCAAATGCCGCAGAGCTGGTGCGCGCGGATGAGACACTCGGCGAGGAACGTCGGCTGCGAGAGGCCGCGGAGGCCCGCGTGCGCGAGCTCGAGGCCAAGATCGAGACCATCACCAACGACTCCATCGATTTGGAGGGCGCGCTTCGGAGTCTCGCGACGCACCCGGCCGCCGACGTGCAGGCGACCGCCAAGTCCGCGCTCGTCGTACTCGATGACAAGGCCGTCTCGCGCACGCTGCAACAGGCACTCGACCGTGAGGAATGGCGCGCCGAACGGGCGGCCGCCAAGGTTCACATGTGGTGGCTCGACGTAGCACACGCTGAGGCTGAGGCTAAGCTCGGCGCGGCAACGGAAGCTCTCAGCGTCGCGACGGTCGCCCTTGAGCACATCGCGTGGGGTGCGTTGGCTGACAGCCGTGACACGCTCTTCGTGGAGATGCTGGGCAAGGCGTGCAAGATCGCTCAGAACGCTCTCGCCAAGATCAAAAGCGGGAACGGGCGCACCCCCTTCGAGGCGCTGCGCGCGGTTCGTCGCGAGTGTGACAGCGACAAGCCCGAGGCGCCCCTCGAGTGGGTCGCTCGAATCCGCGCGATCGTCGACGAGGCTCTCGGTGGCGATGTTTGACTTCTGGAGAGCGATGCGCCGCGCCGCCGAGGCCATCCGCGAGGCACCGAGCTGGACGAAAGCCGGCATCAACCTCACCGAACGCCACTTCGAAACGTTCCGACCATCCCAGGAATCGATCATGACCGACAAGCTGACTCCGCCCGAACGCCTGACGCTGCACTTCTTTGCGAGTGCCCCATCCACGGCTGCGCCGATATACATAAGCGATCTTGGGGCGCCGCATGCCGCGCAGCCGTTCGACGTCGTGCGTGCCGATCTGTACGAGGCCACGCAGAAAGAGCTCGAGGCCTTGAAGCGCGAGGTCCAAGAGGCGCAGCTCCAGGCGCGCGCCGCCGTCGCCGAGCTCGGTGTCGCCAAGGCGGAAACGGCCAGTGTGTGGATGCACGCGCGCGCTGTCGCCGGCGCGGCAGACCGCATGCGGGCGCACGAGAAGGCTCAGGACGAGCTGGTGCGCGCGCTGCGGAAGGAGCTCGATGAGATGAAGATGAAGCTGGCGGAGCTGACGAGGATGGGTGAGACGCGCCCCGAACGGGACCAGTCGGTCGATGCGGCCCCCGGCGCGAAGGTGCTCGGCGATGAGCAAGAGCGCGATTGTCGATCTATCGGTCCGGAAGACAGCCGATATTGGGGCAATCCGGATTGGCGCCGCACGTGGGTCACGCGCATCTGGGCCACACTCGATGACGTTCGCAGGGAGCTGTTCGAGATGGCACTGCGCGCCAAAAAGGCCGAGTCGGCGCTCGAGGCGGCGACCGCACGCGCCGAGAAGGCTGAAAGGCACGCCGAGGGCGCCAGGCAGACAGCCGCAAGCCACTTGACGGCGTGGATCGTCAAGAACAGCTTGCTGGAGCAACGCGACGCCGAGATCGCCGATCTACGAAAGGGACTGGCAGCTGTGCTGCGAGAGCGCGCCGAGGAGAAAGAAGCCGCATGCGCGACGCTACGCGCCGTCGACGAGACCCGCGTGAAGGTCCGAAAGGTCGTGGCGGAGATGCGTGAAGAGGCCGAAGGACAAGCTGGAGTGCCCATGCGCTGGCTGCGCGATTGGGCTGACGACGTCGCCGCTTCGATCGGGGACAAGAGCCTAGCCGCCTTGATCGCGGACAGGAGTTCGAACACGACCGAGTCGAAGCCGAAGACGGAGCCGGACAAGGACTGCGTCACCGCGCCGGACGGCGGGTGCATCGCCGTCGGGGAGTGCATGCACACGGCCGCGGCAGCCGATCTCAAGCATGGCGGAACGTGGGCCGCGGCCGGGCGCAACATAATTTGGAACAGTAGCGTCGGCGGCTTGCAGATCGCACACGCGGTCGTGCACGAAACATCAAGCGCGGAGGTGCTAGTTCGGTTGCTGAACGCCGGCGAGCAGCTCGAAGCGACACGCACGAAGCTTCAGAAGATCGTGGTGGGGATGCGGGATAGGGCCCACGAATACGCCGAAGAGGGCGCGGGGGCCGACGCCATTCTCTACGAGTTGCGCTCCTTCGCGGATGATATCGCTTGGGCGATTGGGGGCGCGGTATGAGCCCTCGATCAGAAAAAGAGCGGATCACGCTGCTGTGGAACGCGCTCGCTCGTATGCACGGCTACAACGAGATGGCCAAGAAGGCGAGTTCGCTCGGCGAGAGGATCTTCTGTCGGTTGGCGCGAGACGCCGCCTGCGAGACTGCGACCGCGCTTGGCGCTTCCATCACGTGCATGAGACCGGGCCCTATCTTGATCACGCTCGAGGCTGCCGCGCGGCCGCGGATCGACTTGTACGAGTCTGACATCGAGCTCATGCGCGAGGCCGTGCACAAGTTCGACGCGGCACGCGCCGACGCGACAGCACACTCGGAGGATGGCCGGTCAGCGGCTCGAGGCGGCCCGCTGACTCAATCGGTTCGTCCGGAGGTGGAGATCGTGGATTCGGATCTGGAGGGGGAGCGATGAGCGACGCATCGAAGCCTTTGACAGCCGATGAGGAACGGGAGTGTCGTCGTCACTGCGACAGCTTCATACGTCGATTCTTTGCCACGCTGGAAGCGGTCAGAGCGGAGCTGACCGAGGCGACTCAGGTGAACGCCGCGCACGTGGTCGCGCGTGATCGGCTGACGCTGGAGCTCGCCGCCACGCGCGAGGAGCTGGATCGCATGCGCGCCGACCGAGACAGCGCCGACATGGTGCTCGAGAGGGCGCGGGCGGAGCTGGCCGCGATGACGAAGCGCGCCGAAGAAGCCGAGGCGAGCCTCGCCGACGCGACGGACAAGGTGGACGCTGTGAACGAGAAACGCGCGATCGACGCACCGAAGCCTCTATCGGCTGAAGATGAATCGTATTGCCGATCCGCACACCCGCAGGGCATCAATCTATGGGGCTGGCCCGAGTGGCGAAAGGCGTGGATTCCAAGAATTTGGGCTACGCTCGATTGCGAACGCGTCTCACACAACGTGCTGCTGCATCAGGCGCAACGCGACCTCGCCGCGATGACGACGCGAGCGGAGGAGGCGGAGGCGAAGCTCGAGATGGCGATCGCCCAACGCGACGCGGAGCTCGGCGGGCACGTCGCGGCCCGCGACACGCTGCGGGAGTACTCTCGCGACCTCGACACGCTGCGGAAGGCGCTGCGACACATCGCGTGGGAGCCGCTCGGGGCGCCCGATGCGACAGACAGCGAAGCTCTGGAGGCCGCTGCCGAGATCGCACGCAAAGTCATTGCCGCCGTCTCCGCCCCCACCGACCAGACCTCGGGCGCGGCCACCAGGAACTCAGCAACCGAGGACGCCGCTCGTTCCACGCTCCTCCCCGTGGGCCCGACAGAGGGAGGACCCGAAAGGGCTTACACGCCAGACGAGTACGACGTACTGAATCTGGTCGCTTGGGTCCGGCGCCTCTGTCGACGGGTACGCAAGCACGAGCCGGATAGCGAGATGGTCAGCAAGGCGTACGAATTTCTCGACCGACGCGGAATGCGATCCCCTAGTGACGTCCTGCGGGAGGCTCCAGTCGCCTCGCTCGCCGAGGTCCGCAAGGCAGCCGGCGAATGCTCGACGTGCGAGGGCCGCGGATGGCTGCCTCGAACGTTTCGCGATCAGGATCCGCTCAATCGTGGCACGTGCCAGGTATGCAGCGGATCGGGCATGGTCGACCCACTCGCCGAGGTCCGCAAGGTCGTGTCGGAGATGCGAGAGTACAATCGTTTGGACGCCCAGGCTGGTCGATGGGCCGACCGCCTCGACGCCGCGATGGGAGGGAAGACGTGACACACGAAGACAGAATCATTCGGGCTGCGCGCGAGCTGAGGAACCTGACCTGCAACCTATGCCTGGATGCGAAGGGTGATGGCGATTCAGAACCACTAGAGGCGTGGGAGGAGCTCGACGAGGCGTTGCGCGACGCTGACGACGCAGCCTATCGCGCCGCGATGGGAGGGAATACGTGAGCGAAAAGACGATCGAACCGTTCAGCATCGAAGAGCTCGTGGCCATGTACGCCACCGCGCAGGCGGTCAACGTGCGGCGCTGGATTCGTACCGTAGCGTCGCGCGACGATCAGATCCGGGTGCTGCGCGAGGCGCTCATTCGCTGCCGGTCGTTTCTGGGAGACGTGGCCGCGCCCATGGATCTACGAGAACAGGTTGGCGATGCCCTCGCCGCCACCGCCTCGAAAGTCGTCGACGCCGCCTCGAAAGGCGCGCCATGCTGAAGAAGATCGGCACAGAGCGCACGATCATCGTGCGATTTGGAGCTCGCTGCCACAAATGCGACACCTTCATCCCACCTGGCCAAAAGGCGTCCTGGGCCCCCCGGCTCGGGTGTGCGTCATCTCGACGAGGACGCTGATGAGTGTGCTGCTGCGCAAGACGCTCTCGATCGAGAGCCGGAGCCTCGAGACTGGGGTGACCTATGACCGACACGAAGAAGATACAAGCGCTTCGAGAAGCGGCGCAAGCTGTTCTCATTGACTATCGCATGGGCCTGGATGGCGCGCGCGAAGAGGGGATGATTGAAGAGGAAGAAGCCGCCGAAGGGTACGCGCTGGCTGATCGTCTGGAGCAAGCCCTCGCGGCGACCGGGAACGAACGATGAGAATCGTAGCCATCTCAGACACGCACACTAAGCACGACAACCTCGTCATCCCCGACGGTGACGTCCTCGTGGCCGCCGGCGACTTCACGTATCGAGGCGGCCTCCACGAGGTGCGTGACTTTTTCCGCTGGCTCCGACGGGAGCCCCACAGGCACAAGATCGTCATCGCCGGCAATCACGAGCTCACGTTCGCGCATGATCACTACATGCGGGACGTGATGCTGAACGAAGTGCTCGACGCGGTCTACCTGGAAGACTCCGGCCTCGAGATCGACGGCGTGAAGTTCTACGGGGCGCCGTGGCAGCCCGAGTTTCACGACTGGGCATTCAATCTCCCGCGCGGCGGCCCCGAGCTTCGGGCGAAGTGGGCCGCCATCCCCGACGACGTCGAGGTGCTGATCACGCACGGGCCGCCGTACGGCACCCTCGACGGGACGATCCAAGACGGCTCGCAAGGCTGCGTTCATCTTGCCCGTCGCGTCGAAGAGCTCGACCAGCTCAAGCTGCACATCTTCGGGCACATGCACCGCGACGGCGGCAAGGTTCTCCGCGGCGGTCGTGGCGGTCGTGGTGGGCGGCACATCTCGGTCAACGCCGCCGTCTGCGACGATCGCTATCAACCCATCAACCCGATTCAGACGATCGACATATAGGCCCCATGGAAGAGTTCTTCAGATTGCTGGCCCGCATGGTGCGCGCAATGCAGCGCGAGCCCGAAACATCGAAGCCAACGGCGACGATACCCTCGTTGCAAGCGCCAGACTCGGCGACATTGCGGATGAGCGTCGAGCCGTGGGCGCCTGAGGAAGAACACGAAGTGCGTCAGGAGCCCCATCTTGGCCCTTGCACGACGATGATCCGCGCGGCGCTCGCCACCCTCGATGCGGAACGCGCGCAAGCTGCTGCCGATCGCAAGAATCTGGAAGCACGCATCGCCGATCTCGAGCTGAACGCCCAAGATCAAGAGAGTGAGATCGACTCCTTGATGGACGACGCGCGTGAGGGCGGGACGGGCGAGTACTACAAGACCCTCTACGCCCGTGCGCGCGAAGAGCTGGCCGCTCGGCGCCGCGAAGGTCCAGAATACCTCGACGGCGCCATCGAGACGATCAACGCCGTGGCGAAGGCGACCGGCGACGAGCAGTGCCTCGACGTCGTCGCGTCCGTCGAGACACTACGGTTTGAAAGGGATGTCGCTGTGAAAAAGGCGGCACGGCTCGAGGCGCGTCTTCGGACGACACTCAACCTCTTGGCGCGCGAACGTGCGCACAACGACGAGCTCAAGTTGCGCCCGGCTGAGGGAGAGCCGCGAGAATGGTGATCACATTCATCGGTTTCATCGTCGGTGGGTTCGGCCTCGGCGCATGGGTGACTGAGCGCGCGTCGCGCCGCTTCATCGAGCGATGCCTCGACCTTATCGGGGCGCTGGTGAAAGAGAACGAACTCCTTCGAGCGCAGCTCGTCGCTGCCGATGTCGACTCGAGCCGCTCCGTCGCCAACGACGTTGTCGATGACGTTGCTGACGATGTTGCTGATGTCGACGTCGATGTCATCATGGAGAAGAAATGAACAACCTACGCGTGGTAGAGGCGACCTTCGCGCCGAAGAGTTACGTCACGTTGCCGATCGCGGCACGTGCGTGGATCGGCCGCCGGATGAATTTCATCGCGTCGTTCAAGATCGACGACGGCATCTACAAGGGCCAGTGGGCGATGTGGCCTGCTGAGAAGAGCGCCCGCGGGGCATGGTGGTTCGAGAGGGCTGGACAGCTCGGCGGCTGGGTGCCTGAGGAAGACCTGCAGGCCATCGTCGTGATCGACCCCGGCTACGACGAGAACTGGAACCGGATCGACGATCCGAAGGACACGAAGGAAGAAGCCAAGTGAACTTGCTTACGCCGGAAGAGATCAAGACGCTCGTCGAGCGCGCGCGGTTGGGTTTCCCCTCGACAATGGCCGAGATCAAAGGCATGCGTCTCGCCGCGACGAACGGTGACACCGACGCGCTTGAGAACATCAATCGCATCATCGCTTACTTACAGCGCAACCCGTATCAAGTGTCCGACGGCCAGGTGCTCGTCGATGCCTCCCCGCAGCCGTGGGAGATCACGCCGGCTCGTTCGGCGCCCGCGCGCGCGACGATCGACTGCCCCGTCGCCGGCTGTTTCGCCCAAGCGCGCTACGAGGCCGTCGTCCCCGCGCGCTACCGTCATGTCTGCCGCATGTGCTACCGGGATCTGTCGCCGAAGGAGCAAGAGAGCTTCAAGGAGCTCCCCTCGTGACCGCCGAGCGCAAGATTCCCATCGTCTGCATCGTCGTTCCTGGCAGCCACTCGAACACGTGGTGCGGCCGCATCCTCGACCCGAAGTCTGAGCACACGTTCCACGACACGGACTACGCATACAAGATCTACGGCAAGGACTCCACGAGCCCGGCCTTACGCGCATGTGACAAGTGCATCGAGGGCATTGATCACTTTCGCGTCAAAAATGCCGGGCAGTGATTGGTGCCTCACGTTCGCCTGCATGAATCCAAGTTGCTTCTCTGCGGCGCGGTACGTGAGACCGGCCTCACGTCCCGGCGGCGACGACTGCGTACACGTCTGCCGTCTCTGCTATCAGGATCTCTCACCAGAGGCCAAGGCGAGTTTCAGAAAGATGTCGTATGAAGAAGACTAAGTCCATCACCGTCATCGTCACCGGTGGCCGCGAGTACCACGACTACGCGCACGTCGCGGCGGTCCTCGACGCCTTCTGCGGCCTGGCGCCAATCGCTCTGCTCGTCAACGGTGGCGCCTCCGGAGTCGATTCCCTGGCGCGCAACTGGGCCGCCGAGGCGGGCATCGAGTGGGATACGATGCACGCCGACTGGGATACCTACGGCGTGAGCGCCGGCCCGCGGCGCAACACGGCGATGCTCGACGCTTATCCGGGCGCCATCGTCGTCGCGTTTCCAGGAGGCATCGGCACTCGCGACATGGTGGGCCAAGCGCGAGACCGTGGCGCCTTTGTCTTCGAGGCGAAGAAGGGCGGCCCCTTGTGCCCCGCGAAGCTGCCCCGCAAGCGCCGAAGCGGAGCGAAGCCGGCGCCGTCGAAGGAATGAGCGTCTCAACTCCGTCTCAATTGGTCCCGTTGTCCCTGACGCAGGTGCACATCCTCGAGATCTTCGCCGAGGCCCAGCGCTTCGCCCATCGCGGCGAGCGCATGCTGTCGTGGGCGGCCCGCGCCGAGGCCAGAGAGGCGCGCTATAGGGCTACGACGTACGAACGGCAGGCCGTAGCCGCACGGCTCCAAGGACGGCACCGTGACGTTTTATGCCCAGCGTGCGGGCGCCCCGGCGAGACTCGCCCGGGCACGACACGTGTTTTCCACTTCGGAGACGACCGTGAGACGTGCGCGGGTGGTTGGGTCAAGCCACACCCTACCGTGTGAGGTCGATCGTCAAGTGCGTATTCGTGTTGGGGATCGTGGCGACGGCGGCCGCGATCTGGCAGCTTACGCTCATCGTTGGCGCCGCGTGTGTCCTGGCGGCGTTCGCCGTTCGGCTCTCGAGATATCTTTGGAGAAACTTGGCATGAGTCCTTTTATTGAGGGCGCGATCGTGTACGGCGTCTCCTTTGCCGCATATCTGATCGGGGTCGCGTGGACGAAGAACAAGATCGTCATGTGGATCTGCGTCGCCGGCGCGATTCTCGACATCTGGCTCGTGGAGTGGAACTTGGCGATGTGGCACGCGCTGGGGGGCCACCTGTGAGCGACACGTCCGGAGGTCCGATCGACCGTAGCTGCATGTGCGGCGGGTTCCGGCGCGCGCAGCTCCTGGAGCACGTCGCGAAGGCCGCCCGCGCGCTCCTTCGATCCAGGAAAGCCAACGCCGAGGCGGCGGCGAATGTCTTGGCGGACGCGCTCGAAGCGCTCGACGCCTACGAGGCGCGATGAGCCGCATCGTCATCGATCGCCTCGACGACGGCCGCTACGCCCTCAGGTCGAACTATTTCTCTCGCGCTCTTGTCGACCATGCCAAAGCTGTCCCGGGCATGCGCTACGGCGGCAAGGAGCACGACCACGCGTGGATCGGCTACGCGGATGCCGTCGCCGCCACCGTCGCGCGTCTCGAGCGCATCGGCATCCACGTCGAGGGCGACGTACCCAAGTCATATTCGTGGAAGACATCTCGATCGCTCTTCACGCCGGCGACGGCGGGGCTGCGCGACTACCAGATCGAAGGCGTCAAGTTCCTATTGGCGCGAAGCCGCGAAGGCGCGATCTTGGCCGACGCCATGCGGCTCGGCAAGGCGCAGCCGGTCGACGAGATGGTCCTGACGCCGACAGGCTGGCACCCCATCGGACAGTTGCGCGTCGGCGATCATGTCATCGGCGCCGCAGGCACTCCGGTCAAGGTCGTCGGCGTGTTCCCGCAAGGCCGCAAGCCTGTTTTTCAAGTGACGATGACCGATGGTGCGACGACTAGATGCTGCGACGAGCACCTATGGGCGGTGCAGACGCCGTCGAGCCGTCATCGCGGCTACGCACCGAAAGTGATGTCGCTACAGGCTATCCGAGAGGCTGGCCTTTTTCAGAAAGGCACGACGAACCGAAAGTGGTTCGTCCCGATGTGCCCCGCGGTGACGTTCGCTCCTGAGCCGCCTCTGGCGCTCGATCCGTATCTTCTCGGGGCGCTCTTAGCGAACGGCAGCCTCGGCCGGCAAATCATGCATTCGGGCGACAAGGATCAGCAACAACTTCTCGCTGAGAGCCTGCCGGACACCATGGAGATGCGGCAAGCAACCGACAACGTCGTGCGCCTTGGGCCGATCGTGTGTGCCGGCTTCAATGCGACCCGCGAAGCGCTCCGCGGGCTCGGTTTGATCGGCAAGTACTCCGAGGACAAGTTCATCCCGACCTCATTTCTGTTCGCCGCGCTCGAAGATCGAATCGCTCTCATGCAAGGGCTGTTCGACAACGACGGCACCGTCTCGGAAGACGGCATTGTCGTCGAATACAACACCGTGTCGCCGCGTCTTGCAGCGGACGTCATGCATCTTGTCCGCTCGATCGGCGGAAGCGCTTGGATGTCAACGCGGATCCCGACGTATGTCTACAAGGGTGAGTGGCTCGACGGCAAGATGGATCATCGCATTCGCGTGTCGCTGCCGGCAGGCGTGGTGCCGTTTCGTCTTCCGCGAAAGATCGAGCGGTTCAAGCCTCGGACCAAGTTCCCGCCGGCGCATGCGATCGATCGAGTCGAAGAGCTGCCGGCGGCCGAGTGCGTCTGCATCTCCGTAGACGCGCCTGACGGACTCTACGTCACGCGAGACTTCATCGTCACCCACAACACGTGCCAGTCGATCATCGCGGCGCGCGCGCTCAAGTCGAAGACCCTCATCGTGTGCCCCTCGCACGTTGTCGGCGTCTGGGGCCGCCCCAAAGACGCCGTCGAGGGCCCCGGCGAGATCGCGAAGTGGTGGCCAGATGCCTGGTCGCCGCATCGGGCGATGTCGAGCAATCGCTTCGATGAGTTGAGTGCAGGCGTCCCCGACTACGCCGAGGCGGACGTCGACGAAGTTCAAACGAAGATGGCCGAGGGCCATGCGGCAGCGGACGCGTGCGGGGTCGTGTGTCTCTCGAGCGTCAAGCCCGCCAAAGAAACAGCCGAGCAGCACGCGGCCCGCGCCGCGGAGCTCCGCAACGTCAACGTCATCGTTTGCCACTACGACATCTTGTACGCGTGGGTCCCCGTGCTGCTGCAGTGGGGCCTCAAGGTCCTCATCCTCGATGAGGTTCACATTACGGCGTCATGGCAGAGCCGTCGTGCGAAGGCCTTGAAGGAATTGGCCGCCGCCGCGACCTATCGCATCGGCCTCACGGGCACTCCCATCACGGGGCAGCTCAAGACCGCGCACAACGTATTCGACATCCTGTCTCCCGGCCGCTTCGGGTACTTCTTCGCCGGCGTCGACCCGCAGACGGACGAGCCGCGGACGTCGTACGCGACGGTCTTTTGCGACTCGCGTCAGGAGGCAGTCGGGAAGGGCGAGCACCAGATCACGGTCTGGCGCCACGACGGTCGATCAAACATGGACTCGATCGACAATGTGAAGACATTCACCATGGAGGAGACGCTGCACGCTCGCCTCCGGCACTTCATGCTTCGCCGCTTGAAGAAGGACGTCGACAAGCAGCTCCCGACCAAGGTCCGCCAGATCATCGACGTGACCGTCCCGCCGAACAAGTGCGTCGCGCTGTCCCGCGGCATGCTGGGCGCGGACGGCGCCGATCTTCGCAGCGCGCTCGACATGGCCGCTGACTGCAAGGTCAAGGACGTCGTCGCCTTGGTGCGCGACCACCTCGACGAAGGCGAGAAGGTCTTGTGTTTTTGCTACCGACGCCTTTTCGCGGAGAAGATCGCGGTCGAGATCGGCAAGAAGGACAAGACCTCGCTGATCGAGTTCGTCCACGGCGGTCAGACGCAGAAGGAGCGCGATCGTCGCATCCACCGCGTTCGGATGCACGACGGTCCGGCGGTCCTCTGCGCCACGATCGACACAACTTCGACGGGAATCGATTTGTCGTTCGCGGCGGTCGCTGTCGTCGCGGAGCTCGTATGGGAGCCGCACGAGCTCGCGCAGCTTGAGGAGCGGCTCTACAAGTTCGGGCGCGACGCGAAGGCCCTCATCCAATACGTCATCGCGCGCGGCTCCGGCGACGAGCTCATTCTCCGCGGCGTCATCAACAAGTTGGACACCTTCGAGCGCGTCGTCGGCGAGACCGGCGATCGGATGAAAGAGGAGCTGAGCGGCCGCAAGGGCGACGCGATGAAACGCCTGACCGACGCGCTATTGAAGATGCAGGCGGACATGGGGGTCACGGAAGACGACGGGGGGCCGGTACCGAAGAAGACGAAGAAGAAGCGGAAGGCGGCGCAGGGGGTGGAGGCGTGAGCCCGCTCGGCCGCCGCATACTCGAGCACATCGAGTTCTTCAAAGACGGCAGTATGCATATGACGCATGCTGCGTATAAAGCTGCGGGCGGCTGCATTCTAGATGAATACACTTCGCCGACCAGGCTCTACGCAGTGCAGGAGTACTTTCGCAAGTTGGAAGAGATGAGCTCTTTCAGGAGACTCTTATGAGCGTGCTTAGGACGATCCCCATCGCAGCCATCGTCATCGATCCCACCGTGCAGATGCGCGTGCGCGGGACGCAGCCGGACACCGTCGAGAAGTACGCGGCGGCGATGCGCGAGGGTGCGAAGTTCCCTCCCGTCGATGTCTTCGAAGAAGGCGACGGCCTGTGGCTCCTTGCCGACGGCTTCCATCGCGTTGCGGCGGCCGCGATGGTGGGAGAGATCGCCGTCGATGCCAACGTCCACGAGGGAGGCCGGCGTGAGGCCATCCTGTTCGCGTCCGGCGCCAACGTCGGGCATGGGTTGCGCCGCACGCGTGCCGACGCGCAACGTGCCGTAGAAGTCTTGCTCCAAGACGCGGAGTGGGCGGCTCGAAGCAACTCGTGGATCGGCAAGCGCGTCGGTATTGACGACAAGGTCGTGGCGCGCATTCGCCGCAAATTGGGGGTCATCGGCGGCCCTCGCCTGGGATTGGATGGCCGCGTGCGCCCGGCTTCGATCCGTCGATTCAAGTCGATCGGGCAACCGGCCGAGCGGCCGAAGTCCTCCGAAGCGCAGAAAGACGCGGTGCGCGAGGCGGCCGCCATCCGTGAGTCGAAGCTCGAACTCCTTGCTCGCGTTACCCAGGACGGCCGCGCGACCCTCATCCAAGCCTGCAACGAGCTCGGGGACCCGCCCCGCGTCGTGCTGGCGCTCGCCGAAGAAGCGACTCGGCGCGGCGCGCCCGTCGTGTTCGCCTCGGCCCGCGACGAGCGCATCGAACACCAGCTCCGCGCCGAGCTGCGCGACCTCGCGTTGGCGAAGAAGAAGCTCCTCGACGAGCTGCGGACGAAGGACATTCAGCTCGACACCCTGAGCGAGCTGCGCGCGGCTTCGACCGTGGCCCCCATCGTCGCGCGCAAAGGCGTCGGCGAGGGCAAGCGGCGCCAGGGCACGCCGGTGCTTCTCATGAGTGACCTGCACGTCGAGGAGCCCGTCGACCCGAAGAAGGTGAACGGCTTGAACGAGTACAACCTCGAGATCGCGGCCGAGTGCATCGATCGCTGCGTCGAGGCCGTCGCGTGGCTCGCGGAAGACGATCGCTGGGACATGCGCGAGTTCGTCTGGGCAATTTTGGGCGATGCATTTTCCGGGTACATCCATGCTGAGCTCGCGGAGTCCAACTTCCTCTCGCCGGTGCAAGCGGTCGTGTGGCTGCAGGAGAAGCTCCACGCGGCGATCGTGAAGATGCTCGCGATCACGAAATTCGAAAGGATTCTAATAGTTTGCAAAGATGGCAACCACGGCCGTTGCCACGATGCGTCAACGGAGCTCCTGACGCGAGAGGGTTGGAAGACGTACGACCAGCTTCGCGTCGGTGAGATGGTCGCGACGTCACGCATGACGGACGGGCAAACAGAGTGGCAGCCGCTGCAGGATGTGTACGTTGCGCCGTACGCCGGCGACATGATCGAGGTTCGTACGCGAACGGCGAACTTCTGCGTGACGCCGGCGCACCGCATGGTGACGGCCGATCTCCATTCTGGAAAACGCGTGTTCACGGAGATGCAAGAGTTCATGGCGCGCGGCACGATGGGGTGCCGTGGCTTGCCGCGATGCGCGCCTGGACACGACAACGAATTGCCTCTTGTGAAGGACGACGAGTTGCGCCTCCTAGGTTGGATCGCGACCGACGGCCAATATGCACGGGAGGCGGATCACATGACGATCCGGATCTCGCAGAGCAAACCGGAGGGGATCGCGAAGATCGGTGCGCTGCTCGATCGCTTGAACGTCAAGCACACCGTTCTGACGCGTGACAAGGCGCGCTTGCCGCTTATCTGCGGTAAGCAGGTGAAGACGGCGCGAACGGAGCACGTCTTCAACTTCAGCCGATCCGAGACGCCGCGTTGGACCGCGCTGATGCCTGACAAGTACCGCTTGCCGGACTGGATGTTCGACATGTCGAAGCGCCAGTTCGACGTCTTCCTGGACGGGTTGCTCGCAGGGGACGGCCACGAGCGCTTGACGGCTCACGGCGGCATGGAGCGTGTTCTCTACGGCCGACGGGAGTTCCTCGAGCAAGTTCAAGCCCTGGCGCTGGTGAACGGCATCGGCGCTCGGCTCCGTGAGGACAATCGGGGCAACTTCATCTTGTCGTTGCCGTCAGCCGCCCACTTCGTGATCAATGATCCCCCCGCGGCGGCCAGGGTCAAGCGGTACGAAGGCATCATCTGGTGCGGCACCGTTGCGAACGGCACACTCATCACCCGGCGCGACGGCGTTCCGCTGGTGAGCGGCAACACGACGATGAAGATGCGCGTTTCCACGCGCACCGAGAACAGCCTCGAGTGGCTCATGTACCAGACGCTCGCGTCGCGCTTCACGAATGAGCCGCGGGTCAAGTTCGTGATCGAGGACGGGCTCTACACCTACGTCGACGTGTTCGACACAACGATCGGCTTCACGCACGGCGACCAATTCAAGTACCAGGGCGGCGTCGGCGGATTGCTCATCCCCGTGCGCCGCGGCCTGAATGAGATCCGCAAGTACCGGCCCGGTCGGAAAGTGGTCTTTTGCATGGGCCACTTCCACGAGCGCCTCGACACCGGTGACATCGTCGTGAACGGCAGTGCGATCGGGATCACCCCGTACGGCTTGTCGATCAACGCCAAGCCCGAACCGCGCTCGCAGCACCTGTTTCTCATCGACTCGTCGCGCGGGAAGGATGCGCCGGCGATGCCGGTGTGGCTGCCGCAGTATCAAGGAGGCCGATCATGATGGGCAACGGGCGAAGCGGCAACGCGATCATCGATCAACTCGAGAGGCTTCTCATCGACGAGCGCCGCTACTCGATGAAGATTCTTGTCGAGAACGTGCAGCTCAACGAGAACCTGACGAACGTCATGAAGCGCTGCACGGAGCTGGAAGAGGCGGCGCGCGTGCTCCGGCTCGAAAACGAGAGGGTGCGCGCGCACCTCGACAACGACGCGGTGGTGAAGGCGCGAGACGCCGTGCTGAAAGAGGCAGCCGCCATCGCGTCGCATTGGCGTAGTGCGCACCCGAGCATGTGGCCGATCGGCTTGACCGCCCTGATCGAGGCAGTGCGCGCACTGGCGAAGACGACGGCCGAGGCGAAGTTTGAAGGCGGCAGTCGATGAGCGATCTCCTGACCCCGACCCAGATCGCGTTCCTGCGACGTGTCCTGGAGGTGGTCGGCCAAGGCCCGCCGACGGTCGAAGCCGTGCGTCAAGTCGCCTCCGAGTGGGGTTGGGTCGTCGTGAAAGAAGGCACGATCGAACAAGTCGGCCCCGACATCCACATGAAGCACTGGACGTTCGGCATCGACCCCGCCTTCCAGTCCATGAACAGCCGCGGGGGCGACGCCTGATGTTGATGTGCAAGTGCGGGCACCCGGCGAACAAGCATCGGATGTACTCAACCGACGTGTACCCATGCGACGCCTGCATGTGCGGCAAGCTCGACCCGTTGCCTATGGCACCAGTCCCGAAGCCCGAGGGCGACCGCTGCGCCGGCCTGAATTGCCACGCGACTTCGCGCGCGTTTCCCGTCGACGGCGCGAACGCTCGCTTCCCGCAACTATGTCGCCTCTGCTACGACGACCTCCGCGAGGAAGAGAAAAAGGACTACGTCCTCGTCACGCTCCCGAGCACGGCCACGTGCAAGTGCGACCACGCCGCCAAGGATCACAACCAGCCGCCGGCGATGACGTTCTGCAAGCTCACGTTCTGCAACTGCATGCAATACAGACCGAAGACGAAAGGCGACCCAGGGTACTCACCATGAAGCTTCTATGGCTCGACCTCGAGACGACCGGCCTCGATCCGTACGACGACAACATCCTTGAAGTGGCGTGGGCTGTCGCTGACCTCGAAAGCCCGTTCGACGCGTCGCCTGTTCAATCACAAGTCGTGAGGTTCTATCTTTATCCTGGCTACGACCCGCGCGTACCAACGTTCGTACGCGACATGCACGAGGCAAACGGCCTGTGGGCGGAGTGCGCCCGCTCGGAGATGAGTCTGGTCGACATCGAGACCATTCTGCTGCAGGCCGTTCCGCCTTGTGACGGCGTCGCCTCGAAGGATCGCACGACGCTCGCCGGCGATTCCGTTCACTTCGACTTGCAGTTCATCAAGACGCGGATGCCGTGGCTGGCCGGGCGACTCTCGCATCGCGTCTTCGATGTGTCAGCCATCAAGATGTTCGCCCGGAGCCTCGGCATGCCGGACTTCGACGTGCCCAGCGAACACCGGGCTGCCGGCGACGTGCTCGCGAGTATCGAGAAGGCGAAGCGGATCGCGGCTTGGATTGAGAATAGGAGAAACGCATGAGCCTTCTGGCAGATGAATCGATGTACGGCTTGAAGAAGGGCGACCGCGTCCGTTGGACGTCGCGGCATTTCGGCGGCGCCAAGACGGGCGTCGTTCTCGGCTTCATGAATGTCGGCAGGATAGGCGAGCCGCCGTGGGTCAGCCTATCCCTCGACGACGAGCCCGGCACGTGTGAGGTAGATCTGACGTACGGCGATCACAAGCTCACCGTGATCGAGTCGGGTCTCACCGTGATCGGGTCGGGCCCCGTCACGGTCAGCTCGGATACAGCGGCCGAGAAGCTCACGATCGAGGAGGCGCAGCGCCGGCAGCCTTGGACCGTGCCCTACTCGGTGCCGTTCGAGGTCGCGCGCAAAAACTACATGCCGCACTTGCACGCGACGCACGCCACGCTTCATGCTATGAAGAGCCTCGGCAAGCTCGCGACGATCTTCGAGGCGATGGATCACCGCGGCGGCGACATGGGCGAGAACGATCGGGAAGTCGTCAGCGACATGGCCGCCGACCTCTTCACGGTGGCCCTGCGGCTCGCGAACATCTACGGCTTCAGCTTGGCGAAGGAGCTCGCGCGTCGCGTGGAGGAGAAGAACGGCGTCAGCATCTTGACCGCGGCCGTCATCGGCAAGGGGCAACCGTGAAGACGTCGTTCATTCACGCGAAGGTTCGCTTGTTCGACGGGCTCGCTTTCTACCTCGATGGAAATTCGAAGATCACGTGGGGCAATGGCACCTACGAGGAGCCCACGCCGAACGCCCTCTCCCTGCCCCACATCTCATGCTGCCCGGGGAGCACCGAGCGGTGCCGGGCGTCGTGCTACGTGCATGGTCTCCGGGCGCACGTCCCCGAGCTGTACAAACTCTATGAGCTGAACGAGATGGCGCTCCACTCCGTGCTCATGACGCCCGGCTGCATGCAGCTCGCGTCTGAGATCCTCGCGGACTGGATCACGAAGAACGCCGCCGGTGGCTTTCGCTGGCATGTCTCCGGAGACGTCTTCAGCCAGAAGCACGCGCGGTTCATCCGCGACACGTGTCTCGAAGCGCCCGACGTCCCGTTCTGGATCTACACGCGTACGCTCGACGCCGTGCCGCTTCTCGTGCAGGCGAAGAACCTTTCCGTGAACGTCTCGGCCGACGCCGAGAACTTCGCGCGCGCGAAGCTCGTGGCCCAACTGAATGATGCACGTCTCTGCTACCTCGTCTCGAGCCCCGACGAGGCGATCCCGGAGCTGCCCGAGGACAGCGTGATCTTCCCCGACTACCCGCTGCGCGGTCGAGACCGCGACGAGCCGACGGAGCATCCGTGGTGGAAGGCGCTCCCGCAGGCGTCGAAGCGGATCGTGTGTGTCGCAGATTTCTTTGGGCAGTCTTCGACAAGTCGATGCGGCCCATGTGATCGATGCTTGTACCCGAAGGAGACGACATGAGCCCCGGAGCGTTGTTCGTGGGGTTCTTGTCCGCGACTGCCATCTTGACGATCGTATGGGCGGCTTGGCCCCGCCGGCCAGCGGTCAAGGTGGAGCCTCGACAAGTCGACGTCGGCAAGGCGATCGTCACCATTTGCCGCGTCGACGGGACTGTGCATCTCTTGGAGGTCACCGGCAGGTACCTCTATCGTTGGACGACGGGATGCGCCCGTGACGTCATAGAGACCGGCCGAGCGGCTTTCGATGCATGGGCGGTCAACTGCGGCAGGCGCGGCATGGTGAATATTGGGGTCCTCCCAGCGACGCTTCGCGCGACCGTTGGTGAAGAGCCCCACATCCCTCTTTCTCAGATCAGAGAAATCCGCGTCCACTTTGAGCCGCACTGGGTCGAGGCTAAATGAGCGTCGCCGAGCTGCGCCTCCTTCTCGCACGCTACCCCGACACCATGCAGGTCAACATCGAGACCGACGAGGGCTTTGAGCCCCTCGCGAGCGCCTACACCGTCAAGGTCGGGAAAGCCCTTGACGGCCGCGAACTCGATGCTCTCATCCTGACCCACTTGGAGGAAACATGACCGTCGTAGCAACGATCGAGCTTGAGGCGGTCTACTGCCCGGGGTGCAAGGCGTGCTTGCCGGTGCGTGTTGTCCCTGCAACCGGCCCGTACAATACAACCGCTTTCGACAAGCAGCACAACGGTGGCTCGGCGCACATGCGCGCGAGCCTTCAACTCGAGGTCGATGTGGCGGCACTGTCGGCAGAGGAGCTTGAGGCGATAAAGACTCAAACGTTCGACCATTGGCGTCGAGCGGTCGACCGGAAGATCGGGCCGAGAGCGGCTTGCAGGAAACCCATCTCCAACTAGGAGCTTGATATGACCATCGCGCAGATCGTAGTCGCCGTGTGGACGACCCTCGCCGCCGGCCATCCGCTCTCCCCCGATGCACCCGCCGTGGCGGACGCCATCGAGTACGCGGTCATGCACGCCGACTCGCGGCCCGTCACCGGCACCGCGGAGGGCGACGCCGCCCTGGAGGCTGTCTACGCCTACCTCGAGTCCGGCGTCCGCGTCTCGCCCAAGCCGATGTCTTGGGACGCGCGCGGCCACGTCTCGTGCGGCGTCTGGCAGATGCCCTGCCGCATCGTGCGCGCGCGGACGCTTCGCGGCCAGGCGGGCTGGTGGCTCGCGACCTTCAAGATGGCGACCAGGCTTTGCCCGAGCGCCCCCGGCGCGGACATGTGCGGCTCGTGCCACGCGTCCTTGCCGCGGCGGATGGCGGCCTACCGCTGGCGCAAGGCGGCGGCGCTGCTGCGCAAGGTGACGGCATGATCTTGCTTCTTCGAAGGGTGGGCCAAGCGATCTCCCGCGCCACGCTTGTCATCTTCCTCGGGCTTGCTCTTCTCTTTCTTCTCTTCGCGCTGCCGCTCGAGGAGCGATCGGCGCTCGACGGGATCTCGGTTCGCCTCTGGTGGCAGGCGCTGCTCGAGGCGGTCAAGTCGCCATGGTCGGGGTCCTCGTGGGAGGTACCGTGAGGAAGGCTGCGGAGAAGCTTCCGAAGCACGTGCGCTGCGACAATTGCTGGGGCTACGGCGTCAAGACGGACGTCTGCACGCAACATGAGCGGCCGCGCGGCGAATGCGACGAGTGTCCGCGCTGCCCCGCGTGCGACGACGCTGATGCCAAGGATGCCGCGCGGCGATCAGAAGAGGCAGAACATACGCGGCGGGAGGCGATCGGCGCGGCGATAGTTCGTGGTGTCTGGGGGTCGCGATGACGATTTTCTTCACGTCTGACGAGCATTACGGGCACGCGAACATCATCCTCTACTCGAAGCGCCCGTTCACCGACGTCGTGATCATGACGGAGATGCTCATCTACAATCACAACAGCGTCGTGGCTCCCGACGATGACGTGTGGCACCTTGGGGACTTCGCGCTTGACGAGCGCCTCGTCGCGAGGATCCTTCCGCGGTTGAACGGCCGTCATCATCTGGTCGCGGGCAATCACGACGCTTGTCATCCGCATCGCCACAAGCATGCGGGGGCGAAGCGGCGCTATCGCAAGGCCGGCTTCGTCGAGATCGTCTTGTCCGCGGAGCTCGATGGCTTTCTCCTCTGTCATCTACCGTATGCCGGAGATCACACGGCCGAGGATCGCTTCGGCGCGTGGCGGCCCGTCGCCTCGGGGAAGTGGCTGCTGCACGGGCACGTACACGAGGCGTGGGCGATCCGCGGCCGGCAAATCAACGTCGGCGTCGACGTCCGCGACTACACGCCCATCAGCCTCGACGCAGTGCGCGCCATCCGCGCCACACACGAAAGTCGCTGAGACAAACTTGAGACGTTGACGTCGTAACTCTTCGAATTACTTTACGCAGGTCGCAGGAGACACGTTCGGCCATTGTGGCCGAAGGAACTCTCTGCGCCCACCGCCGCCGAGCCGCGGTGCTTTCCCGCAACGCCGGAAGGAACACATGCCATGAAAATCGACAAGCAAAAGATGCGCTGGGACCGCGTCGCGGCCGATCGCGATGACCACAAGACGACGAGAAGAATTGATTTCAACGTCCCCAGCCCGCCTGAGGTCGAAGCCTTCCTGACGGATATCTTTGCCGTGTGCCGCAAACATCAGCTCAGTATCGCGCACGAAGATGGTCATGGCGCGTTCTTGATCGAAGAGTTCAAAGAATACAACCTGGAATGGCTTGATGAGGCCGCGTTGAACATCAGAAAGGCAGGCGAGTGATGCCGATCGCCGCCGCCGACTTGGACAAAGACCCGTTTCTACGGATGCTCATCATGGGCCATCCGAAGTGTGGCAAGTCGACAACTTGCATATCTAGTCTCGTCGACACCTTCGGCCCCGGATACGTGATCTGCTGCGGCGACAAGAACTCGCTCGCCCCCGCCGTGCGCAGGACGAAGAAATTTCAGTTCGATGTAGTCCGCGGCGAGGACGACATGGAGGCGTGCCTCAAAGAGGGCCGCACCGGCGCCAAGGAGGGACGCTACAAGTGGGCCCTCGTCGACGACTTCTCCCTCTATGCCTCAGGGCTCGAAGGCAGTCTGCGGGACGCCTCCGCGGCCGCGAACAACGGCAAGCCCGACGGCCGCCGCTACTGGAGCGAGTTCAAGCAGCGACTCCTGAACGTCCCTCGTCGCATGTTCGACTGGAAGACGCACGTCGTATTCATCTCGCACTTCATCTCGCAGGGCGGAGAGATCGACGGGCAACGCGCGAAGTCCGGCACCGGCATCGTCCCCATGATTGGCGGCGCTGCCCGCGAGGAGTTCCCCGCCATGTTCCAGGACATCCTCTTCATGGAGAAGGAGAAGGACCGACGCGTGTTCCAAGTGAACCCTGAGGGCGTCTGGGGTCCCGGGTCGCGCAGTGCCGACGGGACGCACACGATCGACGCGAGCTTCAGCGAGTTTCTGAAGCTCGTCAGCAGCGGCGCCGCGGAGAAGGCCCCCCCGCCGAAGGTGGTGAAGAAGTGAAAGCGCCGAAGTTGACAGGACTCCGGCTCCATCCAGGTCGAGAGGCGTATATCCGTCATGCTGCCACAGATCGCGATGAGGTCCCTGCGGCAATGGTGCGGCAGCTCCTCGCGGAGATCGACGCTCTCCGGCGCGTGTCCGAGCTCAAGTCCGGGCGCATGCTCAAGATGCGTGACCGCATAATCGAGCTGCGGAAGAACCTGGCCGACAGCGAGGCGAAGGCGCACGAGCGACTGCGTAAGCTCAACGTGGCGCAGCCGGAAGTGTCGATGAACGCCTCGGCATGGAGGTACAAGAACCCCGACGGCACGTATGCCACGTTCAGGCCTGGCCCGATTCAACCGTTGACAGACGCCGATCGCGATGAGGTGGGCATCAAGCCTAGTGCGGGGTCGGACGCCGATCGTGAGATCGAACGTTTGAGGACCGCCCTGCAGATCGCCGAGTTGCAACGCGACTACTACGATGGTCTCTCGATCGTTCGCGGCCGCGACTTGAGGATCATCAATATGGAAAAGGATCTGGAGGCCACGCTTTCAGACAAGCGCGCTGCAGAGACGGCACTCGAAGTCGCGCGCGAGACGATCGCCAAGCTTACGGGAGATCTTCACGAAGCGCGATCGAGTACGAAGAAGCGAGGACGCAAGTGACGAAGAACAACCCCGGTAAGTTCGATTGCTATGACAAGGCGCACCCCGACGAGCCCATGTTCGTGCTTCTCGGCCGCGACCCGAGCGCATCGCGCCTCGTGCGCATATGGGCTCGCGGCCGCGAGGCGGCGGGTGAGACTTACGAAAAGGTCGCCGAGGCGTATCGGTGTGCCGACGCGATGCAAGACTGGGCTGAGAAGATCGGTGCGATCGACAGCATGCAGAACGACTTCGGCGGCCACCCGCCCGTGGCCCCCGCGCCGGCGGCTTCGACGTCGGCCGACGCGGAGATGCCGTGGATCGTCCCCGGCGGGGAAGCGGCGGCACCGTTCGTCGAGCGCGCCGAGCGCCCGCGCTTCTCGAGCCGCGATGGCGACTCCGGCAAGGATGACTGGGCCGAGGCCCATCGCGGCATCACGTACGGCGAGATCGAAGCCGAGCGCGCCGGTCAGGAGGGCACATGACTCTTGCAGACGTGGAGGAGCGCGCCTTCTGGGATAGCGTCTACTTGAAGCTACTTTCCGAGACCATATCGGAGATCGCGGCCCGTGAGGTCGATCGCCACAACGGGGCGAGGCTCTACCTCGACGCAGTCGCGACCGCCGCTGACGCCGCAATCGAGGCGCGCCGCAAGCGCACCATCGCCAAATAGGAGTTTCGCGAGGCACGGTGCCTCGTGAGCAAGACACCCGGCGCCATGCGGCTCCGGGCGAACAACAGGAACAAAAAGAGCATGAGCATGGCAAACGGAACCGCAACCACCGACAAAAAGCTGCAATTCAAGCCCCGCAAGTCCTCTCACGAACAGCAACCCGACGCGCCCCAGGGCGGCTGGTCCGGGCGCATTCTCAAGGGCAAATGCAAGGTCACGGTCACCCAAAACGGTGACCCGCGCCTTCTCATCCCGATCAAGCTCGAGAAGGCCATGGAAGAGGAGAACGAGAACTTCCAGGGCGCCGAGGTCACGTTCAGCGCCACGGTGTTCGACGACAACGACGCGGACAAGCGCCGCGCCGCCAACATCAACAAGCGCGAGCTGAGCGCCCTCTGCACCGCGTGCGGCGTCGACTTCTCCGAGGTCTACCCGACCGAGATCAACTCGGCCGACGACTTCACGCCGCTGTTCAAGGCGCTCGAAGGGCAGACGCTCGACCTCTGGACCGTGCACACGACGTACACGGCGCAGAGCGGCGAGGCGGTCAACAAGACTGACATCCGGTTCAAGAAGCCGGGCGCCGGGCTCGTGACCAAGAGCGCGGACGACGACGAGGACGAGGACGAGCGCCCGGGCAAGAAGAAGCCGGCCGCGAAGGCTCGTCGGTAGTCGAGTCAAGGGCTCGGGTGATCCTCGTTAGTGGTGTTCCGGGGATCTTAGGCGCCGAACCTTTGCCGGCGGCCCGATAGAGCAAAGGGTGTGATGGCGAGCCTTAGGGGCATGGGGCTCGCCCATCGCACGCTGCCTTCCACCTAACGTCTTCTTCGACGGTCGGACATCCCGCTGGGGTTCGCCAGGGCTAGGGGTGTTCTCCGACAGGGTGGCGGGCAGCGTGCGATGAAACTCACGTACGATGAACTTCTGTTTCTGAAAAATGTCCTCAGCACAACGCCGGCTTGGTTGCGGCACACCGGTGATCTGCGGCGGAAGGTCGAGTATGCGCTCAGCGAAGTTGTCGAGACGGAGATGAGACGCGCAGAACCCGTCGAGTTCCGCCAAGATGCAGTCGTGGCCCCTGCATCGACCATCGAGGAAACCCCGTGACCAACAACTATTTCCGCGCCAACATCGACCCTCTCGCACGTCGGAACCCGGTGTTTTTTTTCCATGACGAAGACGCCGACTCGATCGAGTCTGCGTGGATCTCGGCGTGCGACGCCTGCGCGGAGGGTCGCGGCCACGTCAGCATGTGGCGCGTGCCGCTGCACGTCGGGGCGTGGGACGAGGCGCAGCTCATCGGGTACCGCCGGCGCGGCGCTCTTCGGCACATCATCGCCTCGCAAAGCGCCGGCCCCGTCGACCGCGCGGGGGCCCAAGTGGAGCTCGAGGCGCTCGAGGCGCACTACGCGCATCGGCGCGGGGGCAACGTCGTGGACATCGCGGCGCCGGAGATGGACGAATGATCTTCATCATCGCGTTCGTCGTGTGCCTGGCGTTGGCGCTCCTCGCGTCGATGGTGGTTGTGCTTCGGTCGATTGCACAACACCTCCGCGCCTCGTTGTACGTTCAAAGAGAGCAAGACGACCATCAGCTACGGATCGCAATCGCGCTCGAAGAGATCAATTTTCGACAGCGGAGGGCGCTCAGCCGTGATCCCTGACTCCGAGGACGCGATCCGCATCGACGACTCCGACGGCGACACGGACTCCGACTACGACGTCTGCGATCGCTGCGAGTGTCTCCGGCAAGAGCACGAGAACGGCCGCGGCGAGTGCACGTGCGGCCGCTGCCGCAAGTTTCGAGAGGTCACATGAACGCCCCCACAATCATTCGCATCATCGAGTACTGGAAGAGCGGCATCTCGTGGCAGATCCGATGGTCGCTCGTAGCTGACGGCACGCTGCAGTATCCCTACGGAACGGGTTGGTTGGCGTGAGCCTCGGATCGACATCGCCCACGCCGACGCGGGCGTCCGCCCTCGCGTACATCGAACGCGCCAGCGGGGACATCCTCTGCGTCTGGAACCGCAAGGCACTCACGTGGGGCCTCCCCGGCGGCAAGGTCGAAGAGGGCGAGACGCTCGCGGCTGCGTGCCAGCGTGAGCTTCTCGAGGAGACCGGCCTCGAGTGGCTCTGGGGCGAGCACGCCTACGCCGCGCAGCATGACGACACGCTCGTCCACGTCTTTCGCTGCTCGGCCACCGGCGATCCGCGCGAGACCGAGCCCGGCGCGCCCGTGTCTTGGATGCCGCGCGCGAAGCTCTTGCGCGCCTCGACGTGGCGCGACTTCTACGTCGACATGTTCGCGGCCATGCCGCTCCAGGGCGGCTCGATCTTCGGCCGAGTCGATCTTTCATCCCAATCGATCATGAAGCAGCCCCTGAGGATTCTATGAACAATAAGACGCGCATCGCGGAACGCACGAAGCTGAACGACGCCAAGAAGGCGTTCACCCGCCGCCGGGCGGAGCGCGCCGTCGCGGACACGACGGACATCGCCCGCTTGAAGGAGCTCGCGGGGCATCGCAACAAGCACGTCACGGCGAAGGCCGAGGCGAAGCTCGCGCGTCTCCGCGTCGAAGTCGAATGAAACTCGGGCTCATCGTCGGCCTGACAGGTCTCGTCGGCCTCGCGGCCTGTTTCGGCTCGGACTACCAGGTGCATCCCGATCCCGGGGTCGCCCCCAGCGTCATGGCTGCTGCCCGTGCGGCCGCCGCCGACTGGATGAGCGCTGCCGCTCGGGCGCACGTCCCGCTTACGATCACGGTCGAAGCCGACGCATGCCCGGCCACGCGCGCGCTGGGGCTCATCTGCATCCATCCCGTCGCGTCGATCGCGTCCGTCCCCTGGGAGCCCGGCATCTTGGTCGGCTACACCTCGTTCCACGAGATGTGGCTCGCGGAGCCTGCCCTCGAGAGTTCGAGTCCGGCTGAGGTCCAACGCGTCATCGCGCACGAGATGGGTCATGCCATGGGCCTCGTGCACCCGGCGAAGCCCGACGGGTCTCTCATGTGGCCGTATCCCGAGGGTGGCTCGTTGACGGTCACGCCAGCTGACATCGCGCAGTGGCAGGCGGTCCAGAAGCTCCAGCACGACTTGAGCTCTATGGGGGATGCTGGGCTCGGCGCCCACGCGCGGTAGGAGTCTTCCTTATGCAGTTCGCGTCTTCGAAGAAGAAGCTTCCTTGGTACCTTCGCTTGCTTCGCCGCATGGCAACAGCGTCGCCGCCCCGAGTCATCACCGGCCGGGGCGGCGACGCGCGGCCCTACCTCACAAGGTACTTCATCTTTCGGCACTCCGTGCAAACCGAAGGCATGGAGGGGGTCGATTCGGCGCGGCCGTACGAGTGGCGCAGCGGCAACATCGAGTCGTGCGGACGCTGCGACGGCGCCGGGCGGTACATGGCGCAGCACGGCTGGGATGACAACTACGACGCCGTCGACTGTGAGGTCTGCGGCGGCCATGGTGTCGTCAGCAAGTACGTCGAGACGAAGGCCAAGCCGCGCTGGGGGCTCTACCTCCACTGCTTCCATCGCTCAGACGACGACGGCGCCTTGCACAATCATCCGTGGCGCTGGGCCGTGTCTCTGGTCTTGAAGGGCGGCTACTCCGAGGAGCGACGCGTCGGGGACATGGTCGTGCGCCGCCGCGTCGAACCGTGGACGATCAACTTCCTGACGCACGACACGTTTCATCGGGTCGACCTCGTGCGGGGCGACGCCTGGACGCTCTTCCTTGTCGGTCCTGTCGTGCAGTCATGGGGATTCTGGGATCGCGACACGAAGAAGTACACCCCGTGGCGCGAGTTCCTCGGGGAGGACGCGCCGACGCCATCCGCCGGCGGCCAGCGCGAGGACAGGCCGAGCGTGAGCTACGAAAACGACGAATGAGGGTGCCATGGGCTACTTGCACATCGACAACCTGTACAAGAATCAGCAGATCCTCATGCACCCCGAGTGCTATGCGCTCGAAAAGATTCACGGCACGAGTGCCCACGTCGCGTGGCGCGACGGCCAAGTGCATCTCTTCTCCGGCGGGGAGAAGCACGAGCGTTTCGCGGCGCTGTTCGACGTGGCCGCTTTGGTGGTCGTCTTCGCCGGCCTCGGACGCCCTCGAGTGACCGTGTACGGTGAGGCATACGGCGGCAGCCAACAGAAGCAGGCGCATCGCTACGGCCCCGATCTGCGATTCGTTGCGTTCGACGTGCTCATCGGCGACGATTCGAAGGAGGCGACAGGCGAGTGGCTCGATGTGCCCTCGGCTCATGCGTTCGTCTCGAATCTCGGGCTGGAGTTCGTGCACTACGAGCGCGTGTCGACGAACCTAGTGGTGCTGGACGCGCAGCGCGACGCCCCGAGCGCGCAGGCCCGCCGCAACGGAGTCATCGGCGACAAGCCTCGCGAGGGTGTCGTTCTGCGCCCGCTCGTCGAGGCAAAGGATCGCTTCGGCAATCGAATCATCGCGAAGCACAAGCGCGACGACGAACGAGAGACCGCGACTCCGCGCAAGGTGGTCGATACTAGCAAAATCGAAGTCTTGACGAAGGCGGCGGCCATCGCTGACGAGTGGGTGACCGAGACGCGGCTCGATCATGTTCTCGATCACCTTGCCGCAGCCGGCGGCGAGGTCGGCATCGAGCGCACGCGCGATG
>Ga0335085_10002314_pt1 | contig 36059 bp, 29 predicted proteins | sample Lox_Sample_45_FD_206712 | JGI IMG/M metagenome (GOLD analysis project Ga0335085, IMG submission 206712) | Soil microbial communities from Loxahatchee National Wildlife Refuge, Florida, United States - Lox_Sample_4.5 | ecosystem: Environmental > Terrestrial > Soil > Wetlands | place: USA... | reverse complement strand
CAAACTGCTGAGCCGGATCACCAGCGGCGCGTGGGCCGTGCTCCAGGTGCTCCAGGTGAACGAGCAGTCCCGCACCATCTGGTTCACCGCCGCCGGGCGGGAGCCGGGCGACCCGTACTTCCGCCGTTTCTACAGCGTGCGGTTCGACGGCTCCCGGCTCACGCTGCTGACCCCCGAGGACGCCGACCATGACGTGACGCTCTCGCCCTCGGGCCGGTACTTCGTCGACAACTACTCGCGTCCCGACGTGCCGCCGGTGACGGTGGTCCGCGACGCCGCGGGGAAGTTGCGTCTGACCCCGGAGCGGGCCGACATCACACGACTCGTCGCCACGGGGTGGAAGCCGCCGATTCCCATCACCGTCAAGGCGCGCGACGGGAAGACTGACCTGTACGGACTGCTGTTCCGCCCGACGCAATTCGATTCGACCCGGAAGTACCCGATCGTCAACAACATTTACCCGGGGCCCCAGACCGGCAGCGTGGGCAGCCGCAGCTTCGCGCCGGCCCGCGGCGACGCGCAGGCGCTGGCGGAACTCGGGTTTGTGGTGGTGCAGCTCGACGCGACCGGGACGCCGATGCGCTCCAAGGCGTTCCACGACGCCTACTACGGCAACATGGGCGACAACGGCCTCCCCGATCAGATCGCCGGGATGCAGCAGCTCGCGCAGCGCTACCCGTGGATCGACCTGGATCGTGCCGGGATCTGGGGGCACTCCGGGGGCGGTTTCGCCGCGGCCGACGCGATCCTGCGCTACCCCGATTTCTTCAAGGTGGCCGTCTCGGAAGCGGGCAACCACGACAACCGGGAATACGAGGACGACTGGGGGGAGCGCTACCAGGGGCTCCTGACTCGCGCGGCCGACGGCTCGACCAACTACGACAACCAGGCGAACCAGCTCCTGGCCAAGAACCTGCGCGGCAAGCTGCTGATCGCCTACGGAACGACCGACAACAACGTCCCGCCCGACAATTCCCTCTTGCTCGTGGACGCGTTGATCAAGGCGAACCGGGACTTCGATCTGCTGGCGCTGCCCAATCGTCGCCACGGGTTCGGCGGCGAGCCCTACATGATCCGGCGCCGCTGGGATTACTTCGTGCGGAACCTGATGGGGGCGGAGCCGCCCAAGGAATACGAGCTGCGCCCGCCCGCTACCAGTCGAACCAGTGGGACACCTTGAGCAGGAACGTGTTCTCGGGGTGCAGCTGGAACAGGTTGTGGAAGTCCCCGCCGAACGTCTGGTCGCCCGCCGCTGACGCGTAGTCCGACCGCCCCTGGGTCCACACGAGGTACACCGTGGACCCGGGGTGGTACTCCCACCGCAGCACCACGTTGGACTGGAACTGCTTGGAGTTGAACCCGCCGGGATGGTTCGTCACGGCGGTGTCGCCGTAGGGGCGGAAGCGGTCGGCGTAGGCAGCGGCGCGCGGGTCGGCCAGCTCCCGGATGTCCGAGTAGGTCCCCTTGGACACGAAGGGATTGGCGTAGACCTGGAGTGTGAGGTTCGGGGTCGCGGTGAAGTCGATCCGGAACTGGAAGCTCAGGGTCTGCTGATCGAGATACGCGAAGGTGTAATGCTGCACCGCGCTCGAGTCGGTGTAGTTCCCGTACCACTGGGAGTGATCCTGGTTCAACGTCCAGCTCACGCCGAGCGTGGTGGAGAACCGGGAGGACACCCGCACCGCCACCTGGGGGTTCAGATTCAGGTTCGCCGAACGCCCTTCGTCGGTCCCGTAGTAGTTGACCCAGAGGCTCGGCGCGATCGTCTTGCGGTCATCGAGGGCGATCCCGGCCCAAGGGGCGAGCGCCGCCGAGCGACGCACCGCGGGACCGCCCCGGGCGCAGCGGTCACAGTATGCCGTCCCCAGCGCGCCGGTCGTGACGCCGGCGTGCAGCCACCAGTGATTGGCCAGCTCGGTGTGCGCGTTGGTGTTCAGCGCGTGCTCCAGGGGCAGCCCGGCCGCGGTCCAGTCGTTCCATTCGTTGAAGTTCCAGAACAGGCGCTTGTAGACCGCGGTGGGCTTGTAGAAGTTGATCACCATCCACCCGGCCTGCTCCTGCCAGTCCGCCCGCAGGAGGTAGCCGAGATCGTTGATCTCGTAGCCCGGCGACTCGCGCTGCCAGCTCGTCTCGAACTGGATGGTCCCGCCGCCCACCTTGCCGAACTTCAACTGCTCCGCGTCGCCGCCGAGCGAGGTCCGCGTCGAATCGAAGTGCAGCGGCCCGTCGGGCCGCTGGTAATAGTGCACCGCGTCCAGCTGGGTCGCGGTGATGGCCTGCGGATCGCCCGACACCTGGCTCATCGTGATCGAGCCCGAGAACTGATAGCGCTGTCCCGCAAAGCGGTGACGGAAGTCGACCCCGCCGACGTAGGCTTCCCGGTGCAGCGAGTCGACGCTCCACTGATCGAGAGAGCGATTGACCGCGGTCCCGATCACGCCGATCCCGGTCTCCCCGCCGCGCAGATCCTGCACGGCACGCACCACGGCGTAATTGCTCCCGGGCTCGATCGTGCGGCCTTCGGTCCCGAGCTCCCGCTGCGTGACGGCCTCCAGCACGCCGAGCGACAATCCGCCCGCCGTCCGGCCCGTGAGCTTGGCGGCGCCCAGAATGGTGGTGGCAGTAGGCGAGGCCGCGTCGCCGTACGCCCCGGACAGCTCCGGCGCGCGGCCAATGCGCCGGGAGTAGTACAGCCCCTCGCTGCTGCAGTTCGTCACGTTACAGTTGACGTCGAACCGCAGCAGGGAGTTGCCCTCGATGAAGAACGGGCGGCGCTCCTGGTAGAAGGTTTCGAACGCGCTCAGGTTCAGGACCGCGGGATCCGCCTCCACCTGACCGAAATCCGGGTTGATCGTCCCATCCAGGGTGAGGTTGGAGCTGACGCCGTACTTGATGTCGGCGCCGCCGCTGAACTGCTGCGCCCGGTCGAACCCCGTCGCGGTGGCCACGGAGACGTTCTTGGTCACGATGTAGGGCGCCACCTCGAGCCGCCGCGGCGAGGGAACGCTGTCGATCCCCGTCAGGTCGCCCATCTGGGACGCGATCCCCGCGTGGTTGCGGCGCACCAGCGGCCAGCTCAGCCGCTCCTTGTACCGGGCGATGTCGCGGATGAGGATCAGCCCGAAGGTGTGGGTCGGAGCGTCGGCGAAACGAAGCTGGCTGAACGGGATGCGGTACTCAGCCGTCCACCCGAGGGAATCGACGGTGGTGGCTACGTCCCACACCCCGTCCCAGGCCATGTCCTCGTTGCCGTCGTTGGAAATCGACGCGTCCATCTTCACGCCCGCGGGGTTCACCGCGAACTCGTACCCCGAGCGACGGTCGTGATAGGAATCGATCATCACCCACACCATGTCCGACGGCGTCGACTGATCGCGCCGGGCGAGGAGCCGCTGGATCTTCCCCGACTCGGGGTCAAAGCAGCGGATGAAGACGTAGAGGTGGCGCTGGTCGTAGGCGATCTTGGCGACGGTCTGGAAGCGCGGCGCTTTCCCCTCCTCGGGGTCCCACTCGAGAAACGCCGTGATCGGCTGCGCCGTCTGCCACACCGGGTCGTCGTCCCGGCCATCGATGACCGGGGGAGCCAGCGTCGCGATCGCCGTCGCGACGCGGGACGCCGGCGCGCTCGGGGACGGCGACGGAACCGATGACCGCAGGCTCACTCCGTCCTGCTGCAGGAGCACCATGGCGGCGTATACGGCTGGTGCGAGGGCCATCGAGTGTTACGACGGAGCCAACTGCGCGAAGGTTGCAAGGTTGCAACGGGCAACGTTTGACCCGGTCCTGGCCCACGGATAGGTTCGACCTCCATGTCAATTCCGCGGCGACGGTTCCGGATTCTGGTGCTCTGGCTGATCCTGTCTCCCGCGGCCGGTCTGGCGGCGCAGCACGCCCGGCCCGCCCCGGGGCTGACCCCCCTCCGGGTGGTCGAGCCCGCGTTCATGGACACCCTGGCGCGGGCCTTCTCGGATACGCCCAGACCTGGCGCGTCCACACCCGAGACGCCTCGCTCCGCACCCGGGCCACGACCGATGAACATGCCGATGATGCGCCCGGCCGCCCTCGTCCCACATCTCTGGTAAGGAGCACGACATGCACCGACGTCCCTCGCTCTCCGCCGTGTGGCCGGTCATTCTGTTCGCGGCGCTCACCACGCCCTCGGCGCGCGCGCAGCAGTCCAGCATTCCCGACGCCATCCTGGGCAAAGCCCCGCCCCCCCAGGGACAGAACATCCACTACCTCCCCGGCGACACGCTGACGCGGGGTTACCTGGCCCTCCCCAAGGGCAAGGGCCCATTCCCGGCCCTGATCCTGATTCACGAGTGGAACGGCGTGGTGGACCGCGATCGCCAGGTGGCCGACCTGTTCGCCTCGCGGGGCTATGTCACGTTGATCGCCGACCTCTATAAAGGCCGCACCGGCAGCAACCAGCAGGAAAACGTCGCCCTGATGAATGAGGCCGGCGCACACCCGGAGCAGGTGATTTCCAATCTGGATGCCGCGCAGAAATTCCTGCGGGGGCGCCCCGACGTCACCGGCAAGATCGGCGTGATCGGTTGGTGCTTCGGCGGTGGAATCGCGCTCTCCTATGCGCTCGGAGGGGCCGAGCACGCCGCGACCGCGATTTTCTACGGACGGCTGGTCACCGATCCGGCCCAGCTCCAGAAGATCCATCACCCGATTTACGGCACGTTCGCGGGACAGGATCACGGCATTCCCGCCGATCAGGTGGCCCGATTCAGGGCCGTGCTCGACTCGCTCGGCATCAGGAACGACATCCACGTCTACGACCCGGTGCAGCACGGCTTCTGGTTGTGGGTGGAGCGGGACTCGACGACGAATGCCGGACCGGCAGCGGATGCGTGGAAGCGGCTGGTGGGGTTCTTGAGCCAGACACTCGGCGGGTGATGCTGAGGGTTGAGGTAGATCGAGGTAGATCGAGGTGGGTCGAGGTGGGTCGAGGTGGGTCGAGGTCTGGAGCCTGAATGAGCTATCGCCCGGTGACGGCGGTGGCTGCGCTCACGCTGGGGCTCGCCGCCCCGGCGCCGGCGCAGGACAACTATGAGATCCAGGTCTACCCCTCCGAGCTCGTAGCGCCGCGGATCACGATGGTCGAGCTGCACAGCAACTACACCATCAATGGGCTCCCCGAATCACAGGGCGCCCTGCACGAAACCGTCGAGATCACCCACGGCTTCACCGAGTGGCTCGAGGTCGGGTTCTACACCCTCACGAGCGCCGGGAGCGTCAACGGCAGCGGGTGGGAGTACGTGGGAAATCATCTGCGCCCGCGGGTGGCGATCCCTGAACGCTGGCATTGGCCCGTGGGGCTGAGCCTCTCGAACGAGATCGGTTACCAGCGCGGGAAGTTCTCCGCAGACACCTGGAGCTGGGAGATCCGGCCGATCGTCGATCAGCGCCTGGGGCGCTGGTACTGGTCGTTGAACCCGGTATTCGACGTCTCACTCCAGGGAGCGAACGCCGGCAAGGGGGCGGAGTTCGCGCCCAACGCCCAGATGGCGGTCGACCTGTCTCCCAAGGTCAACATCGCCCTCGAGTACTACGCGTCGTTCGGTCCGGTCTCCGGCTTCCCGCCCCTCTCCCAGACGTACCAGCAGCTCTTTCCCGCGGTGAATCTGGACCTGGGGCCCGCCTGGGAGTTCAACGCCGGCCTCGGGTTCGGTCTCACCCCCGCCACCGACCCGCTGCTCGTCAAGGTGATCCTGGGACGCCGGCTGGGCGCGCCGTAGCGCTCACTCGCCGGGGTGATAGGCCCGCTGGAGATGCGCGGGATCGCGGATCTCGTCCAGGGAAAGCCACGACGGCCGCATCGCCCCCCGCGCGTAGAGCGGCGCCTGATCGAAGTAGTGTCGTGACCCCGGAGCGCCCGAGGCCCCGAGGACCTGGACGGCGAGCGCCCGCACCGTCGGCCCAAACTCCACCACGCTGACGTAAGTCCCGCCGGCGACGCCGAAGCGCTGCTTCTGTCCGGGCACCGGCATCGTGTAGAAGGTGAATACCGCGCCGTCGGCGCCGCTCACGCCCGGTATCGCGACGCTCGGGCCGCTGTCGCTGAAGGCCGGTTCCCCCGGATCGGGGAGGCGCTGCAGCCGGTTCACCCGGCCCCAGGGGACCTGCCACGTCCCCCACGTCGCCGTCAGCCGCGCGATCGCGGTGTCGAGTGCCGCGAGGCCACTGCCGACACTTTCGTACGCTCCTCGCCAGGCGTCGAACAGCGTCGTCGCCACCGAGGTCGTGTCGGCGCGGTGGTCCCACTGCGCGAAGACCTTGATCGCGGGTTCGAGCCCGGTCGCACGCGCGGAATCGCGCGCGGTCAGATCCGAGAACTCCTGGAACAGCCCCGGAAGCAGCGAATCGGCGCCGACCACGCGGGTGTCGAACGCCGCTCGAACCCAATCGTCCCACGTGAAGCGAGCATTGGCCGCGAGAATCCGGCGCGACGCGAGGCCGCGCCAGTTGTCGCCCTCGGTGACCATGTACTTCGGGTAGCGCGCGGCGACGGGGTTGCCCTGATCGGTGAGGAGAAACGGCGACGTATTGCAGTTCTGCATCCACCCCGACGCGGGGTTGGTGAGCTGCGGCAGCTCGTCCAGGGTGTGATAGCCGTGCCACTCGGTGGCGGTGTCGCTCCCTTCCACCGGCTCCGACCAGTCGTAGCGCGGATCGCGCCGCGGCACGGCGCCGTTGTAGACGTAGAAGGTGTTGCCGTCGCGGTCGGCGTACATGATGTTGCCGAACAGCATGTCGAGCGGCGCGATCGCCGCCTTGAACTGCGCCAGGTTGCGGGCCCGGGTCATCGCGTACCATTCGCCGAGCCAGCCGTCCCCGTCGAACTTGGCCATCCGCAACGCGAGCGGGCGGCCGTCGCGGGAGCCCACGATCGGCCCGTGATGCGTGGCCCGGAACACGAACACGCGCCGGATCATCCCGGAGTCGGTCTTCACGAGAATGGTGTCGCGCCAGAGTCTCGCGCGGCGATGTCCCGAGCCGTAACGATAGGCGAGGGAGTCGCGCGGGTCGTCGAAGATCTCGAAGTAGAGATCGGCCTGGTCGGCGGCATTGTCGGTCGAAACCCAGCCGAGCGCGTCGCTGTGGCCGACGTACGGCAGGGGGAAACCGAAGCGGGTGTAGCCGGTGAAGTTCCACCCCGCATCGCTGTGCACGTGCCCCTCGTACACCTGCCCCGGCCCGAAAAACGGCAGGTGCGGATTGATGAAGAGCAGCGCGTGGCCGCTGGCGCTCCGCGAAGGACCCACCACCCACCCATTGGAGCCGAGACTGGCACGCTCGTCCGCGCCGGGGAACCGGAGCGCGACCGTCACGTCGCCGCGCCGGACCCCCGAGGCATAGAAAAAACCGTTCTGGTAGTAGTTGTAGCGAATGAACGCGAGCGGATACCACGGCTCGATCCGGTTGAGCAGCCGGGGGTGCACGGCGGGGTGCCGCGTCAGGTAGTAATTGACCCCGGCGGCGAAGGCGTCGACCAGCGACTTGACGTTCGCGGGGAGGCGGCGGTACTCCGCCCGCGCCAGCGCCGGGATTCGCAGCAGATGGTTGAGCCAGTCGTCCTGCAGGTCGTTCGGGCCGCCGACCTCCGCCTCCCGCCCGAGCGATCGGATGTAGTCGTCCTCGAGACGCGCGAAGTTGTCTTCGGCCTGAGCGTAGGCAAATCCGAACACGGCGCCCGCGTCGGTCTTGGCGAAGACGTGCGGGACGCCGTAGCTGTCGCGGTAGATCGTGACCTGACGGGCCCACTGGGCCCCGCTCGGTGCCTGCCCCTGCCGCTGCGCCTGTGACGGCGCCGTGATGAGCAGGGCGATGCACCAGAGCGTCGTCACTCGGCTTGGGCTTCGTCCTTCGTGCCGCGCCGGAAGAGGTACACGATCAGGAAAATCAGCCCGAAGACGACCGCAATCTTCACGACCGTGAAGAGGAATCCGAGCAGCATGCCGGCGAGCGGCACGAGCAGGATCTTCCACAGAACGACCCCCAGAACCGCCGTTCCCGCGAGCGTGAGCACCGGTTTCAGCATGATGCGCTCCACCACATGAGGACTGATACCCTACGGGGGCCGTCGGTTGGAGGTGTCACGCCCTCAACGCCTGGTCGATGGCCGCGAGCTCGGTCTCCGTAAAGGCCTGGTGCGACAGCGCTTCCACGGCTTCGCTGACCTGCGCCGGCCGGCTCGCCCCGATGATGGCCGAGGTCATGGCGGGGTGCCGCAGCGTCCAGACGAGCGCCATCTGCGCGAGACTCTGGCCGCGGGCCGCCGCGATCTCGTTCAGCCGGAGCACCTTGCGGCGGATCTCCTCGGTCACCTGCCCGCGCCGCAGGAAGCCGTGCGGGCTCGCGGCGCGGGAGTCCTTGGGGATCCCCTTGAAGTAGCGGTCGGTCAGGAGTCCCTGGGCGAGTGGTGAGAAGGCGATGCATCCGATCCCGAGCTGCTGCAGGGTCGCGAGCAGCCCCCCCCCCGCTTCGACGTCGCGCACCAGCATGCTGTACTTGGGCTGGTGGATCAGGCAGCGCGTGCCGAGGGACGCGAGGATCTGCGCCGCGCGGCGCGTCAGCTCCGGAGGGTAGGAAGAGATGCCGACGTAAAGCGCCTTGCCGGCGCGCACCGCGTCGGCGAGGGCGCCCATCGTTTCCTCGAGCGGTGTGTTTGGATCGGGGCGATGATGGTAGAAGATGTCCACGTAGTCCACGCCCAAGCGCGCGAGGCTCTGGTCGAGACTCGCGAGCAGGTACTTGCGTGAGCCCCAGTCGCCGTAGGGCCCCGGCCACATCAGGTAGCCCGCCTTGGTGGAGATGACGAGCTCGTCGCGGTGCGGGGCGAGGTCGGAGCGCAGCAGCCGCCCGAAGTTCACCTCCGCCGACCCGGGGGGTGGGCCGTAGTTGTTGGCGAGATCGAAGTGCGTTAGCCCAAGGTCGAAGGCGCGGCGCACCATGGCGCGGGCGGTAGCGAAGCGGTCGACGGCACCGAAGTTGTGCCATAGGCCGAGCGAGACGGCCGGGAGCATGAGCCCGCTCGTGCCGCACCGGCGGTAGGGCATCGCGTCGTAACGGGTGGGACGGGGGCGATAGAGAGCCATACGAAGCAATCTACCGCTCGAGGGCTGGCGTCGCTCCAGGGCCGCCGGCATGTTTCCCCCATGCGCGACGACCTGGCTCACCTGACGGAAACGCTGGCCGACCGTTACCGCGTCGAGCGCGAGCTCGGGGCGGGCGGCATGGCGACCGTGTACCTGGCGCACGACATCCGCCACGACCGCAAGGTCGCTCTGAAGGTCCTGCGCCCCGAGCTCGCGGCGATCCTCGGCGCCGACCGGTTCCTCCAGGAGATCAAGACCACCGCCAATTTGCAGCACTCCCATATTCTCCCACTGCACGACTCGGGCGAGGTGGACGGAGTCGTCTTCTACGTCATGCCCTACGTCGAGGGCGAATCGCTGCGCGACCGGTTGCGCCGCGAGCATCAGCTCCCCGTGGACGAGGCGATCCGGCTCGCGACCGAGGTGGCGAGCGCCCTCGACTACGCCCACCGCCACGGCGTGATCCATCGCGACATCAAGCCGGAAAACGTGCTGCTGCACGACGGGCAGGCCCTGGTCGCCGATTTCGGGATCGCCCTCGCCGTGAGCCGGTCCGAGGGCTCCACGCGGATGACCGAGACCGGGATGAGCCTCGGCACACCGCATTACATGAGCCCCGAACAGGCCATGGGGGAGCGGGAGATCACCGCCAAGTCGGACGTCTACGCACTCGGCTGCGTGGTGTACGAGATGCTCGTCGGCGAGCCGCCGTTCACGGGCCCCACCGCCCAGGCGATCGTGGCGCGCGTCGTGACCGAGGAGCCGCGCTCGATGATCCTGCAGCGCAAGACGATCCCGCCCTACATCGAGGCGGCGGTCGACAAGGCGCTCGCCAAGCTCCCCGCCGACCGCTTCGCCACCGCCGCCCAGTTCGCCGAGGCGCTGGCCGGACACGGCGCCGTCACCCCCACCACGCGGGCGACCGCGGTGCCGGCGGGGTTCGCCGCCGCCGCGCCCTGGCGCGCGCGCTTCCTGATCACGGCGGCGGTCGCGATGGTCAGCCTCGTTCTCGGCCTGTGGGGCTGGCTCAAGGCACGCGCCGCCCGTCAGCCCACGACCTGGCAGTACGTCACGCTGGGAGACAGCGTGCAGGCTGCGGTCTCGCAGCCCTCATTCGCCCTTTCCCCGGACGGTTCGATGCTCGTGTTCCGGGAGAGCCGGCCGAACTATCGCCTCTGGCTCAAGCGCCGGAACGAGCTCGCGGCCACGCCGATCAGCGGCACCGAGCGCGGGGCCAACCCGACGTTCTCCCCGGATGGCCAGTGGATCGCCTTCATCTCGGACGGTCATCTGAAAAAGGTGCGCGCCACCGGGGGAGCCACCGTCACGGTGGCGGATTCCGTGGCGGTCGGGTTCGGGGGCGTGGCCTGGCTCGACGCCAGCACCCTCGTGTATGTCACGCCCGATCTCACAACCCTGCGGCGCGTCGACGCGGCCGGCGGTCCGGCCACCGAAGCGCTCCACGGGGCGGCGATGGGCGGCCTGGGCGTGAGCATCCCACAAGCGCTGCCGAACGGGCGCGGGGTGCTATTCGAGGCCTGCACCTCGGGGTGCGTGGCGATGGGACTGAACGTGCTCGATCTTCGCACGGGGAAACAGAAGCGTTTGTTGGACGAGGTGGCCGGAGGGTGGTATCTGCCGAGCGGCCAGATCCTCTATGTCCGGCGGGACGGGGTCGCGCTGGTCGCCCCGTTCGATCTCGGCCGCCTGGAGCCGAGCGGAGCCGCCGTGCCGGTGCTCGAAGGCGTACAGATCACCCCGACGGCGGCGCCGCTGCTCGCCTGGTCCCGCTCCGGTTCGCTCGTCTACATCCAGGGGGCCGGAGGGACGCCCGACATCAACCTGGTGCGCGTCAACCGCGCCGGGGCCGTCACGCCGATCGACACCGCCTGGTTCGGGCAGTTCAACTCGAGCGCGGTGTCACCCGATGGGCGCCTGGAAGCGGTCGGCGTCGGGACAGGGAGCGGACTGAATATCTGGATCAAGCGGCTCGATCACGGACCGTTCACCAGACTCACGTTCGGCAATGGCGATCGGCGGCCCGCGTGGTCGCCCGACGGCCGGCTGGTCGCCTTCATCCGCGACAGCAGCGGGACGAGTACGGTGCGCGTGCGCCCCGCCGACGGCAGCGGCAACGAGCGGCTGTTGGTGCACCTCGACCGTCTCGTGCAAGAGGTCACCTGGTCGCGCGACGGCCGGTGGCTGATCACCCGCACCGACAACGGCACCACGGGAGCGGGAGACATCGTGGGCGTGAGCACGAGCGGCGACACCACCCCGGTGCCGCTGGTAAACTCTCCGTTCACCGAGCTGCACCCCGCGCTGTCGCCCGACGGGCGCTGGCTGGCCTATAGCTCCAACGAATCAGGGACGTACGAAGTGTACGTGCGGCCCTTCCCGAACACGGGCGGCGCGCGCTGGCAGATTTCGAACGGCGGCGGCATCGAGCCGCGCTGGTCGCCCACCGGTCACGAGCTCTATTTCCTGAGCAACACCAACGCCCAGCTGATGGCGGCGGACTTCCTGACCACCCCGACGTTCACCGTGAACTCGGTCCGCCCGCTGTTCGATGCCTCGCGGTTCGTCATCGACGCCTTCCACACCTCCTATGACGTGACCCCCGACGGGCGATCCTTCGTGTTCGCGATGCCCCACGCCGGCGCCACGGTACCCCAACCGCAGATGGTGTGGGTGGATAACTGGTTCCAGGACGTGCGGGCCCGCCTCGCGCACTAGGCCTTGCGCGTATAGCGGAACAGGTGGCTGATTCCCCGCGCCGCAATAGTGCCTCACGGCCAAGCGGGCGAGCAGCGTCGCCTGCCAAACGCCATCCCCGAGGCAGAAGACGGGGGGAAAAGCCGCCGGGGCGGCGAGGATTGTCAAACCCGCCGCCCCAGAGGAGCCGTGAGGAGCGGTGTTACCGCGTCGGCACGGTTTCGATCACGAGCGCGTGGCGCCGCACGAAGTCTCGGGCGAACGCCCGCAGGTCGTCCCAGTTGGTGTACTCGTAATCGCGCGAAGTGTCGGCTTCGCCGCCCGCCTTCCGGACGACGCGTTTCATGACGAGACGTTTCCACCAGCCGTAGCGCGTGAACGGCACCGCCCCCGCCACGAGCCGGCTCGACGCGGGCCGCCAGCCGGTCGCCTCGAGGAACCGCTGCATGATGCGCTCGGCTTCGGCCCTGGCTTCGGGCCGCTGCTCCATCACCGCGAGGCAGACCGACAGGAACACGCCGGGCCGCTCGTTCAGCGCCGCCGCGTTGGCGTGCACCCAGTGCCGTACCGAGTGCTGGTACTCGCCGACGTGGAGCGAGGCCGCGACGATCACCCCCGCGTACTCCTGGGCGAGGACGCCGAACTTCGCCGCGGCCGCGTCGATCACCACGACGCGCGCGCCTTCTTCCTCCAACGCCCCCCGGAGGAACTCGGCGATCTTACGGGTGTGCCCATCGGTTGTGCCGTAGAGGACCAGAATGTGCGACATCGACGTCACCTCCCTCCGCTTGCTTTAAGAGGCCAGGGAATTGGAGTGAAGACTCCGTGAGTTGGTGGTGAGGGTGGCTCAGTCGAGCGCGGACCGCACCGCCTGGGCGAGCCGCTCGGCCCGGGCCCGCGCGTCCGCTTCGCTCCAGGCGAGTCCGATCGGAGTCGAAATCGCCCGGCTCATCCACGCATCGGAGGCCGGGAACGACGCTGTGGCGTAGCGCGCCATCGCGTCCCGCAGCTCCCGGCTCCAGGGGGACAGCGTGGCCCCCCCCTTGAGGTGATCCCAGCGGCGGAAGTAGTGCCAGTTGTTGTCGTACCAGTGCATCGCGACGATCCCGCCGCCCGGCGCCTGCCGCATCGCCGCCGCCGCCCCCCGCGCGTGGCGCTCCTCCGGGAGAAAGAACGTCAGGAACGACGCGCTGTCGCCCGCCGGATCGGGGAGCCGGCGGAAGGTGACCCCCGGTACGGCGGCGAGCGCCTGCTTCAGGATCCCCTTGTAGCGGCGCTGGAACTCGAGAAACCGCGCGAGCTTGCGCAGCTGAGCGAGACCCACGGCGGCGTGCAGCTCGGAGATGCGGTAGTTGTAGCCCAGGAACGGATGCTGGTCGGCGCCGCGGTCGGCGCCGAGATGGTCGTGGCCGTGATCGGCGTAGCCGTCGCACCGCCGCCAGATCGCCTCGTCGTCCGTGACGACGGCTCCTCCCTCGGCGCAGGTCACCGTCTTCACGAAGTCGAACGAGTAGGCGCCCGCGCGCCCGATCGTCCCCACCGCCCGACCCTTGTACGTCGCCCCGATCGCCTGGCAGGCGTCCTCGAACAAGATCAGGTTCCGCTCCCGGCAGAGCGCGCCCAGCGCGTCGAGATCGGCCATCCCTCCGCACATGTGGACCGGCATGACGGCCCGGGTGCGCGGGGTTACGGCCGCGCGCGCGGCCGCGGGGGCGAGCGTCAAGGTGTCGTCGACGTCGGCCAGCACCGGCGTAGCCCCGACCGAAAGCACCGCCTCGAAGCTCGCGACGAAGGTGAACGTGGGGAGAATCACCTCGTCTCCCGCCCCGATCCCCAGCGCGGCCAGGGCGGTGGACAGCGCGGCGGTGCCGCTCGACACGAGCAGCGCATGCTTCGTCCCGAGCGCGTGACACAGCTCCGCTTCGAATTCGCGCGCCTTCCACTGACCCTGCCGCGCCGCGTCGAAGCCGTAGCGCATGAAGATGCCGGTGTCCAGCACCTCCTGGACCTGGCGGCGCTCCTCTTCGCCGAACAGCTCGAATCCCGGCATGGGGATGCTCCTCCTAGAGACGGGCGAACAGCGCGCGCAGCCGCTCGCGCGTCATCTGGCGTTGCCAGTCGGGGCCGAGCGCGTTCTCCCACAGCGGGGCCAGTCCCAGTGACACGTTGACCATCTGGTCCAGCTGCGCGTCGGAGAGCCGCTTGGTGACGCCGCGCGGCAGATCGATTTTGTGCCTCACCAGCATCTCGCGGAATTCGCGCACGCCTTCGGGATAGAACTCCTCGAGCTGGTTGAACACGATGCAGTTGCCGATCCCGTGCCGCGTATGGAGCACGAACGCGAGGCCGTAGCTCATCGCGTGCGCCACCCCGACCTGCGAGAGGGCGATGCTCATCCCCCCGGCGTAGGAGGCCATCATCAGCCGTTCGTCGGAGTCGCCGTCCCAGCGGTCCTTGGTGAGGAACACTTCCTGGCAGAGCCGCAGCGCCGTCTCGCCGTAGGTCCGGCTGAAGGCGTTCAGGAAGGAGCCCGAGAGCGACTCGATGCAGTGGATGTAACAGTCCATCCCGGTGTAGAACCGCTGATCCGGCGGGGCGTCGGCGATGAGATCGGGATCGAGCACGACCTGGTCGAACGGCGTGAAATCGGAGTTCAGGCCCAGCTTTTTCGTGGGGCCCACGAGCACCGTCGTTCGCGACACTTCCGCGCCGGTCCCCGAGAGCGTGGGGATCCCGACCTTGTAGACGCCGGGCTCGCGCACCAGGTCCCACCCCTGATAGTCGACCGACGAGCCGGGGTTGGTCAGCATCAGCGACACGGCCTTGGCGAGATCCATCGTGGATCCGCCCCCTACCCCCACGATCCCGGAAACAGCCTGGAACTCGTGTTTGATCCGGTCCCGGAGCGCGTCCACCTGGCCGGTGGTGGGCTCGGTCGAGACGTCGGCGTAGAAGATGCGATCGCAGCCGCGCACCGGCAGCCGGCCGGTAAGCGCCGGTTTGTTCTCGAAGAAGTGATCCACGAGAAAGATCATGGGCGCCGTGTCGCGCCGGTGCGGAGCGAGGATCGCTTCGAGTTGGCTGAGCGCGCCCCGGCCGTAGACTACATAACCCACGAGCTTGAAGTTGCGGTACGCAGTCATAGCAGCCGCTCCGCGCGCGCCAGGTCGCCGGGAGTGTCGATTTCCACCCCCGGGAGATCCGTGATCACCATCCGGATTCGCATCCCGTGCTCCAGGTACCGCAAGGCTTCGATCTTTTCCGCGCGCTCCAGCGGACCCGGTGGGAGCGCGGCGAAGGCGAGGAGCGCCTCGCGGCGAAACGCGTACACCCCGACGTGCTCGAAATACCGGACCGCCACGTCGCGATCCCTCGGGTAGGGGATCGCCGCCCGGGAAAACAGCAGCGCGTTCATCGCCAGGTCGACGACGACCTTCACGCAATTCGGATCGGCGACCACGCTCTCGTCCACCAGCGGCCGCATCAGGGACGCGACCTGCGCCGCGCGCGGCCCGTCCTCCGCGAACACGGCGAGGAGCTGCGCCAGGGGTTCCCGTCGCATGAAGGGGGTATCGCCCTGGACGTTCAGCACCACGTCGGCCGAGAGCGTGACCGCCACTTCGGCGATGCGGTCGGTGCCGCTCTCGTGCGGCCGGGTGGAGCGGACCGCCAGGCCGCCGTGCCGCGTGATCTCCTGCTCGATCGCCTCACTGTCACAGACCACGACGACCTGAGCGAACAGTCCCGTCCCGGCCACGGCCTCGTAGGTGCGCCGGATGACCGACTTCCCCCCGAGCGGCGCCAGCAGCTTGCCCGGAAACCGGGTCGCGCCGAAGCGCGCGGGGATCAGGGCCACCGCTTTCATACGGACGGGAATTTAGCCCACTGTCCTCTGGAAGGCGCGCGGGTGTGTCGCCGGGTGGACGCGGCACCCTCGTCGGCGCGGCGGAATCCGGTCGGCCCGGATCTGGCACGGCCCCTTTGAGGAAACCCGAACCGGAGGCCGTCCGATGCCCATCCAGACCCTCGTCCGAGCCCGGATTCTGAATTGTGTCCCCTCCCGCGGCACCGAAACCGACTGGCGCCTGACGCATGCGCGGGCCGGCGGTCTGCTCGCGGACGCCGCCCCGCTCCCCCGCTCCGTCGACCTGCGCGCGTCGTGGTGGCAGATCGGCGACCAGGGGGCCACCGGATCGTGCGTCGGGTGGGCCGCCGCCGATTCGGTGCTGCGCTGGCACTTCGTCAAGGCGGGTCGTCTCTCCCGTGCCGACCGCCTGTCGGTCCGCTTCGTGTGGATGGCGTCCAAGGAGACCGATGCCTATGCCGCGCGACCCACGACGTTCATCGAGCTCGAGGGAACGAGTCTCAAGGCCGCGCTCGACATCGCCCGCAAGTTCGGGGTGGTGCGGGACCTGGAGCTGCCCTTTGGGGCGGCGGGCCTGTTCCCCGGCGAAGCGAACGCCTTCTACGCCCTGGCCTCGAGACTCCGCATCGGGAGCTACTACAACCTCGGCACCGATCCCGCCGACTGGCGCGCCTGGCTCGCCTACGCCGGCGGCGGGCCGATCCTCACGCGGCTCGGCGTCGACGCGACCTGGGAGGAGGTGGGCCGCGACGGGAACCTGGACGACTATCGACCCGATACGGTGCGCGGCGGTCATGCGGTCGCGCTCGTGGGGTTTACCCCCGACCGGTTCATCGTGCGGAACAGCTGGGGGACCGGCTGGGGCGATCGTGGCTGCGGCTACGCTTCACTCGACTACGCGCGGGCGGCGTTCGTCGAGGCGTACGGAGTGGCGCTGTGATCGCCATCGACGTCGCCGGTCCCTGGGTGCTGCTCGTGCTCGGGACCGGCGGCGTCGTGTCGGGGATGTGGACCACGCTGCGCGCCCGCCCGGGGGCGGGACCGTTTCTGCTCCTCGCTTTCGGGGCACTGCTCGCGGGCGTCGGCGTGTACGGTCCCGTCTTCCTCGGCTCCTACGGCACATTCGTCAAGGCGGTGGCGCCGATGACGACCACCGCGGACAACGCCACCTACCGCCAGGCGTTCGACCAGATCGGGAGCGGCGCCCTCCCCACCGCGTACGCCGACCTCGCCCTCGCCTACGCGCTGCGCAACCCCATCGCCGGGATGGATACGCTGCTCGATTCGGCGGTGAGCCGGGCCCGCGACCCCGCCGGCGCCGCCGCCCTCGCGCAGGCGCGCAGCGTCTACCAGGCGCAGCAACGCGACGCCGCGCAAGCCGCGCGAGTGGTGCTCTCCGCGCGCAACCCGGTGGCACAGCTGCGCGGCCTCGAGCCGGCGACGCGGGTGCTCGTGGCGCGCCGGCTCGGGACCTTGCCCGACACGACGCTGCGACGCGCCGGGATCGCGCGGGGTGAGCTGGGCGGGCTGATGCAAGTCGGGACGCCGCCCCCCTGACGATCACGGGGGGCCGTTATGTTCTCGGGCATGCGCGAATCATTCACCATCCGGCTCGCCACGCCGGCGTGGCGCGTCGCCTGATGGAAACCGCCATCGCCTGGGCACGCGCGCACGGCATCGCCCGACTGGTGCTGCACGCGTCCCCCGAAGGACGGCCCCTCTACGAGCAGCTCGGCTTCGAGGCGACGAACGAGATGCGGTACGTGGGAGAGCTGTAGCTCCACCCGCCGCTATATTGGGTCCCGCCGTGAGCTCGAACGTCCCATTCACCCTGCGGCGGCCGTGGCTGCTCACCCGGGAACTCCTCGCCACCCGGGCGAACCCCGACGTGGCGCCCCTCCAGGCGATCACCGACCCCGAGACCTTCGTCTGGCGCATCCTCCCGCACGCGGCCCGCACCTTCGCGGCGTGCATCACCCTGCTCCCCGCGGAATTCGCTCGCGCCGCGGCGGTCGGATACCTCTACTGCCGCATCCTCGACACCTACGAGGACCTGATTCCCGATCCGCCGGCGCGCGAGGCGGCGTTGGCCCGCTTCGGCCAGCGCTTCGCGGCCTCCCCCGGCGCGATGCCCGAGGCGGCCCCGGCGCTCGCCTGGGACCTGGCGCGCGACCACCGCGACCGGACGCACGTGCTGCTCGTCGACCGCTGCCGCTTGCTGGACGAGGTGTTCCTGACCCTCGCGCCACCGGTCCGCCGCCATATCGCTGAGCTCGTCGCCGCCATGGCGGAAGGGATGATCTGGTCGTCGCGGGCGTTCTCGGCGCAGGGCGGCGTGCTCCTCGACGCGGCGCAGCTCAGCCGCTATTGCCGCAACGTGATCGGCCTGCCGTTCCTGTTCAGCGTGCGGCTGCTGGTGGAGCAGCGCATGGGGGGAGGGACCCAGGTCCCCGAGGCGCTGCGGGAGGACTGCCTCGCGGCCGGGGAGATGGTGCAGCTCGCCAACGTCACGCGCGACATCGAAAAGGACTTGCGGCGCGGGGTCGCATACCATCCGGCGCTGGCGGGGGATCTCGGGCGCGACGCCACGGCCGACCCGGCGCTCGCCGCGCGGGTGCGCGCCGTGCGGGAGGAGCTGCTGCTGCGCGCCCTGCGACTCGCCCCCGCCTATGAGCGGATGATGCGCGCCCTGCCTTTCCCCGCGGTGAGCCTGGCGCGGGCCTCGGGCGTCTTGATGCTGGAGTTCACCGACCGTTACTACCGTGCCTGCGCCCGCCGCGTGGGGCGGACGCCGTGGACCGGCCCCGACACCACGGTCGCGCTGCTGCTGCGGGGCTTCGGGCACACGCTGTCACGCCCGTGGTCGAAACGGACGGTCCGGTCCGTGACTGAGCGGATGGTTGAGTTCGCTGGCTGACTGCTATCAGCTGGGTGCCGTCTTGCTTCAGGGTTTCGGCTCCGCCACCATCTTCGGCGGGTGCTCGGTCATCGCCAACGGGGGCGCGACGACGGCGAGCCAAGCTGCCGCCACTTCGCGCCCACGGCAAGAGGCTCCAATGCAGCTACTTCGCCGGATGGCTCAGCGAATACACCCACGCCGTCACGGCCTGGAGCTGCGCGGGATTGAGCTTCCCGCCCCCCATCGGGGGCATCGGGCCCGCGGCTTCCTTCGGCTGCGCCACGCCTTGCTCGATCGTCTTCATGATGGCGTCGAAGCTGCCGTCGCTATGCAGCCACTTCCCGGCCGTGAGATCGGGGGCAAGGCGGGGCATCCCCTTCCCCTGGGGGCCGTGACACCCGAAGCACGCGGCGCCGCCCACCTGGCCGTGAAAGACACTGTCCCCCAGGGCGAGCATCGCCGGGGTGATCTTGGGCGCCTTGCCCTTGGGCTGCTGGGCGAAAGCGCTGCCCGCCGCGAGGAGGCAGAGGGCGGCGGCGAGAAAAGGCGTGGTCCGAAAGGCGAAGCTCGGCATATGACCTCCCATGGGGAATGGCGCGGTTACGGCTCGAGCGAGCGGAGATACTCGAGGATGGCGCGCCGCTGCTCGTCCGTGAGCGGGAGCAGCGGCATCAGACTCTTGTCGTTGTCGAACTTCGGGTTCGCGAGCTTCTTCACGACGTAGTCGCCGGCGCGGCGGGCGAGCACCGTATTGAGATCGGGGCCGAGCCTGCCTGTCGTCGCCGCGCCGATGACATGGCAGGCGCTGCAGCCGTACTGCTCCGTCAGCGCCTTGCCTCGCGCGGCGAGCTGGGGATCTACCGCACCCGCCGCGCCCGCGCGCCGTGGTCCAGCCGGCGCGGCCGCCGCCGCAGCGTGGGGGGAGGGCCGCAGGCCGTGCAGGAACGCCGACAGGTCGCGCATCTCGTCGCCGTCGAAACGGGGCCACTCGACCTGACGGGACTGCGCCACGTCGAACATCGCCGGGGCGTGATTCCACATCGCGGTCGCAAGGCCCAGGGGGGTCTGCACCGCGCGGGAGCGGGTGAGGTCGGGACCGGTCCCCGGCTTGCCGTCCAGGTTATGGCAGTGCGAGCAGCCTTTGCGCCCGAAGACCGTCGCGCCGTCCCGCGCGTTCCCGCCGACCTCGTTGAAGCGCAGGTAGTAGAGGAAGGCGATCACGTCCGCCATTTCGGTGCCCTGGAACCGCGGGAACGAGAACCCCCGCGCCTGCATCGCGGCGGACATCTGGAACGAGTGGTTCCACAGGACCCCCGCGATTTCCGATACGCGTAGCCGCAGCGTCGCGGTGCGGAGGTCGGGGCCGTAATTCGTCCCCCGGCCGTCCTCGCCGTGACAGCGGACGCATCCCTTGCCGCTGAAGAGCGCGGCGCCGTTCCCCGGATTGGGCGGTTGCAGCAGCACGACCTCGCGGTCCGGCCCCTGAAGCGTCGACGCGCGCCGGATGAACGCCTGGATGTCCGCCATCTCGCGGCCCATGAACGTCGGAATCGGGACGCCGTGCACGTTCTGCTGGTGCTGCATCGCCGGCCCGTGATTCCACATCCCCTCGGCCAGCATGATGGGCGCGATGTAGCGGGCGTACTTGTCGAGCGCGGGTCCCACGTGCCCCCCCTGCCCGCCCACGGAGTGACAGGAGGTGCAGCGTTTTTCTCGGAACCACTGCTCCCCCTGATCGGGGTTGCCCGGCTCGTCGAACAGCTTCACGTAGTAGATGTAGCGGATGATGTCGGCGAGCTCCGGCTCGGTAAACGTGGGCCACTGCACCCCTTCGCGCCGCAGCGTGGCGATCATCCGCGGCGTGTGGTTCCAGAACTCGCCGGCCAGCTGCTGCATGCTGCGCCCGACCCCCACGACGGCGAAATCGGGGCCGAGGGTCCCGCCGTTGCCCCAGATCGAGTGGCAGCGCACGCAGCCGCGCCCGATGAAGATGCGGCGGCCGGAGGTCGGGTCGCCCGCCCCCACCGCCTGGGCGTCGAGCCGCGCCATCCCCGCCGTGGCGAACCAGAGCAGGACCAGGCCGGCGCGTCTCATGCGGCGGTCTCCGGGAGGTAGCCCGCCACCCGCTCGCTCACCTCGTGCACCGACAGCTCGCGCCCTTCCTTGATTTCCCAGATCGAGACGATGGGGAAGAACTTGGTGGCCACCATATAGAGGAGCACGAATCCGGCGAACGTCCCCGCCAGGATCGACAACTCGACCCACGAGGGGAAGTAGTGACCGAGCGATTCCATCTCCCAGCGTGGATTCACCGACGTCGGCACGACGATGTTGAAGCGCTCGAGCCACATGCCGATCACGACCGCGATTCCGGCGAACAGGGTGCCCTTGGGCGTGCGCGTCTTGCCGCGCGCCATCAGCGCGAACGGGACGAAGAAGCAGCAGATCACCATGAGCCAGAACGGCACCGCGAACGGCCCGGCCACCTTGGCCCAGAAGGTCCGCATCTCCGCCGGCTCCTTGCCGTAGAAGGCGGTCAGGTACTCGGCGAAGGTGAAGTAGAACCAGAGCAGGCTGAAGAGCAGCAGCAGCCGGCCCATGTAGTCGAAGTGAATCGGCTTGAAGTAATCGCCCAGCCCGTAGGCCCGTTTCAGGATGACCATCGCGATCAGGATCGCCGCGATCCCGGAGTAGATCGCCCCCATCACGAAATACGGTCCGAAGATCGTGCTGTGCCACATCGGTCGCAGCGTCATGGCGAAGATCCAGCCGATGATGGTGTGCACCGAGATGGCGATCGGAATCACCACGATCGCCAGCACCCCGATCACCTTCTCGAGGCGGGCCCGCTGCGTCGGGGTGTCGCGGTACCCCGCCGCGAGGAACGCGTAGAGCCACCGCGCCTTGATCCCCGCGTCGCGCACGATCGCCAGGTCGGGAATCATCGGGATGTAGAGGTAGATCGTGCTCGCCGTGAGATAGAGCGAGATGCTCAGCACGTCCCAGAGCAGCGGCGAGCGCAGGTGCGGGTGGAGAAAGACGTTCAACAGCCGGTCGGGGCGCCCCAGGTCGACGATCGGGTTGATCGCCCCGAAGCCGAGCACCAGCACGGTGATGAATTCCGCCGAACGCGTGATCGAGCGGCGCCACTCCGCCTTGGAGACGCGCAGGATCGCCGAGATCAGCGTGCCGGCGTGACTGATCCCGATGAAGAACACGAAGTCGATGATGTAAACGCCCCAGTATTCGGGGCGGTTCAACCCGGTGCGGCCGAGGCCGTAGCGGACCTGGAGGTAGTAGGCGAAGAGGCCCCACAGCGCCACGAGCCCCAGCGCCCCCGCCGCGAAGTAGAACCGCGACGTCGTGTGCACGAGCGGGCGAAGCAAGATCCGTTCGTCGGGCGGCAGCGCCGCGAGCTTCCGGGCGACGTCGTCGCGCATGTCAGGCTCTCCGCACCAGGTAGTAGACCTTGGGCTCGGTTCCGAGACTCTCCATCAGCCGCATCGCGCGGGCGTCGCCCTTCAGCGCGTGCACGCGGTGACGCGGATCGTCCAGGTCCCCGAACACGATCGCTCCGGTGGGGCAGATCTCCGCGCACGCCGGCTGGTAGTCCTCCTCGCGCAAGTCGCGGTGCTCGGCCTTCGCGTCCTCGCGGGCCTTTTGCAGGCGGTGATGACAGAAGGTGCACTTCTCGATCACGCCCTTGGGCCGCACCGACACGTCGGGGTTCAGATGGGCGCGCTCGGCGGTGGGCCAGCGCGGCTCGAGCCAGTTGAAATACTTCACCGTGTAAGGACAGGCGTTGGCGCAGTAGCGGCAGCCGATGCAGCGCGGATAGATCTGCCCGACGATCCCTTCGGGGTTGATGTAGGTCGCGCCCACCGGGCAGACCTGCACGCACGGCGGATTGTCGCAGTGCATGCAGGGACGCGGCAGGTACTGCATGGTCGTGTTGGGGAAATCCCCAGTCACCTCCGTCATCACTCGCATCCAGGCGAACGCCCGCCCCATATCCGCCTGCTCCGGGGTCACGGTCGCGACGTTGTTCTCGCTCTTGCAGGCGACCTCACAGGCGCCGCACCCGGTGCAGCGGTCGAGATCGATCACCATCCCCCAGCGCGCCATGGCTTACGCCCGCTCGAGGCGGACGAAGGTGCCGTCCCAGGCCTCGAGTCCGGTGAGGGGATCGGTCGCGCCGTCGAGCACCTGGAACGGGTTGGCGAGCTCGCCGCCCGGCCCCGGGTGCCGCAACCCGTAGGGGGCCACGACGTGCCCCGCCGGCGTGCCGGGAAAGACGCGTAGCCGCGCGCGGTAGCGGCCTCGCGCGGCGGTGACCCAGACCATGGTCGCGTCGGCGAGCCCGAGCTGCGACGCCGTCGTCGGATGCACCTCCACCCAGGGGATCCAGTGCACGTCGGGGAACAGCGCCGGTTGCTCGGCGAGCCAGGGCTCGAGCCCGATCGTCCCCGAGGCGAGCGTGGACACGCGATACGGCATCAGGCGCTGCGGATACGGCGGCGCGGCCGGTGGCGCGGCGGCTGGAGCCGTGTAGGGCTCGTGACCCGCTCCCAGCCCCGCGGTGGCGCGCCCCAGCGCTTCGGGGAGCAGCTCGATCCGCCCGCTCGCCGTGCGCGCGATCCGCGCGGGATCGGAGCCGTCGAAGAGCAGATCGGCCCAGCCGCCGCGCTCCACGAGGTCCTTCCAGAAAGCGTCGAAGCTCGTTTCCTGCGCCAGCCACCACCCGCGCTCTTCCATCTGGCGGACGTGGGTGCGCTCGAACTCGTCGCCGAACGTCATGCCGCGGCGCACCGCGAACAACCCCCGCGCCCGCTCCTTGAGGAGCATCTGGAAATCCGGATACGGGAGACTGCGGGCCACGCCGCCCCCGAGCCCCTTCGCCACGGCGAGCAGCGCGTCCGCGGTGTGGACCGCCCGCGGCGGCGGATCGACGAGCGGCTGCGCCAGCCCCCACACCGGATAGGGGTAGGACGACGGCGTGGGCGCGTCCTGCCACCGCTCGTAGGGGAGCAGGTCGGGGATCACGAGATCGGCGAACCGGGTGGTGTCGTCCAGGAACGGCGAAAAGGTCGCGACGAACGGGATGCGCTCGAGCGCGGCGCGCCAGGTGTCGGGGTGACCCGACGACGCCAGCGGGTTCGCGTAGTAGAGGAGCAGCACGTCGAGCGATCCCTTCCCCGCGGCGATCGCGCTCGCGAGCCGGGTCGGCGCGTCTCCCGTACCGAAGGGCGCGGCCGGTGCGGCGATCGCGGGGCGCTCGAATCCCGCGCGGGCCGCCGCGTCGAGCAGCGGCGCCGCCAGGGAGGCGAGCGGCGGCTCGTCGCCGAAGACGACCCCGCCCGGTTGCCCGATGTTGCCCGCGAGGACGTTGAGGCTGTGGACGGCGAGCCCCGCGAGGAGGCCGTCCCGCGAGTGCAGTACGTCGGGGCCGCAGACCGCCACCGCTCCGGCGCCGCCCGCGAAGCCGCGGGCCAGCGCCACGATCCGTTCCACGGGGACGCCCGTCAGCGCCGAGACCTCTTCGGTGCGGAAATTCCGCAGCACGCGGTCCCGGTATTCGTCGAATCCGGCGACGTGGCGGGCGACGAAGTCGGCGTTGTAGGCCTGCTCCTTCAGCATCACGTAGGCGAGTCCCAGGGCGAGCACCCCGTAGGTGCCGGGCTGGACCCCAACCCATTCGTGGGCGCGCGCGGCGGTGCGCGAGAAGCGCGTGTCGACCTGTACTAGGCGCCCGCGCGTCGGGCCGCGACCGAACGCGGCATATGCCTGAACCGGCGACCACCACGCCTCGAACAGCGGCGCGCCGAACGAGAGCACGAGGCGGGACGCATCGAGGTCGTAGCCCGGGCGGCGCGGGATGCCGTGCATCACCGCCATCACGGCGTCGAGCCCGTCGGGGTAGGTATCGCTCACGTAGTTGGGCGAGCCGAAGGCGTGGAGGAACTGCCGCCACAGCGCGTCCATCGAGCCGGCGCAATAGCCGGCGACGACGCCCAGCCGCTCGGGATGGCCCGTCTTGCGCAGGGCGCCGAGCCGCTCGACCAGGAGCTGGATCGCCTCGGGGGGCGTGATGCTCTTCCAGGTGTCGCTCCCGCGGGCCCCCGTCCGCACGAGGGGCGTCGTGACGCGCTGCGGGTGGTAGAGCACCTGCACGCCGCCGATGCCGCGGGGGCAGACACCGCCCCGGCTCATCGGATGCAGCGGGTTCCCGAGGATCCGCACCAGCCGGCCGTCCACCGTGCGACCGCGAATGCCGCAGCGGGCGGGACAGATGAGACACGTGGAATTGACCCGGGCCTCGATCCCGGGCGCCCAGCCGGGATCCTCCGCGGTCGAGCCGGTGAGGTAGGGAGGCCGGCACGCCGTCGCCGCGGCGGCTCCGGCGCCGATCCCCACCGTCCAGACGAACTCGCGGCGGTCGAGGCTCATGGGCGGCGGCCTAGCGGTGACATGCGACGCAGTCCTGGGTCTGTCCCTTGGCGCGATGGCAATCGAGGCAGACCTGCATCCGGATGATCTTCAGCGGTCGTGCCGGAGGCCGCTCGGTCATGGCGATGGCCCCATGGCAATCCTGGCAGGGGAGCTTGGCGATCCCCACGTGGCGGCGATGCGTAAACCGGACATGCGCCGGGAGCCGGAACAGCTTGTTGAACTGCAGCGGGTCGCCCCGCGTGAGCAGAGCCGTCAGCCGCTCGGCCTCGGGAGAGGTCCCCTGCTTCACCTGGTGGCACATGCGGCAGGTTTCGCGATCGGGGAGGCCGGCGTGCGCCCCCGTCTCCAGGTATTTGTGGCAGAAAGTGCAGTCGAGCTGCAAATCCTGAGTGTGGCGACGGTGATTGAAGGCGATGGGCTGCGCAGCCGCGGGGACGCGGTAGGGAGATTTCAGCCAGGCGACAGCCGCGATGCCGATCACCGCGATCGCGAGGAGGATCCGCCGCGCGCCGCCGCTTCCACCCGGATTCACCGATGCATCTCCCCTTTCCCCGAGCGAAGCGTGGCGGCCATTCCGCCTCGGCTCGGGTAGCTGCGGGTGCGTGTTTCAGGGACGAAGGATGTTGCGCGAGGATTCACGAAGAAACCGTGAACGCCTCATGAAAGAGTCGAGGAACCTCGGAGGGGTCGAAGTGCGACTGGAGCTAGAGCGCGGCCAGCCACAGTCCGGCGAGCACGCCGCCGAGAGAGAGCGCGACTCCCGCGATCCTTCCCAGGCCGGCAGTCATTTGCTCCCGCTCACTGCACCGTCCGCCGGGCCGGGGGCGTCATCCCCATGCGCGACGAGGGTGCCGGGCGCCGACGTTTAGCGGTCTGGACTCGACCCGGTCATGGCTTTGTGGCCGCACCCGGAGCGGAAAAGTGCAGCGGATCCCTGAGGCTCTGCAGCTCCCGGTAGTAGTAGAGGGCCGTCGGCCGCAGCCCGGTGAAGCGCAGCTGCCTGAGAAACTCGATCTCCTCCGCGCTCGCGGTCCCACTGAGCGCGGGATCCTCGAGGAACTTCTGCAATCCGGGCTCGGCCCCGGCCGGCTGCGCGGCGCCCCGTTCGACGAACTCGAATCGGCGGGACGTCCCGGGAGCGGGGACGACCTTGCGGTTCATCACGATCTCCAGGCTGAACGTCTCCAGGTCGATATCCCAGGATTCGATCACCGGATCGAGGAACGCGATACAGTTCTCGGCGGACAGGTGAAACACGTCGGTATCCAGAAACTCGAGCACGATGACGCGCATCTCCTCATCGTTGCGGTTGCCAAGGCGCGCCACCAGTCGGAGCCAGTAATCGTTGTCGAGCTGGTCCCGGGCCACGCCCTTGACGACGTCCAGCAGTTTCTGCGTGACCAGCCGTTCCAGCTCGCCGAACGGTTGCCGCTCGAAAATGGCGCGGACGTGGGCTTGCCTCGCAGGATGGCACTTGCGCAGCACCAGCTCGCGGACTCCCTGGAACAGCGGGCGGGTCTCCCCCTCGAGGACCTGCTTCAGCTGTTCCTTGCGCTGCAGGTCGGCCAACCGGGCCAGCTCCCCACTCGGCAGCTTCAGGAACTTGTCCATCCGGTCGTAGATGTCCGTACGGCCGGGCGCCGGCGGCGCCTTCTTCCGCGTGAGGAGTTGCGAGATGTAGGACTCGGTCACCCGGGCGGCCCGCGCGAGGTCGCGCTGGTCCAACCCCAGCTCTTCCAACCGGTGCCGGATCACAATCGGGACGTCCACGAGATTCCGCCTCCCGAGCCCGCTCGTTAAAACCGTGAATGCTTAAGTAACCGGTCACTTCGGCGAACCCATCGAATACACTTGACAAGTTAAGTACAACTCTCCATATTACGCCATAGTGAACATCTTAAGTTAATCGGCGACCCGGACACTAAAACCCCACTTGCACGGCAAGAGGGATGCATCACATGGGACGCCGCGTCGCGGAGCGGATGGACGGGCAGTGCTCGCAGTGAGGCAGGTTCATGCAGGCTGGAATCAAGGAGCGGGATATGTACGCACGCAACGTGTCGATGCACCTGAAGGCCAATACCGCCGGTGAGTTCACCCAGGCGGTCGAGCAGCAGATCCTCCCCCTGCTGCGCAAGCAGAACGGGTTCAAGGACGAGATTTCGTTCGTCGACGCCGGCCGCTCCCAGGCCGTGGCGATCAGTCTGTGGGATCGTAAAGAGAGCGCGGATGCCTACAGCCGGGACACCTATCCGCAGGTGTTGCAGAACCTGACGAAGCTGATCGAGGGAACACCCACCGTCGAGTCCTACGAAGTGTCGAACTCGACCTTCCACAAGATCGCCGCGAGCAACTAGGCGGAGATCGTGTGGGGTGGCGGGAGGGCGGCGGCAGCCACGCCGCCCTTCTGCCGCGATCACCGGTTCCCGTCAGCGCCCTCTGTACCTGCAAGCCCCCGGTCGTCTACGGGCCCCCGGCGGGTCGCCCATCGACGGAAAGCCTCCCGCGGCTTAGATAGTTGAGAGATCGTAGAGTTCCGAGGCACGATCCGCACACCCACTTCATCGAGGAACATCGAATGCATCGCGCGCTAGTACTCTCCGCAGCCGTGCTCGCCGGGATCCCGGGAGCCGTCGTCGCTCAGCAACCCGCAGCCGGAATCCAGCTCTCCGAGGTGGCCGGTGTGTGGGACGGCAAGACCATGGTCGGCCCGAAGGACAGCGTGGTCCTGACGACCGTGTTGACGGCCACGGCCACGGACAAGGGATGGACGATCGCATTCCCGAAGCTCAAGGAGCCGGTCGCGGTCCGCGTCGTCGCCACGGGCGGCGACAGCATCGTCACCGAAGCGGGGCCCTATCCCAGCGCGCTGCGCCCCGGCGCGACGGTGAAGCTGCTGCACATAGTCGGCCACTATAAGGGCAACGAGATGTGGGGCACCTTCGTCGCGACCTACGACACGGGCGCACCCGCGAGCGGCAAGATCTCCGCCGCCCGCCGCAAGTAGGCCTCGCGGAGCGAGGCAATCTCCGCCTCCTGACGCGAGATAGCGGGGGCGGCTCTCCAAACCGGGCCGCCCCCCTTACTTTTGCAGCCCTATATGGACGACCCGCAGACACCAAGCCTCCCGGAGCGCGTGGCCGGGCTCTCAGACATCGCCCGCAACCTCCGCTGGAGCTGGAGCCGCAAGTCGCGCCGCTTGTTCCGTACGATCGACCCCACTCTCTGGCACCTGACGCGCCACAATCCGATCGAGCTGCTGCGTCGGGTCGATCCCGCCCGGCTCGCCCAATGCGCCAGCGACGCGGAATACCTCGCGCTCTACGACGCCGTGGTCGCCCGAGCCCAGCGCGAAGCCACCAACGCCGACACCTGGTTCTCCGCGAACTATCCGCAGGGGTTCTCGGGGCCGGTCGCGTATTTCTGCGCGGAATTCGGCCTCCACAACTCCGTGCCGATCTATTCCGGGGGACTCGGGATCCTGGCGGGCGATCATTGCAAGGGGGCCTCGGACCTCGGCATCCCGCTCATCGGCGTGGGGCTGCTCTACACCCGCGGCTACTTCGACCAGCGGCTGCGGCTCGACGGGTGGCAGGAGGACGCGGACGAAGAGTTCGATCCCACCCTGACCCCGCTCGAGCGGGTGCTGGATCAGGACGGGGACCCCTGCCTCACCGTGGTGCACACCGCCTCCCGCGGCGTCGCCATCGGCGCGTGGCGCATGATGGTCGGCCGGGTGCCGATCTACCTGCTCGACACCGACTTCGAGGAAAACGATCCCGCCGATCGCGGACTCACGCATCGCCTGTACGTCGGTCATCCCGAGCTGCGCCTCCGCCAGGAATGGGTGCTGGGGGTCGGCGGGGTGCGCGTTCTGCGCGCGCTCGGCAACAACCCCGCCGTCTGGCACGCCAATGAAGGGCACGCGGCATTCATGCTGCTCGAGCGGCTGCGCGAGCTGCGGGCGCGCGGGGTCGGGTACGACGAGGCCGCCCAGGAGGTGCGGCGCTCGAGTCTGTTCACGACGCATACGCCGGTGCCGGCGGGGCACGACGCTTTCAGCCTGCAACAGATCGAGCAGATCATCGGACCGATCTGGGAGGAGATGGGGCTGTCCCGCGAGCGTGTGCTTCACCTCGGCAGCCACCCGGTGCGCGACCACGGGCAATTCCACATGCCGGTGCTCGCGATCCGTCTCTCGCGCTACGTGAACGGCGTGTCGCAGCGGCACGAAGAGGTTTCGCGCCGGATCTGGGCGGACCTGTGGCCGGGACGCGAGCTGTCGCAGATCCCGATCGGCCACGTCACGAACGCGGTGCACGTCAGCACCTGGATGTCTCATCACATGTCCCGCCTGTTCAACGCCCAGCTGGGCGATGATTGGGGGCTGCACGTCGACGAGCCGGAGTTCTGGTCGCGCGTGCAGTCGATCGACCCCGCGCGGTTGTGGGATACGCACATGCGCCTGAAGTCGGCGCTGATGCGGGCGCTGCGTGAGGAGGCGCGGCGCCGCTGGGCCGATCACTGGAAGGAAGCCCTGCACCTTGTGGGTGCGGGTACCCTGCTCGACGAACAGGTGCTGACAATCGGCTTCGCCCGGCGCTTCGCCACCTACAAGCGGGCCGATCTGATTTTCCGCGACCTGGACCGGCTGCAGCGCCTACTGACGAACCCCTGGCGCCCGGTCCAGCTCGTCTATGCCGGCAAGGCGCACCCGGCCGACGACCCCGGGAAGAAGATCCTCCAGAACGTCTATGCGCACACCCGCGAAGCGCGGTTCGAGGGCCGGATCGCGTTCGTCGAGGACTACGAAATGCACCTCGCCCACCGGCTGGTGCAGGGCGTGGACCTCTGGCTCAACCTCCCCCGCGTCCCGCTCGAAGCGTCCGGGACGAGCGGGATGAAGGCCGCCCTGAACGGGGTGCCGCAGATCAGCACGCTGGACGGCTGGTGGTGCGAGGCGTATAACGAGCGCAACGGCTGGGCGCTCACACCCTTCCCCGAGCCGGATGACCTCGAGAAGGCCGACGCCGCCGACGCCGAGCAGCTCTACCGCCTGCTCGAGGAAAAGGTGGTGCCGCTGTTTTATGCCCGCGACGCGCGCGACGTCCCGCTGGGATGGGTGGACATGATGAAGCAGTCGATTCAGGTCGCGGGAGAGCGCTTCAACGCACGGCGTATGCTCCGGGATTATGTTTCCCAGTACTACCTCCCGGCGATGCAGGCCGATGGCGGAAGCGACGACCCACCCACTGCCTGAGCAGGTCATGATGTCCGAGTCCCGCACCACCCGACCCTCGCGCGCCACCGGCGGCCGCCGTCACGCTCCCGGCAAAGCCCCGCGGGCGGGCGCCGTGCACCTCACGGCCGAGTGCTGGCCGTACGCGCGCACGGGGGGGCTGGGCGAAGCGGTGAGCGGGCTCGCCTCGTTCCAGGCGGCCGCCGGCGCCCCCACCGCGATCGTCATGCCGCTGTACCGCCAGGTTCGCGAATCGACGAGCAACCTGGAGCGCGTGGGCTCCGCCTTCGAGGTGACGGTCGGTCACCGGGCGGAACGCGCCTGGCTCTACCGCACGGTGACCGAGAGCGGGCCCAACGTGTTCTTCATCGAGCACCCGGGGTACTTCGAGCGGTCAGGGATCTACGGCGACGACGCCGGCGACTACGCGGACAACGGCGTGCGCTTCGCTTTCTTCTGCATGGCGGCGCTCAGCGTGCTCCCGGACATCGCTCCCCAGGCCCAGGTGCTGCACGCGCACGACTGGCACACCGCCATCGCCCCCGTCTACCTGCGCACGACGTTCGCCGCCAATCCCTGGCATCACCGCCTCGCCACCGTGCTCTCGGTGCACAACGCCGGGTTCCAGGGACACTTCCCCCCCGAGGCGATGACGGAGCTGGGGGTGCCGCAGCATCTGTATCACTGGCGGGCATTCGAATGGTACGGCCGCATGAACGTGCTGAAGGGCGGGCTCGCCTTCTCCGACTCGGTCGTGACCGTTTCCCCGACGCACGCCCGCGAGCTGCGCACGCCGGAGGGCGGCTTCGGGCTGCACGACGCCTTCACCACCCTCGGGGAGCGGCTGGTCGGGATCCTGAACGGCATCGACACGAAGCTGTGGGACCCGGCGAAAGATCCGCACATCCCCGCCACCTTCTCCCGCGATGAGCTCGCGGGAAAGAAGAAGTGCAAGGCGGAACTGCAGCGGTCCTACGGCCTCCCCGAGCACGCCCGCATTCCGGTGTTCGGCATGAGCGCGCGGCTCGCCGCCCAGAAGGGCTTCGACCTGGTGCTCGGCGCCGATCTCCTCGGCTCGAGCGACGCCCAGTTCGTCTTCCTCGGCGCCGGCGATGTGCGCTATCAGGAGGCGCTCGCCGATCTCGCGGCGCAGGCCCCCGACCGCGTGGCGGTCGAGTTCGCCTTCACCGATCGCCTGGAGCACCGCCTCCTCGCCGGCGCGGATCTGCTGCTGATGCCGTCCCTCTACGAGCCGTGCGGGCTCACGCAGATGCGCGCCCAGCGCTACGGGGCGATTCCGCTCGCCCGCCGCGTCGGCGGGCTGCAGGACAGCATCCGCGACGGCGAAACCGGTTTTCTCTTCGACGCCTACGAGCCGGCGGCGCTCGAGCAGGCGATCGGCGACGCCGTCGGGCGCCGCCACGACACGGCGGCCTGGACCACCATGATGCGTCACGCGATGGCGGAGCGGTTCGGCTGGGATCAGGCCGTGATCCGGTATCACGAGGTGTATCAGCGCGCCCTGGCCAGCCGGATCGCCGACCCCGTTCACCCCGGTTGATCGAGCCGACATGGACTTCGTTCTCACCCTGCACAGCCACCTCCCCTACGTCCTGAATCACGGGCGCTGGCCCCATGGCAGCGACTGGCTGTGCGAAGCGGCCGTCGACACCTATCTCCCGCTGCTCGAAGGGCTGCGCGCGGCCGCCGCCGCGGAGGTTCGGGCGCCGATCACCATCGGCTTCACGCCGGTGCTCGCCAATCAGCTGACGAGCCCCGTCTTCAAGGAAGAGCTGGAAGCGTTCTTCGACCAACGGCTCGAAGCCTGCGCCGAGGCGCCGGCGTCGCTCACCGCCACGGGAGACGCGCAGCTCGTCCCGCTCGCCCAGTATTGGCAGGCGCGGCTCACGCGGCTGCGGACCCTGTTCCGCTCGATCGACGGCGACATCGCGGCGGCGTTCCGGCGCCTCCAAGAAGAGGACCGCCTCGAGGTGATCGGATCGGCCGCGACGCACGGTTATCTGCCGCTGCTCGGCCGCGACGAGAGTATCCGGCTGCAACTCGCTACCGGGCGCGACGAGCATCGCCGGATCTTCGGCCGCGACCCGGTGGGGTGTTGGGTCCCCGAATGCGCCTATCGCCCCGGTGGAAAGTGGGCGCCCCCCGGCGCTCCGCAGCCCCGGGTGCGCCGCGGCACCGAGGAGCACCTGGCCGAGGCGGGCTTCCGCTACTTCTTCGTCGACTCGCATCTCGCCCGCGCCGGTTCCCCGCTCGCGATCTACGAGGACATTCCGCTGGGCGCCGAGCGCTTCGACGTGGAACGCCACGCCGACGGCGCGCACGCCGCCGGCCCTGTGAAGCACACGCCGTATCGCGCCTACCGCGTCAGCGCGGGTCCGGGGCCGATCGTGTCCGCGCTGGTGCGCGATCCCCGCTCCTCGATGCAGGTGTGGAGCCGCCACCACGGCTATCCCGGCGACGAGTGGTACCTCGAGTTCCACAAGATCCGCTGGCCAGGGGGTCTGAAGCTGTGGCGCGTGACGGGCGCGGACCTGGACCTGGGCGCCAAGCGGGCCTATGAGCCCGACCAGGCGCGCCATAAGGCCACCGATCACGCGCGTCACTTCGCGGGACTGCTCGCCACGATCGCCGCGGCGCAGCCGGCCAATCCCCAGGGGGTGATCGTCGCCCCCTTCGACACCGAGCTGCTCGGGCACTGGTGGTTCGAGGGCGTGGATTTCCTGACCGACGTCTACCGCAGCCTGCCGCCGCACCACCAGGTCCGTCCCATGACCGGGGCCCGGCACATCGCCGAGTCGCCCGCCGGCCGCCCGCTGCGCCTCGCGGAAGGCTCGTGGGGCAAGGACGGCGACCACAGCATGTGGTTGAACGACGGCACGGCCTGGACATGGCAGCGGATCTGGGCGCTGGAAGAGGCGTTCTGGAGGGCGGCGCCGCAGGCGCTGCAGGTGCCCGCCAAGCGGCCGGTGCTGGCGCAGGCGGCGCGCGAGCTGCTGCTTACGCAGTCGTCGGACTGGCAATTCATCATCTCCACGGGCGCGGTCCCCGACTACGCCGAGCGCCGCTTCCGGCTGCACGCCGACGACACCGAGCGGCTGATCGCGGCGCTCGAGTCCGACGACGCGGCGGCGGGCACCGCGCTCACCGAGGAGCTGTACCGCCGCGACCATCTCTTCCCGGACGTCCTGTCCGCCGTCGCCGCGGCGCTCGCCGGAGGGAACGCGAAGAAGTGAGCGGCGGCGAGCGGTCCGTCGTCCTCCACGCGCATTTCTACCAGCCGCCGCGCGAAGATCCCTGGCTCGACGAAGTGGAGACGGAGCCCTCGGCGGCTCCGTTCCACGACTGGAATCAGCGCATCGAGCGGGAATGCTACCGCGCCGTCGTCGCCGCGCGGCAGTACGCCCCCGACGGCCGCATCGCCCACATCGTCAACACCCTCGCGTCGATCAGCTTCAACATCGGACCGACGCTCGCCTCCTGGCTCGAGCGCGAGGCGGTGCCGACCTACCGTGCGATGCTCGCGGCCGATCGCGCGAGCCGCGAGCGGCTGGGGCACGGCAACGCGATCGCGATGCCCTACCATCACGTGATCCTGCCGCTCGCCTCCCGGCGCGACAAGGTGACCGAGGTGCGCTGGGGGATCGCCGACTTCGCGCGGCGCTTCGGGCGCGCCCCCGCCGGCATGTGGCTCCCCGAGACCGCCGTCGACGCCGAGACGCTGGACGTGCTCGCGGCCGAAGGCATCGCGTTCACGGTGCTGGCCCCCCACCAGGTGCGGCACCCGCCCGCGCGCGGGCTCCCAGGCCGCTATCGCACGCCGGGAGGCCGCGAGATAGCGCTCTTCATCTACGACGGCGGCATCTCGAACGACATCGCCTTCGGCCCGGCGCTGCGCAACGCCGAGCAGTGGCGCGACCGGATCCTGGCCGCCGGCAAGGACGGCGGCCCCTCGCTCGTTTCCGCCGCCACGGACGGCGAGACTTACGGCCACCATCACCGCTTCGGCGAGGTGGCGCTCGCGTGGCTGGTGCGGGACCTGGGCGCGCGCGATGACGTGCGGCTCGAGAACTTCGCCGCGCTGCTCGCCCGGCATCCCCCGGTCGCGGAGGTCACGCTCGTCGAGCCAAGCGCCTGGAGCTGCCCGCACGGAGTGGAGCGCTGGCGGGCGGATTGCGGGTGCCGCACCGCGCCCGAACACGCCACGCAACAGCGCTGGCGGACGCCGCTGCGCGACGGGCTCAACTGGCTGGCGGGGGAGCTGCACGCGATCTACGAGCGCGACGGCGCCTCGTATTTCGCCGATCCCTGGGCGGTGCGCGACGCCTACGGCTCCGTCGTAACGGGCGGGGGTGCCGACATCGCCGCCTTTGTGGACCAGCGGCTGCAGGGCCCGGCGGCCTATGAGCGCCGGGTGCGCGCGCGCGAGCTGCTCGAGCTCGAGCGCAACGCGCTGCGCATGTTCACCTCGTGCGCGTGGTTCTTCGACGATCTCGCCGGCATCGAAGCGATCCAGATCCTGCGTTATGCCGCGCGGGCGATCGAGCTCGCGGGACCGGACGCCCCGCGCCTCCAGGCCGGGCTCGAGGCGCGCTTGGCGCCGGGTGAAAGCAACGACGTCGGCGTGGGCAATGGAGTCGCGGTGTACCGGAACCTGGTCCTGCCCACCGTCCCGGCGCCGCTCCGGGTCGCGGCGGGGATCGCCGCGGTCAACCGCTTCGCCCCGGGACCCGCCTCACCCGCCGGCGCGAGCTACCTCGCCCAGCAAACGGACGACCGGCTGCTCCTCACCCATTCCCGCACCGGCCGGGAGCGGTTTTTCAACGTGACCCTGGAGCGCGTCGGTGGGAGCCGGCTTGCGGCGGCGGTCACGCCGGAAGACGGGCCCGGAGCCACCACCCGGCTCGGGCTCGCCGACCTCCCCGAGCGCTACCGCAACGCCGTCGTCGCCGCATGGCGGGAGGAGCTGATCGGCCGCGTCCTGAACGCGGAAGAAGTCGCCGCGATGGCGCGAGGTGACGCGCCGCTTGTCGCCGTGGCCCGCCGCGCGCTGGGACGCGCGGTCGCGGCACTCGCCCTGGACCAGAGCCCCGTCGCCCGCGCCGCCGTCATCGATCTCGTGGACCTGCTCGACCTGGCCGGCGGGAAGGTCCCCTTCGACGCGCAGACGATTTTTTCTCAGGTCCAGGCTGCCGCGAGCCCCGCCGCCGCGGCCGACCTCGCGCCGGTCGGGTGGCGGCTCGGCTTCGCGCAGCCCGACTGATCCGGCCGCATCCCTCCCCCCCTCAGCAGGACCTCCCGCGCCTCACCGTAGCATCACCGCCATCCGTGTCTGGTAGGGCTTAATACGGAGAGGGAGGGGGTTGACGAGGCCGCGACGTGTGCGTACAATACCTGTGCAATTACCGTTCAATAACTCACGCTAACTGCCAAGGAGTCACTGCCATGATCCGCAAGACCTTGGGGCTGTCCGCCCTCTGCTTGAGCCTCGCCCTGGCCACGCCGGCGCGCGGCCAGACCGTTTCCCGCCTTTTCCTCGAGGTTCGCGGCGGAGCCGTCGTCCCGACCTTCGACATCGCCGACGTCGCGACGACGGGTGGGGGCTACGGCGGGACGCTGGGCTATCACCTCAACAACCGCTTCACCGTGCTTGGCGAGTTCGATACCGGCTTGCACCAGGACAAGGCGACGAGCACCGTAGACATCACCACCCGCCACTACATGGCCAAGCTCGGCTACCAGCTCACCCCGTCGCGGGATATC
>Ga0335085_10002313_pt1 | contig 36069 bp, 34 predicted proteins | sample Lox_Sample_45_FD_206712 | JGI IMG/M metagenome (GOLD analysis project Ga0335085, IMG submission 206712) | Soil microbial communities from Loxahatchee National Wildlife Refuge, Florida, United States - Lox_Sample_4.5 | ecosystem: Environmental > Terrestrial > Soil > Wetlands | place: USA... | reverse complement strand
CAAAACGGCAATTGATCCGAAGGAGAGCGGCGGGAATTACTTTTATGTATGAATTCAGCATAGAGAAATTTGAAGAGATTACTATCTCGGCAGGAACATTTAAATGCTATAAAATTCGACTCAATGAAACAAATATAACGAGCACTAAGAGTAAATGGGTTGATTACTGGTATTCACCCGAGGTGAAGAATTGGATAAAGCGGGAGCTTGAAAATCCACCCTCTCGGGCTCATTTATGGGCTGAAAATGCGGAGCTTATTTCCTATACCCTAAAGTGAAAACAATAATAGCTTCCGCTCCATTGGTTTGATATAACCCCACGTCACTTTACTTAGACAAGCGGTAATTTCCAGAGAAAAAATTGGGGCTGGCTCCTGACGGGCTCGGCCATACCACTCTCACGCGAGGGAACTAATTCGAAACTTTTGTGTAAACCCCTATCTCTTTTAAGCTTCGCCAAAACATTGATGTCCGTGAAAGAGAGAGTGGTTACAAGAGCTTATGATGATAGCCAAGAATCGGCATCGAAAATGCAAGTAAAAATAAGTCAAGGCTGACCTATCTTCGCTTATGCTGGTTTACGAGCTATACACATTCAATAAGAAAAAAGGCTATGAGTTGATCGGGGTTCTTCCGGAGAGAAGAAAGAACCGAACGAGAATAACAAAGGAGTCTGTCATCAGGTGGGGGAGAATGCTCCTGGGTGACGATGACAACAGCAAAGACATATTTTTCAAGCCGATCGCAATAGAAAACGCTGCGGATGGGATTCTTTGGCGTGATCTATCCGACCCTTCAACGAGAAATATAAGTTAAGCCTTCATTGAGTAGTCAAGGAGGACGGGCAGGGCCGGAGATGGTTCTGCCTTTTTTTCTTTCACCTGCCTTCTCAAAGTAATATTTTTGGCCATCTTTTCCTTATAAGTGAACTAGGTCTCAGCAAAGAAGTTAGTAGCAAAGAGATTGGGTCAGCCCCTTGACCAGTGACAAGATAGACGAGTGAGCCATTTGAGATCAGGCGGATGGAAGGAGACTGACGGCGAGGCCGATGCAGACCGAGAAATAAGTTGCGAAAGACACCTTCGATGTTGAGATCCTTCTTTCTTGACAAACCAAACGGGGCTATTTAAATTTTATTTTTGTAAGGTTGAAAGGAAAAAAGGGGGGCGCTACAAATGGCTCGACTGCCCGCTCGACATCGCCTGAACCCCATCGTGTTGCTGATCCCCGTGTCGCTGATGTTCTGGATAGCTCTTGCCAGCGCGGCGGATACCACGAGGCCAGACAGAGCCCCGGCGTGGCTCTACGAGGCGGAGACGTATGGGCTGTGGTACTCGGATCTGGCTTCCGAGGAGGACCTCCGCTCTTACCATGTGTTCTCGCTCATTGACTGGGGGCAACCGTGCTCCAATCTGAAATGGGTCAAGGAGCTCCAAAATTCCGGCATCCGCTCGATTGCCTACGTTTCCTTCTACAAGGCGCCGGCGATCCCCGACGTCGAGGACCAGCGCCGGTGGGAAGGCGGTTCACCCGGCGTCGAGGAATGCAAGCGGAACCCGTTCTGGCAAGCGGTGGATCTGTCGAACCACCCCGATTGGAGGCTCATCGGCGAGAGCGGCGAGGTCAAACGTCCTTTTAACGACCCGGACTATGCGCCCGGCTGGAGTCAGGTTTGTACGAACGTTGAAGGCTACTCGGAAGCGGTTCTGCGAGGCGTGCGCGGAATCATGAACCTGGGCTTCGATGGGTTGTTTATCGACAATGTCCATCCGGAGGCCTGTTTTGGGCCGCAACACGGCAGGCACAAACACGTTCATGGCGATAAGAACAACCCGGAGACTTATAAGGCGCTTCTCGCCGAAGTGCGCCGCTTGGTGAAGAGCTACGGGGAAGACAAAGTATGCGTCCTCAATTCCGGGGACTTACGTGAGGAATATGCCGAATATTCGGACGGGTTGATGTGGGAGTCGTACATCTTTGGGGACGATCAGCGCAGGCAGGATTGGTCGCGGGTGAGGAAAGCGGCGGACGACTGGCGGCAATACGTGGACCGCGGCAAGGCGGTTCTTGCTTTGAGCTATGTTGGGGGCGAGAACGAAGAGCAACACAAGGAAAATGCCTTCTATGCGTATGCCTGCGCGAAGCTATCGGGTTTTCTCTGGTCCCACTTCGACGGGTTGAACCAGACGCGGATCGGCAGGCCCATCGATGACATCCGATCGATCAATGGAATCCACTATAGGATCTACGAGAAGGGCATCGTCGCAGTAAACCCGGACCGCGAGGCGCGAACGGTGGAGATCTCACTGAACACGAAGGACGCCGCATTCATCGACGTCTTCACAGGGAAAACGCTGAAGGTCGGGAACGATTGCCTCAAGATTGCCGTTCCGCCCGACGCCGGCCGCGTGTATCGTTCGGAGCGTACCGCGCCGGGTCAACAGACCCCGGCGGACTGAGCATTGCAAGAGCCAGTGTAAAGTTCACGCGACGCACGAACGGCCTCATAAAATGTACGAGGAAAGAAAAAAAGGAGGCATAAATAGAGTTATCGAATCCCTCTACTGCCAATCAGAAAAGTGACAGGGCGCTTATCTTGAGAGTGGAAAACATTTGGAACTTCAGTGAACACTTCTTCCCATTAAGTCCTGGCTGAAAGATACGGGTTTTTAAAACACGCCTTAATAATCGATCAGTTACAGTGAATCGAATCATCGGCATAGGGATTGCTTTTTGTAGAAGCAGGAGGTCGAGAATTGATGGCGGATTTCAGGTTACTGAATGGAAAACCAAGGGCTACCTTGATTCAGAGATTTGATGGTTCCGCTCTCTTACTCGGGCCCAAAGGTGAGAGGATTGAATTTGATCCTGGGACGACACTAAACGAAGCCCAAATAAAAGTAAAAGAATATGGTTGGGAGATTGCGGTGGAACATCTGCATTGGCTTGCGAGTGCTTTGGGGTGTTTTATGCAAAGCCTTAGAAGTGGCCAATGTGAAACCGCCCCATAGCCGGGCCGGCTCTGCCAAAGGACGAGAGGGACGTTAGATCAACTTCACCCGCTAAGCCAGGGGGGTCAACTCGGATGATAGGTTATTGATTTAAAATCGAGAGAAAGAGCACTCGCCGACTGTCAATAGGGTCCCTAAAGACATTATTCAACGATCGATTTGACTAACTTTTCAAGCTGTATACAGTGCAAAGAGTCCTTGGAAATATAGCAACTGGCTCCGGATTGAATTGCAGCATTCCGGTATTCCAAGGAATCATAGCTTGTTAGAAAAATAATTTTTGTGTTGGGGTACTTTGCTTTTATCTTTTGGGTAAGCTGAAGGCCATTCTCTCCAGGCAGGCGAATGTCCATAAAAACAAGTTCTGGTTTTAGAGCCTCGACCTTTTCAAGTGCCTCTTTTCCCTCTGCCGCCTCATCAATGACCATTGAGGAAGAAACGGTTTGAAGCTTTTCCTTGAGCATTTCCCTGAAAAAAGCATTGTCCTCCACAATCAACGCCTTTAAGTTTAGAACCTTTTCTGGGAAGCCCATTTCGTCATCCTCCAGGAATCGGAAGCTGGTTGACCTTTCGGGCTTTTGGATCTCCAAACGCACGGATCAATAAAAGCACCTTTTTTGGGCGGTTATTGTTCCTTGCCCCCCTCGAGTATATTCAAACGGGTTCAGAAAAGTGAATAGGGTGATGACGGTATTTTCTTTCGAAAAAATACTGTATTTTTGCTCGAGACGATTGATGACGGTTTCAAGGCTTGTATGAGAGGGCAAAATTCAAGATTCGCGCAGTTGCCCTTTTTTTCTTGACAGACTTCTCCATTTTTTGCATATTCGATTCATCCTGCAGCCAGGTCTTATGAGTATCGGGTGAAGAGGTCGCCGCTGAAACATTGAAGTTCTGATTAATGTGCAGGAAAACAAAGGCAAACGGGAAAAGAAGAAAAAAACAAGGAGAAACCCATGCCGTTCGAGACCGTCAATCATCTCCAGGTTTATTATGAGGTTTATGGTGAAGGTGAAGTCATCATCCTCATGCACCATGGTTTTGGCTGCACCAAGATTTGGAAGAACATCTATCCGTCCTTCGTAGCGGAGGGCTACAGAGTCGTCATGTTTGATCGGCGGGGTTTTGGGCGCTCAGAACGAGGCGAGGGTTTTCTGGAATTTTATGAAAGTGATCGTTATCGGCCGGAAAGTGTGGAAGAACTCCGGATCATGAAGGAAAAATTGGGCATCGAGGAATGCCATTTAGTCGGACAATGCGAGGGCGGCGTCGTGGGTGTTGACTACTCCGTTAAGTATCCCCGGGAGGTTAAAACCCTGACCGCCGCCAGCACCCAATGTTATAGCGAGGTCCCCATGCCGGAGCTCAACGGAGCCCGGTTTGTAAACAAATTTGCTGACCTCGAACCCGGGCTGAAGGCCAAATTGTTCGATTGGCACGGGGCGGCGGCAGAGAGTAATTACAATCAATTTGTCAAGTTTGGCGGCGCTTACGGATCGAACTATTTTGATCTGCGGCCTATCCTGTCGTCGGTCGGCTGTCCCACCCTCGTGCTCTATCCCGACCGCAGCTCCATCTTTGATGTAGAGCAATCCACCGCTTTTTACCGCCACCTCCCGCGGGGCGAGTTGGCTGTCTTTCCCAAATGCGGCCACAACACCTATGAGCAACGACCAGAGGATTATACCCGCGCCGTCCTGGACTTTCTCAAGAGAACCACAAAGGGAGAACGGGACCAAACGGCCCGTCCGGCCATGACCTGTTTGGCCTGATAAACGTAATAGCCATGCGAATACACCCACGCCGGCTCTGCCAAGAAAAAGATCGAGGCAGGCTCTGACGTTTATGAAGGAGGAAGTTATGAAGCGGTTACTCTCCGTTCTAGGTTTGCTCTTGATCATGTTCGGATTATGCGCGGGAGTCACAACCCCTCTGGCCGAAACCTATCCCAACCGTACGATTCAAATCATTATCGGTCAGCCTCCGGGGGCCGCAGGTGACATTACCTGCCGACCTCTTGCGGAAGAGTTAGGAAAGATTCTCGGAGTCCCGGTAGTTGTAATCAACAAGCCGGGCGCCTCTGCAACCCTGGGCATCGATGCGGTCGTCAGAAGCAAGAAGGATGGCTATACGATCGCCTATACCAATACTTCAGGAATCGTCTATGCACGGGTTTCGCATCCTGAGACGGTTCCGTATGATCCCTTTAAGGACCTGGAGCCCTTAGGCCTTCACCTCTTTTTCCCGTTGACAGTGACCGTGCAAGGAAATGCGGCCTGGAAGAGTTTTGAGGAGCTGATCGATTATGCCAAGAAGAATCCGGGAAAAGTTCGGATGGCGACACACGGCCAGGGATCGATTGACCATTTCAATCTGGAACTCATCCAATCCATGACCGGCGCCCAATTTAGCCACATTCCTTTTAAAGGAGGTCCAGAGGTGGTAACAGCTTTGCTCGGCGGACATCTTGAGGTCATTGGTGAAGCCTACACCTTGGTCTTGCCCCATGTGAGGTCAGGAAAGTTCAAGATGCTCTTGCTATCGAGGAAAGCTCCGGAATTTCCCGATATTCCCACGATGATCCAACTGGGGTACAAGCAGGATCTGCTTTCCGCATGGTTTGCGCTTCACGCCCCCGCCGGGATTCCGGAGGAAGTGCGGAAGGTCTTGGTTCCAGCTTTAGAAAAGGCGATCAAGAGTCCTGCCGTAAAGGAAAAAATCGAGAAGATGGGCTATCTCGTCGATTACAAGTCTCCGGACGAACTGAAAAAGCAGAGTGTGGAAGACTATGAGACAGCCTATGCCATAGCCATAAAGATCGGTCTGCAAAAATGAACGACCGTATAGGACTTGTCATTGGAATAGATTTTTCAGACATTGTTACGTGCTCTGGCGACTCCTCTCTGTGCTCCTGATGAGACGCTTTGCCTTTAAAATGCAGATCTCAGACCGAAATCGTTAGGCTCTTTTCCATCCAACCCTCCGATTTCTGCCTTCTGTTGGGCGAAGTGACAAAATACATTCTTTTCCTGCATAAAATACAGCCTTCACCGTATTCATTTCTTGAATCATCTTAGATAGCCTGACGCTAGAGATTCAAACAGAAGCACAGGAGGGAATCGGCCATGAGCTCACCGAGCGTTCTGGACAAGACATACCACATCATCATTCAACGGATAATAAACACAGGCCAAGCCCCGCACTATACGGAGATTGCCGCGGAACTCGGGGTCCCGGTTGAGGATGGCCGAAAGGCTCTTCACGACCTTGTGTCCGTCGGAATCCCGGGAATCTGGTTATTTCCCGATACGGATTATATCGGCAGTTTTGCACCGTTCAGCAACCTTCCGACCCAGTACCGGATCACCGTCGATGGGGTGCAAAAGTGGTTTGGCCAGTGAGGTTTCGAGTCGTCGGCAGTTTGCTGGCTTTTTCCGGGCAAGGTGGTGCAAATTGACGCGCCGTGCCTCGACTGCGGTTCTCCTGTTCGCGTCGAAATGCGGGATGGCGTTGTATTAAAAACCAATCCTAAGGGAATCATGGGTTATGTTGCCGTTCCTTTCGCCAAATGGACGCAGCGATTTCCTTATGCGTGAAGCACCATGAACCTCTTCCGGTCGGAAGAGCACATTCGAAACTGGAGGCGATACGACCCTGCAGCCAAACAAGGTATTCTTCCATTTGAAAACATCGTCAAGGTATTCTCGGGAAAATTCTTCCAAAAGCGACTGGACTCCAATTACGCTTCCCACGCTCAAGAATATTTTGGTGAGGTGCTCCCTCTATTATCGAAAATTGCTTGGTGAAGTGCTTTCTGTGTTATCGGAAATTGCCAAGACGCGTCCTCTTTGGACGCCCCCCAAGCCTCGATAGGGATGAGTTACAGACAAGGGTCTCTCAAGCAAACAATTCCGAAACGGAGGGTTTTATGTCAAACAAATCTCTTGTCAAAGCGACCATGCAACTGCCTTGTTCTGTCGTGATCCTCACGGCTCATGCAGACAATGTCCAGGGGGCCATGACAGCGAGCTCCATGTATGTTTCTCAGGTCCCTCCCCTTCTTGCCGTCAGCGTCTCTAAGACGTTTGCCACCTATCAGCTCATCGAAAAGTCAAGGGAGTTTGCCATTAATCTGATTGCTGATAACCAGCAGCCTTTGGCAGAACAATTTGGAAGCATTCACGGATATGAGATCGATAAACTAAAAGAATTTGGGGTTAAGACCGAAACTGCCAATACCATTAAAGCCCCCCTCATCGCAGGATGTTTCGCCAATATTGAATGTCGTGTCAAAAGCTCACTCTGGGATGTCGAAGGAAATCATGCGATCTATATTGCCGAAGTGGTGGGATTTAAGATGAACGAAACGTTAAGCCCCATGGTCTGGTTGAATAACAAATACTTTAAAGTAGGGAACGAGTGTAAACTTTAGAGAGGAAAATTCCAGCGCCTCACAGGGTGCGCTTCTACCGATAACCGTTCATCGCCGGACATATCTTGAAGCAAACATCTGCAACTGAGTTCGCAAACCGACCTCCCGAGAAGTCATTCCTGAAAGCCTTGTGGCCCGCTCATCAATTCGATCTTGGGTTGATATTTGGGGAAACTTGATGTTGGCAAACATCTCGACAAATAAAAGATAGGAGGTAACCGAAGATGAAGTGGTTCATCCATGGGGCTCTTGCGGTTGTCCTTTTGGGATCATTGGTTGGCTGCCAAGGCAACATCATGTCAGAATCCGAAAAGCTTTTCGTCCGAATGGTTGATAAAACCGCGGGGAAACTCGACCTTAATGAAAGCCAGAAGGTTCAGCTGAAACAACTCAAGATAGAGATACAGAAAAATTTCCTGGAAGGCCAAAAAGAGAAGGAGGAAGCTGCGGCAAAAATTAAAGACGAAGGGATGAAAGAAAACCCTGACAGTCAAAAGATGTCTTCCCTGCTTCAAGGACTCCTTCGGGACGAAATGGGGCGAATCAACCGCGCCTTCGATCTTACGCTTAAGTATCAAAACCATCTGAATGACGACCAAAAGAGGAAATTTACCCAGATTATTTCTAAATGGGTGACGGAAGACTGACCGAAGTACTTTGTATCGTGTGGGACCGTGGTTGAGATTTCGAGGGAATGCTTGTCCTTTCCCCGAGCTATTGAATCCAATCTTTAATTGTTTCGACTTTTGAAACCCTGCCCGATACTTTCAAAACACCGTTGATCACCAAGCCCGGCAAGGAAAGGACGCCATAACTGGAAAATTTCTGGGAATCCATCACCTTGACGATCTCGGCTTCTTTTCCACTCTCTTTGACGGCCTGAATGACATTCTGATAAAATTTATCACAGCGTGAACAACCATCTCCCAGAATCTCAATCTTCATCTTCATCATCATCTTCTTCTCCTCCCGTTTCTTTGACAGCCCCTCAAAAGATTCCAGAATCATATGTTACGCGTTTTCCGCCGACTCGATAAAAATGGCTCTCTCCAGGCTCTCTCTACATATACCCTATTTCCGACCGAAACCCCTTGATCTAAGTCAAGATAGTTTAAGCAGTCTTTCAACCCTAAAGAGTGAAGGCAGAAGGAAAGCTCTAGACAAGCCTAAAAACCTTTCAGCTGTTGACGAAATTTGGCCATAAAAAAACACTTACGGTCGCTAACAAAGCGAATCTTATTAAGAAAAGATACGATTATTCCCTGGCATCAATCTTGCTCAGATAGATCTGATGCGATTTATATCGAGGTTGTGCTATGTTCGGTGGCATCCGATTTAAACTTATTGTGTTCGTCGTCCTGCTTCTCATCCTCACCACCTTTGCTTTTTCCATTGTCACGGTCAAGATTCAAAACAAGACTATTCTCAACGAGATTATTAAGAGAGCTGAGACGTCGAGCAAAAGCGCGGCTGCCGTAGCAGCATACAGTCTCGTATCCGGAGACTCATTGGGCTTGGATCACATCGTCTTTGAAGGGAAGGGCTCAAATGATGATGTCGAATATACGGCCATCGTTGACAAGGAGATGAGAGTCCTTGCCCATAGCGATATAAAAAAAAGGGGGGAATTTCTGAAGGAGGCTGAGGGAGTCACTCTTAAAAAAGATGCAGATGGAACCGTGGTGAGGGAAATCTATTTTTCCAAGAACAAGATTTTTGAGATTTACACCCCGATTCGCTTTAAGGGCAAATCGCTGGGCGGCGTCCTCGTGGGAGTGAACCAGTCGGTCCTCTTGAAAGCTCAGCGTTTTTCCCGCGAACGAATCATCTGGCTGTGTGTTTCCATTCTCCTTGTGGCGGTGATGGGTGTGATCGGGATCTCCGTTCTCATCACGAGACCTATCCGGGAACTTGCGTTGGGTGTGGAGGAACTTGAGCAAGGGAAAGGCGGCAGACCTCTGCGGGTTTATTCGAGGGATGAACTTGGAAAGTTAACAGAAAGTTTTAACAAAATGAGCCGGACCATTATGGAGCAGCAAGAGGAAGTTTCCAGATACACTCGACGAATGCAGACCTTGTCGGAGAATGCGCCCTTCGGCATGGTGATGATCGATCCAGAGGGTACTTTTGAATACATGAACCCTAAATTTAGAGAATTCTTCGGCTATGCATTAGAGGATACTCCCAACGGAAAGACGTGGTTTAGGAAGGCATATCCCGATCCTTCGTATAGACATCAAGTCATTTCAACCTGGATGGATGATTTTGCAGGTTTCAGGTCAGGAGGAAAAAGACCGAGGACGTTCACGGTAACGTGCAAAGACGGAACGGAAAAGATCATCAATTTTATCTCCGTCCAATTAGAGACAGGAGAAAACTTGGTGGCGTGCGAAGACATGACCGAACTCAAACGGTCGGAGGAGGAGAAGGCTCTTCTTCATGAGCAGCTTCGTCAATCGCAGAAAGTTGAAGCTGTCGGTCGTTTGGCGGGTGGAATTGCCCATGATTTCAACAATCTCCTTACCGTCATCAAAGGCTACAGCGAACTCTCCCGCGCCGGACTTAAAGAAGGCGATCCTCTCAAGGAAAATATAGATGAAATACGGAATGCTGCTAATCGTGCGGCCAGTCTCACACGACAGCTTCTGGCCTTCAGTCGTCGTCAGGTGATGGAAATGAAGGCGCTTGATTTGAACACTCTTTTGAGAGAACTGGAAAAGATGCTCCGCCGCATCATTGGTGAGAATATCGAGATGGTCATCCAATTAACGGAAGACCTCGGAAGGGTGAGGGCGGATGTGGGCCAAATCGAACAGGTCATCATGAACCTTGCAGTCAACGCGAAAGATGCGATGCCAGACGGGGGAAAACTGACGATCCAAACGGCCAATCTGGAGTTGGACGAATCTTACGCTCGTCGTCATCTCGACGTGGAACCCGGTCGCTACGTCATGTTGTCAGTGAGTGACACAGGGGTGGGAATGACTCCGGAGGTCAGAGAGCGGATCTTTGAACCCTTCTTTACAACGAAGGAGACGGGTAAAGGGACGGGACTGGGTCTGTCGACGGCTTACGGGATTGTAAAACAGAGCAAAGGGCACATCTGGGTTTACAGCGAACAAGGAAAGGGCACCGTCTTCAAGATTTATCTTCATCGAGTGGATGAACTTCCGCAAGAGATGACGAAAGAGGTCCTCAAGAAAGAGCTTCTTCGCGGGAACGAGACGATTCTAATCGTGGAGGATGAGGAGGAGGTTCGACAACTGGCCGGGAAAATTCTTGAGAGGCAGGGATATCAGATTTTGGAAGCCTTTAACGGGGAGGATGCCTTAGCCGCTTGTGCGAAGTGTATGGGTCCGATCCATCTCATGCTGGCCGATGTCGTCATGCCTGGAATGAGCGGCTCTGAGTTAGCCAACCTTGTGAAGCCTTCCCATCCTGAGACACAGATTCTCTATATGTCAGGCTATACCAACGATGCTATTGTCCGTCACGGGGTTCTGGAAAAAGGGGTCAACTACATCCAAAAGCCCTTCTCCATGGAAGGGCTGGCAAGAAAAGTGAGAGAAGTGCTGGACACCCAGGAGTCTCAGTGCGGCTTTAGAAAATCTTTATCCCACCTTTGAGAGGTCCTATCGATCTGTGCACGTGGATCAGCCGATCAGCCACCAAGCCCATAACCGGCCCCGCCAGTGAACCTGTGTTGTCACCCTCAAGGGCCACCACCAATCTCTTAACCCAAATACAGGAATATCCTTGCCCCTTGCCTTACCCAGGCGATGCGAGCAGATGTCGACGCTCCAGAACTTGCTTTGCTTATCGTTCTCGGCTATAAAGATTTCTTACCTGGATACTTTCGGAGTTGTGATTCTTGAACCTGATCGTATGTTGCAACATTTCAACCAGTGATCAATTGCTCTCAAAAAATCCGATATTCTTAGGGAAAAAATACAGTATCCACCCCATTCATCTTCGTGGATCTGCTTGAATATCCTTAAAGGGCAATGAAGAACAACCGTTTAATCCACCTGGTCTTATTCATCAGCATGTTTGGAGTTCTTTCCCTCGCGGCACACGGGTACATGGCTTGTCAAAGTAATTACCCAGATGAATTCTCAGAGCTTACCGCGGTATGTCAAACCCCGCCTTTTTCCGTTCTAACTCCCAATCTGAACAACCCTCCCTTTCTGGTGAGTCTTCTGAGAATATTTTGTTTCCAGAGGACTCACCTTTATACGACTTGCCTACGCTGTTAATCTCTGCTAACCTCTTTAAGAGGTCCCTCGGGCGGACTCTTGTCGCCAGAGGGTGAAGGTTTGTCGAAACGACGAAAGCCTTGAGTTGATCATCGTGATTTCAAAAACTCTTTTTATAAACATCCCCCGAGCGTCATCATCCAGGCGCGACTGAGGCTTTTTGGAGGCACCTCATGGCCAAAATCCATCCCACTGCAATCGTGCATTCCACGGCCGTTCTCAGCGACCCCGTCGAGATAGGAGCATACAGTATCGTCGAGGCGGACGTCGTGATTGGTCCTAGATCCGTGGTGCGCGAGCACGCTATCCTTCGGCAATACACCACCATCGGCCAGAATAATATCGTGGACAGCTACGCCATCCTGGGTGGGGTACCCCAGGACCTCAAGTTCGACCCGCGAACGGTGAGCTATCTTCGTGTCGGAGATGACAACGTTTTTCGCGAGGGAGTCACGATCTCGCGTGCGACCCGAGAGGGTAAGGCCACCCTTGTAGGAAACCGGACTTACTGGATGACGGCGGCCCACGCCGGCCACGACGTCGTCGTCGAGGACGACGCCATCCTTGTCAACGGTGCAGCGCTGGCGGGGCACACCGTTCTCGGTCGCGGCGCCATCCTCTCGGCCCACGTCGCCGTGCACCAATTCTGCTGGGTTGGCGAAATGGCCATGGGCCAGGGGAATTCCGCCACCTCCATGCACATCCCGCCCTTCACCCTTTTTGCGGGGGCGAACAGAATTGTGTCCCTCAACGTGGTTGGCATGCGGCGCTCGAAGGAGATCACCCGAGAGGATCGCCACCAAATACAGGAGGCTTTCGACCTAACCTACCGCAGCAGCCTGACCTTGAGCGATGCCCTGCGAGCGATGGACGAACAAACGGAATGGAAAGCAGCGGCGACTCGGTTTCGGGACTTCGTGCGACGGGTGGTCTCGGCCCAATCGCCTTACAAGCGTGGGCTCTGCCCTTTGCGAAGGAGAGAGCGAACTGCGGACGAATGAGAGGTAAGACGTCACGGGTCATGGGCTGAAACGATTTTGACGTTGAAGGTCTGCCGATCCGGATAGGAAGTCCCTTCTCGGCCCTTAGTTTCGACCGCTCGGTTCCCAGGACCGTATCGGGGATGTACCCTCCAAACCTCCATCCCGGCCATTTATATTGACTTTCCTGCAAGGATGAATTATTTGTTCAAGAAAGCGAGCAAGGCAAGAGGAGGAAGAATAAGGGGATGAAGGTTGTTGCGTTTAATGGCAGCCCGAGGAAAGATGGCAATACAACCATCCTCATCAGCCAGATCTTCCACGAACTGGAAAACGAAGGAATTGAAACAGAATTGGTGCAGCTATCGGGGAAGAAAATTCATGGTTGTATTGCCTGTTACAAGTGTTTTGAGAATAAGGATCGGCGCTGCGCCGTGAAAGCGGATAGCGCCAATGAGTGTATCGAAAAGATGACGAAGGCAGAGGGGATAATCTTAGGTTCGCCCGTCTATTTTGCCGATGTGACCGCTGAGATGAAGGCCCTCATCGATCGTGCCGGTTTGGTCTCCTTAGCCAACGGTGGAATGTATAGAAACAAGGTGGGCGCGGCCGTGGCCGCGGTCCGCCGTTCCGGGGCTGTCCACACCCTCGACGGCATGAATCATTTTTTTCTCGCGGGACAAATGATCATCGTCGGGCGAAGTTTGGCGATTGGCAGGGAAAAAGGGGAAGTGAAAACGGATGAAGAAGGCATGCAGGCCGTGAAAGCACTCGGACAAAGGATGGCCTGGCTACTCGGAAAACTATACGGGTAGGTTGGAGGAAGAAACCATCTCTGTCCCATTCCGAAATAGGGATGGGAACCATTCAGGATCAAAAAAACGGATGGATTCGACATAGAGAGAGGTGTTGGAAATGATTTGTGGAAGGAGGACCTCGATGAAAAGGATGATGATGTTTTTTATGGTGGCCTTTTTCGTGCTGTCTTTCAACGCATTCGTCTTCGCCAACGATGAACCTTCGGGGGACCTTTCCACGCCCGAAGTGGTCGGAGAACTTCTGTGGGTGAGGCCGATGGGATTCTTGAGAGTAGGATTAGGGGCGATATTCTATGTGATCTCTCTCCCGGTGACCCTGCCTCTTCAAAAGTCGGACGAGGCGAAAGAATTCCTGATTACGTATCGCTACAATTACTATTTCAAAAGGCCCCTCCGAGAAATGTGATTTTGAAAAGACCTGTCCTGTAATCTTTTTGTGTCGATGATTGAAGGGAGTTCTTCATGAATGGAACTCGGATGATCTCCAAGGGAGTGGCCCTCATCCTTCTATTTGCCTTAGCTCCATGCGCCTTCGGTCAGGTCATTCCTGAGGACCCGACTCAGGGAGGCCAACTCTTCGTGAGCAAGGGGTGCGTGAAATGCCATGCCCTCAAAGGCGAGGGAGGGAAAATCGGACCCGACCTGGGCAAAATAGATTTAGGCGACACCCAATTGAATCTGGCTGCAAAAATCTGGAATCATGCTCCGTCCATGACCGCCGAGATGGAAAGCACGGGAATGATCAAACCGACGCTGACCGGCGAGGAGTTGGCCGAGATCTCAGCCTATCTCTACTTTCTGAGATTTTTTGATGAGCCGGGAAATCCGGCCAAGGGGAGATTTGTCTATGCCGAAAAAGGGTGCCTTTTATGTCATCTCTCTTCAGGCAAAGGCAGAGGAGGCGCGCCGGGGCTCGACGGATTTCCAAAGAACGTGTCGCCTGCCTTCTTGAGTCAGGCGATTTGGAACCACGGCTTAGATATGATTGTCCGCATGGTTGAGATCGGAATGAGGTGGTCCAGATTTTGGGAATACGAGATGATGGATCTTTTGGAATACATCAAGACCAACGCCAAGGGGGCGGAGGAACCCGCTTTTTCAAAGCCCGGCAATCCGAAGGAGGGGAAACAGACCTTTACTTCCAAGGGATGTATCCAATGCCATTCCATCCGAGGGGAAGGGGCAAGCGGAGGAGTTGACCTCGGCCAGACAGCGAAAACTTTTTATACCAGCCTCACCCAGATTGCTTCGAGCATGTGGAACAAAGGGCCTACCGTTTTAGTCAAGATTGCTCAAACCCAGTGCGGCATTCCCAAGTTCACGCCGAAGGAGATGACAGACCTTCTTGCCTATCTTTATTTCCTCCATTTTATGGATCCACCCGGAAATCGAACGAATGGGGAAAAGATATTTTCAACCATCGGGTGCTCACAGTGTCATGCCCGCGAGGGGAAATCCGGCAAACTGACGTACATCGATCTTTCGAGATACGAGGCCACCGCTGCGATGGAGATTGTCGCGAGTATGTGGAACCATAGTCAAGAAATACAGAAAGCCGTCGGGGAACAAAATATGCCTTGGCCTCGATTCGAAGAGGGAGAGATAGCGGATCTTCTCGAATTTATCCGGACCCCCAAGAAGAAATAGAATGGCCAGCAGCTGTTCCCTACAGAACTGACTGCTTCTGCGTCAAGAATTCGTTAAAAATAAGGGAGCCACGCGGTGCTGAAACTCGAAGTTGCAATTCTCGACGTCAGCCATGGTGACTTCGTCTATGCTGTGACCCCCACCGGTGAAAACCTGGTCCTAGATGTAGGAACGGGCGACATCGTGCCGTCCATCTTCCTAAAGACCATCAACGAAATCTCAGAACTCCAAATTTCTCATCCCCACACAGGCCATTTCGACGACATCATCGGTATCTCCAAGAAGACCATCAAGTCTTTCAGATGTCCTTCTCTCGTTAAATTCGACGACAAAGTCATCGGCTGGAGGAAGAACGACAAAACCAAAATCGCCGCACTCCGTGAACTCGAAGCACGGATCAAGGCTGACAACGATGCGGTAAAAGCGGGGAGGGGCTTCAGCCACACTGTCTATTTTGCCGACAACATTGATTACAAAGACCCCAATTCGGCGAGTGCCGTCACCGTCCTTGCCTATAAGGGAGTGAAGCTTCTTTTCGGGGGGGACCTTCCCGCATCCGGATGGGAAAATTTGCTCAAGAAACCGGACTTTGTGTCCGCTGTCTCCGGCACGAACGTGTTTAAAGTTCCGCTCCATGGACGCCAGGAAGGTTGTTGCCAGGCACTGTTTGATCTGAAGGAATTCAAGCCGCTGCTCTGTATTATTTCTGACAAGTCCCTGGACAAGGACCACAAGAGCACCGTGGCGACGGATTGGTATTCGAAGCGTGTCTCCGGTTGTAGAATTGTCGGGTATGATAGCCCGCGGAAAGTCCTGAGCACTCGGTCCGATGGATCGATCTTCATTAAGATTAATGACAAAGGAACATGTTGGATCTATCCGAACACCCGATGGAGAAGCGACTAAGGAAAACCCTTGACGGAAAACTGTTGACGGAGGTGGATCCCTTCTTCCCTGTGTGAATGGACCTCAGCGAAATCTTGAAAACGGCAGGCGGGGAGATGACCATGCTCCCCCCGTCCCCGGTATATTTCTAACTCCCTGATCGATCGCTTCGCTCTCTTTGAACGAACTCATGGTATCCTGCTCCGGGAGATCTCTTGATTCGCTCATGCCTGAGGTCCCCGGACCCTTCTGGTCTCTCATTGTGAGACTGTCTTAGAAGCATCTTTTCCGGATCTTCCCGACCAGTCAGTGAAAGGCGGTCCCCAACCAGATTACCTCCCCCAGGTTTCTGCCATTTTCTGGCGACGAAAGGTCTGCAAGGGCCGGACGGCTAAGCCGCATTCTTTCGGACAAGAATGAGGGCCCCCCTTCCCCCCTCCCCGATGGACCCTCAGCACATGAGGCCAACAAGAGATAAGGACGCCCGAAGAGGGTCGAACTTCATTTGGACAATTCATTAAACTCCAATTATAATCTCAGCAAATTGCCAACCTCTTCATTTTAGGAATCGTTCCCAAGATGCGCCCTTACGTTATTTTCGCTTCTGCCGGATTAAGTCTTCTGATGTACGCGATCGACGGCTCGGCCGTGGCAGTTGCTTTTCCCAATTTCATGAAGGAGTTCGGCACCAATGTCCTCTGGGCGGGGTGGACGATTTCAATCTACTTGGTCGCGATTACCAGCGTCATGCCGTTATCTGGAAAGTTGAGCGATAGTTTCGGCTCTAAAAAGGTATTTCTGTCCTCTCTCATCCTATTTACAGGGAGTTCCCTTGCCTGCGGCTTTGCGCCCAATATCTATACCCTCATCGCATTTAGGTTTCTGCAAGGGGTGGGGGGGGCAAGCTTTATCCCAACAGCCACCGCCATCGTGAGCGATCAATTTCCGGAGAGCCGCCAAAGTGTCGTTGGACTCACCGCCAGCATCTTCCCCATCGGGGGCATCGTCGGCCCGAACTTAGGCGGCTGGATTATCAGTCGCTATTCCTGGCGGTATATTTTTTATATTAACCTGCCGATCGGGATTCTATTGATCGGATTGATTCTTCTCCTGCTCAAGGATTCCAAGGTTTTGTCTCGCCCGCATATCGACTTTGTCGGGGCGTCCTTTTTCTTTGGAGGAATTCTCTTCTTGATGATTGGCCTTAATCTTATCGGTCAAAAGCTCTCGGTTGGGTTACTTCTTCTCACCGCTCTTTCTTGGGGTATCAGTATTGGTTTTCTTTTTTTATTTTTGCGCCACGAGAAGAAGGACCCGAGTCCAATTCTGGACATTACCTTGCTGAAATCCAGGCCCTTTCTGGCCGCAAACCTTTATAACACCGTTGTAGGAGTAGCCGTCTTCGGAATTTTTAACATTATCCCTTACTATGCCACCTCCATGCTGAAACTGTCGACCATGGTGAGCGGAATGATTCTGACGCCTTGCGCCGTAGGGAACATTTGCACGGCAGTCGTTGTCAGTTTTAACCTGAGGCGATGGGGATACCGCTGGCCCATGGTGTTGGGGTTGATCGTCACCTCTCTAACGACCTTTTTGCTTGACCAGGGGCTTCAGCTCCAGAGGGTCATCGGAATCCATTTTGGAAGCGTGGAAACCATCATCTTCATTCTCATGCTTTTCGGAATAGGCATGGGGTTCATATTCCCCTCTTCGAATAATGCATGCATCGAATTAATGCCCGACAAGGTCGCTACCATCACAGGGCTTCGAGGGATGTTCAGATCCATCGGAGGGGCATTAGGAATCTCATTGATTACAGTGATTCTCCATTTAAGTTCTACACCTGCGAATGGCTTTAGGATGGTCTTTCTCTCTTTTGGGCTGGGGCTTTTGTTTACGATTCCCCTTGCCTTTCTTATGCCCACCGGGAGGAAAGGCTGGAGAGAAGGCTGAAACCAACCCAACGGCTCAGTAAGGAAGACCCGCCCCCGGGAAAAGAGTGGAGAATATCGCAACCCTGATCTCAGACCCACCCAGGTTCAAGGATCAGGAGGAAAGAAGCCCGGGTTCTGAAACAACATCATCAATCGCCTGGCTATCCAGGGAGGTGGCGTATTTATTCCCTGAGAAAGCTTTGCAATCCGTGTCGCCGTATTGTCATCGTGGAATGCAAAGATATTCGCTTGATTTCTTTCGATACCATGACTAGTATTAATTGATAGACGACATCTCTGAGAGGGGTCAAGCCAAAAAAGCTCTCCTGAAAGAAGGAGACGGGAAGAGATGAAGCTCAAAAAAATTCGTTATCCATTATTTCTTGTCGCTCTCATTCTTATTTCTTCTTCATGCCACCCCCGTCATGTCTCAGATATTCGGCTTAACATGACGAAAGAAGAAGTGATATCCCTGTGGGGAACAACAGACCTGATCACGCATCGAACTGTAAACGGCAAGACCGTTGAGACCTGGGAATACCATTTTGCAAGCACCGATTCTATTTGCGTGGTCACTTTTTCTCAAGAGAGAGTGACCGGTACGGAATGCCGCCGGCAACCCCGCCCCTATTATTATGACGCGTATCCGTACCCATACTATTATCCGTACCCGTACTATTATCCGTACCCGTACCCCTACTCCTACCCCTATCCATATCGCCGCTACTACTATTGGAGGTGATCAAACGTCGCTTCAGCTCGATTCCGGAAATCGCCCTGTAGAACCGCGGGCTGGAAGCATGAAAGGCAACAAATCCGTCCAAAACGTAATTCATCGTCAGCGGATTATTTGGCCTTCCTGAACGAGCGTTTGACAAAACAGCCGTTCCGTCTTAGAAAATTGCCATTCGATGAAGAGAAGGTTTGTCTAAGGAGGCCAGGGATGAAATTAAAGGTCCATTCGCTTTTGATTCTTCTTTTGATTATCTTTGTCGTCGATTGTGCTGAGGCACAAATTTATTCCATTCCTCTCCACTATCACCCTCGGAAGAGATTTCCTTCTCTCCAACAAAAGCTCGGCTCGAGACTTGGCATCGCTCCCTTTAAAGACGAGCGCCAGGAAAAATCTTACATTGGAATTCATTTCCCCGTCCAAGGACTCCCAACTCGTTTCGAAAGCTTTCCTGTGCCTCTGGATAGAGCCCTTGAAAAGTCTTTGGGCGACGGGCTTTCATCGTTAGGGCTGAATATCGTTTCCGTTTCAAATTGGGATGGGACGCCCGAATCTCTGAAGAATATCGATCCGGATTCTGTGTTGACGATCGAAATCAAGAAATTCTGGACGGAGGGGACGGGAAGTCTGTTTAGATCCCATATTAAGACCACGGTTCAATTGGCAATTCATCTCGGGGTGAAAAGTGAAGGCAAAGTTTTTACGCGAAACGTAGAAACGGAAAAGGAGATCACGGTCCCGAGGTCCACCCCCGAAAGAGTGGAGGCAATCCTGAGTGAAATCTTAACCGAGATCTTGGATACTTTCTTTTCTTCTCCCTATTAAACCATGATCGCTTTTACGAGGGACATGCGTTCGGCCGTGGCAGGTCAATGTCATTCAAGATTCTAAACACGCATAAAGTGGAGTCTTCCTCCCTTCCGTTCTTCGTCCAGCTTCCTTCATAAACGCTGTATGAGACTTTCGATGAACTCCTTTCTTTTCATAGGGAATGCAACGGAGTCTCGGTTGTGGCAGAAGGCGACTTCAAAAGTCAGCTCTGAAAGGTCTTTTTGAAGGATGTCTTTTAGCATATCCATCTCGCTCTGGGTAAGTTCAATCTGGGGCATCCATCTCCTCTTTTCCGCTTTTACAGCCATTTAAATTCTCTTTCCGAGCCCTGGCGTGAGGACATAACCTCTTTTGAAGGAATTAACGCTCCAGAATTGGATTTGCGGGGGACCGCCTCCCGACTCAATTATAGAACCTCTGGCAGACTTCTTCAATGATATTGGGGGAGAGTGAGTATGGAGGCCCGGCGGATCGAGAGTCCAAGTCTTAGAGAAATAATTTGGAGCTTTTAGGAAAATCTCTTCCATTTTGGACGTTCTCCGATGGACAACAGGAATTCCAAGAAGGTGCCTATGAATTGTCAGGATTTAGTGTGCAGTTTCAACAATTGACATAAATCGAGGGGTGGACATTCGTAGGCATAGAAATTGCCGCTCAGTAAAACGGGATGGAGTGCCTCATCTTGAATAAGAATCCAGGCTTCTTCGGAACGCACCGATGAAAAATCGAAGACGTTGGGGAATACACCGTAATCCTTTACGAAACCTAATCCTGTGGATGGGTCTGATGACGGCCGCTCTCTCACTGCCCTTTCTATGGGACGATCTGAAAAATCTTTCCGAGAAATATTCCTCTAAGAAAAAGGCGGCAGACCAGGGGATCGACCTCCCTCTGACGCAAGATCCTTTCTCCGTTGAGGATGTCAGCAGGCCAACGCACGACAGGCAACGTTCCATCACGAAGCAAAGGGATGGTGGAATTCGACCGCGGATCTATCCCTACTCGGTGGTGGACGGAGGGGTCCACAGTGTTCAGGAATTGAATAATGCCATATGGCGCGATCCGGTCGTTGCCAAACATTATTCAAATTTCAAATTGGACAGGGCAAAAGTGGTCGAAGCCAGTGCAGGAGGGGCCTTTCATGTTTCATATCGCATTGGCGAAGAAATCTTCTGGACGAAAAAAAGGTTGAAGGTTGCAAAGGGTGAAACATTGATCACGGATGGCACGAATTTCGCTCGAACTCGATGTGCCAATCTGTTATCGGAGGCGCCGCAGGTGAAAACATCATCGGACGAGCCACCGCCCGAGGTTTTCGATACGCCCACGCTGCCTTCACCGGAACCTGTGCCCTCCCCGTCGCCCGTGGTCGTGGGAGGAGGCCCCTCAGATCCCGGTGATCCGACATCTCAGTCTCTCGATGCGCCCGCGTGGCCTTCGTCAAACCCTACCCCTTCCATAACGCCTGTTGCAAGCGGCGGAGATCCACCGGCAACAACGCTCCCTCCGTCAGACCCTACGCCCTTCTTATCACCGCCCATCCCCGGAAGGGAATCTCGAAATCCTTCGGATCCTGCTCCCGTTCCTGTTCCCGAACCCACCACCCTGCTTCTTCTCGGATCTGGTCTAGCCAGTCTCTGGGGATTGAGGAAGGCCCTTAGAAAGTGAACGGATATCCAGCGGTCACGAATCTCGAAACCCGGACCTCTGCCGTACGAAAGCAGGCATCGATAAGCAGGGATGGATTGTTTAAGTCTGTCGATCTTACACGAATAAACTGACCGGGCAAATGAATCTTGCTCGTCGCCAGGCCCCGAGGCAAGCCGATGGCCAACCTCTTTTCACTTCCTTTTCTGTCAGCGATTGACAGATTCTGCCAAAGGATGTAGAGTTTAATCGGTGAGAGATATTCGGTCTCTCCCAAATGTTTCGTTCCTACAGCCGGATCGAGGATCTATATGAAGCTCGAGCGGACTGTCTTTGTTTTTCCCTGGGATAAAGTCCTGGAATATGGCTCGGCAAGAATATGGAAAGAGTCCTTTCAGCAAAGAAATGCAATCTTTTTGGGTGGAAAAATTAGCGATGGGTAAGGAGCCCTCTCATGAAAGACATGGCGGCGAGATGGATGGGTACCATGGTTATGATCTTCATTCCTTTGTTATTCTCGTGCGGATCAAACCGTCCAGTTCCGACCAAACAAGCGGAAGCCTACTTTGCTTTAGGAACCCAATATCTGCAACAAGGAGAAAATGATCAAGCGATCTCGAATTACAACAAGGCTCTCGACGTCAGCCCCGGCTACGCGGAGGCCTATCTGAATCGCGGGATTGCTTACAGGCGCAAAGGCCAACTTGATCAAGCCATCTCGGATTATAGCGCTGTCCTTCTGATCGACTCAAAGGAGGCTCGAGCGTACTGTAACCGGGGAAACGCCTATATCGAAAAAGGCCAGCATGACAAGGCCATTTCTGATTACAATAAGGCGCTTGAGATAGATTCAAAGGATCCTCAGGTCTTCTTTAATCGGGGCGTTGCTTATTACTCGAAGCAAGAGTTCGACAAATCCTGGGCGGATATTAAGAAGGCACAGGATTTAGGGTACCGAATTCCGCCCGACTTCCTCAGCGACCTTCGGAAGGCTTCGGGAAGACAAAATTGAGGAAAGAAGAGCGGGAGGAGTAGAATGGGTTGGATTGACATTTAGAAAAAATCATGATAGATTTTAATTTGTTAAGCGTAAATTCAGCGTTTGATCAAGGCGGTTGGCAAGACGCGACGGGGTTGGGATTTTTGACGTGAAGAGGAAGATTCTCCAGGTTATTCTGGTTACCGCAATTTCATTAGCTATCCCTGTGTCATCCGCTTACACCGGTTACTACACCGTGGCCTCAGCCGATTTTCTTTCTCCCAATTTGGGCTTTGAGGCTTTCGACCAGGAATATCTTGCGGCCGCGAATCAGGGCGGATTTAAGATATTTGATTCAAGTACTTTTTTCAAGAGGCTTCAACCTGTTCCCTCATTTATCTTCCGACATACCTTCTCTCGATCAGAACACCTTAGTCCTTCGTTGTTAAAAGGGCCCATTTGTCTTCGATTTCCTGATGAACCTTTGATGCTATGATTGATTCACAAAGTGGCGTCGTTGGAATCATTTTCAACAAAGATGTATAAGCATCGCGTCAGCGGATGACTTCAAGACACCATCCCTTTAAAGGAGGACAAAAATGGGAAGTATTGGAATGCCGGAGCTGATCATCATTCTGGTCATTGCCTTAATCATTTTCGGTGCTGGCAAGCTTCCTCAGATTGGGGAAAACATGGGAAAGGCGATCCGAAACTTCAAAACTGCGACAGAGAAAGAGAAGATCGACCTGCCCCCGAAAAGACCCGAGGGGCTTTCTGATGACCGCAGATAAGAGAGGATTTTTGTATCCTTCGTCACGACGAATTGTTTCTTCCGGAAATTTTAGAAGGGAGGGTTTATGCTTGCAGGGCCAGATCTGTTGGTCATTTTGGGGATCGCCTTGATTGTCTTTGGGCCTAAGAAACTTCCAGAATTGGCAAAGACAATTGGCAAGGCGATGGGAGAGTTTAAGAAAACGACCGAGGGGATGAAAGAGAGTATTGGATTGAAAGACGTCGAAGAGATTCGGGGTAAAATCGGAATGGACCTTTTCACTGATTTCGCTGAAGAGGTATCTGCTTCTATGGCGAATCAAGAAGCGACAGGAGAGGGTTCTATCTCTGCCAAGGAATCTATCCAGGGGATGACTTCCTCTCCCTCAGAAGCATCCGTTTCCGGCGGAAATGGAGAAGGATTCGAAAAAGAAAAGAAGGCAAAATCCGAAGGGTTCAAGGGCGAACGATCAAGAGAAGGAGTTCCGGCATGAGGGTGAATCTCAACTTATGAGATTCCATAGGGTAGGTTTTATTTAGGAGTGATCGGGTGAGCCACGTCGCCATCCTGCTTCGCACTCACGGAAGGTCAGAATTCCTGGGGGAGGAGGTATAAGACAATGTCGGTGAGAATCATTATCGACCGGGAGGTAAAGAAGGGAAAGGAAGCAGATTTTGCCAAAGTTCTCCGGAAATTGAGGGCACAGTCAATTTTCGCAAAAGGTTATATCTCAGGCGAGATTCTTCGGGTTCGGGATAAGCCTCGGAATTATATCGTGACCGCGGCCTGGCAGAGTGTCGCTGACTGGGAAAAATACCAAAAGATTCCAGAAACGCGTAAGATCCATGCCCGAATGGAAAAACTTATGGTGAGACCCGCGAAGGTGAAAATATGTGTGCATGCCTAGCTCGCATCCATACAACAATGTTTATTCCCAGGACAACCGGGAGTATCAGGATAACAGATTAAGGGAAGAAATGAAGGCTGTCACATTTGACGATGGCCTCTATGCCAAACCATATCAGGGTTTGGAGGAGGTCTTTTTATGAATCCATCGCGGGTCGTAGTAAAGAGCTTCATGTTGCAGACGATGACGACTTCAAAAGAGACCCTTTCATCCCCTCAGGACACAGGGAGCAAGTCATACTCCGAAGCTTCCTTTTCGGGTGAGAGTGATGTTTTACGATTACTCTTTCAAAGGATGGTGGAAAACTCATGCAAAAGTTCCTCAATGCTTTTGAACTCGTGATGGTTTATGTGTCCTGCCTGTCAACGTTTGTTCTGATGCTGCTCACAACGGCAGATGCAGGGGGACGGTACCTTTTCAATCGGCCTATCACCGGTGCCTACGAGATCACGGCCAACTATCTGATGATAGCGGCAGTCTTCCTGGCGGTATGCTACGGCTATCGAACAGGGGCTTACATCCGGGTCACCTTTCTCGCAGACCGCCTGCCTCGTGAGGTGAAACTCTACGTGAATTACTTCGTCCAGGCTGTTTCCATGCTCTACGGTATCCTGCTGATCGTGGCAACATACCAGCAGGCCCTGCGTGTCATTGCCAATCACACAAACTTGAGCAGCTTAGAATCTGTCCCCCTGGGACCAGCCTACGTGATCGTGCCCGTGGGCTTATTCTTCATGTCTTTGATGATGTTGCTTGACATTCGAAAGGTGAGAAAAGGAGAGTCCTCGCTCTTTACGGAAGAATCGCCTACCGCCTGATCTAATCCGGAAGCATTCACTCACTGGAGGCCAAAGAAAATGGTTGCTTTGCCCTTTTTAGTTATGACGATCGCTCTAGCCCTCGGGGTGCCTATTGCCTTTTGTCTGGCCGGTGCAGGTATTCTGGGAATCTATCTTATGACAGGCAAGTGGAGCATAGTGATGGGTATCCTAGGGATGACACCCTTCAGCACGGTTGCCGACTACGCCCTGATGACCATACCGATGTTTATTCTGATGGCTTATTTTTCCTCTTCAAGTGGTCTTGCCAGGGACCTCTTCAAAGCCGGGGCGAGCTGGCTAGCACACTTGCGTGGTGGCCTAGGGATCGCGACGGTTTTCGCCTGTGGAATGTTTGGGGCCCTGTGTGGATCGAGTGTCGCCGCGGCCTCCGTGATGTCGGCCACGGCCATGCCAGAAATGCGCCGTCACGGTTATTCAGAGGAGCTAGCGGCTGGCACCATCGGCGTTGGAGCGACACTCGACATTTTGATCCCCCCCAGCATCCCGATGGTCATTTACGGCATCGCGACGCAAAATTCGATTGCGAAATTGCTCATCGCAGGGATCGTGCCGGGTATTATCGTCGGCATTTTTCTAGCCGCAATCGTTTATAGTTGGGCGGCCATCCGGCCAAAGGATGCTCCCAGGACGCCTGCGGTGCCATGGGCCAAACGGTGGGCAAGCCTTCGCTCCGTCTGGGCAAGCCTTGTCCTGATCGTCATTGTGATCGTCTTTTTGTATGGAGGCTTCTGCACACCCTCCGAAATCGCTGCCCTCGGCGCCTTTTTCGCCGGGTTGATTGGGGTATCCACGGGACGCCTCAAATGGTCTGGTATTTTGGAGGCTCTGAAAGCGACCATACGCACGTCGGCCATGATCTTTATGATATTGATTGGCGCCAACATCTTTGGCTATTACATGGCCTTGAGCCGAGTCCCTCAGCACGTTGTTGAGATTGTCAGCGTGATGCACCTCAGTCGCTACATGGTCATTTTTGGAATCGTGGTGGTTTACTTTGTCATTAGCATGTTTATGGATGAGATCCCGCTCATGCTTCTCATCTTGCAGTTGACCTACCCACTGATCACTTCCATGGGTTTCGACCCGATTTGGTACGGGGTCCTGATGGTGATGATGATCTGCATGGGGCTCGTTTTTCCACCTGTCGCCGTAGTCGCCATTGTCGTCAGCGCAACAGCGAAAGTCAGTCTTTTGAAGGTGTACACGGGTTGCTGCATCATGGTCATCGCGATCATCCTTGGTACGATCATCCTCATCCTCTTTCCAGAAACTGCCACCTGGCTCCCATCGATGATGCGTTAGCCTGCGTCTTCAAACGTAGAAGAACACTCTCTTCCGAATTTTAACGTTCACGTCAGACCTCTTCCTTCCTCGGCGGGTCGAGGCATGGCGAGGGTAAAAGAAATGTGGAAACGGACCGGGAAAAAAGAGAAAAAGGTTTCCATTTCGTAAGAAGTCTTTTATGCATTTGGGCGAAAATGAGGGTAATTTGACTGAGTTCATGTAAAAGCGCCGTATTGGCATAGAACTTGGAGCTTCTAATCACCGGGAGCTCTTTTGAAGAATAGGATGTTAACTTTCATCGGTGGGCTGGAAAAAGCATTGGACAGACCGGGCGCTTAGGCTGCACTTGCATGGTGCACAGAGAATTCTCTTGAAAAAGGAGCGTTGACTATGGGAGAGAAATCCAATTCCGGAGTCGTTTTAAAGGAAGAGTTCGTGAAGCTTCGAAGAAAATGGATTTTCCGATTCGTCCTTATAAATTTGGTCTATATGATTGCCATCGCTGGTCTAGCGAGGATCGCTTTTGAAAGGCAAAATATAACCCCTTCTATCTCCGATGTCATGCAGATCGTCGAGGAGTATCGTACCAAGGATAAGCTTTACGGGATCCTGAGAACCAAAGGGTACAGCCTCGGCCAAGGGCTCGACATTGCGGAGGCGATCGTCAAGAAATCAAAAGAACTGGAGCTGCCGCTGTCGCTGATTATGGCCGTGATCCACCAAGAGTCCGAATTCTATCCCAACGCCAGATCCTCTAAAGGGGCTCAAGGACTGATGCAAATCATGCCCTTCAAATGGGATGCGTATGTGGTTAAACTCAATCTGAATGTGGATCGGAGGGCGATGACTGATCCATATTTGAACATCACGGTAGGATGCGAGATTCTCAAGGATTTCTACGACCAGAATAAACACCTCACCAATTACAAGGTCAGAATGGCCAAGACCCTGACGGATTACAATAACGGTGAAAATGCGACGAATCCGAACTTGAACTATGCCGTTCAGGTCAATCAGAAACAAGGAGAGTATGAGAAAAGATTGGAGTAACCGTCCGCCGGCGATGTGCACCTCGGCCTAAAGGATGCGGAGTCGCAGCCGAAAAGGCTTATTTCATCGAAGGATCATGCAGACGACTATTCTTGAAGACATTTTGATTAACATCCTCATTTGCATCGTGGTGGCACTCATTCTCCTTTGGGTTATTTTAGGCTATTTGGGGCTCGGTTAAAGGAGGTTTCTAAAGATCCCGTGATAGTTGAAGGAGCAGAAATCGAAACCGGCGAAAAGCACGGGGACTGTCCTGTGGGGTTTTAAAGTCAAAGTTTGATCTCGATGACGGCCTTCTGTTTCAAGGTGCTGAGATATTGCTTGAATGCCTTGTCCAACTCGCCCTCATAATAATCTGCCTTCACTCTCTCTATCACCTGTTCAAAAGGAAGAGGGTCTGTTCCCTTTCGGTCAAGAAGTTTAATAATATGGAAACCAAACTCTGTTCGAATGATTCCACTCACCTCTCCGACCTTGAGGCGCAACGCCTCTCTTTCAAAAACGGGAAGGAGCTCCCCCTTCCTAAAATAGCCCAAATCCCCACGGCTTCTGCTCGAAGTATCCTCTGAATAGAGAAGGGCCATTTCCCCAAAATCCTCTCCTTGTCTAATCTTCTCTAAAACCTTCTGACACTTTTTCCTAATCTCACGAATCTCCTCTGGCGTTGCCTCTTTTGGACGGATGAAGAGAATCTGAGCGGGTCGATAGGTTTCGTTGGTTCGATAGCGACTGATATTGTTTCGATAAAATTCCCTCAGCTCTTTTTCCCCGGGTTTCTCTTCAACCTTCACCGACCACGTGAGCAATTTCTGTCGCTGAAGGCTTTTTTCGAGCTGTTTCTTATAGGTCTCCATCGTCAGACCTTCGACGGCTAACGCTTTCTCAAAATCCTCCTGGGTCGCATTATTCCGGCGCTTGATTTCGTCCAAGGTGGCCTCTATGTCTTTGCTGGAAATCTTAATTCCGGCTCTTTTCGCCTCTTGGTCAATCAATTTTTCCTCAATCAGCCTTTCCAACACCTGTCGACAGAGCGTCTGTATTCGTTCCTGCTTCTCTAAACGATTCTCGGTCACAATCTCTTCTTTCGGTGGAGGGATCAGTTTTTCGACCTCGGAGAGAGTGATAATCTCTTTATTCACCACGGCCACGACACGATCCACAATGGCTTCACTCAACGGGATCGGTCCGCATAAAAAAAGAATGAGTCCCACAAGGCAAAAGAGCCTTTTCACGTCCCCCTACTCCTTTCCTCATCCGAGCCATTTCTTGTTGATCTTTACCTTCGCCCTCCCCTTGAGGTCCTTCATCCACTTCTGATAATTCTCCTCGCTTTTTTTTTGCCCAAGGGCTTGGAGAATTCCCAATTTGGCTTCCGCAAACAGAACCTGCCTGGGCTCGATTTTTTCTTCCAACTTAAAAATATGATACCCGTAAGGACTTTTGATTACTTCACTGACCGATCCCACCTCCATAGTGAAGACAAGGTTGAATTCCGTGGGTTTCTCTCCTGGGCTGAAATAACCCAGATCCCCACCCTGGACCTTTTCGGGTCCCAGGGATTTTTCCTTGGCCACCTTCTCAAACGACTCTCCTCTTTTCAGTCGTTTCAGAATCTGAATCGCTTCCTCCCCGTCCGCCACAACGATCTGACGTGCCCTCACTTTCTGGTCAATTTGAAACGAGGATCGATGATCCTCGTAATATTGAAGGGCTTCCTTTTCCTCGACCTTTTCCTGGGTATGGAAGGCCCCTCGGATGGCCTTCTCGGCCAATAACTTCTCTTCGAGTCGAACTTTCCACTCTTCCAAGGTCACTCCCTTGAGACCCAATTTCTCTCCGAACCCCTTTTCAGGATAATCGGTTTCGATATCCGCAATGGCTTGATTGAGCTCCTCCGGGGAAACCTTGAGGCCCAAGCGCCGGGCCTCCTGGACAAGAATCTTGCGTTCGATGATCTGATCGAGACAGGCCCGCCTCAGGTTTCCGAGATCCGCTCTTTTTGCATCCTTATCCGATTCTAAGATCAACTCCTTAAACTCCCGGTCAAATTGTTCAACGGAGATTTGCTCTTCATTGACTTGGGCGATCATCTGGTCGGGCAGTCCCGCTCCCCACGGGTTACATCCTCCCAGGAAAGACAAAAGGAGACAAAAGATGAGGAGGGTCGGGAATCGCTTCATTTCTTGCCTTCGCCTGGCTTCGCCTCCTTTTTCTCTTCTTCAGCCCAGAGCTTCTCATTGATAACAATGTTGCTTCTTGATCTTACCTCCTTCACATAATCAAGATAGGCCTCCTGCTTCTTTTTCGGCTGGAGAAAAAAGCGGATTCTTTCTTTCACCCGATTCAACGGCTGCAAGGTGCTGCCCCGCAGATCTTCCAATCGGATGATATGATACCCGTAGGGCGTGCTGACGACTTCGCTGATCTCCCCCCTTTTTCTGAGGGAGAAGGCCGCTTCTTCAAACTGAGCGAAGGGAGGGGCCAACTGCCCCCGGCGAATGTAGCCGAGATTTCCCCCATCTTCCTTGAAATGACCGATATTATACGTGGAGGCTAACTTCTCAAAACTTTCACCCTGCGAGAGCTTCGTCACCACTTCCTTCAGAGCGGGCTCCGCATTGACCACGATATGACGGACCTTTACCTCCTGAGGTTCCGTGAAGAGACTCGGGTTCTCTTTATAATATCGTTGAATTTCCTCTTCTGAAACCTCCCCTTTTTGTCTTAATGCCTCTTCGAGAAGGGCATCGATCAAAATGGCCCTTTTTGCATCTTCGATTTTAGCCAGGATTTCTTTATTCTTATCCAGGCCGTTCTTCTTTGCCTCCTGATAGAGCACCTCCCGGGGGATGACATAGTTTTCAAGAAAATCTCTCGTTCCCTTTTGGCTCAGCAGTTTCATTTTTCCTTCCAAGGGTTGTCTTTCCAGCATCTGCTGAAATTCTCCCATGGAAATGGAAACATCGTTGATCTTCACCAGATCTTTTTCCCCCAGTCCCTTCTCCTCCGATTTCTGACAGCCCAAAAATGAAACGGCCAGAAAAAGTAAAATCCATAAGAATATCAATCTCTTCACCATCTTCTTCACCCAATGGATCTTTCTAGAAACGAATCTCTGCCTCTGATGAGAAAAGACATCACGTTATTTACCATATCAGACCAATGCTTGCAATAGCTTCTTGGCTGCGCCGAAAGGGTCTTGTCTTGCGCCGGGCCAGTCCTCGATGACTAGCTTAAAGTCTGGGGTAAATCGGTATTTACCCCCTCCCTGATGGACAAAATCCACGACCTTCTGAGGAGAGACAGGGGTGCTTTCGTCAAAGGTGAGGACGAATTGAGAGGAGGTCTCCTCAAACTTCTTGATCGACAATCTCGTCAGGAGAATTTTTACCTTGATCACTTCGAGGAGATGATCCACCTCTTCGGGATTCCTCCCGAATCGGTCCATCAATTCCCCTCGTATCTTTTCCACTTCCTCATCAGAACGGGAAAGGGAAAGTTTTCGATAAAGGCTCAACCGTTCTCCAGGATCCTCCACATAGGTCTCCGGAATGAAGGCAGGAAGATGAAAGCGGATCTCCGGAGTGATCTCTTCAATAACTTCCTCTCCTTTTAATTCCTTGACCGCTTTCTCCATCATTTGGGTATAGAGTTCAAACCCCAGGGCTGCGATGTGTCCGGATTGAGAGGGTCCAAGGAGGTTCCCTGCTCCCCGGATCTCCAAATCCTGAATCGCGAGCTTGAACCCGGACCCCAGTTCGCTCAATTCCTGAATGGCCCGAAGCCTTCTCATCGCGTCCCTTGAAAGGGTAAGCTCTCCGGGAATGATCAGATAAGCATAAGCTTGATGGCTCCCCCGGCCCACCCGACCACGGATTTGATACAGGTCTGCCAGGCCAAACCGCTCGGCATGATTGATCAGGATGGTGTTGGCAGCCGGGATATCTAAACCCGATTCGATGATGCTCGTGCAAACGAGAAGATTCACTTCTCTCCTCACGAATCGGAGCATCACCTTCTCCAATTCCTTTCCCTCCATCTGACCGTGGGCAATGGCCAGGGAGGCTTCCGGAACCATCTGCTTTAAATGGTGCGCGATCGTGTGGATGTTTTGGACCCGATGGTGGACAAAAAAGACTTGACCCCCTCGCTGGAACTCCCTCTGAATCGCGTCCCGGATGACTTCTTCATCGTAACGGATGACGAACGTCCGGATCGAGAGGCGATTTTCAGGGGGGGTCTGGATGAGGCTGAGATCCCGAATTCCGGAGACCGCCATCTGGAGTGTTCTCGGGATGGGGGTCGCCGTGAGGGTGATCACATCCACCAGTTTCCTCATCTGCTTCAATTTCTCCTTATGCGAGACGCCAAAGCGATGCTCCTCATCAATGACCACCAGTCCCAAATCTCGGAAGGAGACGTCTTTCTGTAAAAGCCGGTGGGTCCCGATGAGGATGTCCACCCTGCCTTCCTTCGTCCGCTGAAGGATTTCCTTCTGGTCCCGTGGGCCTTTGAAGCGGCTCAAAACCTCGATCGCCACCGGATAAATCTTGAATCTTTCACTAAAAGTTTGGAAATGCTGCTGGGCCAGAACCGTGGTTGGGACTAAAATCGCAACCTGTTTGCCGTTCATCACGGCACGATAGGCCGCCCGGATGGCCACCTCTGTCTTTCCGTATCCGACGTCCCCGCAGATCAGCCGGTCCATGGGTTTGGGTTTGTCCATGTCCTTCATCACTTCATCAATCGCCTGCATCTGGTCCTGGGTTTCCTCGTATTCAAACGTGGCCTCAAACTCTTTATACCATTGATCCAAAGGCGGGAATTTGAAACCCTCGAAAACCTGTCTGGCCGCATACAGGTCGAGGAGCTCTTTTACCATTTCGGAAACAGCGGCCTTAGCCCTCTTCTTCGCCCTCTCCCATGAATGGCTCCCCAGTTTATCCAGCCTGGGAGGCTTCCCGTCGCCTCCGATATAGCGTTGAATGAGATTGAGCCGGTCCACGGGGAGGTAGAGTTTATCCCCGTCTTGATACTCCAGAAGGAGATAGTCGTTCGAGACCCCCCAGATTTTCAAATGCCTCAGCCCTCTGTAGTGGCCTACTCCGTAATCGATATGGACGATGAAATCGTTTTCTCGAAGCTCACGGTAAGAGGAGACGGAAGGGGTCCCTCTTTCCCACGACGTCGAGGGGACGGAAGCCCGACCCTTTCCTTCAGCGAGCCTTCTTCTCTCACCAAAAATTTCCTCTTCCGTCAGAATCACCCAACCTTCTCCCGGGTTTCGAAACCCTGACGAGAGGGAACCGACAAGGAGGACGAGGCTTTCCTCGGACTGGTCCAGGGCCTCTCCGAACTTTTTCGCTTTTTCCAGTCTGGGTCCCAATCCGTACTCGGAGAGAAGGTCCCTCAATCGCTCGGCCTGCCCCTGAGTGTGAGAAGTAATGAAAACCCTCATTCCTTTTTCCCGCCATTCCTGAAGGTTTTTCACGAGGATCGAGAAGGGAAAAGTTTCAGATGAGCCGGTTTTCGCAGAGAGGGACGCTTTCATCTCCCTCTGGAGATTTTCGTTGGTCTCCATCTCAAAAGAGAAAACTCGCTGACAGGGGGCTGGAGCAACGGGCCCTCCTTGGAGATAGATCCTTCTAAATCTTTCGAAATAGAGCGAAGCTTCCAGGAGATAAGAGGTCTCCGGCGGAGGGGCAAATCCTCTTTTCGACGAAGCCTTCTCATAATGTTCCTCGATCAGACGGGAAAAGGCCTGGGCCTCTTTCTCCACTTCATCCCCCTCATCCACAAATAGGATATTATCCCGTTTCAAGTAATCGAAAAGGGTCTTCAGGGGTTGAAGGGTTGTATCGGCTGAAATATCTCTCGCCGGGAGGAGAAGAGCATTTTCCATCATCCCCTTTGGAAGGGATCGCTGAGTCTCGGTTTCGAACCGGCGGATCGATGCGATGCGGTCCCCGTCAAATTCCAGTCGAAGGGGTTCTTCGTAGAAGGGAGTGTAAAGGTCGATGATGGCTCCCCGGACGCTGAAATCTCCCCTCTCTTCGACAATCTTGACTGAGTTATATCCTCCTCCTTGTAGGAAATGGATCAATCGGTCGCGATCTGCCTCTTCCCCGACAGCAAGAGAAAAAACAGACTTTTTTAAATCCTCCGGACTCAGCACTTTTTGCATCAGTGCTTTCGTGGAGGAGACGACCAGCACCTCTTCGCCTCTCAGGAGAGAGAAAAGGACTCTTACCCGTTCCCTGATAATTTCAGGGTGAGGGGGAATTTCATCATAAGGAAGGGTTTCCCATTGAGGGAAGAGAAAAGTTGGAACTTCTGAATCTTTCAGAAAGAACCGAAGACCTTCGAGAAGAATCTCAGCATTCCTTAGATGCGGCGCCACCACCAGCAAGGGTCCCCTGACCTTCTCTCTCCAATGGGATAAGAAGTAGGCTTTGGAAGAACCTGCAAGACGGGTCAATCCGATCGGTTTCCGCTCCCTCCAGGGTTCAGAATCGAACCATGAACCCAAGGAAGGGATATTCCTCTTAGCCCAATCCTCCATATGTATTCATTGTCCATTCAAAAGGCCAAGGGTGTCAAGATAGGAAAAACCCTGCGATGAGGGTTGCGAAAACGCGGAACAGGAGTATACTAATAAAGAAGATGGACACGCAAACGAAATATATCAGATTGCGCCGGGAAGATATCGCCTATTTCAAATTCATCATCGAATCCTACGAGGGAATGGCTGTGGTGAGGACCAAAGATCCCTACGAAGCGGTTGTGGAGTTGATGGTGGCTCCGGGATGGGAAAAAGATCTGGAGGAGGTCTTAGAAGGGCTGGGGAAGGAAATGATCATCGAACCTTTGCCATCTTCACCATAATGGTTTCTTAGCAGTCGGTTTTTTGCCTAAGCAACAAATAACAAGCACAAATTCCAGACAAATTCCGATGTTCAAAATCCTAAGTCCCAAACAAGATCGTCTGGTCATTTGTGGACTTGAAATTTGGAATTGCGTACGAGATACCTCCTCTCCCCTGGCGGGAGAGGATTGAGGTGAGGGGGAAATGAGTTCGAGGTCCCCCCCACCCGCACCCTCCCCCATCAAGGGGGAGGGAAATTGCTTTTATTTTCATGGTTTGCGGGCGACGAACCCGTCATTGGAAATTTATTTGGGATGTGGAGCTTGGAATTTGGAATTTTAAGAAGCCAGTTACACCTATCATTTTTGATTTAAGGAGGGCATGTGATAGAGAACCTACCGTGGTCAGAGGTATTAAAAGAGGCTCTTAAAGGGGGCGGGGAGTTTGCAGATCTCTTTTTTGAACAGACCCATTCGGTGGTCATCACTTGTGAAGAGGATCGAATCGAGAAAGTGGTCTCGGGTCTGGACAGCGGAGTGGGACTTCGAATCCTCTTCAACAGAAAGACGTTTTACGGTTTCACAACGGACCTCTCTAAGGAATCTCTCCTCGATTTAGCAAGGAGGATAAGCCGGTCTGCAAAAGAGGGCGGGGGGGGAAAAACTATGACTTCTCCCCAACCAAGACGACCGGCACTTTCGTCTCTTCCGATTTCCAATTCCCTTTATCCGATTCAGAGACATCCCGGGAAACTCTCGATCGAAGAGAGGGTTTCCGTGGTGAAACGGGCCAATGACGTGGCCCGCAGATTCGATCCTCGTGTTCAACAGGTCAAGGTCCTCTATCGGGATGCGAGTCAGAAACTTTCGATTGCGAATTCAGAGGGGCTCTCCGTCGAAGGGGAGAGAGTGGGAACAGTATTTACGGTTCAGGTCGTTTCCGCAAAAGGGGATGTGGTTCAAACCGGGTATGAACCGGCGGGTGGAACCATGGGTTTTGAACTCTTTGACCTTCATCCTCCGGAGGAAGTGGCTCAGGCGGCCGCCAAGAGATCCCTCCTGATGCTCTCCGCTAGAAAAGCTCCGACGGGGAAAATGGCGGTGGTCTTGTCGAGCGATGCCGGGGGAACGATGATTCATGAGGCGATCGGCCACGGGCTGGAGGCGGACCTTGCCCAGCAGGGTCTCTCTGTCTATTCCAAGAAAATCGGAGAGGAGGTCGCTTCCTCTCTCATCACCGTTGTCGATGATCCCACCCTGCCTCAGCGAAGAGGGTCCTATTCCTTTGACGATGAAGGGGTGGCCTCCCGAAGAACCATCCTCGTGAGGGATGGAGTTTTGAAAGGATATCTCTATGACCGGCTCACGGCGCTGGAAGACGGGGTGGAATCAAGCGGCAACGGAAGAAGGGAGTCCTATCAGGACAAACCCATTCCCAGGATGAGCAACACGATGATCCTTCCGGGGAAAATGAAACCGGAAGAGATTGTTCGTTCCGTAGAGAAGGGCCTATTCGTCAAGAAGATGGGCGGCGGACAGGTCAATACGGTCAACGGAGACTTTATTTTTGAAGTCAACGAAGGATACTTGATAGAAAAAGGAAGTACCGGAGAGCCCGTCCGTGGTGCAACACTGATCGGCAATGGACCTCATGTGCTGAAGGACATTGATATGGTCGGAGACGATCTCGGTTTCGGGATCGGAACCTGCGGAAAAGACGGCCAGGGCGTGCCGGTCGCCGATGCCCAGCCTACACTGAGAATTCCGGAATTGGTCGTTGGCGGGCAGCAAGAGACTCCTTGAGTGGGGAGATAAGGAGATGGGGAGGTAGAGTGATAGGGTGAAAAGATCAAAACAACATTGAGTTGCAAGAAATGCCCACTACCAGTTTATACAGGATTCAAAAGGACTTTTTTGAAAAGCGAAAGGCCTGGCGTTCAGGAAAAAGATGACAGCAACATAAGAAACAATGTTATAGGTAAAGCATGAAGAAATTGAATTGGAAAATAATATTACCAAATATAAAGGAAGCACGCGAAGAGTTGGCAGAACTGGAGTCGCAAATAGCCTCCACTAAGAAACCAGTTGAGGTGGAACTGGAGCTTTCCCTCAGACATACGTACCATCACTTAAACACCGCGTGGAATGTAAGACATACTGCGACGAAAAGGTACAGGAATCTGACACGTTCTGA
>Ga0335085_10002311_pt1 | contig 36086 bp, 31 predicted proteins | sample Lox_Sample_45_FD_206712 | JGI IMG/M metagenome (GOLD analysis project Ga0335085, IMG submission 206712) | Soil microbial communities from Loxahatchee National Wildlife Refuge, Florida, United States - Lox_Sample_4.5 | ecosystem: Environmental > Terrestrial > Soil > Wetlands | place: USA... | reverse complement strand
TTCGTGCTTGCGGCTGGTGAGCTTGCCGATGAGGGTCAGGTCGTCGTCCACCCAGACGGAGAAGTCGGCGGCGCGGAATTCGTGATAGCAGTGGAAGGAGAGGTTCGAAGGTGCGGCCTCGCCCGCGCCCGGACTCAGGCCGCCGCCGCTGCTCGCCGCCGAACCGCCGCGGGTGAGCGCCCAGCCCGCCACGATCAGCAGCAGCATCAGCAAGCCGGCGCCGATCTGCACGGATCGTCTCCGGGAGAGCGCCGACAATCGCTTTCCCAAGGAAGGACGCGGAGACACGGCTGCGACCGTGATCTCGGTGGAGCCGCGGACCAGCGTGGCCTGCTCGGGGGCCGGCGCTCGCAGCGTCTGCTCCGCCGCCGGGGGCACGACCGGTTGGGCGCCGCCGACCACGGTGCGCTCGGTCGCGCCGGGCTGGGTACCGGAGCCGGCCCAGCGGGGCGGGCGACCCTGGCGCAGGTCGTCGAGGTCCTGGGCCAGGTCGCGGCCGCGCGGGTAGCGCTGCCCGGGGTCCTTGGCCAGGGCGCGCGCCAGAACCAAGTCGTACTCCGGGCGCAACGCCGGGTTCCTCTGCGTCACCGGCGGCGGCTCCTTGTACACCACCTGGAAGGTCACGGCGGTGACGGTGTCGCCGGCAAAGGGCTTCTCGCCGCCCAGCAGGGAATACAGGATCACGCCCAGAGAGAAGAGGTCGGAGCGGCCGCTGACCGGTTGCCCTTGTAACTGCTCCGGCGACATGTGCGTGGGCGTCCCCAGCACCTGCCCGGGCAGGGTGAACTCGGAGAGGGTGAGCTTGGCGATGCCGAAATCGGTGATCTTGGCGCGGCCGTCCTCGGTGACCAGGATGTTCGCGGGCTTGATGTCGCGGTGGATGATGCCCTGGGAGTGGGCGTAGTCGAGGGCTTCGGCGACCTGGCGCACGAAGTCGAGAGTGGCGTCCACGGTGAGGCCGCCGGCGCCGGCCACGCTCTCCAGCGTGCGCCCGGCGATGTACTCCATGACGATGAAGGGAGTGTGGGTGGTCTCGTCCTCGCCCACGTCGTAGATGGTGACGATGCCGGGGTGAGCGAGCTTGCCCGCGGCCTGGGCCTCGCGGAAGAAGCGCCGGCGGTACTCCTCCTGGTCGGCGGGGGTGGCGCCCAGCACGCTGATGGTCTTGAGCGCGACGATGCGGTCGATGCGGGGGTCGCGCGCCTGGTAGACCCGGCCCATGGCCCCGCGCCCGATCTCGGTCAGGATTTCGTAGCGGCCCAGGCGTTGGATTTCCACGGCGAAAGTCCGGCGCCTATTCCTTGGCCTGCTCGGTCAGGGTGTACATCAGGGTGGAGGTGCCGATGCGGAACTCGGAGAGATGGTGCAGCTCGTGGCTCTTCACCCGCTGGCCCTCCACGAAGGTGCCGTTGGTGGTGTTGAGGTCGGTAAGGGTGGCGCGGTTGCCCGCCACCTCCACCACGCAGTGTTGGCGCGAGATCTCGGGATCGTCGATCACGATGTCGCAATTCTGCCGGCCCACCACCACGCGCGGCGCGGAGAGGCGGAAGAGGTGGCCTTTGAAGGGGCCGTCGATGACGGAGAGCGAGACCACCTTGCCGTCGGGCAGGTGCAGGTCGCTGCGCACCACGCTGATGCGCGTGCCACCGTCTTCGGCGCTCATCGACCACGGCGCGGGCACGCCGCCGGCGGGGGGCTTGGGAAGGTCGCCGGGGGCAGGCGGCGGGCCGGGGGTCCCCGCCGCGGCGGCGGCAGGCAGCGTCACCACGAAGGACTGGTTGCACTTGGGGCAGCGCCCTTGCACCTTGCTCTTGCCGACGAAGCGCTTTTCGTCGAAGGTGGCCTTGGCGCCGCACTTGGGGCATTCGACCGTCATGACCGCAGGTTACCCTCGGGACAAACCGCTCATTATCCTAGGTTTGCAGAATGCTACCACAGTCCGCCCGCCCAGTTCCGGCGCGCCAGGCGGCTGCGGGGTGACCAGGGAGGTCCGCGAAACCCGGGCGCAAGCCGCTGCGCCCGGGCCGTTCTCCCGGTATGGAAAAGACAAGAAAGAGGAGTGAACCCGCACTCGCCGAGCGCGAGCACCTGGCCCACTTGGTGGCCCTGGGCGAGAAGGCCTACGACCAGATGTACGAAGTCCACGACCAGCACTCCGCCGACGCCTGCTATCGTGACGCCAAGGACGCCTACTGCGACGCCATCGGGCTGGCGCAGCGGCTGGGCCTGCGCGACGAGGCCGCCCGGCTGGAGAAGCGTCTCGAGCACATCAAGGCCGTCTATCGCAGCCAGTTCTGGCAAGGGTAGGCCCCCCCGGGGGGAGGCCCTTCTTTCGTCCTAACCGCCGGCCCCAAATCGGGTCTAATGGGCGGATGGAAATGGACGATGCAGCGGCTGTGGCAGAGGCGCAGGCCGGCCATCGCGACGCCTTCCGCCTGCTGGTGGAGCGCCACAGCCGCAACATCTTCCGGCTGGGATTTCGCATGACGGGTAACGAGGCGGACGCGGAAGAGGTGGTGCAGGAGAGCTTCCTGCGGGCCTACCGCAGCCTGGCTCGCTTCCAGGCGCGCTCCAGCTTTTCGACCTGGCTGCACCGCATCGCCGCCAACTGCGCCCTGGACCTGCTGCAGCGGCGCAAGCAGGAGCCGCAGCCCTCCCCCGCGGTCGCGGAGGAGGATCCCGAGCAGTCTCCAGAAGAGCGCCTGCCCTCGCCCGACGCCGGGCCGGAGCGGCGGCTGCTCAGCGGCGAACTGCGCGAGCGCATCGCGCTGGCCCTGCAGCAGCTCACTCCCATGGAGCGCACGGCCTTCGTGCTGCGCCACTTCGAGGGGCGCTCCATCGAAGACATCTCGCAGACCCTGGAACTGCGCGCGGGCGCGGCCAAGAACACCGTCTTCCGCGCGGTGCAGAAGATGCGCCGCTCCCTGGAACCGATGAGGGCCCCACGATGAAGCACCTGAGCGAAGAGCAGCTGGTCCTGTACTACTACGGCGAGGAGGAAGGGCGGCGCCCTGCGGAGGCGCACCTGCAAGGGTGTGCCGAGTGCCGCCGGCAACTGGAAGGCCTCAAGTCGATGTTGGACGCGGTGGAGGCGCCGCCGCTCCCGGAACGCGGCGAGCAGTACGGCGCCGAGGTCTGGGACCGCATCCGGGCGCACCTGCCGGAGCGCGAGCGGCCCGGCCTGCGGCCGCGGCTGTGGCAGCCGCGGCTGTGGGCGGCGGGCGCGGCGGTGGCGACGCTGATCGTCGCCGCCTTCCTGCTGGGACGCTTCTATCCCGGCGGACCGCATCCAGCCGTGGTGGTGCAGACACGCGAGCAGGTGCGGGAGCGCGTGCTGCTGGTGGCGGTGGGCGACCACCTGGACCGTTCGCAGATGCTGCTGGTCGAGCTGACGCACGCCCCGGAGAGCGGCGGCACGGTGGACATCTCCAACGAGCAGCACCGGGCGCAGGAACTCGTGGCCTCCAACCGCCTCTACCGGCAGACGGCGGAGCAGGTGGGCGACGCCAGCCTGGCCAACGTGCTCGACGAGCTGGAGCGCACCCTCATCGACATCGCGCACCAGCCCGCGCAGGTGAACGGCGCCCAGATGGAACAGATCCGGCAGCGCATCGAGAAGCAGGGGATCCTCTTCAAGGTCCGCGTGGTGGGGACCGCGGTCCGGGCCCAGCAGAAGAAAGAGAACCGCAAGGCACATCCGGCCGCAGGGCCGAACCCAGGAGGAAAGACCACATGATCCGCACAGGGACACTGATCTTCGCACTGCTCGCCGCCGCGGCGCGGCTGGCAACGGCCCAGGGACCGGCGATCCCCGCAAACGCGCCCGCCCAGTTCCGGCTCGTGATCGAGAGCAACGAGAACGCCGAGGACAACGATCGCGAGGACGAACTCTACCAGGACGGGCAGCAGTATCTGGACGAGAGCAAGTGGGACAAGGCGCTGGAGAAGTTCACGCAGGTGGCCGACATGCACGGGCGACGCGCGGACGCGGCGCTCTACTGGAAAGCATACTGCCTGAACAAGCTGGGACGGCAGTCCGAGGCGCTGAGCACGATCTCGGAGCTGCGCAAGCAGTATCCCAAGAGCGGCTACCTGTCGGATGCAGGCTCGCTGGAGGTCGAGGTGCGGGCCGCGTCGGGGCGGCACGTCAACCCGGCGGCGCAGAGCGACGAAGAGCTGAAGGTCTTGGCCATCAACGCGCTGATGAACTCGAGCCATCCCGAGCAGGCGGTTCCGGAGCTGGAGAAGATCCTGGCTTCGAACAATTCTCCGCGGGTGAAGGCACAGGCGCTGTTCGTGCTGGCGCAGTGCGACTTGCCGCAGGCGCGGGCTGTGCTGGAGCGGGTGGCGCGGGGGCAGGCCAATCCCGACCTGCAGCGCCGCGCCATCGAGTACCTGGGCGCGAACGGCAGCAAGCAGGACATCGCGCTCATGGTGGACATCTACAACAACCCTTCGACCAGCGCCGAGGTGAAGCGCCGGATCCTGGATTCGTTCGTGGCGGCGGACGCGGTCAGCGAGACCCTGCAGGTGGCGCAGAAAGAGCGCGACCCGGAACTGCGCCGCAAGGCCATCGACCACCTGGGCGCCATGGACGCCAAGGACGCCCTGCACCAGATGTACCAGTCGTCGTCCACGCCGGAGGAGAAGAGAAAGATCCTGGAGTCGCTGGCGGTGGCCGATGATGTCGCCTTCCTGGGACAGGTGGCACGCACCCCGGGCGATCCCAGCCTGCGGCGCAAGGCCCTGCAGGCACTGGGCATCACCGGCTCCAAGGAGTCGCGCGACATCCTGGTGGGCGTCTACAGCAGCGAGAAGGATCCGGAGATCCGCCGCGCCGTGATCGAAGGCCTATTCATCCAGGACGACGCCCACGACCTGGTGGCGCTGGCGCGCGCCGAGACCGATCCCCAGTTGAAGCGCGCGCTGGTGGAGAAGCTCTCGGCGATGGACAACAAGGAAGCCCGCGACTACATGCTGGAGATCCTGAACAAGTAGAGGTGCGCCATGAAGCTGCTGACCGCCATTCTCCTGATCTCGGCGCTGGTGGCCGGCGCACAGGCGCAGCAGCCCCGGCTGAAGAACGGGCGCGTGGAAACGCGCTCGGCGGCGGCCGGGCTGGAGAAGGAGCTGGCCGCCATCGAGCGCGAACAGAAGGGCGCGACGTGGGCAGGCTACGCCGTCCCTGTGATCGCCGGCCGGCACGACATGTGCTGCTTCGATTCCTACCACGACTATCGCCGCGACCCGCAATGCTGTGGCGGCTGCCGCCTGGAAGGCAACGGCGGCATGGTGATGGGCCAAGTCAGCGCTTGCGATCACCTGGAACCGTCCCAGGAGTTCTTCGTTCTGCTGCGCCTGGAGCAAGGAAAGGTGCAGAAGGTGCGCGCCTTCAGCGCCAACTGCGCGCTCGACGCCGGCGGGCTCGCGCTCTACTGGCTCACCGACGTCAGGCCGGCGGAGAGCGTGGCCCTGCTGGCGTCGCTGCTCGAGGGGGAGCGGAGGCGCGACCTGGCTGAAGAAGCCATGGCCGCCCTGGCCATGCACGCCGACCCCGGCGCCACCGAAGCCCTGATCCGGGTGGCGCGCCAGGGACCCGGTACTGAGCTGCGTGGCCAGGCGCTCTTCTGGCTGGCCCAGAAGGCGGGGAACAAGGTGGCGGGAGTCATCACCGAGGCCATCGAACGCGACCCCGACACGGAACTGAAGAAGAAGGCGGTGTTCGCGCTCAGCAACATGCCCAACAACCAGGGCGTGCCCCTGCTCATCGGGCTGGTCAAGAACAACCGCAACCCCGTGGTGCGCAAGGAAGCCATGTTCTGGCTCGGGCAGTCCGACGATCCCCGCGCCATGGAGTTCATCATCAGCATCCTGGAGCGGTAGCGCGGCTCACCTCGTCTTGGCCGGCTTGGCGGGGATCCAGTAGATCTCTTCCTTCAGGTTCTCCTTGGGGAAGCCGGCGCGGCGCAGGATGCCCTTGCCGTGCTCGATCATGTCGGGGTGGCCGCAGAGGTAGCCGGTGGCATTCTGCGCGCTGAGCTGCCAATGGTCGGTGTACTTGCGGATGAGGTCGTCCACGCGCCCGGTCTCGCCCTTCCACGCCGGGTCCTCCCAGGGGCGGCTGACCGTGGCCACGTAGGTGAGCCAGGGAACCTCGGCCGCCAGCGTCTGCAATTCGTGGTGGTAGCCGAACTCCCAGGAGCGGCTGGCGCCCTCCAGCAGATAAAGATGATGGCCGGCGGGGAAGCGGCCTTCCTTCCAATCGCGGTAGAGGGTGCGGACGTAGCTGACGAAGGGCGCGACCCCGGTGACCGTGGCCAGCAGCAGGTGGCGGGTGCGGCCGCTCTGGATGTCGAGCGTGAAGCGGCCCTTGAAGGCCTTGCGCATGCTGAGCGTGTCGCCGGGCTGCAGCTTGTGCAGCAGCGGGGTGAGCTGGCCGTCGGGCACCAGCTCGAAGAAGAACTCCAGCTCCGGCTCGTAGGGCGAGGAGACGATGGAGTAGGCGCGCTCCACCAGCTTGCCGTGCTTCTCCAGCCCCAGGGTGGCGTACTGCCCCGGAGCGAAGTGGAACGGCGCCTCCACCCGCAGCCGCACCGACCAAAGGTCGGGGGCGTGGTCGGTGCGCGCCGTGATCCTGCCCGGGAGGAACTTGTCCTGCGCGGCCGTCATCTCCTGTAGGATGCGCCCGCCGGCGGGCCGATGCAAGGAAGAGCCGGCAGGCCTCTGCTATCCTGCCAGCGACCCGCCTATGAAGCGACCCGCGCAGGCCATCTTCGGCGCCACCGTCTTCCTGGGCGCCTTCCTGCTCTTCCAGGTGCAGCCCATCCTGGGCAAGTACCTGCTGCCGTGGTTCGGCGGCACGCCCGCCGTGTGGACCACCTGCCTGCTCTTTTTCCAGGTGCTGCTGCTGGCGGGCTACGCTTATGGGCACGCTCTGGCGGGAGTGCGCCGCGCGCGGACGCAGCTCGCCGTGCATGCGGCGCTGCTGGCGGGTGCAGTGACGCTGCTGGCCGTGTTGGGCAGGCGCTGGAACTCCCCCATCCTACCGGGAGAAGCGTGGAAGCCCGAGCCCGGCGGACATCCCACGTGGGAGATCGTGCGGCTGCTGGCGGTGAGCATCGGCCTGCCCTTCTTCCTGCTGGCCACCACCGCGCCGCTCGTGCAGAGCTGGTACGCGCGGACGGAGCCGGAGCGCTCGCCCTACCGGCTGTACGCGCTCTCCAACGCGGGCTCGCTGCTGGCGTTGGTGAGCTATCCCTTCGTGGTCGAGCCGGCACTGGCGCTGGGCGTGCAGGGCCGGACGTGGACGTGGGCCTTCCTGGCGTTCGCGCTGGGCTGCTCCGTCTGCGGTGCGCTGGCGGTGCGCTCGCATCAGCCGCAGGCCTTTGGCATCGACGAGATCATCGCGGAGTACGAGCCGCGGCCGACGGCGGGCACGATGCTGCTGTGGGCGGCGCTGGCCGCGGGCGGCTCGATCATGCTGCTGGCGGTGACCAACCAGATCTGCCAGGAGGTGGCGGTGGTGCCCTTCCTCTGGGTGCTGCCGCTGAGCCTTTACCTGCTTTCTTTCATTCTCTGCTTCCACGACGAGCGCTGGTGCGGGCGCGGCTGGCTGCGCGCGCTGCTGCTGGCGGCCCTGCTGGCGCCGGTGCTGCTCTTCTTCGGGCCCTACGCCGATATCCGGCTGCAGATCGCGGTCTTCTGCTTCACCCTGGTGGCCTGCTGCATGGTGTGCCACGGAGAATTGGTGCGGCTGAAGCCGGCGCCGCGCTACCTGACCTGGTTCTACCTGGCGATCGCGGCCGGAGGCGCGGCCGGTGGCATCTTCGTGGCGCTGCTGGCGCCCCACCTCTTCTCCGGCTACTGGGAGTTTCACTTGGGCCTGTGGGGATGCTGTCTGCTGGCGCTGGTGGTGCTGGTGCACGAGCGCCACCGCCTGTTCTACCGCCACCGTCTGAGGCCGGGCTTCTATCTTTACGCTTTCGGGCTGCTGCTGCTGGCGGGCGAGCTGCTGCTGCACGTCGCCTGGTACAAGCACAACACGGAGGAGGTGGAGCGCAACTTCTATGGCGTCGTGGCGGTTTACAGCGACTACGACGCGCAGGCGCACTCGGCGGTCTACGCGCTGCGCCACGGACGCATCACCCACGGCCTGGAGTATCGCGCGCCGGAGCAGCGCGACCGGCCCACCGCCTACTTCGCCCCCGGAAGCGGCATCGGGCTGCTGTTCGGCGCCGATCCGCGCGGCGCGCCGCTGCGCGTGGGCGTGGTGGGATTGGGCATCGGGACGCTGGCGGCCTACGGCCGGCCCGGCGACCAGTTCCGCTTCTACGAGATCAACCCCGCGGTCGTCCGCCTGGCGGCGGCGAGCCCGTACTTCCACTATCTCGAGGACTCGCCGGCGCGGGTGGCGATCGCGGCCGGCGATGGCAGGCTCTCGCTGGAACGCGAGCAGGCGGCGGGCGCCCCGCTCCTCGACCTGCTGGTGCTCGACGCCTTCAACAGCGACGCGCCTCCCGCGCACCTGCTGACCCAGGAGGCCTTCGCGCTGTATCTCGAGCGGCTGAAGCCCGAAGGCGTGCTGGCGGTGAACATCTCCAATCGCGCCCTGGACCTGCGCCCGGTGGTGCTGGCGGCGGCGGAGCGCTTCAACCTGGGCGCGGTGTGGGTGTACCAAGCGCCGGGCGACCGCTTCCATCCCGGCTCGAGCTGGGTGCTGCTGGCGCGCGACCGGACCCGGCTGGCCGCACCCGGCCTGGCGCGCGCCGCCTCGCCTCTCGCCGGCATCCCCCGGATCCGTCCCTGGACCGACGACTTCAGCAACCTCTACCGGGTACTGAAGTAACTTCGGCTTGGCGCCGCCATTGCCTATAATCGGGATTGCCCCTACGAGGGGGCGGTGCTGCCATGCCTCTGCGGATCCTTGTCGTGGACGACGAGCCCAGCGTGCTGAACCTCATCCAGGAGGTCCTGACGCTGATGGGGGCGGAAGCCTACACGCTCAACAGCGCACCGGCCGCCCTGCAGATGCTGGAGCAGCAAAGGTTCGACGGCATCCTGGTGGACATCATGCTGCCGGAGATCAACGGCCTGGAGATCATCCGGCAGGCGCGCCGCTCGGAGAGGAACCGGCAGACCCCGATCGTGGCCTTGAGCGGCAGCGACGACCAGAAGACCATGGAGTCATCGTTGGCGGCCGGGGCGTCGTTCTTCCTGCACAAGCCCTTCGACCACAAGAGCCTGACGCGCATGCTCAACAGCACCCGCGGCAGCATGCTGCAGGAGCGGCGGCGGCACGCGCGCTTTCCCATACACTGCCCGGTGCAATGTGAGGCGGGAAGCACCCCCTTCAATGCCGCCGGGCACGACATCAGCGAAGGCGGCATGCGCCTGCTGGTGTCGCGGCCGCTCTCGCCCGGCACCACCATCGCCGTCTCTTTGACCCTGCCGGGGCAGAACCTGCCCTTCGAAGCCCGAGGCCGAGTGGTGTGCGTGGAAGACGAAGGGACGCTCTCGCTGCAATTCGGGGAGCTCTCTCTCCAAGCCAGGAGCCAGTTGCGTGCCTTCCTGGGCAGCCAGATGGAGCGCCCGCAGCCGGTCTAAAGCACCGCCGTCTCGGTCAGCAGGCGTCCTGCGGCGAAACGCGAGAAGCTGAGCAGGCTCGCGTCGATCAAGTCGGTCGTTCCCTTCAGCACCAGGTCCGAGAGCACTTTGCCGGTGGCGGGCGCGTGCATCACCCCGTGCCCGCTGAAGCCGTTGGCGCAGAAGAAACCCGGCACCTCGGCGACCGGGCCCAGGATGGGATGGTGATCGGGGGTCATCTCGTAGAGTCCCGCCCAGCAGCGCTTGGGATTGACCGCCAGCTTCTCGAAGCAGGGAACGCGGTCGGCGGCGCGCGTCAGCACCTTCTCGATGAAGCCGGGATCGAAGTCGGTCTTGTAGCCCGGCGTCTCCTCGGGATCGTTCCACGCCAGCAGGAAGCCCAGCGACTCGGGGCGGAAGTGGAAGCCGTTGGACATGTCGATGATCATGGGGGCGGTGTGGGGGAACTGGTCGAAGGGCTCGGTGGGAATGAGCATGCGGCGCAGCGGCTCGACCGGGAGCTCCACCCCGGCGAGCCTGGCGACCTCGGCGGCCCAGGGCCCGGCGGCGTTGATAACCGTGCGCGTGGCCACGGGGCCGCGCGCGCTCTCGACCCCGGCGATGCGCCCGTGATCCACTGTGATGGCGGTGACGGCGGTGTCGCGCCAGAGCCTGGCGCCCTGCTCGCCGGCGCGCGTCATGAGGCCCACCATGGCGCTGTACGGATCGACGAAGCCGTCGGTGGAGCCGAAGTGCCCGCCCAGCACGTCGTCGGTGCGCAACTGCGGGAACTGGCGCGCGATCTCTTCGGTCGCGAGGCGCTCGACCGTCTTCAGTCCTTCCGCCAACTGGCGCTCGTGATTGGCGCGCAGATAGTCGAGGTGGGCCGGCTTGGTGGCGAGAAAGAGATATCCCTGGGGACGGTAGCCGGAGGGATGGCCGAGGCGCTCCTCGAAGGAAGCATAGAAGGGGATGGAATAGAGGGACATGCGGATGTTCACCGGAGTGGCGAACTGGGCGCGCACTCCGCCCATGCTCTTGCCGGTCGAGCCCTTGCCCTGGTGGGTCTCGCGCTCCAGGACCAGCACGTCCTTGCAGCCGGCCTCGGTGAGGTGCCAGGCGATGCTGGAGCCCACGATGCCGCCGCCGATGATGACCACGTCCGCTGTCTGCATGCTCGACAGCATTGTAGCGCCGCGTCGTGCCCCGCGCCCGGTCGCGGCGCCCCCCGCTGTGCTCGGGGCGAGCTCCTTCGCGCGGCTTCTTCTCAGCCGAGACTACGGCACGACTGAAGTCGTGCCCTTCCGAACACGATCGCTCACGCCGCGGCGGGACCCAGCAGGCGCAGCAGCAGCAGCCAGCGGCGCACGTTGCTGGTCACCAGGAAGTTTTCTTTCACGTGTTCGTGGCCGTTCTTGCCCAACTGGCCTCCGGCAGGTTGCGGGCGACGAAGGTGGTGGGCAGGATCACGATCTCGGAGGCGCAGAAGAAGAAGGGCTCCTGCGCCGGATCCAGAGCGGCGCGCGGGTGATGGCGGAGGAACTCCTCCAGGACCTGGACGATGCGGGTGCGCAAGTCGGCGAGCGAGGTGTACTCGCGCACGTCCACCCCGGCCAGGCGCTCGGCCAGTTCCGGCTGGTTGCAGTCGGCGAAGGCCCAGTGCGCGAAATCGTTGGAGAAGCCTTCGCGAATGAAGTGGTGTTCTTCCAGGGTGCGAAAGGTGTGCTGGAAGATGGAATCCTCGTGGCAAGAGCGCACTGCGGCCAGCAGCTCGGCGAGGTTGCCCGCCCGCTCCCGCCCGATGCGCAGCAGGTGGGCGGAAGAGTTGAAGTAGAAGGGCTGGCGGGCGTCGCCCAGGTGCACGGCCGGCGAGGGGGCGGACATGGGGTCATCCTCGCTCGCGGCGCGCCTGCAGCCACTGGGCGAGGAAGTCCAGCAGCTCGCGGGGCGGCTTGATCCAGAGGGTGGCGACGGTGGGCCGCCATTCCGGGCGGGCGAGCACGGCGAGGCCACGCGGCCGCAGCGCCGCGAAGGCCTCCTCGTCGCTCTGGTCGTCGCCCAGGTAGGCGATGGCGGCGCCCTCGTCCAGCTCCGCCAGGACGGTGCGGACCGCGTCGGCCTTGCTCCTCTCACCGACGCGCAGTTCGACGCCGCCGTCGAACTCCAGCAGGGCCATGCCCGGGCGGAAGGAGAGCGGCATCCAGCGCAGCAGCACTTTGCTGCGCCGGTCGGCAGCATCGCTCTCGGGCAGGCCGCGCCAGTGCAGGGCGATGCTGCCGGGCTTGAATTCGGCCAGGTGCCGGAGTTCCAGGCGATCCAGCCAGGCGGAGGCCTCGGCCAGGGCCTGGCGCGCGCCGTGATCGACCGCCACCAGCTCGCAGGTGCCGTCGGGCCGGAGGCGCTGCAGGCCGTGCGCGCCCCAGATCTCGGGATAGGGGAGCACGCCCAGCAGGCGCACCACCTCGCCGGCGGGGCGGCCGGTGATCATGACCACGCGGGTGGAGCCTTCGTCCATGATCTCCTTCAGCAGCGTGGACACGCCAGGATAGGGCAGGGCACGCTGCCGCTCCTCGCAGAAGGGAGCCAGGGTGCCGTCGTAATCGAGCAGCAGTGCGGCCTGGGGGGCGCGCGCCAGGTGCGCCAGGAACGGCTCGCGCTCCAGGTCCTCGCTGGTCGTGGCCAAGTCTTCTTCTCCTTCCAGGGCAGCCCCGCCTCAGGCGACCGAAGCCTTGCTGCCCGCCGAGGCCTCGAGTTCTTGCGGAACATCGAGGCGGACACCGCACAGGTCGGCCATCAGGTTGCCGGCCCAGCGGTACACGTTGTTCTCCTTGACCACCTCGCGCAGGTGGCGCATGCGCGCGCGGCGGTCGGCGGAATCCATCTCCAGGGCGAAGTGGATGGCCTGCGACATCTGGTTGATGTCGTAGGGATTCACCAGGATGGCGTCGCGCAGTTCGTGGGCGGCGCCGGTGAAGCGGCTCAGCACCAGCATGCCTTCTTCGTCGTCGCGCGCCGCCAGGAACTCCTTGGCCACCAGGTTCATGCCGTCGTGCAGGGAGGTGACCAGGCAGACGTCGGCGGCGCGGTAGAAGTGGCGCAACTCTTCGTGGCTGTGTTGTCGCTTGAGGAAGACGATGGGCTTCCAGCGCTCTCCCTGGAAGCGCCAGTTGATGCGCTCGGCTTCGCTCTCCACCTCCGCGAACAGGTCGTGGTAGCGCTTGATGTGAGTCCGGCTGGGCGCCCCCACCTGCACGAAGGTGAACTTGCCCTGGTAGCTGGGATAACGCTCCAGGAAGCGTTCCACCGCCAGGAGCCGTTCCAGAATGCCCTTGGTGTAGTCCACGCGGTCCACGCCCACCCCCAGAAAGAGCGTGTCCACGCCCAGCTCCTTGAGCAGGGCGTTGCGCTCGACCGAGGCCACGTCGGGGGGACGGGAGGTGGGATCCGGGATAGGCTTTTCCTCCTGGAACTCCACGCTGATGGGGAAGGGGCGGACCAGGGTGAGGTGATCGCGGCGCCGGACCGAGAAGTGCTCCCAGTCGGCGCGCGATTCCAGAGCCCGGTCCACCGTCTGCATGAAATTGTTGCAGTGAGACTGAATGTGGAAGCCGATGAGGTCGGCGCCCAGCAGACCGTCGAGCAGTTCGCGCTGCATGGGACAGATGCCGAAGACCTCGGGGTTGGGCCAGGGGATGTGCCAGAAGATGGCCACGCGCACCTCCGGCCGCTGTTGCTTGACCAGGCGCGGCAGCAGGGCGAAGTGGTAGTCCTGGGCCAGGAGCACGGGGGCCTCGGTGTCCTGCATCTCTTCCAGCACCGCCTCGGCGAACTTGCGGTTGACGCGCTGATAGTGTTCCCAGTCGGAGGAGCGGAAGAGCGGGCGAGTGTGGGCGATATGACAGAGCGGCCACAGCCCTTCGTTGGCGAAGCCGTAGTAGTAACCCTCTTCTTCTTCCTTGGTGAGCCAGACGCGCCGCAGGGTGTAGCGCGGGTCGTCCGGGGGGACGCGCAGGCGGCCGTGCGGGTCCACCATCTCCATGTCGGCGTCGCCGGCGCCGTGCGCGACCCAGGTGCCGTCGCAGGTGCGCAGCACGGGCTCCAGCGCCGTGACCAGGCCGCTGGCGGGCACGATGGTCTCCACCGCTTTGCCCTGGCGCAGATGCATGTAAGGCTCGCGGTTAGCGACCACGAACAGGCGGCTGCCTCCCAGCCGGCTGCGGACGTGGACGGCCAGGCGCTCCGGGGTCCACAGCGACTCGCCCTGCTCGCGCAGGCGGGCCTCGGTTTCGGCGGCCACGCGCGCCTGCTTCAGGCTCTCGGCAAAGGTGGTGACCTCCTGCGCCAGGGGCCGGAAGAAGTCGTAGTCGGGGACCTCCTGGCGCGGGGAGATGCGCCCGGTGCGCAGGCCGCGCATCCACTGAGCGGCGTTGGCGATGGGCCCGGTGATGCTCCAGCGCACGATCAGCAAGGTGGCCAGCACGATGAGCAGCGCCTCCAGCAGCACGCGCAAGAAGATCTGGCGCCACATGCGCCAGCCCTCGTCCCGGATGTAGCCGGCGTCGTCCACGATGGCCATGCCGCCGGCCACCTCGCCGTTCTCGCGGTGGACCGGCAGGGCATAGATGTGCAGGTAGGAGCCGCCGGAGTCGAGGAAGATCCCTTGCGCCCGGTTGCCGGCCATCGCCCGCACCACGCTCGGGGGACAAGTGAGGAAGCGCGGGCGCAGGATGGGGGTGATGGCGAGGAAGGAGCCGCCGGCATCGCAGATGGCGATCCCGGCCAGGTGCTCGCGGTTGCCGAAGCGCAGGGCGATGTTCTCCAGGTCCCGGTCGGAACCGCGGTCCAGGGCGCGCTCCACGTTCCCCACCAGGCTGTCGCCCAGCACCACGGAGCGCCGGTCCAGGTCGCTTCGCAGGCCCCGCAGGGCCATGTGCACCTCGTACCAGGAGGAGAGCAGCGACACCAGGGCGATGCCCAGTATCAGCGGAACGATCAGGCGGACGCGGAGCAGACGCATGACCTACCTCCCGGAAGGGGAATATGCGCTCACCACGGGAAAGGCAACCTGGATCAAGTACAGCGCAGTTAGATGCAACCGGCGGGCCAAAAGGAGCTGGGTATCTTACTGATGCCAGTGGGGATAGCTGGAGTCGGTCAAGCGCACCGTGCAGTTTTTACCCACCGAAGGCATTCCCCGACCTAGATAGGGGAGGGCGGTCTTGCGACGCCAAGCTAGCGCTGCTTGGCCAGGTCCTGGTCGGAGAGCGCGAGCGCCTGTTGCAGGAAGGGTCCAGGCTGGCGGCGGACGGCGGCCAGGCGAGGGCCGAGGGCGGCCTCGACCTCCCGCATCGCCTGGTGGAGAGTGTCCAGTTGCGCTCCGGGGCGATCCTGCAGGAACTCCTGCGCCTTCAGGAAGCAGGCGTAGACCAGGGTGTCGGGCTGGCCGTGGCGGCGCAGGAACTGCCCGTAGTTGAACCAATCCACGGCGGCGTTGGATGGGTCGTTGATGCGAGCGTCGAGCGCGAGCGCTGCCTGATAGGAGCGCGCCGCGTTCCCCAACTGGTTCTGGCTCGCCTGCAGCTCCGCTTGCGTGACCAGCGCCAGGCCCTCGAGCTTGGTCTCGTGCGTCTGCTCGGCCAGGCCGACGGCGAAGCTGCAGGTCTTGAGCGCCTGCGTGGGCTGGCCGCCGCGCTCCTGCGCCTCGGCCAGCTTGAGCAGCACGGAAATGACCTGGCCGGGCGGCGGCCGCGTCGCTGGATGCGCGGCCACCGCCTGCAGGTAAGCCTGATACTGCCCCACGGCAGGCTCGAGGCGCCCCGCTTCGTCCAGGGACTCCGCCAGATAAAGGTGCGGGTTGACCTGCTGGGGATCCAGGATCAGCGCCTTCTGCCATGCGGCCACTGCTTCCTCCGGATGCCCGAGTTGCCGGGCGAGGATGCCGAGGTTCACCAGGGCGTCGGCGTCCTTGGGGAAGCGTTGCACGATGCGCTGGTACTGCGCGTAGGCGCCGGCGTACCGCCCGCTCTCCAGCAGGAGCCGCGCCAGGGCGTTCTGCGGGCCGGGCTCGCCGGGATTGGCGGCGATGGCGCGCTGCAGCGCGGCCACCGCGCGGTCCACGTCGCCCTGTTCGGCGACGGCCCGCGCCAGCCGCATCTGTGCCCCGCTGTCGTAGGGAGCGAGCGTGACCGCGGCCTGCAGCGCGGGCAGGTCGTCCTGGCGGGTGCCCAGATAGAAGTGCGCCAGATCGAGGCCGCCCCAAGCGACCAGCGCCACCGCCAACCCGACGCGCAACGCGCGCGCGCCCGCCGAGACCCCAGTGAGCCAGCGAGTGAGGTTGCGCCCCGTACCTGCGGAGGGAGCGCGCTCGGCGGCCGGGGCGCGCTGGTCGATCAGGAAGGCGGTGATGCGGCGGTCGCGCAGCTTCCAGATGGCTCCGTCCAACAGGAAGTGATGGATGTTCACCAGCGCCGTGAAGATGAGGAAGCTGACGGTGAAGTCATAGTGGAAGAGGGAGCTGACCAGCCAGGGTCCGGGAATGAACAGGGCGATGCCGCCGGCGATGAGCACGGCGAAGTAGGCCACCGGACGCCAGCGCCGGCCCTGCGCCTGGGCCTCGCGGCGCGCGTAGTAGCTGGTGATCCACAGGTACTGGGTGGAGTGCAGCACCGCCAGGATGCCGCTGCTGTAGCGGGTCTGCGGCACCTGCAGACCGTAGGCCAGGCCCAGCAGCGCCGGCAGCACGAACCACAGGAACTGGCTGGCGAACAGGGTGAGCGGAGCGGCCAGGGCGCGCAGCCCTACCCGCCGCGCCAGCCGCCAGAGCGCCCATCCCCCCAGCAGCACGAACGCGGCGCCGCACACCAGTTCGGCCGGCCGCGACACCGCGGCGGGAAGGCCCAGCGAGATGACCACGGGATCGTCGGAGGCGCCGGTGTGGAAGGTGAGGAAGAGCATCACGTACGAAGCCAGGAAGGAAAGGTACAGGGCGTGGCGCTCGCTCGGGCTGGGCTGGGCGGCATTGCGCCGCGCGAACATCATCAGCAGCCCGTAGTTCTGCCCGGTGTAGTGCCACGGGCTCCAGGTCACATAGACGGTGAAGAGCCAGGGCACCAGGCGGAAGGAGAAATGGGAGAGCAGGGCGGTCAGCAGCAGCAGCAGGGTCAGGTGCAGGGTGAAGAGGCGGTAGCGGGAAAACTCTTCGCGCGTACGATAGGCGCGGTAGATGGTGGCCATGAAGTGCGGGTAGTTGAAGACCAGGGCCATCCCGTAGAAGGCCACTGCCCAGGTCTGTTGGTGACTCTGGCCCAGGGGATAGGCCAGCAGCAGCAGCGGCGCCGACCAGGCGCTGCAGCCCACCAGCAGGTCCAGCCAGGGACGGTAGATCCAAGCCGAAGCCGTGCTCGCGGCCGGCGCGGACCCGGGATCTCCTCCCACCCCGCCGCGTTGGCGATGCTTCGCTGTCATGGTCCTCCCGCGGCGCTCCCCGCTCGCTGAGGTGGGACTGTAGCTGACTTTTGCGGGCGAAGGAAGGCCCATCCAGGAGGCCGCGGGGCATCCCCCCGGGCCGGGAGGGCTCTTAGAAGCGCGCGCGCTGCAGGGTGCGCTCCGCCTCCCGGGAGAAAGAAGCCTCCGGGCGGAGGAACAGGACCTTGGGGCGGAGCGCCAGGCCGAAGCTGGTGACCTCGCGGCCGCTCGGGCTCTGCTTGAAGGCTTCGAAGGCGGCGCGGTCCTGCCAGCGCGCCAGGATGACGATGTGCTCCCCGCTCTCGTCACTGAACAGCTCGACCGAATGCAGACCTTCCTGCCAGCGCATCCGGCTGGCGAGGAAGTCGCGGGCCAGGGTGACGAACTCCTGGCGGTGCTCGGGACCGCTGGTGAACAGCGACAGCACGGCGAAGGCAGCTTCAGCTTCGTGGGATGTGAGTGACTTCATGGCTCGCTCCTGTTCCGGGTCTGGCGCTCACTGGCGCGCCATGCCCAGGCCTTGCCGGTCCTCCATGGAAGCGCTGCGGCGGTCGTCGAGCAGGGCAAAGCCGCGGTTCACGCCGGTGTCGACGCGTTCCAGGTAGACGCGCAGCACCGCCTGGCGCTGGGGAGGCAGATCGGGGATCACGTCCCGCAGCAGCGCGCGCATGCGCCGCATCACCTGGATGGAACCGGCGCCGTAGTAGCGGATCTCCTCCAGCGCCAGGCTGACGAAGTCCTGCCAGCGCGGGCAGGGGAAGGTGACGCGCAGGTTGCCGGCAGCGTCGTAGAGCCGTCCCGCCTGCAGACGGCGGTTGCCCAGGCAGCGCAGCAGGTCCTCGACGTAGTCCAGCGCCTGCACCGCGGTGGTGGGATCGTTGATGGCCGGCGAGAGCGCCTTGATGGCGATGTCCACCAGCAGGCGGAGGGCGTACTTGGGGTCCTGCTCGAAGGTGCGCTCCGGTCCCAGCAGGATGGCCTTGCGCAGGCCGGCCTCGGCAATGGGCGCTTGGCCGCCACGCACGTGCAGCAGGGGCGCACCGTCCATGGTGGCTTCCCCGACCGATTCGACCATCTCGATCACGGCGTCGGCCTGGGTGGCCAGGCGGACGAGAGAGACGAGGTCAAAGGCTCCGATCACCCGGGGAGCGCCAAAATGGCAGAGCGTCTGGCGGACCGGAGGGAGCACGGGTTTGACCTGGGAGGCGGGCTCCACTTCCCCGCCCTCGCCCGACCCGGCGGACAGCGGAGGATACATCTCGACGATCACCTGCCGCCCCGTCTTGCCCACGTAGCTCAGCACGTTGCTGATCTTGAGCAGGGCCAGCCGCTGCACCAGGCGCGCCAGCACCATCACGCTGGCCACCACCAGCACCACCACGCACCACGAAGTCAGCAGCGGGACGCTGCCGGAATGGGCCCGGCCCACCCAGGCCAGCGCCGACAGCGCATAGATGAAAGTCGCGGTGAAGACCCCGATGGCGTGAAAGACGAAGGGGTCGCGCGAGAGCCACAGCACCAGCCGCGGCGAATAGGCGGTGGCGTTGAACTGCATCATCACGAAGGCCAGGGAGAAGACGATGCCGGTGAGCGCCATCATGCCCGAGGCCACCGAAGAGAAGATCCCGATGGCGGCTTCGGCACTGAGGGCCGAGAACTGGCCGGGGAAGAAGCGGACTTCGAGCCGAGGGAAGGCCATCCCGAAGGCCAGCGCGGCCAGCGCATAGCCCATCGGGATCCACCAGAAGGACTCCCCAAAAGCGTGGCGGCGCCTCAGCGTCTTCATGTGGCCGCGACCTCCCAGGCCGCCGGAAAAGGCAGCCTCGGCGGAGCGGGGCCCGTGGAAGAGGACCGGAGGAGGGGCGGCTTCGCCGGCGCTCCCTCCTCCGGGTTGGAAGATCAGGTCAGCGGACCTGCTGGACCTCCTTCAGGCTGGGCCACGGGGCCTGCCACAGGACCTTGGCATCGATCGCCTCGTGCGGATACAGGCGCAGCGACTGCAGGTCGGCGGGCTGCATCACGATGTCCACGCGGCGGTTGTAGGCCAGCCACCGGGTGCGCGGGTTGCTCGACAGCTTGGCTTCCGGAAGCGCCGGATGCTGCGCGTCGAGCTCCGCCACCATGGTCTTGTCGAGTGGCTTGCTCTTGCCGAAGAACTGGATCTCGATCTTGTCGGCAGCGATGCCCTGCGCCACAAGATAGTCCTTGACCCGGTTCGCGCGCCGCTCGCTCAGCTTCAGGTTCGCCTTGGTGGTGTCGCGCGGATCGGTGTAGCCGGCGATCATGAGCTTCGCCTCCGGCGTGTGCTGGAGGTAGATGCGGAAGATCTCGGCCACGCGCTCCAGTTCCTTCTGCTGGCTGGCCACCAGGCCCAGGTCGGGATGACGCCGGTCCGGGTAGCCGGTGGGGAAGAAGATGCTGACCAGGTTGGTTTCGATCAGGCCTCCCAGGTGCACGTTGGCCGTTTTGCTGTCCGAGCCGCCGCAGACGTTGGTGGAGGCCAGGGTGTAGGTCTTGGTCTCATCCACCTTCCCGATCTGCATCTTCTCGGGCACGGGCGCGACCTCCGTGTTCCCGTTGACGTTCACGTTGCCCACCGGCTGCAGGGTGACTGCGTCGGCATGGGCGGTGGTCCAGTTCAGCTCCGTCTTCTCGTTGACCAGCACCTGCTCGCCCACCTTCAGGTAGGTGACTTCCGGCTTGGCGGAGGTCAGCGAGGACTGGATCGTGGGGTCGACGGCGACGGTCTGGGACTGCTTCACCCAGCCCCCGGGTCCGACGGCCGCGAAGTTATAGGTGGTGGTCTTGCGCGGCGAAACCGTCTCGTCGCCCTGGGCGGCCGGCACCGGCTTGGCGGCGGCGTCGGCGGTCATGGTGGCATCGACGGTCTCGAGCGAGGACCAGGCCAGCTTGGCCGGATCATTGCAGAAGATCTGGCCGGGCGTGGCGGTGAACTGGCCGCTCGGCGGAGCCACCACCACTTGGGCGCTGGCGGCTCCCGCATCGAAGCGCGGCCGGGCGATGGGCTTGCCGGCATCCGGCCACGGCTGCATCTCCGTCTTGCCGCCCTTGTGCAGCCAGAGGATGGTCCGCATGTTGGGCTCAATGGTCACCGGGCCGGAGAACAGTTCCGTGCCCCTCCAGGTGACGGTCACCTGGTGCGTGCCCGGGGGCAGGATCAGTTGCTGGGACCAGAAGATGTGGTTGTTGAACTCATCGCCGTGTCCCACGAAGTAGTCCGGGGTCTTGCCGTTGACCAGGACGGCGTTGCGTCCCCCGCCTTCGATCTGCAGGGCGCCGAAGGGCCCCTTGACGGCCTCACCCTTGGGAACCAAGGAGAAGCTCATCTCGGGATTCTTCCCCGGCTTGGCGTCGATCTCCTGGACCTGCGGCGCGTAGCCGTAGTTGTAGACGCCGATGGTGTGTTTGCCGGGGGTCATGAACACGTCCCGGGTGTTGTTGCCGATGGGGGTTCCGTCCAGGAAGACGTAGGCCTCGGGCGGGTGGACCTTGACCTTGACCCGCGCCTCCTGGGCAAACGCCGCCACGCCGAAGACCACCACCAGCAGCAGTGCTAGTGTCATCCTCTTGTACGACATGGTTGCCTCCCTAAGGGTGTGGATTTCCGCTCTGGGTGCTCGTGTCACTCGGTGTCCGTCTCTTGCTCCGTTACCGTTGCTTCACTTACGGGCGGACAAGCAGCCGGGCTGCCTGCCCGCCCCTGGTTGTGGAACGGCCGCTTGGGGAGGCGGACTCTCTCACGACTTCTGGCCCTGAACCGGCGCCTCTCGCATGACGGCTCGGCCGCGTGGCCGGGAGGATCTCCCGGCCCCGGGGCAGGTCCGCGCGTACAACGCGCTCCATACCCTGAATGCTAGGAACAGTTGCCCTTCCCGCCTACTGACAAAATTGCCAGTCCCGGCCACAAATTTTGCAGAGGGGGCAGGGGGCTGCTCGCCGGGTCGTGCGCAGGCTGGCCGTGGGGCGGGCGGCGCGGGGGTATTTCCCAATACGGGACCCGCCTGTCGCACCAAGATCACACCCGGCTGTGAGGAACGCAGGCTTACCAGCCCCTCCCGTCTTCTTTTCCCGGAGACTAGCAATTCTGGCAGTACCCGTGGCCCAGGACCTGGGCGAGACTTGGGCCTTCAACCGTTGAATCCGGCAGTGCCGAGTCCCCTGGAGATGAAATGTTCCCCCTGCGGTTCCCCCTGAAACCAACCCGCTCTCCAGGACACCCCTGGGGCCGGCTGCACCCAGTCCCGCCCCTAGCCGGCTCCAGCGCGCCCAGGGAAAACACGAAGCAGGAGAACCTGGTTGATTTCCCTGGGGGAGCAGGACGGCAACTCCATGTGGTCCCGCAATTCGCGCCCGGCTTCGATATCGCGGGCGCGAATGGTTCGGCTTGCGAGACCGGGAACAGGTTCTTCGACTTCGTTCCCATGCCGGATGGGTGCCTGGGGATCGGACTGGGCAACGTGAGAGGCCAGGGGCTGGAGGCGGCCGTAGCTCGAGCCCTGACCCGCGCTTCCCTGTGCTCGTTCGCGACGATGGGCCTGGATGTCGGCGAGGTCCTCACCCGGGTCAACCAGGTTCTTTCCCAGAGCGAGGGTCCATGCTGCGTGGATATGCTGCTGCTTCGCCTGCACCCGCTCGGTCGTTTCTTCGCGTTCGCGGGCGCTGGGCCCATGCCCGGGTTCCTGCTGGGCGCCACCGGAAACGTGGAACGGGTGCTGGACGGCACCCGGAGCCCGCTGGGCGCACTCCGCAAGGCCAAGTTCTTTTCCAGCGAAGAGATCGCCATCCCCACAGAAGGCATCGTGCTGCTGGTGACGGACGGACTGAGAAGGGCCGGAATCGCCGACGGGAGCGAGATGGGAGCCGAACGCGCCCTGGCATACGTCTCCACTCACCTGCAGGACCATGCCCGGCAGCTGGTCGAGGGCCTATGCCGAACGGCCGGCTGGGATGACGAGATTGCCTCGGTCGTGGTCAAGGCGGATCCGGAACCGGACATTCGCGAGGACGCTGTCTCGGAGCAGGATGCGGAGGCCGCGTGAGGTGCGAGGGATCGGAGTGAAGAGTGCGGCGCGCCCAGCCGGCCACGCGGCGGCGCGGCGGGCCGAGGGAGGGATTATGAAACAGACTTACCAACTCGCCCTGTGCGTTTTCCTGGGCAGCTGCCTGGCGGCCGGCCAAACTGCCGTGCCGCAAGCTCCCAGTGAGGACTTCCGGGATGTTGTGGAGGCCGTGCGTGCTGCGCCCAGTTGGCATGTCGCCGGCACGCGCCCAGTCATCGTGAACGGCGAGCCGGCCGGCCTCCAGCCCATCGAGATGGCGGCGGCGTGTCCCGATCGCGAACTCATCACCACGGGAGAGGGGAGCGGGCAGACCCGCTTCCTGGTGCTGGAGCGAGGAGCCTGGAGCAGCGCAGGCGACTCTACAGAGGCGGCTTGGAAGAAGATGGACATGACGCCGCAGGGCGGCAGGCCACCCTGTGGCCGCGACGCGCTGGCGGGCAGGATCATGCGCCCGGAGACCGCCCGTTCCGCGGGAATAACTGTGCTCCGCGGTACCCTGTGCCGGCTATGGCAGCTTGCTTTCTACGACGAGAGCGACGGGGAGATCGAAGGAACCCTGTGCGCCGGCCCCGACAACCTCCCGCTCGAGGTCGGCTACTCCGACGGCCTGCGCTTGACCTTCATCGACTGGGGACACACCGAGATAGCCCTCCACTGGAGCCGCACCCGGTTCGGGGACCTGATCCTCTGGAGCGACAACGGGCTGCCCTTCCCTGCCGCCAAGGCACGATGAGGACGGCCTCCTGCACCGGAGGGACCGGGTTGCGCCACCATGCCGGTGCGCGTTTCCCATGGACGATGGCCGACCGGGAGGTGCTGTGAATCACGAGAATCGCAAGAAGTACGCCGCCTTCACCATCCTGCTCAACGCGGTGCCTGGCCTGGGGTACCTGCTGGCCGGCTGTCCCGGGCGGGCCCTCCTGTGGTTCGCGGCGGTGCTCGCGGGCTACAGCTTGTATCTTCTGCCCGGGCTGTTCCTGCATGCCTGGTCGACCTGGTCGCTGGTCAAGTATTGGCACCAGGAACTGGAGCGCCGTCCGAAGCCGGAGCAACCTCGGTGGATTCACTGCGAACGCTGTGACATCTGGGCGGAGAGCCTGGGGGGCGGCAGTAGCCCGTACTGCGAGCATTGCGGAGCCCGCATGGCGGAGCCGGAGGTGATGCCGCCGGCGCTCACCAAAGCCGCCTGAGGCCGGGCAGCGGAACCCTGGCGGGCGCTTCTCCAATCGAAAGCCCGCCCCTGCCTACGGGGCATAGATAGTTCTCGCTATCGTCTGGTTCAGCATCTAAGCTCACAGAAGCTTGGTCTTGAACTGGAAGGGGGCCAACCTGGAAACGTCACCAGTCAGGGTGCTTGTGGTCGATGATCATGAACCGTTTCGGCGGTTCGTATGTTCGACGCTGGAATCAAGCGCAGAGCTGCAGATCATCGGCCAGGCCGCCGACGGTTTAGAAGCGGTCCAGAAGACCGAAAAACTGCGGCCGGACTTGATCTTGCTCGATCTGGGTCTTCCAGGACTGAACGGGATGGAAGCTGCCCGACGCATCCGCAAGCTCTCTCCCGAATCCAAGTTACTCTTTGTAAGCCAGGAAGCTTCTGTCGACGTGGTAAGAGAAGCTCTCCGCTTAGGGGCGCTGGGCTACGTTGTGAAAGTCGATGCTGACGAACTGTTAGCGGCTGTAGACGCGGTTCGTCAGGGCAGGCAGTTCGTCAGTAGCGCGTTGTCGAATCACGATTTCACCGTCGCTGCGGACGCACAACCTCCCCGCCTCGGCGCCAAACCTCTCCTCGAGGATCTGTGAAGAACATTCCGCCGTCTGTTCACAGCAAACGGTCTACGCTTCGTGACCGGTAGTGGGTTCTGCGCGTTCGGCGCTCTCTACCTGGCTGGATACGTGGAATCGGCTTTCGTGCTGAGAGGCACGTGGAGTTGGACCTTCGTTCCGAGCTTGGGCTGCGATTCGATGGAAAGTTCTCCCTGCAGGACTTTCACCCGCTCCCGCATGCTCATCAGACCAAGCCCCCGACCCTTCCTTGCCGCTTCGAGGTCAAAACCTGCCCCAGCGTCGCTGACCGTGAGATGGACGTCATCTGCCGTCTCCCACAAACGCACTTCGAAGTGCCGCACCCCGCTGTGCTTGGCGGCATTGTGGAGGGCCTCTTGCAGAACCCGGAAAAGGCAGACAGAAATGTCCGGTGACAAGGGGCTGGGTAGATCGCCGGTCGTGAAGGCAACCGTCACTTCCTGCTGCTCCGCGAACTCTTGGCAGAATCCTTTCATGGCCGCAACGATGCCCAGATATTCCAGCTTTGGAGAGTGGAGTTCGTGGGCCAAGGCTTGGATATCCTTCGATATCTCCAAGGTATGCCTCTTCAGATCGTCCACGCGGCTGCGAAGCTCGCCCGTCTGCTGGGGGAGGTCGTTCTTGAGTTGTTCGATGCTGAGGACCAGCATGGCGAGACGTTGGTTGGTGTCGTCGTGAAGTTCTCTGGCGATTCGGGTACGCTCCCGCTCCTGTACCTCGATCAACCTGTGGCTCTGGCTGGCAAGAGCCTCTTCCGCCCGCCTGCGATCGGTTACATCGATACCGATCCCGATGTACCCGACAAAAGCATGACCTTGGTCGAACCTTGGCACCCCAATGTCGAGGACCCATCGGTATTCTCCGTCGCGCCGCCGCAGGCGATACTCCATTCTGAATTTTTCGCGACGATCAAAAGCCTGGGTGTATGTATCCATGCATCTCCGCAAATCCTCGGGGTGCACCCCCTCCGCCCAGCCGTTTCCCAGCTCTTCCGCCATGGATCGTCCGGTAAAGTCGAGCCAAAGCTTGTTGAAGTAGGTGCAGAGCTTGTGCGCATCTGACATCCAGATAAGCACTGGAGCGGTGTCGGCAATAAGGCCGAATCGCTCCTCGCTCTCGCGGGTTTCGCGCAGGATGGTTTCCTCTGTGTGCCGCCGAGCGGTCGCGTCGCGAATCACGCTGACCACGAAGGTGCCGGCCTCATTGGTGTAGGGGGTGAGGGCGATGTCCACGGGCAGCTCGGTACCATCTTCACGCAACGCGAGCAGCTCGATGTGCGTGCTGCCCATCGGCCGCACCCGCATATCGTCGAAGAACTTCTCGCGATGCTGCCGATGCCGGTCGCGAAGCCTTGGGGGAATGAGCGACTCGACGGGCCGACCGATTAGCTCCTCGCGTCCGCATCCGAAGAGCTCCTTCGCTTGCTTGCTGGCAACAACAATCTTCCCCGCCCGGTTGACCACCAATATGGCGTCAGGTACCGCATCCATCAGCAGTTGGGAATTCAAGTCGCCCCGCCTGGAGGGAAGTACGGTTGGATTCTCCTCGGCGCTGGAGGTCTTCGGCAGGGACTTCTTGCTTCGACGGGGCGCGCTGGAACTCATTGGGCCGCCTCCACATGGCTCGTGTCCAAGCCCGTGATCGGAACCCGGCTCGACGTTATCTTATCGCAGAAACGACTTCCCCATCCCCTCGAAAAGGGACGGCCCAAACTTGAGCGTGGATGACATTCAACGGATGCAAGAAGTGCACGGCTGCGCCGCTGGTTCTCCCGGCAGCGCATCTCCCCGCCCGTAAACCACTGATTGCAATGCTCCAGCAGTCCGCTTAGAAGGCGCACCCTGCCCTTGGAGGCTCTCTTTTTCCCTTGGTTGCAGCTGTACCATTTCTTACCGGGACTGGCACTTTTGATAGTGGGCACAGAGGCTAGAAGTTGTAACCTGTGTCGATAGCCGTGCGAGCCTGACGGCAACGAGAGAATCTGACAAATCGGTGTGCCGTAAGTCACAGTGGAGCGTGCTCTTGGTACTTGATGCTGCGACCAACAGAGTGGAATCTGTGATGAAGACTTAACACGTGCCCCTCGTGTGTGGTGCGATCTGGCCGCTCACGCAAGAGGTAGTTTGAGTAAGGGCAAGCCAAGCCGTACCCGGCCACGTCCGGCCCGCACCGGCTGGACGTTCTTGTCGGCGAGTTGCGCTTACGGAGGCGATGCCGCCGGCGCTCCCCAAGGCGGCCTGAGGCCGGGCAGCGGAACCCTGGCGGCGCCTTCCCGAAACGGGAAGCGATCTGTCCCACCGACGTCACACGCATCTGTGCTCGGCGCACTTTACTCCGCCTTGATCCGGGCGGAAGCTGTCATACGTGGATGCCCGGCCACTCCCTCCGCGGCTCCACCGGCGCGCCACCGATGAAGAGGGATGCGCCAACTCGCCGTCATGGGCCCCGGCCGGCGCCGCACCCGTGGACGCTGGGACGGCGCGTCGCCCTCGAAACTCTCATCTCCGACCTTTCGGCCAGCCTGGTCGATCTGCCCACCGACGCCGCCGAGGAGCACATCCATCACGCCTTCGAAGAGATGCTGGAGTTCTTCCACCTGGACCGCGTGGCCCTGTGGGAGTTTTCCCAGGACCGCTCGGAGATGGTCCTGTTGCACTGCCGCCGGACCCCGGGCACGCCCCCCGCTCCTGTGCGCGTGGACACTGAGGATTATCGCTGGACCACCCACCAACTCCTGCGCGGCGAGCCCATCTTTGTTCATGACGGCCGGAACCTCCCCGCAGACGCCCAGGCGGTGAAAGAGGCGATGGCCCAGCAGGGGATCCGCTCCTGGCTGGCCCTGCCCCTGCGGCGGGACGGCGTGGTCTTCGGCGCCCTGGTTTTCGTAGCCATCCGCCGGCAGATGCGGTGGCTGGGGAAGGTCATCAGCCGCCTGCAGACCGTCGCCGACATCTTCGGCAGCGCCCTGGCGCGCCACCGCGCCGAGCAGGCCCTGCGCCAGAGCGAGGCGCTGAAGAGCTCGATCCTGAGTTCCATGAAGAGCCACGTGATGGTAGTGGATCGGGCGGGCGTCATCATCGCCAGCAACCGGGAGTCGGTGAAGGTCTGCTCCCTGCAACCCTGCGCCGCCCACCTCACGGCCGGCATGAACTACCTGGAGACGCTGCGCCGCTGCGCCCAGCAGGGCGATGCGGCGGTGCAGGAGAGCGTGCGCGGCATCGAGTCCGTGCTGGCGGGCACGTGCCCCGTCTTCGAGATCGAGTATGCCGGCCGCGCGGCTGAGCAACGCTCCTGGTTCGCCATGACGGTGACTCCGCTGACGGGAGCGGAAGGCGGCGCCGTCATCGTGCACCGCGACATCACCGCGCGCAAGCACGCAGAGTCGGAGCTGCGCGAGAGCGAAGAGCGCTTCAGCAGGATCGCCGACGAGGCGCCGGTGATGATGTGGACGAGGGAACCGGACGGCGACGTCATCCACGTCAACAAGTTCGGGCTGGAGATGACGGGCTGGCGCGCCGAAGACTTCACCCTGCCCAAGTGGATGGCGGCCATCCATCCCGACGATCTGCAGAAGAACTTTGGCACCTGGGCGCAGGCCATGGATGCCCGCCAGAAATACACGCTGGAGTACCGCTACCGCCACGCCAGCGGCCAGTACCGCTGGCTGCTGGCTTGCGGCATGCCCCGCTACCTGGCCGACGGCAGCTTCGCCGGCTACGTCGGGATCGGCATCGACATCCAGGACCAGAAAGAGGCGGAGCAGGCCCGCCACGAATTGGCCGGCCGCTTGCTCCGGGCCCAGGAGGATGAGCGCGCGCGCATCGCTCGCGAATTGCACGACGACATCGCCCAGCGCCTGGCCCTGCTCACTATCCGCCTGCGCCAACTGGAGCAGGAAGCGGCGCAGACCGCGGACCAGGAACGCATCGCCGTCCTGCGCCGCCAATCCAAGCAACTCTCCCTGGACGTCAGCCACCTTTCCCACCTCCTGCACTCCTCCTACCTGGAGAACCTGGGGCTGGCGGCGGCGGTGGAGAACCAGTGCCGGGAGACCGCCGAACTCCACCACCTGGAGATCGATTGCAAGGTCCGCAATCTTCCGCGAGTGCTCGACCACGACGTGGCCCTGGGCCTGTTCCGGGTGGTGCAGGAGGCCCTGCGGAACGTCATCCGCCACAGCCATGCGGCCCAGATCCAGGTCGAATTGTTCGCCGACGGGGCCACCCTCCACCTGCGGATCACCGACGACGGCGTGGGCTTCGACTCCGCGGCCCCCGGGCATGCCGAGGGGCTGGGGCTGGTCAGCATGAAGGAACGGTTGCGCCTGGTAGGGGGCGAGTGCACCATCTCCTCGCAGCCTGCGCGGGGCACACGCGTGGAGGCCCGGGTTCCGCTGGTCCAGCAGCATCGGCACGCCCCGGCGCGCGCCGACGAAGACATCCTCGAGAAGGCGGGATAGGAGAAGCCATGAATCGCCATCACGGAGCCCGCTTGCTGCTGGCCGACGATCACACCCTGGTGGCGGAGGCCTGCAAGGGCCTGCTGGAGCCGGAATTCCAGGTGATCGGCATCGTGGCCGACGGCCGCGCCCTGCTGCGCGCCGCCCTCGAGCACCGCCCCGACGCCGTGGTGGTGGACGTAGGCATGCCCCTGCTCAACGGGCTGGACGCGGGTGAGCAGATCAAGCGCCATCTGCCCGCCGTCAAGGTGGTGTACCTGACCATGGAAGCGGCCCCCGAGCTGGCCGCCGAGGCCTTCCGCCGCGGCGCCTCGGGGTACGTGCTCAAGAGCGCCGCCGCCGAGGAATTGGTCACCGCCCTGCGCCGGGTCCTGCGCGGGGAATCCTACTTGTCGCCTCAGCTCACCAAGGACACGGTCAACTTCCTGATCCGGACGCGCAAACCGGGGCTGCGGGAAAAGCGCATCACCAAGCGCCAGCGCGAGGTCCTGCAACTGCTGGCGGAGGGCCGCTCCATGAAAGAGGTGGCGAGCGTTCTGGACCTGAAGCCGGGGACGGTCGCCTTCCACAAGTACCGCATCATGGAGAGCCTGGGAGTGAAGACCAACGCCGAGTTGCTGCAGTACGCCATCAAGCAGCACATGATCCCTTCCTGAATCGGGCTGCGGACTCGTACCCCTAGTCCCAAAAGCCAGCAGTTTTGCCAGTAGGCAGATCCCGCTCGCCGCGCTTAGCCTCTAAGCGTGCCACTCTGCCGAAGGGGGCCTTCTGTGGTGGAGCACGCCTTTTACGAGTGGAGCGGAGGCCCGGTCGCGGTGACCTCGCGCCCCCGCGTGCTGCTGGCGGACGACAATCCCGAGATCCTGGACACGGTCGCCGAGATCCTCAAGCGGGAGTGTCTGGTGCTGGAGGCGGTGCTGGACGGGCAGTCGGTGCTGCGCGACGCTCTCACCCTGCGCCCCGACGTCATCGTCCTGGACATCTCGCTGGGCGACCTGACCGGCATTGAAGTGGCCCGGCACCTGCAGGAGATGGGGTGCAAGGCCAAGATCGTCTTCCTCACCGTTCACGAGAATCCCGACTTCATCCGCGCCGCCTTCGAGGCCGGCGCCAGCGCCTACGTCTTCAAGTCCGCCCTGGGCACCGACCTGATCGACGCCATCGAGGCGGTGAATGCGGGGGAGACCTTCATCTCCTACATCTCCTGAGCGAGGCCGCGTGAGCGAAGGGTTCCTCTACTCGGGCAACGAGTGGGTGCTGCTGCTGGTCTTCCTGGCCGGCATCCTGGCCGTGGGCGAAGCCGGGTTTCGCCTGGGACGCCGCGCCGACGCCAGCCTCCGCGAGAAGGCCAAGTCCCAGGTGACGGCGGTGGAGGCCGGGCTGCTCGGCATCCTGGGGTTGCTGCTGGCCTTTACCATGTCCATGGCCGTCTCCCGTTTCGAGATCCGCAAAGAACTGGTGCTGGAGGAGGCCAATGCCATCGGGACCTCCTACCTGCGCACGCGGGTGCTTCCCGAACCCGACGGCCCCGAACTCGCCGGCTTGCTGCGCCGCTACGTGGAGGTGCGGCTGCAGTCGGCGAGCGTGAGCCCGAGCCCCCAGGACCTCGCCGCCCAGCGAAGAGAGGCGGAGCGCCTGCAGGCGGAATTCTGGTCGCGTGCCGCCGCCTACGCCCAGGAGGATCCCAACCCGGTCAAGGCGGGGCTGCTGCTGCAATCCTTGAACCAGGCCATCGACTTGGAAGCCGCCGGCTGGACGGCGTTTCATAACCACGTGCCCGCGACGGTGATCTGGGCGGACGCGCTGATGAGTCTGCTGGCGGCGCTGCTGGTGGGATACGGCGTCGGCCTGGAGGGCCGGCGCCAGGTGCTCTCGCAGTGCCTGCTGGCCCTGGCCATCACGCTGGTGCTGGGCGTCATCGTCGATCTGGACCGCCCCTACCACGGCTTCATCCGGGTGGGCCAGCAGCCCCTGATCGACCTGCAGCAGCAGATGCGTCCGCCCCAGCCCTAGATTGGATCGCTTCGCCGGGCGGACCAGCGCGATTTCTCCTCCTCTGCAAAAACTGCTAGTTCCGCCGCTCGCCGCTCTCTCCTAGCTTAGACGTAGCCAGGAACGCGCAATTTCCCGGGAAGGAGAACCCTATGCGTACGGCAAAGAAGAGCGTTTTGTGGGCCATCGCCTTGGTGGCCTTAGTCCTGCTGGCAGTGAGCGTGGCCGCTTCGGCCCAAGGGCGCGAGATGTACCAAGCCACGGCCCTGGGGCAAGGGACGCAGTTGGGACAGTTGTTCAGCGTCAACATCATCATCGACAGCTACTCCTCCCCCGAGGAGCGGCAGGTCCTGATCGAGGCCTTCAACCAGGGCCGGAACGAGGCCCTGGTCAACGCGCTCACCAAGATGCCCTCCCGGGGCCGCATCGCCATCACCGGCACCCTGGGCTACGACATCAAGTTCGCGCGCGTGATTCCCACGCCCACGGGCAAGAAGATCCGCATCGTGACCGACCGGCCCCTGCGCTTCGGCGAACTCTGGCGCGACGACCGCTCCACCGACTACAGCCTCTCGGTCCTCGAGCTGGACATCAGCGACGTCAAGGGACAGAGCGGCGGCGTCCTTATCCCGGCGGCCAAGCTCCTGATCAGTAAGGAAGGGGAGTTGACGCTCGAGGCCTACCAGAACCCCTGGAAGCTGACCAACGTCATGGCGCGGTGAGCATCGGCGCTGGGCCAGGAAGAGAGGTGGAAGCATGCTGCTCGGAATGCTGGCGGCGCTGGCGGGCCTGATCTTCGTCGGGCTCCTCCTGTACGGGGCCTACCGTGAGATCGGGGAGGAATGCCGGTCGGACTCCTGGAACCACCACGGCGCCGCCTGAACCGGGAACATGGGGCGCATCCGGCCGCGCGAAGGAGGGGACCATGCATGCGAGAAGAAGAAGAAGCGCCCGCGCAGCCCTGGGCCTGGCCGCCGCTGTCCTCGTGCTGGCGGCGAGTGCCGGCGCCTTCGCCCAGGGTAAGCACCAGACCTTTAGCGCCACCGCCCTGGGCGAAGGTTCTTACCTGGGCAAGACCTTCAACCTCACCATCATCCTGGAGAGCTACTCGACGGCCGAGGACCAGCAAGTCCTGCTGGACGCCTTCGCCCAGGCGGGCAACCAGGGCGTGGTCAACGCGCTCGCCAAGATGGGCTCCAAGGGGCACATCGCCATCACCGGTACCCCGGGCTACGACATCAAGTATGTGCGGGAGTCCGCCTTGCCCGACGGGGGCCGCAAGATCCGCCTGGTGACCGATCGCCCCATCGCCTTCGGGGAACTGTGGACGGACAGCCACCCCACCGGCTATAACCTCTCCGCGCTCGAACTCGAACTCCGCCCCGGCCAGGGCGAGAGCCGCGGTACCCTGGTGCCTGCCTGCCAGTTCTCCATCAGCAAGGAGAAGGAACTCACCATCGAGGCCTACGCCGACCCCTGGAAGCTGGCGGACATCGTCGTCTGGTAGCGGCGGCCGGCGCCGGGGAGCGCGGCGAGCGGCGGAGAGGCCTCAATCGGCTGCCGCGTGCACGGGTACGGTGACCGTGATCTCGGTGCCGGCGCCGGGCCGGGAATTCACGTTCAGCCGGCCATGCACCAAGCGCAGCCGCTCGCGCATGCCCAGCAGCCCGATGCCGTGGCTGCCGGGCAGGGCCTCCGGGTCGAAGCCCCGGCCATCGTCGGCGATGCGCACCACGACTGCGCCCTCGCCGCGGCGCAGCGAGATTGCGGCATGGCTGGCGGCGCTATGCCGCATGACATTGCCCAGCGACTCCTGGATCACCCGGTAGAGGCACAGGGTGGTGTCGGCGTCCAGGTCGGGCGGCATGTCCTCCGCTTCCACCTCCACCTCGATGCCATACCGCAGCGCCACCTCGTTGCAGAATTCGCGCACCGCCGGCAGCAGACCCAGGTGGTGCAGCTTGGAAGGATGGAGGCGGTGGGCGATATTGTGGACCTCGGCGGCGATCTCGGCGGCCTGCGCGGAGAGATCGTGAAAGCGGGCGCGGCCGCCGGGCGCGGCTTCTTCCCGGTTGAGCTGGTCGAGCTCGATGGAGTGCAGGGCCAGGAGCTGGGTGACGTCGTCGTGCAGCTCGCGGGCGATGCGCTTGCGCTCGTCCTCCTGGGCGCCGATCAGCTTGCCGCTCAGCAGCCGTAGCTCCTCCACCAGCTTGCCGCGGTTGCGTCGCTGCAGCAGCAGCAGCACCAGCAGCACGGCTTGCGCCACGACCACGGGCGCGAGCAGCAGCAATTGCAGCCCGTTTTCCCGCCAGAAGCCCGGCGCCAGCGACAGAAGCAGACAGCCTGCGCTCATGGACCTTCGACCTTGTTGGCGTCGCGCGCCGGCGCCCAAGCCTGGGGCCGGCGTGCCCGGCCAGCTTCCGATGCTCGCACCGCCATGCCGCCCTGTCAATGACTGGGCTCACCCTGACCTGTGATGGCGTGGCCGGCCGCGGGCCTGGCCTAGTCGCTGGCTTTGGCCGCCGGCCCGCCATCCCCGGCGGCGGCTTCGCGCTGGTAGGCCTTGAGGGCGGAGCGCAGCGTGGGGAAGGTGCGCGTCTCGGCGGTCTCCAGTTGGACCTGCCGTTGCTCGGCCCACTGCCGCCACTCCTCCTGGCGACCGGCGGCCGCGAAGACCAGGCCTCGCGCGCGCAGCAGGCTCACCACTTCGCCCGCCGCCTGCAGTCCCGTGGTGTCGATCAAGGTGACCGGGATCATGTCGAGCACGAACCATTTCATCCCGGCTCCTGCGGCTTCGATGGCGGCCAGCGCCTGGCGCTTGAAGTAAGGCGCGTTGAAGAAGACGATGGGCGCGTTGAAGCGGAACAGCAGCAGGCCCGGGATGGTCCGTGCCTCGGGGTGGCGCTCGATGGAGTGCAGGCCGGGATAGCCCTTGAGCATCCCCAGGATCTCGACCTGGGGCCGCGCCACCAGGCGGATGAAGCGCACCAGCGCCAGCACCACCGCCACCGCGATGGCCTGGATGGCGCCCACCGCCACCACTCCCAGGGTCGCCAGCAGGGAGAGGGCCAGCTCGCGGCGGTCGATGCGGTGGAACGTTCGCAGCGAGCGCAGGTCCACCAGCGACAGCCCGGCCTTCACCAGCACCGCTCCCAGGGCGGCGATGGGCACGTACTGCAAGGGCTGGGTGAAGAACAGCAGCACCGCCGCCACCGCGGCGGCGGCCACCAGGCCGCTGACTTGCGTGCGCCCGCCGCTGGCGTCGTTCATGGCGGTGCGCGAATCGGCGCCGCTGATGGCGAAGCCCTGGGAGAGGGCGGAGGCGATGTTGGCCGCGCCCAGCGCGGCAAACTCGCGGTCGGCATCCACGTCGTAGCGGTTCTTGGCGGCGAAGCTGCGCGAGGTCAGCATCATGCTGGAGAAGCTGACCAGCGCCAGCCCGGCGGCCTCGGCGAAGAGTTCGGGCAGGAGCTGGCTGGGGAAGTGGGGGAGCCGCAGGGCCGGCAGCCCCGCCGGCACCGCGCCGATGGTCTGCACGCCCAGCGCTTCCAGGCCGAGCAGCTTCACCGCGACCGCGGCCACCGCCATGGCCACCAGCGCCGCCGGCAGCCGCCGCAGCCAGCGCGACGACGCCGCCAGCACCACGAAGCTCCCCGCACCCACCGCCAGCGTCGGCCCGTGCGTCAGCCCCAGCTTGAAGGCGAACTCCAGCAGGCGCGGAATGATCCCTCCGGCCGAAATGCTGAAGCCGAAGATCTTGCCGATCTGGCCCAGCATGATGCTCAGCGCGATGCCGTTCAGGAACCCCACCAGGATGGGCTTGGAGAGGAAGTCCGCCAGCGCGCCCAGCCGCAGGAAGCTGGCGCCGATGCAGAAGAGGCCCGCCAGGAAAGCCAGCGTGACCGACAGCGATAGGTACAAGTCCTGGTTGCCGGCCGCCAGGGGCGCGACCGCGGCCGCCACCAGCGCACAAGTAGCGGCATCCGGGCCGACGATCAACTGCCGCGAGGTGCCGAACAGCGCGTAGGCGGCCAGCGGCAGGATGCTGGCGTACAGGCCCACCGCGGGATTGAAGCCGGCCAACTGCGCGTAGGCCACGCCCACCGGCAGGGCGACCGCGGCCACCGAGAGTCCCGCCATCAGGTCATGGGGGAAGTCGGCGCGCCGGTAGGCCAGCAGCTTGGGCAGGCCGGGAGCGAAGCGGCCCAGCCCTCCCCAGTCCTTTCCCGGCGGCTTTTCCGCGTCTCCCATCGTCATGCCACTCCTCGCGCTTCGGATGCCGGCGTCAGTACTTCTGGGGGATGACCTTGAGGCGCCGCGCCGGCTCCACGTATCCCTTCGGTTTCTGCCGTTTGGGCAGCTTCTGCTTTTCGTGCGGCGCCGACTTGTAAGGAATCAGGCTCAGCAAGTGAGCGATGCAGTTGAGCCGGGCGCGGCGCTTGTCGTCGGCGGGCACGATGTACCAGGGTGCGAAGTCGGTGTCGGTGGCGGCCAGCATCTGGTCGCGGGCGCGCGAGTAGTCGTACCAGCGGCGGTGTGACTCCAGGTCCATGGGGCTGAGCTTCCAGATCTTGCGGCCGTCCTGGATGCGCGCCTGGAAGCGCCGCGTCTGCTCCTTCTGGCTGACCTCGAACCAGTACTTGATGAGCTGGATGCCGGCGTCCACGAAGGCTTTTTCCATCTCCGGGCAGAGTCGGAAGAAAGCTTCGACCTGCTTCTCGCTGCAGAAGCCCATCACCCGCTCCACCAGGGCGCGGTTGTACCAGCTGCGGTCGAAGATGACCACCTCGCCGGCGGCGGGAAAGTGCTGGATGTAGCGCTGCATGTAGACCTGGGACTTTTCGCGCTCGCTGGGAGCGGGCAAGGCCGCCACCCGGAAGACGCGCGGGCTCACGCGCTCGGTGATGCGCTTGATCACGCCGCCCTTGCCGGCGGCGTCCCGGCCCTCAAAGATGACGATGATCTTCAGTCCTTTGTACTTCACCCACTCCTGCAGCCTCACCAGCTCGACCTGGAGCTTCTCCAGGGCCTTCTCGAACTGCTTGCGCTTGAGCTTGGCGGCTTTCCCTCGGGCCATCCCGCCTTCCGCTGCTTTGCTCATTGCTGCCATCCTCCCCCCAGGGCGCGGTAGAGCTGCACCATGGCCAGTCGCTCGTTCAAATCAGCCTGCGCCAGGCTGATCTGCGCGTCGAAGTAGCGGGTGTCGCTGTCCAGCACCTCCAGGTAGCTGGTTACGCCGCCGCGGTAGCGCATGTCGGAGAGCCGCGTGGCGTCCTCGGCCGCCTTGGTAAGCAAGTACTGCTGCTCGCGCACTTCCTGGTTCTTGCGGTAGGCCGCCAGCGAGTCGGACACATCTCTGAAGGACTGCTGGATGGACTGCTGGTAGATCAGCACCGCCTCCGCTTTCTGGGCCTCCGTCAGGCGGACGTTGGAGCGGATGCGGCCGCGATTGAAGATGGGCTGCAGCAACTGGCCGCCGAAGCTCCACAGGCCGGCGGGGCCGGTGAACAGGCTGGTGAGGGCGGAGCTCTGGAATCCCCCGACCGCGGTCAGCGTGATCTGCGGGAAGTAGGCCGCCTTGGCCACGCCGATGCGGGCGTTGGCGGCCACCAGTTGCTGCTCCGCCGCCTGGATGTCGGGACGCCTCTCCAGGAGCGAGGAAGGAAGGCCGGCGGGGACCGTGGGCGGCACCCGCGTGTCGA
>Ga0335085_10002310_pt1 | contig 36087 bp, 30 predicted proteins | sample Lox_Sample_45_FD_206712 | JGI IMG/M metagenome (GOLD analysis project Ga0335085, IMG submission 206712) | Soil microbial communities from Loxahatchee National Wildlife Refuge, Florida, United States - Lox_Sample_4.5 | ecosystem: Environmental > Terrestrial > Soil > Wetlands | place: USA... | reverse complement strand
CTATGCGCCGAACGATGCGCGGCTGTTGTCGCGGCTGGCTTTGGCGCGGAACGAGGCGGGGGATGAGTCGCCGGAGGTCGACGAGCAGCTGCGGCGGGCCGCGCAACTCAATCCGCTGGATTCCAATGTCCTGATGACGCTTGGGCTGCGGGAAGAATTCCGCGGCAACAAGGCCAAAGCCGAGGCATATCTGGTGCGCGCGGCCGACGTCGACCATCAGTTCAGACCCGCGTGGACGCTGGCGAATTATTATGCGCGGACAGGACAGACGGAAAAAGTGTGGCCGATGGTGGAGCGGATTCTGAAACTGGATCCGCTGGGATTCGATCCCATGTCGGTGTTCGATCTGTGCTGGCGTGAGACCGGGGGCGATGCACAGCGCGTACAGGCCATGATTCCGGCGGCGGAAAACAGGCGCGCACAGTACCTGACGTTTCTCATTGCGAGGGAGCATCCGGACGCGGCGATGGCGGCATGGCCGGCAGCGTTGGCGGAGACGCGGCGCGACGATGCGGCGGATGTGGCCAGGCTGAGTGAATTCGTCGACGCGCTGCTGCGCGCGGACCGGGCGGCAGACGCCGTCAAAGTATGGAATCAGCTGGTGGATCGCGGCATGATTGCGTCGGCGAAGCTGGATCCGGATAAAGGCAGCGCGATCGCAGACCCGCAGTTCCGGTTTCCTTTAACGGGAAGGGGATTCGCGTGGCGGCTGGGTGAAACAACGGCGGGGATTTCGGAGTATGTGTCGGGGGGCGCGCTGAGCGCGGAGATCAACGGAGACGAGCCGGAGTCATTCCAGCTTCTTTCGGGAACCGCGGCGCTGACGCCGGCCAGGCATTACCGGCTGCTGTGGAAGAGCGACGGTTCGATGCTGAAGGAGGCGGGCGATGCGGGCTTCGCGTTCCGCATTCTGCAGGGGAAGGTTTCGACCGAGTGCCCGGCGCTGCTCACTTCGAAAGGATGCGATTTCGATTCCGCGCCAGGCGGGACGACGGAACCGGCGCGCATCGAACTGAATTACAAACGCGCGCTGGGAACGACGCGCGCATCGGGCACGCTGCGGGTGAGCGGAGTGCGACTGGAGTTGGCTTCATGACGCTGGAACGCGCGCTTTGGGCGTTCGGGGTGTGGGCGGCGCTGCTGGCCGGGATACTGGTGGCCTGGTCGCCGCGCTACTGGGCGGTGAGCGTGGCGATCGCGAGCGTGGCGATCGTGCTTGTGGCCTGGTTAATTTTCGCGCGGAACATACGAATACCGAAGCAGACGCCGCTGGTGGCGCTGATCGGGGGGTTCGGATTCCTGCAGGTGGCGCTGCACACAAGCGTACTGCCGCAAATGACGATTGAGACCGCAACCGTCTGGGCGCTGGGGGCGGGAGTTTTTATCGTAAGCGGGGATATTCTGCGCGACCGGGACGCGCGGGGCGTGTTCCTCCGGCTGATGCTGTGGTCGATGACGGTGCTGGCGGTGGTGGCGATGTTTCAGGCCTACGGTTCGCCGGACAAAGTATTCGGGATCTTTGCTGCAACGGACGGGGGCGCCGGAACACTGCTTTCACGAAACCAGTTTGCGGCCATGATGGAGCTGGCAGCTCCGATCGCGCTGTGGTACACGATGGGCCGCAACCCGGTTCCCGGAGGGCTCTGCTACGTGATGATTCTGGCGGCGGCGTTCACGGCCGCCTCGCGCGCTGGGGTGGTGCTGATCGGGCTGGAGCTGGTGGTTTTTCTGGTTATGGCGATGGCGACGCGGCGGCGCGAGGCCGGAGCTGCGCTGGCCATATTTGGCGGAGTCGGGGTGCTGGTGGCAGCGGCGTGCATCATTGCGGGGACCGATCAGATCCAGGCGCGTTTCGAAGATCAGGATCCGTTCGCGCTGCGGCGTGAATTGACGGCATCGACCGTGAAACTGATTGCGGAGCGGCCGATAAGCGGATATGGACTGGGCACGTGGCGTTCGGTATATCCGCAGGCCGCGACTCTGGACACGGCGCTGCTGGCGAATGAAGCGCACAACGACTGGGCGCAGTGGACCAGCGACGGGGGCATTCCGTTCACGATTCTGATGCTGGGACTGGTGCTATGGATTTCGAAGCCAGCGGTTGAATCGATCTGGGGGCTGGGCGTCATCAGTGTGATGGCGCACAGTTATGTGGACTATCCGATCCGGGAGCCGGCGCTTTCTTTTCTGTGGTTTGCCATGGCGGGTGCGGTATCGCAATATCGGAAACGCGAAAATCGTGGCCACCGGAATCATGCCGAATGATACGCTTGCGCATAGTACTCGGAGATACGATAGTTAAGGTACGCCTCCCGGACGGCAGAAGTGGGCGCCATCCGTTTCCCGGACCCGGTTCAAAATATGCCTGAGGAAAACAAATCACTCGCCCTGCCATCCGCGCACGAAGTCTCCTCATCGAGGGTCGAACGGTTTTCGTACTATCACGTCCCGACGGAGGACGCCGATACCGACCACTCACAGACGCCGCTCGCGCATTACCTGTGGATACTGAAGCGGCGAAAGTGGCCGCTGCTGATGTTCATTGTGTTTTCGGTGGCAGCGACGATCATCGTGTCCAAGCGGCTGACGCCGTATTACGAATCGACGGCGACGGTGGATGTGGACCGGATGATTCCAACGGCGGTGATCGGCCAGGAGTCAACGACGCGGGCATCGTCGATGAACGATTCCGATTTTTTCCTCTCGACGCAGGTGAAACTGATCCAGTCGGATTCGGTGCTGCGGCCGGTGGCGGAGAAGCTGAAGATCAAACTTTCCCTGAAGCGGCCGGACGCACCGGTGAGATTGCCGTACCTTTCCGTGACGCGGCCGGCGCGAACGTATCTGCTGCAGATCAGCTACCGATCGCCGGATCCGCGGTTTGCCGCGCAGGTGGCCAATGCGGTCGCGGAGAGCTATAAGGACCACAGCTACGAGATCCGCTATCAGTCGGCGCGCGATCAGGCGGTTTACATGCAGAAATCGCTGGAGGATCTGCAGGCGCGGATGGAGCGGTCGAGCGCGGCGCTGGCGGCTTTCCAGAAAGACCTGAGTCTGGTCAATCCCGACGAGAAGACGAACATCACGGCGTCGCGGCTGATGCAGCTCAATACGGAGCTGACCAACGCGCAGGCGGACCTGATCAAGAAAGAAGTGGCGGCGAAATCGGCGGCCACGGGATCGCTGCAGGCGCTGGAATTTTCCACGCAGGGCGAGCAGATTCGCAAGCTGGAAGACAAGCTCTCCGAGGCGAATCAGCAGTTCTCGACGGTGAAGACGCACTTCGGCACGAATCATCCGGAATACAAGCGGGCGGCGAATGCGGTGGCCGAGATCGAGCATCAGCTTGAGGCGGCGAAGGCCAGCGTGAGCGAGGGCGTGCAGGTGGAGTATCGCGAAGCGCTCAATCGCGAACAGACGGTCAGGAAAGCGGTGGAAGAGGCCAAGACGGAACTGGACGGACTGAACGGCAAGGCGCTGGAGTACGCGAACCTGAAGCGCGATGCCGACGCCGACCGCAAGCTCTATGACGATCTGAACCGGAAGATTCAGGAAGTCGGCATCAATGAGGGATTTCAGGACAGTTCGATCCGGCTGGCGGATCCGGCGCGTCCAAGCGTGGCGCCGGTGTTTCCGAAAGTGCGGCAGAATGCACTGATCGCTTTCTTCGCGTCCACGCTGCTGGGGATCGTGGTGGTATTCCTGACCGACAGCCTGGATCACACGCTGCGCGATCCGGAGCAGATCGCGCGCACACTGCAGACGGAAGTGCTGGGGTCGCTGCCGGTGGTGAAGGCATGGCGCGGATACCTGCCGGGCAAGACCGGGGGCAAGGAACTGACGCACCATACGGAGCTGTTCGGAATCTCGAAGGGCGCGGCGAACTCTTACGAAGAGGCGATCCGTACGCTGCGCGATTCGATTCTGCTGCCGAACGCGGATCGCCGGCCGCGGACTCTGCTGATGACGTCGGCGACGCCGCGCGAGGGCAAATCCACGACGGCGGTCCATCTGGCGGTGGTTCACAGCCAGCAGAAGCGCAAGACGCTGCTGATCGACGGCGACCTTCGACGGCCGAGCGTGTTTCAGTATCTCGGTGTATCCAATGAGCGCGGGCTTTCGAATGTCATCAACGGGGAGATGGAATGGCGCGAGGCGGTGAAGACGACGGAAGCGTTTCCGTTTCTATCCGTGCTGCCCGCGGGCCCGGCTTCGCGGCGCGCGGCTGACGGGCTGGGAACAACTCTTAAGGATCTGTTTGCCGCGGCCATCGACGATTACGATCTGATCATCTGCGATGCTCCGCCGCTGCTGGGATTTGCCGAATCGCTGCAGGTAGCCAAGCTGGTGGACGGGGTGGTGGTGGTTGCGCTGGCCGGCCAGACCGAGAAAACCGCGGTGGCAAGCGTTTTGACCAATCTGAGGCGGCTGAAGGCGAATGTGATCGGCCTGGCGCTGAATGAAGTGCGCGCCGACATGAGCGAGCGCTACTACTACTACGGCTATTACGGCAAATACTACAGCCGGTACTATAAAACGCTGAAAGAGTGACGTAAGCGGCGATTTTACTCGCTGATGATGCGTTGCTGAATCAGATAATAGAGTAAAGCCAGAAAAATCAGCGAACTGAGGCTGTACAGAACCAGGGCGGCCTTGGTCTTTTTCCACTTGATCTGACGGCGCAGCCGCAGGATTCGCCTTTCTTCAGTGCTGCGAAGCTTCGGCGAGTTCTCGCCCGAGCGATGGGCATAGAAGCGATGCTGGCAGTCTTTACAACGATAGGGTTTGAAACCGAGCCAGCTGATTGTCCATTCCAGCCAGGAGCGGTGCGAACGGTGCGCCCGGGTCATTCCGCATTTCGGGCAAAGCATGAATTACTTATAATAGCGGTCCGGAGGGGACCACGGAAGGGAGGCCTCGTGAGAGGCCGAATAGTACTCCTGACAGGGGGCGGATTTGGGACACAGAATCGCCTTTAGGTTTTTCTGATTAAAGGACTTGACTTCAGTGACACCCACCCGCATCATAGGAATGATATCGGATTATCCGATCGGAGGGTTCATGCGTCTCTTATATCCGAAGGCAGCTTTCATGTGCGCGATTTCCGCCAGCGTTGGAATTCTGTCGGCTGCTGTTCCTTCGGGAATCGGCGTAGCGATGTCGTCGGGCAATATTCTGATTAACAACTCGAACTCCGCGGGTAATGCCACGGTTTACGACGGCAACACCCTCGAAACGCAGGCGACAGCATCTCAGGTGCGGCTGAACGGCGGCGCGCAGGTGCGGCTGGCGGCCGATTCGAAGGGCAAAGTATTCAGCGATCATATCGATCTGCAGAAGGGAAGCGCGAGCATCACGGGATACTCGGCCAACGCAAGCGGACTGAATGTCCGGGCGGATGGCAAAGCTTCAGCTTCCATTTCGATGCGCGATCAGGGAGTGGTGGAGATCGCCGCTCTGACCGGCGACGTACATGTGTTCAATGCAGCAGGCCTGAATGTGGCTAACCTGGTTCCGGGCCGTGCTCTGGATCTGAAAGCGCAGGATGCCGGCGCGAGCGCGCCGTCCTCGCTGACCGGATGCGCGGTGAAGTCGGGCAGCAACACGCTGCTGACGGATGAAACTTCGAACGTCACCGTGCAGCTGAACGGCAGCAATGTGCGGACCGGACGGCGCGTTCAGGTGACCGGCTCGATGGTTCCCAACGCGACGGCAGCGAAGCCTGCGACTCAGGTTCTCAACGTGACCAACGTGAAAGAAGTCGGCGGCGCCTGCAAGGCCGGTGGTGCGGCTGCGGCAGCTGGCGGTGCAGCCGCCGGCGCAGCGGGTGGTGCGGCGGGTGCAGCAGCAGGCGGTGCGGCGGTCGCGACTTCGACCGCAGTTGTGGCCGGCGCTGCGGTTGCGGCGGGCGTGGGCGTTGGAGCAGCGGCAGCTTCGGGCGCCATCGGCGGTGGCTCGGCCCCGTCGACGAGCTCTGGCCGTCTCGGCGCTTTCAACTAAACTCAGGTTCAACGGAAAATTCAGGGCTCCGGCGCAGGTTGTGCCGGGGCCCTTTTACTTTTGCTGGGGAGGAACGTAGTCCGGCGGAAGCGCTGCGCCTTCGCCGAAGAAATACTGCTCCATCTGCTGCAGCAGAAAATCCTGGGCTTCCTGGGTGCCGAGATTGAGCCGGTATTCGTTCATGAGCATCTTCATGTGCTCAACCCACATCTTCCACGCGTCTTTGGAGACGCTCTCATAGATGCGCTGCCCCAGCGGATGTCCTTCGAAAGGCACCTCGGCGAGCCCTTCCATCTCCCGCTGAAATTTCACGCAGAAGACCTTGTGCGCCCCTTCGGGAATCGCAGCAGGTTGACCCATGTTCAAACCGGATGGTCCACAGCCCATGCCGACAGGATAGCAGTGCGCGCTCAGGCCGGCTGCGGCGGACGGCGTTTGTGCCAGTCGGTGCGATTCTGAAATTCGCGGCCCAGCGCCAGCAGAGTGTTCTCGGTGAACGCCGGCCCTGCGAGCTGGAGCGCGAGCGGCAGGTTATTGGAGAACCCGCAGGGAAGCGACAGCGCCGGAATGCCCGCGAGATTGCCCGCCTGAATGAGCCGCCGCATGCCGGGCGAGGCGGGAACGGGCACACGCACGGGATCGGGCGCATCCAATGGCTCGGTGATCCTGGGCGCAACGTTGTAACGGGCCGGGGCCAGCAGTACGTCGACACCGCCGAACAGCTCCCGGAACTTCTGCCTGAGCACGGAGCGGATGCGCATCGCTTTCAGATATTCGGTTGCCGGAATTTCGAGATTCGCGCGGAGTGCAGCGGCCTGACTCGCGTCCGCCAAACTGTTGATCTGCTCGCTGCGGATCAGCGGTTCGAAAACCGAAGCTTCCTCCGCCCCGATGATTACGTCCGCCAAAGGACCGTACGGCAGATCGGGCAGGCTGACCTCAACCATCTGCGCACCGATGCCGCGCATCACCTGCATGGCGGCCTGGAACGCCGGACGCGCAGCGTCATCCGCCCAACCGATGTCGTCGGGGGAGAAGCCGATTTTCAGATCGCTGAACTGGCGCGCGTACTGAGGCGTGTAGTAAAAGCTTTTGCCGGCGGAGCCGGGATCGTTCGAGTCGGAACCGGCGATCGTTTCTAATACCAGCCCGCAGTCTTCGGCGCTGCGGCACATCGGGCCGATCTTATCCATCGTCCATGAAAGCGCCATCGCGCCGTGCCGGCTCACAAGGCCATATGTGGGACGGAGGCCCGTGATTCCGCAGTACGCAGAGGGGGAGATGATCGAACCGGAAGTTTCCGAACCCAAAGCAAAGGGCACAAGGCCGGCGGCAACCGCGCTGCCCGACCCGCTGGACGATCCTCCGGACCAGCGCGTCACGTCCCAGGGGTTCAGGCCCGGTCCGAAGAGCGATGCTGCCGCGGTGCGATATCCGCCGCCGCCTGCCAGCTCGACCATCGCCAGCTTGCCGATCAGGATCGATCCGGTGCTGTCGAGCCGGCGCAGCACTGTCGCCGTCTCGTCGAAGACCTGCGCTGCATAAGGCTTTGCGCCCCACGTCGTCGGATACCCGGCAAACGCCAGCAGATCTTTCGCGGCGAAGGGAATTCCCTGCAGCGGACCGCGCAGGCGGCCGCGTTTGAACTCATCGTCAATCTGTTTCGCGCGTTTGACGGCGATATCGCTCAGCGACAATGCCAGCGCGTTGTACCGGGGGCCCAGCTTCGTCAGCCGTTCCGAAAAGCTTTTGACCAGCTCGACAGCCGAGAATTCGCGCTTCTGCAGCCTGGCGTTGAGATCGGCGATTCCTGAAAAAAAGATATCGTCGGTCATGCCTTGAACTGGAACGCGGGTTCGACAGACATCGCGATGTCAAATTTCGCCAGCGTTTCAGAGTTCTGGCGGTGGGACTCGCGAGCCTTCTCCAGCTCAGGATCGGCAGGAGGCGACTGCGCGTACAGCGCGGAAGCAAGTGAAACTGCGGCTGCCGATCCGGCCGCCGCCCATGCGAGCTGCCGCCGGGTGAGGTGTTCCTTCATGCTCTCTGTTCAGAATATCTGGTTTCGAGAGCATCCAGAGCGGCGGCTTCCATGGCGGCGCGGGGCGCAGATTCGCCGGTCCAGATTTCAAACTGACGCACGGCCTGTTCGATGAACATCTTCACGCCGGGAATAATCTGTTTGCCCTGCTCGCGCGCGCGCCGGATGAGCAGCGTCTCGAGGGGATTGTAGACGAGATCGAAGACGATCTCGCCGGGTATCCGGCCGTCGAAGTAGCAATCGTTGACGTTGGGCCACATGCCGACCGGCGTGGCATTGATGATCACGTCGAAGTGGCGCGCCCGCAGCTGATCGTGGGACATGGGCTCACCCGACACGAGGCGCGCCAGCGCGCGCACGCGATCCGCATTCCTCCCGGTGAGGGCCACTTTAGCGCCGGCATCGGCCAGCGCGCATGCCGCACTTCTGGCCGCGCCGCCGTTCCCGATGATCAGCACACTTGCCTTTGGAAGCTTGATGAGTTTCGTGAGGGGGCCCGAAATCGCCGCCGCATCCGTGTTCGCGCCGCGCCACCTTCCGGCTTTGCGCCAGACCGTGTTCACCGCGCCGATGCGCCGCGCGAGCGGTTCAATCTGGTCCAGATAGCGCATGATGCGCCGCTTGTGCGGGATGGTTACGCTGAAACCGGCGAGGGGCAGATCGCGCGCAAACTGAAAAAAGTCGCGCAGCTGATTGGCGCTCACGAGGAGCGGCACGTAAACGGCGTCGATGCGCCGCGACTGGAACGCGCGATTGTGCACGTGCGGCGAAACGGACTGCCGTACCGGATCAGCGATCACCGCAAAAACCTTGGCGGCTTTAGTGAACTTATCGATCCGATACATCGAGCGGAGCTGGCGCGCATTCACCTGTCCCGCCGCTGTGCCCTGGACGTGCGCGGGCGCAGCATAGGTATAGACGGCTCCGAAGCCTGTCGAGAGCACGCGCGAAGGAAAACCGATCTCGCCCATCGCGAGTGTAACCAGCGGAATCTTCGGACTCAGGCGGCTCGCTGCCAGCACGCGGCCAACATCAGTCGGCTTGCGCGCAGTGCTGACGATCTTGTAAACGTCAGCCGGGACCTTCTGCATGCGCTTCAGCACGGGTTCGAGCGGCGGCGTGGTCTCGAAGTGATGCCACGACACGATGAGCTGCGCGCGCGTACGCAGTGCGGCGCAGCGCTCCGGAACCACTTCGGCAGTTACAATCTCCACGTCGACAGCGCGCGCGCCGTTTTCGATCGCGAGATCGAGAACGCGCAACTGACCTTCGATGCTGCCATTGAACCGGCCGTGATTCTGGTGGCGGCGGCAGGTCGCCAGAACCGTGCAGTTCGGATAGCCCTGCAGAAAACTCGCGATGGCATACGCGCCCTGCATCGGATCGGGAAGGTAATCCAGACGGAACTCGAGAAAAGTTTCGCCGGCTTCAGCTTCGCGGCGAGCCTGTTCGAGCAGGCGCGGGACATCTGCCAGACCGAGCGCAATACAGATCCTGGGGAGAGCTCGGCGCTGGCTCATGTTTGGTTCATTAGGATATCAGAGGACCTGCGGAAGCACGTCAAGAGTACCAAGGATGGTGAACCGCAGCCGCGAATGCGAGACGCGCAGGGCGTTCTCCACTGCAGCCGGTTCTTCGCCGGTGGCGAAGATGAACCCGGTGTAGCTCGCGCCCTCCGGCAGCGGCGTCAGCTTCTGGCCGATCTTCGCGGTGATGACAACATCATCGACGCCGCTGACGCCCCGCGCCTCCTCAACGCCCGATACCGATTCCAGCACGCCCTCGCGCGGCACCGGAATCATCATGACTCCCGAGGCCGGCGGATCCGGTATGAGTTCATCCGGCATCGATCCGATCGCGTGCCGGATGACAACCTCTTCCAGCGTCAGGCCGCCGGTAAACCGCAGCGCGCGCGCGCAAAGCCCGCCGATCGGCCGCGCCGCCACTTCGAGCATAAAGACGCCTTCGGCGTTGACCCGCATCTCCGCATGGATGGGGCCATGCCAGAGGCCAAGCGCTTTTACGGCCCGTTGCGTCGCATTGAGGATGGCGTTCTGAACTTCCGCGGACTCGCGGGAGGGCGTCACATAGAGCGTTTCTTCGAAGAAAGGTCCTTCAAGCGGATCGGGCTTGTCGAAAACCGCAAGCACTTTCAATTCGCCGCCGGTCATCAGTCCTTCGAGGGCGAACTCGCGGCCATCGATATAGCGCTCGATCTGAACCGCCCGATTATTCTCCTCATGTTCCACGATGCGCCGGATGCGCGCGAGCGCAGCCGCGAGTTCCTCCGGATTGTTGGCGCGAATGACGCCCCGGCTGGCGGAAAGCCCGAGCGGCTTCAGCACACACGGGAAGCCGATCTCGTGCGGCTCCGTATCAAGCGGCAAGCGGATACCTTCAGGGGCAGGCAATCCGGCGGCCCGAAAAATCTCGCGCATCCGATGCTTATCGCGGCACGCGGCGACAGCGTCAGGAGGATGCCATGGAATCCCCAGCCGTTCGGCTGTCAATGCGGCGATGACGGCAGGCCGATCCGCGACGGCCACGATTCCGTGGTAAGCCGACTCGCTCAGCGTCCGCGCCGAATCGTCCGGTTCGTCAAACCGAATCGGAATCGCGCTGTCGTGCCAGGGATCTTCGAGTATGTGGCACCGGTCCGTCGCAAGGGTCACATCGATGCCAAGCCTTCTTGCAGCAGCGGCGAACGAACGGGTCTGATAGCCAGTCGTGGCCGCGATCAACAGAACGCGCGGCTCGTTTGAATTGGGCACAACGGACCTTTCGGCTTGTGCGCGCGCTCACCGCGCCGGATAAGCCGGGATCAGGGCGCGATCTCCAAACGTCTGTCGCAGCCCTGCCACAGCGCACGCTTCATCTTCCTCGGCCATCCCGCTCACCCCGACCGCGCCGATCATCTGCCCATCCACCACGATCGGTATTCCGCCCGACTCGGTGAAGAAGTTGTAGAACGCGGCAGAACGCGGCCAGCCGCTCGGATCGTTCTTAAGCTGCGCCGCACGGATGGAGGTGGGCTGGCGAGTCTTCAGCGCGGTCTGCGCCTTGAGAAGCGCCGTGCGCATGTCTTCGGAAACCTCGCCATCCATGCGCTCCATGTGGACGAATTCGCCGGCAACGTCAATGATGTAGGCCGCCATCGCGCCGCCTTTCGAGGCGGCGAACTCCCGGCACGCACCGGCGATCTTCTTCGCGGCCCCCAGCGAAATCTGATTGGCGTCGAACACCGTCGCGGCGCCTTTGCCGCTCACAACAAACTCCGCCGGAAGACTCGATTTGGGCGGCTCGGCGGCTGCAAATCGGGCAACCGGCGCATTGCCGCGGCCCGGATTTCGGCGCGCCGGCAGATCCTCCGCGAGCGAAGGGACGGATTGCCCTATCACTTCCTGTAACGCCTTGTGCGCACAGATTTCGTCGCTCCACACCGGCACGCGCGGCGCGGAACCGCCGACTCCGACCACCCCAATGAGCTGGCTGTTGACGACAATCGGGAGTCCGCCCGAGTTGGTGAAAATCCCGAGTTGTATCTGCTCGAACTCCGCGGCCGGATCCTGGATCACGCGGTTCATCCGCACTTTGCTCGGCGCGCGCGCCGCCAGCGCCGCCCGCGCTTTCATTTCCGCCGTCACGATGTTGAGATAACCCTGGCCATCCATGCGATCCATGTAGACATGGTTGCCGTCATTGTCGAGGATCATGATGCTGATGCCGACGTTCTCGGCCGTCGCGGCTTTTTCGCAAGCGCCGGCAATGCGCTCGGCCGTCGCCAGGTTGATCGTAGTGAAATCCTGAATCTTCGCGGCAGCATTCCCGCTCACGACAAACTTCTCCGGCACATTCTGCGCAGCAGCGGAAGCCGCTAAAGCCAGGACAAGCAACGAAAGGCGGGGTTTCATGCGTCAAGCGTATCGCAACAACGCCTTGAACCCGTAATCCATATGCATCTGAATATGGCAATGGAACAGTGTCAGGCCCGGCTGGTCAGCGGTGAAATCGACGCTGGCGCGCCCGTACGTGGGCACAACGACGGTGTCTTTGATGATGCCCGCTGTCGGCTTCCCGTAGATTTCCGCAATCTCGAGCTGATGCCGGTGCAGATGCAGCGGATGCGCGTCATCAGTGCGATTGTGCCACGTCAGCCGGTAACGCGTGCCCTGCTTCAGCACAAATTCCTGATCGTGCGGATACTGTTTGCCGTTCACCGTGAATGCGTTGTATTTCCCGGCGCCGCGCGGAACTTTTTCGAACAGCATGTCGAGCTTCTCCGCGGGCGCGGGTTGCGAAGGCGACTTGCCGAAGATTGTGTAGTCCCAGTTCGACTTCGGCGGCGCGGTCCACTGCGGCGTGCGGCGCTGATTGGCGTACTCGATCACGACGCCGAGCCCGCCCTGCCGAACCGGATCCTCGGGCGCGCCCATGATCCAGACACCGGGCTGATTCATTTCGACAACCGCATCGACACGTTCACCGGGACCGATGAGCACCACGTCCACATCCGCCGGAGTCGGCACCGGATTGCCATCGAGCGCGGTCACATGAAACCTGTGTCCGGGCAGCGCGATGTGCCGGTTCTCAATGGCGCTGGCATTCAGAAAATGGAACAGCACCCGGTCGCCCTGTTTAACGCGGATCGGCTCGCCGCCTCCGAGCGCCTTATCGTTGATCGAATAAATGTCGGACTGTACTTCGATGCCCGGCATCCGGGTGTCCATCACGGCCGGTCTTTCCGGCTGCGGACCCGTGGCGTCGAGATCGTCGTTGTCCATGGCCATGCTGCTGAAGTACGGCTCCCAGTCGCGCAGCGCGAGGAAATGTTCCTGGTCGTACCGGCCCGGATTGCCCGCGCCTTCAATCACCAGGAACCCGAACTGCCCGGTGTAGCTGCCGCGATGCAGATCGTCCATCGCCATCGTATGCGTGTGATACCAGCGCGTGCCCGCGGGCGCGGGCGTGAACTGATATTTGCGGCTGCCGTGCGGCGGCACAACCGGCGTTCCTTCTTCCTCAGACCCGTCCACATCGGACGGAATCAACAGACCATGGAAGTGCACGAACTCGGGCACATCGGTGTCGTTGAAGACGTTCACGGATACCGGCACGCCCTCTTTCATGCGCAACAGCGGCCCCGGCGCGGTACCGTTATAGCCGACTGTGCTGATGATCCGGTTGGGGGCGAGTTCGACAGTGATCGGCGCGATGCGCAGCGTGAAGTCTGTCTTCGCGACGTCCGAACTGGCCGTCGGATTGAGAAACGACTGGGTTTGCTGCCCAACCAGCCTTCCACCGGCAGCGGCCACACCCGCGATTTTGAGAAAATCCCTTCTCTCCATCGGAAACTGCGTCTATGTTAACGCGATGATCGGCAATCAGCGCAAAATGGTCAGGGCGCACACGCTGTCCCGCGAGCAATTGCGAGTTCTGCGGGAAGCCGCCCGGCGGAGCGAGCCCGTAGCAATCAGCGGCATCACGCTGCTGGAGTGGGCATGGCTCAGCGCACGCAGAACGGGGCGGGAGATTCCCTTTGAAGAGATCGTCGATAAGCTCAGGTCGGACCCAACATTCAGTCGATACCGCTCACCGTGGAAATCGCCGTTGAGGTGGCCGCGATCGGGAGAATTCCCGACGCTCCGTCGGACCGCGTTATCGTCGCCACTGCACGGGCCCATGGCCTCAAGCTGATCACGTCAGACGAACGCATTATCGAGGCGGGCCTCGTGCCGGTAGTCACTTCGCACCGCCTGAAGCCCGTGCCACCATCCATGGTCACCAGTCGTCGGTCCGGGCGACCTCTTCTGATACGCTGCAAGCATGAAATTCCTGCGGCGCATCCCCCTTCTGCTGCTCTTCAGTGTGGGGTTGTTCGCGCTGCAGTTCGGCGGCGGCGGCCTGCGCTACGGCCGCAGGCAGCAGTACAATTACGGCGGCGCCAATGTGCCTTCAGAGTTTTACTGGAGCCGCCTGCAGTACAACACCCTCTATGGAGGCGGCGGCTACCGCAGCTATGGCGGCGGCTGGGCACAGGATTTTCCCAAAGCCGATAACGACTGTCTGGTTGCTCTGCGCCGCCTGACGCGCATCAATTCTCCTTCGCCGCTGAACGTGGCCGATCTCGACAGCGATCATCTTTTCGACTATCCCTGGGTCTATGCCATCAATGTGGAGAGCTGGCAGTTCACCGATGAAGAGGCAAAGCGCCTGCACGACTACCTTCTTAAAGGCGGCTTTCTCATGGTGGATCATTTCCACGGCACGCAGGACTGGGACCGCTTCATGGCGGGCATGCGTCAGGTCTTACCCGACGCGGTCGTGGAAGATCTTCCGGACGCCGACGAAATTTACCACGTCCTTTACGACATCAACGAGAAATTTCAGATCCCGGGCGAGCAGTATGTATCCAGCGGCATCACCTATGAGAAGGACGGTTACGTTCCCAAGTGGCGCGCCATTCGCGACGCGCACGGCCGCATCATGGTGGCGATCTGCCACAACATGCATCTCGGGGATGCCTGGGAGCACGCCGATGAGGCCGAGTATCCGGAAAAGTTCTCGGGTCTGGCGTTTCGCATCGTTCTGAATTACATTACTTATTCGATGACCCATTAGGGCAATCCCGCAGAGTCACCACCCGGCCCATGTTTGAATTTTTTTTCAAGTATCCGCGTTCCATGTACGCGCGCGGCCACTTCGCTCTTTTAGGCGCATGGCCGACGTGGGTGCTCGTAACTTTGATACTGGCCGCCGCTGCCGGACTCGCATGGCTGATCTGGTCGCGTCTCGCGCAGGCAGCGCCGATGATTCGAAGCTGGCGCGCATGGGTCATCTGGGGACTGCAGTCGCTGCTCGCCGCGGTGATTCTGATACTGCTCTGGCAGCCGGCAATAACCGTGGCCGAGCTGAAGCCGCAGCAGAACATTATCGCCGTGCTCGTCGACGATTCGCGCAGTATGGGGATCACGGAGAACGGCACAACACGCCAGGCGGCCGCCGTGCAGACGCTCCAAAACGGCGTACTCGACAAGCTGAACAAATCGTTTCAGACGCGTCTCTACCGCGTGGATGATGTGCCCGCGCGGATCGGGAATCTGAAAGACCTCAAGCCCGACGCGCCCTCCACGCGCCTGGGCGACAGTCTGAAGCAACTCGCCGCGGAAACTTCAGACATGCCTGTTGGCGCCATCGTGCTGCTGAGCGATGGCGACGACAACAGCGGAGGAATCAGCGCGGACACCATCAGCGCCCTGCGCGCCCGCCATATACCGGTCCACACCGTCGGCTTCGGGCGCGAACATGCCGCGCACGATGTCGAACTCGATGACGCGATCATCGCGCCCCGCGCCCTTGCCGATTCGCGCCTCGCCGCGAAGATCACGTTTCATCAACGCGGATATACCGGCGCAAAAGTCACGCTGACAGTGCGCGACGTCAGCACAGGCCAGGCGAAAGTGCTGGCGGCCCGGTCCGTCACGCTCGGCGCCGAGGGCAACAAGCAGAACGAGACCATGATGTTCGATATCGGCAGCGCCGGGGCGAAGACGCTGCAGATCGCGGCCACGCCGCTGGCGAACGAAGAGAACACCGCAAATAACACACTCACGCGCGTGGTGAATGTCGGCTCCGACAAGCGCCGCATCCTTTATATAGAGGGTGAGCCGCGCTGGGAATACAAGTTCATCCGGGAGGCCGAGCAGGACGATCGCATGGTGCAGATCGTCTCGATGGACCGCACCAGCGAGAACAAGATTTACAGGCAGGGCATTTCCGACCCGAAGGAACTGGCGGACGGCTTTCCTTCGCGGCCCGAAGACATGTTCGTCTATCAGGGCCTGATCATCGGCTCCGTGGAGGCAGCGTATTTCACGCCGGTCCAGCAGGAACTGATCCGCGAATTCGTGGATCGGCGCGGGGGCGGTGTGCTGTTCCTGGGCGGCCAGTTTGCGCTCGCCGATGGCGGCTGGAATTCGACCAAACTGACCGAACTGATGCCGACCACATTGCCGCTCGAAGCCGGCACGTTCCATCGCGAAGCCGATCCGCGCAACGGCGCCACACACACCACGGCGGAACTGGCGCCGGCCGGTGAAGACAGCATCATCACGCGCCTCGTCGACGATCCCGCCGCCAACGACGCGAAGTGGAAAAAACTGCCGTACCTGATGGACTACGAAGATCCGGGCACGCCGAAATCCGGCGCGACTGTTCTGGCCGACATGATCACGGCCGACGGAAAAAAACTGCCGCTGCTGATCACGGAAAACTTCGGCCGCGGCCGCACCGCGATCATGGCTACCGGCGGCAGCTGGCGCTGGCAGATGAGCCTGCCGCTGGGCGACACCGCGCACCATCTTTTCTGGCAGCAGCTGCTGCGCTGGGTTGTGTCCGATACCCCGGGACGCGTCACGGCGTCGGTGCCCTCGCAGATGCTGTTCGATAACGGCGCGGTCACGCTCACCGCCGATGTGCGCGATATGCAGTACAATCCCGCTGCGGACGCGAAAGTGGAAGCGCATATTCTGGGCCCGAGCGGTGTCACCGCGGCGATCGAGATGAGTCCCGTCGCGGATAACCCGGGGCAGTTTTCGGCATCGTGGGCCGCGCCCAAGGCCGGCGCGTACCTCACCGAAGTGACTGCGCAGCGAAACGATCGCGAGACGGGAAAGGTGCAGGAGCTCGGGCGCGACGTGCTGACTTTTCAGCGCATGGACGGCGTGGCGGAAAACTTCCACACCGATCAGAATCGCGAACTGCTGGAACGGCTGGCCACGCAGACCGGCGGCGAATACTGGAAGCCCGCCGATCTGGGAAAGCTGGCGGGTGCGATACCTTTTTCGGAAGCCGGCGTGACGATGAGAGAAACCAAAGATCTCTGGAATCTGCCGCTGGTATTTCTGGTGCTGCTGTTACTGCGTTTTTCCGAATGGTGGTTGCGCCGGAAATGGGGGATCGTCTAGTGGCCAGGGGTACACGCGGCGCAAGCCGCGTTGCGCCGGCTCAGGACGAACGCGACGGGCGTCGCGTGTACGGAACCGGTTAACCCCATGCTGCAGCGCTTTCTTGACCCCGCCGTCCTCGCCGGCATCTCCGGACTCGACCTGGTAGCCAAGACCGTCGTCGATGGCTTCGTCTCCGGTCTGCATCGCTCGCCCGATTTCGGCTTCAGCCAGGAGTTCGCCGAGTATCAGGCCTACACTCCCGGCGACGATCTGCGCCATATCGACTGGAATGTCTACGCGCGCTCGGAGCGGCTCTATCTGAAGCGTTTCCGCGGCGAAACCAACAGCCTCCTCACCATCCTGCTCGACGCCAGCAACTCGATGCAGTTCGGCTCGCATCGCGTCAACAAAATGGATTATGCGCGCTTCCTCGCCGCATCGCTGTTTTATCTGGCGATTCACGAGCAGCGCGACGCCGCCGGGCTGATCACGTTCGACGACGAAATCCGCAATTACGTCCGGCCTTCGATGCGGCAGGGCCAGTTGCATCGTCTGCTGGCATCGCTCGAACAGGCCGAGGCGCGCGCGCGCACCGATTTCGCCAAGCCCATGCGCTATTTCCAGGAATTTCTCAAGCGCCGCGGCATTGTTCTGATCATCTCGGATTTCTGGGAATCGCCCGAAAGCATCGTAAAGACCATCGAGCCGCTGCGTTTCCACGGCAACGAGGTCGTGCTTTTCCACGTCCTTGATCCGGAGGATGTGAAGCCGGCGCTGAAAGGTCCCACCATCGTGGTCGATCTCGAAACCAAAGCCGAGCTCGAAGTGACGCCGGATTACGGCAAGCGGGAGTATCGCGACAAAGTCGCGGCGCATCTGGAAGACCTGCGCAATCGCGTGGCCGGCGCGGGCATGGGCTATGCCCTGCTGATGACCGATAAGCCGCTCGACGCCGCTCTGCGCGAATACCTCACGCTGCGCGAGGGCCGCAATTAAATGGGCCTCTTCTCGCCCTGGTTTCTGGCCGGCCTCGCGGCGGTCGCGCTTCCGCTGTACCTGCATCTGCTGAAACGCCAGACACAGCTGCCCAAGCACGTGAGCTCGCTGATGTTTTATGAATCGCGCACGCAGAGCTCGACGCGCCACCGGCGTCTGGATTATCTGCTGCTGCTCGCACTGCGGCTTGCGGTGCTGCTTTTGCTGATTCTCGCATTCGCAAATCCGTTCATCAATCGCAACGCCGCGGCCGTCGCAGACAGCCGGCTGGTGCTGCTGGTGGTCGATAACTCATTCAGCATGCGCGCCGGCACGCGCCTGGCCGACGCAAAATCGCAGGCCATGCAGGTGCTCAGCGGCAAGGGCGGGGCGCGCGGACAGGTGGCGGCGTTCGGTTCGCAGCTGCATCTGATGACGCAGCCGATTGAAGACCAGGGCGCGCTGCGCGCCGCTGTGCAGTCGATTCAGCCCGGCGACGGCCATGGCAACTTCGGTGAGCTGTCGCGCGCCATTCGCGCCATGGCGGAATCGCTGCGCACTCCGATCGAGCTCCATCTCTTCACCGACATGCAGCGCAGCGCGCTGGCGGGGAATTTTTCCGACATGGCGCTGCCGGACAACGTGAAGCTGACGATCCATGCCGTTGCCTCAAAACCACAATCCAACTGGACGGTCGAATCGGTGGACGCGCCCGGCCAGGTCTGGGGCAAAGATCTCAAGCCGATCCACGTGCAGGCCGTGATCGCCGGGTACGGCACGCCAGGCGGCACGCGCAGCGCCTCGCTGGTGATCAACGGAAAGACCGCGGCCACAAAAAGCGTTGCAGTTCCGGCGAACGGCCGCGCGTCTGTCGAGTTTCCGCCGCTCGAAGTGCCTTACGGATTCAGCCGCTGCGAGGTGAAAATCGACGACGCCGACGGCTTCGCAGCCGACAACCTGCGCCGCTTCGCGATCGAGCGTTCCGACCCGCAGAAGGCGCTTCTGATCCATAATTACGGCGACTCGCGCTCCCCGCTCTACATCGGCGCCGCGCTTTCCGCCGCCGCGGAGTCTGCTTTCATTCTCGAATCCATTAACGTCAATGAGGCCGCTGACCGCAACCCCTCGAATTATGCGTTCATCATTCTGAGCGACGTCAACTCGGTGCCCTCGCTGCTGGAGAATTCGCTGACGCAATACGTGAAATCGGGCGGAAGCCTGCTGATTTCCGCGGGCACATCCGCCGGCGGCCGCACGCAGATTCCCATCTTCGGCGCGCGCATTATCGAGACACGCGATTACAATCGCATTCCCGACCGTTACATGGCGGTCGGCTCAAGCGACTCGTCCTATGCGGCGGTGTCGAAAGCGGACAACTGGACAGGCGTGAAATTTTTCTACGCGCTCAATGTCGATCCCGGCGACGCGCGCGTGATTGTGCGCCTTGGCGATCAGACGCCGCTGCTGCTGGAGAAGCATATCGGGGAAGGACGCGTGCTGCTGCTAACTTCCGGGCTCGACAATCTGACCAACGACTTTCCGCTGCACCCGGCGTTTGTCCCGTTCATCGAGCAGACTGCGCGCTATCTCGCAGGCAGCGAACGCGAAGGCGGCGCGCGCGCAGTTGACGCCTATCTCGAGCTGCGCAATGCCAAAGAGAAAGGCCAGGGCGTGGAAGTCACCGACCCCGAGGGCCGCCGCCCGCTCACCCTGAGCGAAGCCGCGTCGGCGCAGTCGTTTCAGCTCACTGAAGCCGGCTATTACCAGCTGCGCCTCGCCAACGGCCGGCAGAACGAAGTCGCGGTGAATCCCGATCCGAAGGAATCCAATCTCGACGTTATTCCAGACGATGTACTCGCGCTCTGGCAGGGCAAAGGCGGCGATCAGACGGCGCAGGCCTCCGCGCCGGGCGCGACGCCGCCGCGCAAAGTGCCGCAAAGCTTCTGGTGGTACGTGATGCTGGCACTGCTCGCCTCGGCTATCGTGGAATCGGTAATCGCCAGCCGCTACCTCGGCGTGCAGCGGGAAGAAGGTAACCCCGCCGCAGCGGCGTCAACACCCGGGCACCCTTAGAGAGTCGGCTTGTTTCATTCTCTGATGACGTGCCGATCAGAGCTGTGTCAACGAGCAGAAGCAGAGTTGACGCACTGCCGGAGCCAATGCCATCGGGTCTCCGCAGGCTCAGGACGGAAACTCGTACGTTCAATCCGCCACGCCGAGCTGCAGGCTATCGATACGCGCGAAGCAGTTCGCCAGATATTCGGGAGCTGCGCATCCCGACGTCACCAGCTCCGCCGACCTCGGGTCTCATAGAGCAGCAGGCGTGGTTTTGCACGCCTGTACAGGAAGCCCCCGCAATCGTGAGCACCCTTTTCGAGGCAGCGTGCGATTCAGTATTGCAAAGCGAGTTCATTTCAGCGAACAGACCGCAGGGCTGATTTCAGAACCCGGCTGGTATGATGACCCCGCGTGGAAATCCGGCAACTGCGCTGCTTCTGTGTTCTGGCGGAGCAGCTCCACTTCACCCGAGCTGCGCTGCTGCTGAACGTCGCTCAACCTGCCCTCAGCCACCAGATCAAGCAACTTGAAACGGAACTGAACACCCAGTTGTTCGAGCGCACCAACCGCCGTGTGCGCCTGACGCAGGCGGGCGAACTGTTCCGCACACGCGCCAAGCGCATTCTCGAAGAACTTGACCAGGCAGGACGCGAGACTACGCGCGTGGGCCAGGGGGAAGCCGGCAACCTGATCATCGGTGTGGTCAGCACGGCGGTGTGCAGCGTTCTGCCGGAACTGCTGCGCAGCTTCCGCCGCGAGTCGCCGAACATTTCCATCGATATTCGCGAAATGGAGCCCGGCGAGCAGGTGGAGGCGCTGCGGAGAGAGACCATCGATGTCGGCCTGCTGTTTGTGACGGTTGAGGATGCGACTTTCGATTCGATGGTGGTTTCGCGGGAGCGTCTGATCGTGGCGCTGCCGACCGGCCACAAGGCGGCGTCCAAGCAGGATGTCCGGCTGCGCGACCTGAAAGCGGAAACATTCCTGATCCCGCGGCAGCAGCGCGTGCCCGGCTTTCACGAGCTGGTGCTGGAGACGCTGCGATCGGCCGGCGTTGCGTCGCCCCGGCTGCAGCCGACGAGATTGCTGCAGACTGCGGTGTTCCTCGTGGCGGGCCGGCTGGGAATCGCGCTGGTGCCGGAGTCGTTCCGGCAGCATCTGCGTGTGCGTGGATGCGTGTATCGCAATACGGCCGCACCGCAGACTTACGCGGACCTCATCGGGCTGTGGCGGCGCGATAATGTTTCGCCCGCGTTGAAGAGGTTTATCGGGCAACTGCAGCGGATGCGGGCGGAATAGGGCACGGGTCGGGCCGGTGCTGAAAAAAGGGGACAGACGGCCCGGGAATGGACCTTTTTCTCAGAAGCTATTCTTCTGGAATGATACGAAATCGCGATTGGAGTCAGCCGGGCGGTTTCCGGTAGAATCGCCGCATGAAATTCGCGCCCCGCAGCCTGATCATCAGCCTCGCCGGAATTGCAGTGCTTCTGCCGGCAGCGCCGGCGCAGCAACCCGGCCCGCCACCGGCTGCTCCGGGCCGCGGGCGCGGACCCATCAACCGGCCGCCCGATCCGCGCGTTCAGCAGCGCAAGTATCACTTCGCGGACACCAATCAGGATCTGCCTTACGCACTCTACGTTTCCTCCAAAGTGACGAAGGACAAACCGGCGCCGCTCATCGTGGCGCTGCACGGGCTGGGCGGCGATCATAACTCGCTCATGCGCGGCAACGCCATCGATCTGGCGGAAGAGGGCGGCTACATTCTGGTCGGGCCGATGGGCTACAATCCGCGCGGATGGTACGGCACTCCGGTGGGCACGCCGCGCGCCGGCGCCACGCCAAGGCCGCCGAATCCGGAAGCTGCGAACGATCCGCCCAATCTGCGCGAGCTCAGCGAAAAGGATGTGATGAACGTCCTCGAACTGATGCGCAGGGAATTCAACGTCGACCCCAGCCGCACTTACCTGATGGGCCACTCGATGGGCGGCGCCGGGACGCTCTATATCGGCGCGAAGTACGCATCCAACTGGGCCGCTATCGGGGCGATTGCGCCTGCGGCGTTCGCCATGCTGCCGACCGCCAAAGAAATGCTCACGCCGGTGGCGGCCAGCATGCCGGTGATCGTGACGCAGGGCGGGCAGGATACCGCCGTTCCTGTCGATTACACCCGGCGCTGGATCGCAGCCATGCAGGAACTGAAAATGAACTACCTCTACGTTGAAATGGGCCCCGAGGATCACGGCTCCATCATTTCCAAAGGAATGCCGGATATTTTCCGATTCTTCGCCGAGCACAGCAAGGCAGCGCATTAGAAAGGTCTCGCGCAGGGCCGGAAGCCCGGCGGCTGCCTGAAAGCGTCGCCCCACTGAGAACGGAATCTTCTGGAACCATACGATTTCGTTATTGGAGCGCATCGGGCGTTTTTCGATAGAATCACGGCAATGAATCGACTTTTCGGTGCGGGATTGCTGATTTTGGCCGCAATCTTGCCGATCGAGGCCCAGCAACCGGGCGGCGGCAGAGGCGGACGCGGCGGGTTTCCTCCGCCGGTACCCATCGGCACAACGCCGAAGCCCGCAGTTCCGAACGCCAAAGCCTTGCGCACCTGCGAAAGCCTCGCCCAGGTCGCGCTTCCGGACACCACAATCGAGTCGGCCGCAACCGATCCCGCCGATCCCGCGATTTGCCGGGTGACGGCAATCACGACCCATCCCCCTATGGGCGACAAAATCAAGATCTGGCTGGCGATTCCGACTTCGAACTGGAATGGCCGCTTCCTGGGCAACGGCGGCGGCGGGTTTGTGGGTGGGAGTGCGGCGGGCGTCAATCCGGGAGTGGCTCTGGGCTACGCGTCGGGTTCCACCGATACCGGGCATGAAGGCGGCAGCGGCAGTTTCGCGCTGGATGCAAGCGGACGCATCAACTGGCAGTCCATTCGCGACAACGCGCACGTCGGCATTCACGAAATGACCGTCACCGGAAAAGCGCTGACGCAGGCGATGTACGGCGCCGCGCCGCGATACTCCTACTGGCTTGGCTGCTCCACCGGCGGACGCCAGGGGCTGAGCGAGGCGCAGAAGTATCCGCAGGATTACGACGGCATCGTGGCCGGCGCGCCCGCAATCAACTGGACGAAGCTCCTGATGCAGTCCATCTGGGGCTCCATGCAGATGAACAGAAGCGATAACCCGGTGCCCGTTGCCAAACTGGCGGCAGCTACGACCGCGGCGATCGAAGCCTGCGACACGATCGACGGCGTCAAGGACGGCGTGATCGAGGATCCGGGGCGCTGCCATTTCGATCCCAAAGAGCTGCTCGGCAAACCGGCCGGCGACAGCGGCACGTTTACCGAGGCGGACACAAACATCATCCGCAAAATCTGGGAAGGACCGCGGCGCGAAGACGGCACTTTTCTCTGGTACGGTCAGGCGCGCGGCGCCGATTTGGGCGCGCTGGCGGCATCGAGAGGCACGCCCTTGCGGCCGGTCGGATTTGCGTTCACGCAGGACTGGCTGAAATACTGGCTCACGCAGAATCCGCAGTTCGACTGGTCCACCATGACGCCGGCGGCCTATGAGCGTTACTGGGATCAGTCGCAGGAGGAATTCGGCGCGGTGATCGGGACGGATAATCCCGATCTGACGGGGTTCCGCGATCGCGGCGGCAAAGCCATCATCTGGCACGGATGGGCCGACCAGCTGATTACGGCGGACGCGAGCATCGATTATTATAAGCGCGTGCAGAAGCAGATGGGCGGCGCGGATAAGGTTTCGCAGTTCGCGCGGCTTTACATGGCGCCCGGTGTGGGTCATTGCGGCGGAGGCGCGGGGCCGAGTCCTTATGGCCAGCTCGACGCCATGCTTTCGTGGGTTGAAAACGGTAAAGCGCCCGAGACGTTGACCGCCGCGCGGCGCGATCAGACAGGCGCGATCACGCGTTCGAGGCCGCTGTGCCGGTATCCGCTGGTGGCCAAATATAAGGGGAGTGGCAGCACAGACGACGCAGCCAATTTCACGTGCAGCGCTGGATTTTAAACGGAACTACGCTGCTGGCGGGAATTCTCTGCCAGCTTCCGGCGAACGCCCAATCGCCCGCCGCGACGCCTGTGGCTCAGCGGGCTCTGCTGGATAAATACTGTGTCGTTTGCCATAACGACAAGGCCAAAATCGCAAACTTCTCGCTGCAGTCGGCCGACATAAACGCGGTCGGCGATCATCCTGAAGTCTGGGAACGGGTGATCCGCAAGCTGCGCGCGGGCATGATGCCGCCGCCGGGAATGCCGCGTCCGGAACTGGCCCAATACGAAGGGCTGCGTGACTGGCTGGAAGCGCAGATCGACCGCAAGGCCGCGGCGCATCCCGATCCCGGCAACGTGGTGCTGCATCGGCTGAACCGCACCGAATATCACAACGCGATCCGCGATCTGCTCGATCTCGATATCGAGGTGAACACGCTGCTGCCGGCGGACGATTCGGCGCGCGGCTTCGATAACGTCGCCGGATCGCTCACGATTTCGCCCACGCTGCTCGAAGCCTACACATCGGCCGCGGCACGCGTGGCCCGCACGGCCGTCGGCTTCTGGAAATCGCCGGCGCAGGCCGTCTACATTGCGCCCGCCGACACTTCACAGACTGAGCACATCGAAGGGCTGCCTTTCGGCACGCGCGGCGGCATGGCGGTCCGGCATAGTTTTCCGGCCGACGGCGAGTACAAATTCACCGTACAGAACTTCGGCCTCGGCAAATTCATTCCCGGCGAGAAGCTGGAATTCCTGATCGACAACGAAGTCATCGATATCCGCGATTACAAAGGCGTCGGGCTGACCGCAGCCAATGCCGCCGATAACGACGGCTCAATCGACGTCACCGTGCCGATCAGGGCCGGTTCGCACATGGTGGGCGTGACGTTCCTCGCCACCAACTACCGGCCGAGCCTCGACCTGATTCGTCAGTACGAGCGCAAATCGCTCGAAGACAATCCCATTCCTCAGCTTCAGTACCATCCCGCGATCGGCAAGCTGCAGATTCAGGGACCGTTTGAACCCACGCGGCCGGAAGATTCGCGCAGCATCCGCAAAGTATATACGTGCCGGCCTTCGAGCGCGGAACAGGAAACACCGTGCTCGCGGCAGATTCTGACGACGCTGATGCGCCGGGCTTTCCGGCGTCCGGTGACCGCGCAGGATATGGAGTGGGTACAGGGGTTCTATCTGGAAGGCCGGCGCGAGGGCACTTTCCAGGACGGCATCGAGCTGGCGCTGCGGCGCATTCTCACCAGTCCGCAGTTCCTGGTGCGCGCGGAACGCGAACCGGCGAATGCCTCGCCCGGCCAGCCGTACCGGATCACCGATCTCGAACTCGCCTCGCGCATTTCGTTCTTTATCTGGAGCAGCATTCCCGACGATGAACTGATCGACGTCGCCGCGCGAAATCAGCTGCACGTTCCCGCCACGCTGGAACGCGAAGTCCGCCGCATGCTGGCCGATCCGAAGGCCGATTCGCTGGTCTCGAATTTCGGCGATCAGCTCCTTTATCTGCGTAATCTGCCGGCAACGTCGCCCGACGGCGTCTTCTATCCGAACTGGGACGACGAGCTGCGCAAGAGCTTCCGCCGCGAAACCGAACTGCTCTTTGGCAGCGTCATCCGCGAGAATCGCAGCGTCAAAGATCTGCTGGATGCCGATTACACGTTCGTCAACGAGCGCCTTGCGAAGCATTACGGCATTCCGAATATTTACGGTTCCGAGTTTCGCCGGGTGAAGCTCGGTCCGGATATGGCTTATCGCCGCGGCCTGCTGGGGCAGGGCAGTGTGCTGGCGCTCACATGGCAGCAGAATTTCCGCACCTCGCCGGTCAAACGCGGCGTATGGGTTCTGGAAAACATTCTGGGCACGCCGCCCCCGGAACCGCCGCCGAATGTGCCGCCGCTTGAAGATACAAAGGGCGAGAATAAAGTCATGACGCTGCGGGAGCAGATGACGATGCACCGCAAAAACGAACCCTGCGCCGGCTGTCACAAGCTGATGGACCCGATCGGGTTCGCGCTGGAAAATTTCGATGCGGACGGCGCGTACCGCACCATGCAGGGCGGCGAGGGCGGAGTGCCGCTCGACACATCCGCCGTTTTGTGGGATGGCACGAAGGTGAACGGTCCGATCGAGCTGCGCCGGCACCTGATGCACTACTCGCCGCAGTTCGTCCGCATGATCGTCGAGAAGCTGATGACGTTCGGCATCGGGCGTGGCATGGAGTATCAGGATATGCCGGTGATCCGATCCATCGTGCGCACCGCCGACAAAGACGATGACCGCTTCGTCTCCCTCCTGATGGGCATCATCCAAAGCGAGCCGTTCCAGATGCGCACAAAGGAAGCAGAAACCAAGGCAGGATTTTAACGATGTTTATTACCAAAAAGTTCATTCCACGCCGCACCATCCTTCGCGGAGCCGGTGTCGCCATTGGCATTCCGCTGCTCGACTCGATGTTGCCCGCGCAGACACCGCTGAGCAAGACCGCCGCGGCGCCTCCGAAGCGCTTCCTCGGAATCTGGCATCCGCACGGCGCGGCGCCCGGCTACTGGAGCCCGCTGCAGGCAGGCGCGGATTTCGAATTTTCGTTCATCACCAAACCTCTGGAACCATTCCGCAAACAGGTGACGCTGATCACCGGCATGGATATGCCGGAAGCCATGGCGACCACCGAAGAGCCCGGCGGGGATCATGCGCGCGGCGCGGTGCTGCTGTCGGCGTCGCGGCCCCGGCGCAATGCGGTGAGTCCTTATCTCGGCATCACGATCGATCAGCTCATGGCGCGCAAATTCGGCGAGGATACGATTCTCTCGTCGCTGCAGGTCGGCGTGGAAGAAGACGGCAACTACGGTAACTGCAACTGGGGCTACAGCTGTTCCTATACGAACTGCATTTCGTGGACCTCGCCGGTGCAGCCGCTGCCGACTGAAGTCAACCCGCGCGTGGCATTCGAACGCCTCTTCGGCGACGGCGCCAGTCCGGAAGAACGCCGGCTCGGCCGCAGGCAGAGCGCCAGCGTGCTCGATTCCGTGACGCAGGAAATTGCCTCATTCAAACGCCCGCTCGGCGCAGGCGATCGCGCGAAACTCGATACCTATCTGGATAATATCCGCGAGCTCGAACGCCGCATTCGCATCGCTATCGACGCGACGATCAAAGAACCTTCCGAAGAGATTCCCTTCGGCCTGCCCGAGAGCAAACACGTGCATTACCGGCTGATGTACGATCTGCTTGCGCTCGCCTTCGAAGGCGACCTGACGCGGTCCGCCACCTACATGCTGGGCAAAGATCTTTCCGGCATGAGCTTCCCCGAATCCGGTTTCAACGGCGCGTGGCATGGCAGCTCGCATCATGGCGATAAGCCCGACAACGTGGCGAACTACGCAAAGATGAACCGCTACCACGTGCAGAACCTGGCTTACTTTGCCGACAAGCTCAGCAAAATTCAGGACGGCGACGGCACTCTGCTCGATCACATCCTCATTTACAAGGGCAGCAACATGGGGAACTCGCATCGGCACGCGCACATCAAGGTGCCGATCATTCTGCTGGGCGGCCTCGACGGCAAGCTGCAGGGCAACCGGCACATCGTTTTTCCGGACAACACCGAGCGTACTTCAAACATGCTGCTGGCGGTGCTTCACAAATACGGGATCGAGGATATTCCGAAGTACGATGTGGCGGGCCGGGAAATCGGCACGCAGAAAAATTTCGGATCGAGCACGCAGCCGATCTCGCTGTAAGGCATGCCAACCGGACTCCCGAAAGCACAGGCTAAAGTCTGTGGCGCCATCCCCCTTTTGATTCTGCTGACCCTTCCCCTCGGCGCCCAGGTCGGCGGGCGCGCGGCGCGCCCCAAAGTCCTTCGCCCCGACGGCCCCGTATGGAATGTCATCCGCGCCAACTGCACCGCGTGCCACGGCATTGACGATTACGCCTTCTTCGCTCTCGACAAATCCGCCTGGCAGAATCTTATCGTGACCAAACACAAGGACGCCAGCGTGAACCTCGGCGAGGGCGACATGAACCTGCTCACCGACTGGCTCGCCACCACCTTCGGGCCGAACTCGAAGCCCTTTCCGCGGACTTATATTCCACCGGAAATCACTACCTTCTTTTCGGATCCGGAAGCCAACCGGCTGATGAATCGCGCCTGCACCAAATGTCATGGTCTCGACCGCGTGTCCAACGCAAGAAAAGCCGAGGACGCGTGGCGCGTGACGCTCGTCGATATGCGCGAGCGCGGGGCGCAGCTTTCGGATCAGGAACTGGAGCAGCTTGTGGAGTGGCTCACCAGAGTCTGGGGAACCAATCAGGACAAATGATCCTCTGCCTTGCTCTGCTTTTCGCCGCCAGTCTCGCGCCTGCCGCGCCGGTGGAAAGCTACACCGCGACGACCGCGAATGTCTCGGGCGCGCCGGACAACATTCGCATCGATATTCTGCGCTGGTCGACCGACGCTGAGCGCGAAAAGCTGATGGATGCCTGGATGCTGAAGATCGCTCAGCCGCCCGGGCGCGGCAGAGGCGGCGCAGGCCGTGGCGCCGGACGGGCCGGCCGTGGACCGAGCGACGGCACTCCGCCTCCGAAACCTACACCGGAAGCGACGCTCGCCAAAGCTCTGCAGGAATCGACGACTGTCGGCTATTTGTGGTCCCGCGAAGTTGCCGGTTATGCGATCCGCTACGCCGGAAGGACCGCGAACCCGGATGGTTCCGACCGGATCGTGCTCATCACGCAGCGCCGGCTCGGCGCGGTCAACGATTTGTGGAAGCCCGCCGGCGGCGAAGCGCTGCCCTACGATTTTTCTGTCATCGAGCTTCGCATGAAAGCGAACGGCGAAGGCGAAGGCCGGACTTCGCTCAACGGCAAAGTTGCGCCCGACAGCACGCTGAACATCGTCGCGCCCGAAAATTACGATACGCTTCCCGTGGTGTTCACGAACGTGCGGAAGCGGAAACCGGAGTAATCATATGCGATTCGTTCTTGCAGGTCTCCTGATGGCGGCGGCAGCCGCCGCGGCTCCGAAGAGCGACATAGCCGACGCCGCCATGCATGGCGACAAAGGCGCGGTGCGAACGCTGCTGGAGCAAAAGGCCGACGTAAATGCGCCCCAGGTGGACGGCACGACCGCGCTCGACTGGGCCGTGCAGGCGAACGATTCCGAACTCACCGACATCCTGCTCGCGGCCGGCGCAAAGCCCATGGCCGCCAATGAAGCGGGCGCCACTCCCATGCTGCTGGCGACGCAGAACGGAAACGCCGCAATCGTGGAGCGGCTGCTCGTCGCGGGCGCCGATCCCAACGCCTCTCTCACGAAAACCGGCGACACGGCGCTGATGATGGCCGCGCGCACCGGCAACGTCGATGCAGTGCGGGCGCTGCTCGATCACGGCGCGCAGGTGAATGGGCACGAATCCTGGGGCGGCACCACTGCGCTCATGTGGGCTGTGTCGGAGCATCATCCGGATGTGGTGAAGCTGCTGATCGAACGCGGCGCGGATGTCAATGCGAAGTCGTACTTTGTGCCATCGGCCTCGGGCCGCGGATTCGAAGGCACCACGCCGGTACCACCGAAGGCAAATCAGCCGATTGAGGAATTCGCCGCCGGCATGCTGACGCCGCTGATGTTCGCCGCGCGCGAGAACGATCTCGACTCCGCCAGGCTCCTGGTCAAAGCGGGCGCGAATCTCAACACGCAGGGCGGCGACGGCAAAGATGCTCTCTCGCTCGCGCTTTTCGACGGCAGTTACGATGTCGCGGACTTCCTGATCGACAGCCATGCCAACGTGAATCAGAAGGACGCGCAGCGTTTCACACCGCTGTTCTGGGCCGTCGACCGCCGCAACATGGAAACCGCGCCGAACTTTCCGTGGATGATCACGCGCGATCCCCTGCCCATCATTAAAAAGCTTCTCGACGCGGGCGCCGATCCGAATGCCATCATCAATTCGACGCCGCGGGCGCGCATGCGCGAAGGTTCGCCGCGCATTGTCTTCGCGACGGCCATTATGCGCGCGGCCTTCTCCGGCGACATCGAACTGGTGAAGCTGCTGCTCGCGCACGGCGCCGATCCAACCATCATTTCGACAGACCGGGAGACCACTCTCATGGCCGCGTGCGGCGAGGGCTTCATCAACGGCTATCACCGCCCGAGGCCGCCCGCAGAGCGCCTCGAGGTTGTAAAGCTTCTGGTCGATATGGGCGGCGATGTCAATGCCGCCGACAATTACGGCATTACCCCGCTGATGTTTGCGTCGAATCTGGGCGATCTCAGCGTGGTGAAGTATCTGGTTGAAAAAGGCGCGGACCTCGACGCCCACGATCTCGGCAAAAAGAACGACGGCCAGTTCGGTTCCAGCGTCGAGCCGCTGATGCCGATCGACTACGCCATCGGCGTGGGCACTTTCGTCCCCAACAATGCAGTCATCATGCACACCGACGTCGTGAATTACCTGACTCAGGCGATGAAAGAGCGCGGCATCAGGCACACGACATCGGAATGCACGCTGCGCGGGTTCACCTGCGCGCAGGCGAATGTCGATCCAAAGACGGCAACGCCGGCGGAAATTGCGAAGATCCGGAAAATTCAGATCGGCTATCAGGTTGACGGGATCACCGGCGGCCTTGCCGTTAAAGATAAGGACAAGAAAGAGGAGAAATGACCGTGAAACTGCACACCGCGTTGCTGGTGCTGACGATCGGATGCACAGCCGCCGCCCAGGCGCAGACATCGGGCGCCGAGCGGCCCGGGGCGGTCGAGAAGATCAAAGTGCACGGAGCTTCTCTCGAAGGCAACCTCGAGGGCGATCCCGCCGAGCGCGACGTCTTCGTCTATCTGCCGCCCAGCTACGCCAGCCAGCCGAATCGGCGCTACCCGGTGCTGTATTTCATCCACGGCTACGGCGCGACGGCGGAGGCTTACTGGAAGCTGATGGTGGTTCCCGAAGCCGCGGACAAAGTGATGGGCGCGGGCACGGTACATGAAATGATCGTCGTGCTGCCCGACGCGCACACCATTTACGACGGCAGCATGTACTCCAACTCCCCGACGACCGGCGACTGGGAGGCTTACATCACGCACGATCTGGTGGCGTACATCGACAGCCACTACCGCACGATCGCCGACCGCGACAGCCGCGGTCTGGCCGGCCACTCCATGGGCGGATATGGAACGCTGCGCCTCGCGATGAAATATCCGGGAATCTTCTCCAGCATCTACGCCATGAGTTCATGCTGTCTGATGAACAATCCAGGCGCAGGCCGGGGAGGGCGTGGTCCCGCTCCTCCCGCGCAGGGCGCGAATGGCGCACCTCCTGCGCCTCCGGCCCCGCCCGCTCCTCCCGCCGGCGAAAATGGCCGCGGTGCGGGCCGCGCTGGCCGTGGTGGACGCGGCGGCGGATTCGCCAATATCCTGTCCGCCGAAGCGGCTGCCTGGTCTCCCAATCCCGCCAACCCGCCGAAGTTCTTCGACCTCCCCAATCAGGACGGAACACTCCATCCCGAGATCGCCGCCAAATGGATTGCCAATTCGCCGCTGGCTTTCGTCGAAGAGTACGTCCCCGAGCTGAAAACCTACCGCGCGATCGCGATGGACGTCGGGGACATGGACAATCTGATGGCGACGAACAAGGAGATGGACGAATCGCTGACGCGCCTCGGCGTGAAGCACACTTTCGAAATTTACGAAGGCACCCACGGCAACCGCGTCAAGGAGCGCTTCGAAACCAAGCTGCTGCCGTTCTTCTCGGCGAATCTCAAATCGCAGCGGTAAAGGAAGACGCCCGCGAACCGCGCGGCACTGCGTGCGATCCACTTGCCGCCCAATTGCCCGGCAGGCAACCTACACCGGACCCGGAACCGCACCGATTCAGCTGTGCCGGGACGCGGCGGAAAAAAGGGTGCCCGATCCGAAAATCCTGAGAAGATCGTTTTCGCCGTCCCTTAATCCGGGTAGACTACTTGAAAGGCTGAATTATGCCCTGTGGAAGGAGCAATGATGCTGGAAGCAACCGATTTCCTGGGTGTTCTGCATGAATCCGACCTCGAATGGCTCGTCGCAAATTCGAACGAGCACGACGTTCCTCCCGGAAGAGTCCTCATTCGTCATGGCGAACTCGTTGAGTTCCTCTACCTGATCGTCGACGGAGCATTCGACGTCACAATCTCTCTGCCGGCTCCGCGTCACATAGCCACGCTCTACGCGGGCGAACTCGCCGGCGAAATGTCGTTCGTCGACCTGCAACCACCCTCTGCCACAGTCAGCGCGGCAACGCAGTCGAGAGTCCTCGCCATTGTAAAAAGCGCGCTTCTCGACAAAATCAGGAATGACGCGGGATTTGGCACGCGCTTTTATAAGGGCGTTGCGGTATTGCTCGCGGACCGCCTGCGCTCCGCCTACTCCCTCAGCACGCATTCTCCCGCCGGCGTCGACCCCCAAGTCGAGATGACCAAACTGGAAGAGCGTTATGCGGATATCCAGCGCCGCCTGGGTCTGCGGCGACGGGCAAAGAGCGTCTGAAGTTTTTGTTCAAATGAATATGAAATCCATCGCACCGTTGCTTTTGCTTCTGGCACTGACTGCTGTGCCCGGGCATTCGAAAAGCGGCAAAAATTCCGTGGAACAGACTCTCATTCAGATGGAGCACGACTGGAGCGAGGCCGACCTCCACAGGGACGCCGCCGCACTGCAGCGCATCCTCGCCGACGACTGGATCGGCATCGATTTCGAAGGCACGGTGCTGAACAAGCAGCAGGCCCTGCTGGGCATTGCCTCCGATTCCGGATCGCTGGATTCCACGGTGCTGCGGAATATGAAGGTTCGGGTTTACGGCAGTACCGCAGTGGTTACCGGCACCGACACGGAAACCGGCGATTATCACGGAAAAGACAGCAGCGGCAAATATGAATGGACGGACGTTTTCGTGCGGCGCGGAGGCCGCTGGCAGGCTGTCTCCTCGCAATCGACCAGGCTGACCGCGCCGGAAGCGCCAACATTTCTCGCCAGGCTGTCACCCGCCCGCAAACAACCTGCATCGAACGCGTCGAAGCGGCAGTGATTACTGCCGCGTTTTACTGCGCGGGCTCAAGGCGAAGGATGGCTCCGTCCGCCGCCGGGGAGCGCGCGACATCGCCGCCATTCTGCTCCGCCAGCACGTAAAGCAATCCATCCGGCCCCTGCCGGACAAATCGTATTCGCAGGTGCAGATCGGAAAGCAGTGTCTCGCGCCGCAGCTCCTCCAGATCCTTGTTGACGACGACGCGCTCCAGGCCGCCGGTGCGCGGAATTTCCCCGCGGCGCGCGCTGCCCACGAACAGATTGCCCTTCCATGCCGGGAAACGGTCCCCGGTGTACACCTCGAGGCCTGACGGGGCGATCGACGGAATCCAAAGCAACAGCGGCTGCTCGACTCCCGGACCGAGCGGCGTTTCCGATATGCGCGGCCCCGCGTAGTCGCGTCCGAAACTGTATTTCGGCCAGCCGTAGTCGCGCCCCGGCATGATTCTGTTGATTTCGTCTCCGCCATTCGGGCCATGATCGGTGGCTAATATCGCGCCCGTCGCCTGGTGCGTCACCAGGCCGAGCTGATCGCGAAATCCATAAGCATAAATTTCCGGGCGCGCGCCCGACTTGCCCGCAAAGGGGTTGTCGGCGGGAACGGAACCGTCCTCGCGCAGACGGATAATCTTGCCGTACACGCTGCTGAGGTCCGATGCTTTCTGGCCGAAGGGACCACCGGTGGTCATGTAGAGCATTCCATCTTTGCCGAAGGTCAGGCGAGCGCCGCTGGCCGTGTCCTGCCACTCGCCCGTAAACAGCTCCTGAACCCCGGTGATCGCCTTGCCGTCAAACTTTCCGCGCGCCAGGGCGATCGCAAATTTCGGCTTCTGCTGATTGCCGCCGGTTTCTACTTTGTTATAGGTGAAATAGACCAGCCGATTGGATGCGAAATCGGGATGAAGCAGGATGTCCTGCAGCCCTCCGCCCCCGGCGCGGGACGTTTCGGGCACACCCTGCACCGGTCTGGCCTCCACCGCCGGATTCGCGCCGGTGGCATTGTGGATGATCTTCAGGCCGCTGCCCCGCTCCACCAGCAGCGCGTCGCCGTTCGGGAGGAAGGCAATGCTGAACGGATGGACCAGATTCCGCGCGACAACGGTAACGCGGAGCTTGTGCTGTTCGGCCGTATCGAACGTGTACGGACCCGCTCCAAGTTCCACCAGCGCGATTCCGGGCTGAGGCGCCGGCGACTGCTGGGCGACTCCGGGCAACGTCACAACAGCGGCAGATAAGAGTGCCAGGAAAGGCAATCTTCGGCAAAACGAATTCGGCATGGGACCTCCGTCGGATCAGCTCTGATTATGCCGCAACGGACGGCGTTTCCAGGCCATGAGCAGCAGGCAGGCCAACGCTTAATGACTCTTGGACTCCACCGGCGGCGTCCCGTACGTGTGGAACGACTCGATCGTCTTCAGTCCCCACGCCTGGCCCTTCTTCCGCTCTTCTTCCGTCCATCGGATCGGCTTCCAGTCGGGCGCCAGCACCAGCCGCGCGCCGGCATTGGCCAGCTCGACGCGATTCCCGCCCGGTTCGTAAACATATAAGAAGAACGTCTGCTGAATGGCGTGCTTGTGCGGTCCGGTCTCGATGTAGACGCCGTTTTCCAGAAAAATGTCCGCGGCGCGCAGAATGTCTTCGCGGCAATCGAGGGCGAAGGTCAGATGGTGGAAGCGGCCTTTCGTTCCGGTGTGATCGGCCGAGTAGGCAAAGTCGTAGCTCTTGTTGGTCGCCGTCATCCACATCGCGGCTTCCACGCCGCTGTTCAGCACAATCTGCTCGGTCAACCGGAAGCCCAGGTATTCTTCAAAGAAAATCCGGTTGGCCTTGATATCGACCGCGAGCATATTCAGATGGTCCAGGCGCCGCACATTCACCCCGCGCCCCGGATATTTCTGAGCCTGATTTTTCAGCGCCGGCTTCAGCTCAGGCGGCGCCTGATACCACTCCGTGTCGTAATAAAGTTCGATCACGTGTCCGTCCGGGTCTTTGCAGACGTAGGTTTTTCCGTGGCCCAGATCGCCCTCTGTCCAGCCAACCTCGAACTCGGTACCCTTCAGCGCCGCCGCGCGCCGCTCGAGCGCCTGCGAGCTGCGAGTGCGAAACGCCATGTGGCCCATTCCTGACGTCCTGGAAGCGGTGAGCTTGAGCGAGTAGCGCTCGTAATCATCCCAGCCGCGCAGAAAAACGGAATCGCCTTTCGCCCCGCTTTCGGTCATTCCCATGATGTCGATGAAGAAGCGCCGGCTCTCTTCGAATTTCGGCGTGAGAAGTTCCAGATGGCCCAGATGGGCGATATCCATGATTGGTTCAGGATGCATGCATTTTTCCTTTGGCGCAGACCCATTCTCCGGATGCGCTCTTTTTTTAAATCGGGATGAGGCTACCGGCCCGGCGGCCGCGCGGGTTTGGCTTCGCTTCCCGGCGCTGGAGGTTCCGTTTTCGGCTTTGCCTCGCCGTGATGGCAAGTGTAGCAGGTCACATGCCCCTTACCGTCGGGGAAGCCGGCATTCAGGTCGGCGGCGATGCGCAGCATGTTGCGCGCCGTGTTCTTCTTGGGATTATCGTCGCTGGCGAAATCGCCCTGTACGTGGCAGTAATTGCACTGCACGCCCAGCGCCGCGCGGAAAGCCGTCATGGTCTGCCGGATATTCGCATCGGCCGGCAGCACTCTCAGGTTTGTCGGGGGCGTAGCGGGAAACGCCGCCTCGCCGCCTCCCCGCCCGCCGCGCTGCGCGAACAGACCGATCGCGCAGGCGAAGACGCAGACTGCAACGCCGCCGGTGCATTTTCGCCACACTCGCGGAACACTATATCATGTATTCGAAATGCTGAATCTCGCGCGCACAGCTTTGCTTCTGTTAATTCCGATCGGCGCGTTCGCGCAGATCCCCGTCATGCTCCTTGACGGCGAGAGCGCCGGACCGTATCACAACTGGAAGCTCACCACGCAGGCGCTGCAGCGCGAACTCGACGAAGCCGG
>Ga0335085_10002309_pt1 | contig 36090 bp, 36 predicted proteins | sample Lox_Sample_45_FD_206712 | JGI IMG/M metagenome (GOLD analysis project Ga0335085, IMG submission 206712) | Soil microbial communities from Loxahatchee National Wildlife Refuge, Florida, United States - Lox_Sample_4.5 | ecosystem: Environmental > Terrestrial > Soil > Wetlands | place: USA... | reverse complement strand
CGTTGTTTCCGAACTCGGGCACTCAAGACTTTACCCCTCCCGGTAACAACCACGACGGAGACCCGGATTGGGTCTTGGTGATCACTGCACCGCCTGGCACCTAAAGCTGGCCGTATGAATGAGCGGTTCGGGTTCGAAATTCCGAGATTTGCGTTCGCAGGTAGCATCCCCTTCCCAATTAGAGCATTTCCATTTATTATGTAGCGTATTGGGCGCTAAAAAAGAAGCCTTGGCAATCGGCGGTGGAAATCGCGTTAAAGGCGGTCTTGGCTGCCTGGATCAGTTCGTCTTCGGTGCGCGGAGCGTGGCTGCGCCGGAGCTGTTTGATCTTGCTCCACATCGGTTCGATGGGATTGAAGTCCGGCGAATAAGGCGGCAGATAGAGCAGCCGCGCGCTGGCGGCTTCGATGGCCTCGCGCACACCCCGGATCTTATGCGTGCTCAGGTTGTCCAGGATCACCACGTCGCCGGAGCGCAGCGTGGGGGCCAGCCCTTGCCGGACCCAGGCCAAGAACATCTCGCCGTTCATCGGGCCCCCAAACAGCCACGGGGCACAAGGGGCCTCCCAGGCGGACGCCGGAGATCAGCGTGCTGGTCTGATAGCGCCCGCGCGGAACCCTCGCCAGCAGTCTTTGGCCGCCCAAGGCACGGCCCCGCAGGCGAGTCCTCTTGGTGTTAGCTCCGCTTTCGTCCACCAACACCAGAGCGGCCACCGCTTGGGCGGCCAACTGCTCATGCCAGCCGGCCCTTCTTGCGGCCCCGTCGGGTCGGTCGCGTTCGGCGGCGGCCAGAGTTTTTTTTAAACTTCCAGCGCAGCCGCCGCAACCAGAGATCGATCGTGGAGGTGCGGAAAGGGCGGTCCAGGCGAGCGCCCAACTCGGCCAGGGTGGCATCGGGTTGCGCCGCTAAGAGTTCGCGCAGCTGCTGTTTCCGCTGTTCGGTGAGCAGCGCCTTGCGCCCACACCGATGCGTTTGGGGCTCCAGCGTGCCGCGCTGCCGAAACTGCTGGCGCACGCGGCGTACTGCCGCTACGCAGAAGCCGGCAAACTGCGCGATCTCCCGCGTGCTCTTGCCCCGTTCGTAAAGTTCGAGAATGCGCTTGCGGAGGGGAACAGGTATCGCTCGCATGCCCCCACTCTGCCACAAGCCTTCGCATTTTTCAAGCTACATTATTTATGGAAATTCCCTAACAACTTCTCGCGGCTTACATCGGAACGCTCGATGCTCAGCGTTTTCATGACCGGAGAGTGAAGCAGGATTAGGCTTATATGTCACTTTACTTAATTCGTTTACATTAGTAACACCGATTAGCGCGGATTGGAAATTGTACGTAAATTGTACGGAACTGGGGCGTTTCCTGCGGATTTGGCGTATTTGGCGGAACGCAGAATCAATAAGTTATAGGCAAATTATCCTGAACGTGGGTTCGAATCCCACCCTCTCCGCCAGCCTACGACGAAGCTTCAGAGGGCAGGCCAACCTTTCGAAGTCCGAGGTTTCAGAGAGAGATGTGCGTTCGCGGTATACTAAAGACCTTATGAGTTGGGCATGTCCGCGGTGTGATCGAACCTTCCGTCAGGTCAATCAACGGCACGCGTGCGGGGTCGGCAACGCTGCTACCCTGCTCAAGAATAGGCCACCGGCACTTACCGATCTCTACCGGAAACTCGAGACCACCGTTAGGGGCTTTGGCGACGTGGAGGTAGTCACACGCAACCGGTACGCGCTGTTCCGGACAACACGCATCTTTGCGGACTTGACGGTAATGCGGGATGCGTTGCGCGTGGTGGTTCACCTCGGTCGCAAGGCCCGCGCACCGTACTTCATCAAAATCGCGCAGGGCGACAAGCGCATCTCACACGTCGCCCTTGTCCGGACCGCCGAGGACCTACGCACCATCATTCCGTTTTTGCGTGAAGCGTTCGACCTCGCTCAGCTTGAGGATCGGGGGTCAAGCCGGAAGGGCCTCAGCCAAGGTTCACGAGTTCTGACCAAACGCTAACAGACGTTATCCTTACGCCCAGGGAAAAGGCAAAAGGGTCAAGGGAACACTTCCCCGCCACAACGAAAGCCGGTGCCGTCGGTCCAGTGGCTGGGGTTGTCCTTGTCGCGAGAATACAACCGCATGGAGTACTCGGTAGTGTTGGCGAAGGACCCGCCCCGCTCCACCCGCTCCGTACCACTTGCGGGCCCGGGGGGATCTTGTGACGGGCTCTTCCGATAGTACTTCTCGTCGTACCAGTCGTTCACCCACTCATCCGCATTCCCCAGCATGTCGAACAGCCCGAGCTGGTTAGGCCGCTTTTGGCCAACTTCGTGAGGGCGGGCGCCATTTTCAGTCAAGATCTTTTCGAAATTCAATGTGTCGTGGTCAAGAATCCGCTGGGCGTTCAACTTCTCGCGCCCACTGTTGTCTGCGTACCACGCAATTTCATCCAGCGGTCCATAATCCGCCCCGGTGCTCCCTGCGCGGGCCGCATACTCCCACTCCGCCTCGGTTGGCAAGCGCCCCCCTGCCCAGGTACAGTAATCGTGGGCGTCGTTCCAGCTCATATAAACAATCGGCATGTTCTCATTCGTCCAGCCATTGTTAAAGCGCGGGGCACGCGGCATCTGCCGCCCCGTAGCCGCGGCAAATCGCTTGTAAGCGCCCACCGTTGCTTCCGTTTGCCCGATCCAAAACCCTTTGGTGAGGGTTACTTGGTGCGACGGCTTTTCGCCGGAGAAGCACTTCCTGTCTTCCGGGGAGCAGCCCATCATGAAGGTTCCGGGCGGTAACCAAACATACTTGAGTCCATCCTTTGGGTTCTCCTTGACCGTGCCTGGCCCGATATCCTCCAGGGCAACTTCCATGCGGGCTTCTTCCCCTCCGAGGACTGTCACCCCCTGCCGGTAGTCTTTTTTGCGGGGTGCCGAAACCCGCAATTCATGCGTTCCGGGGGAAAGATTAGCCAGCACAAGTTCCCCACTCGCATCGGCGCTTCCGCGGCTCGCACCGTCCAATGTGATGTTGGCGCCCGCAAGGGTTCGCAGCCTTATGCCGCCCGGCGCATCCACGAGCGGCGCCTCGATTTTCGTCGTTTGCACACTGGCGAGAGTGAGGCTCTGATCAAAGTCCTTCTTCCCCTTCAGATGGACTTTCATTGTATGGGTGCCGAGCTTGGCTTTGATCGCAAGTTCGCCTTGGGCGTTGGCGTGTCCTTGAGGTGCGCCGTCCAGGGAGATCTCGGCGCCGGGGGATGTCACAACCACGAGTTCCGCCGTCACCATCGTGCCCGCCTCATGCACGGCGGCAATCAGCGTGTCATCCGCACCCGCTAAACGCAGAGTCTTGAGATATTCCTCGTCCGCTAGAAAGTCGATGCCGCGTTGCTCCACCAGCGCCGCCGCGCGCTGGCCGGGCACACCGCCCGCCACCAACTTCCCCACTTGGTCCCGGGTCAAGGGCTTGGGTCTCAACTCGCGTAGCGCCTGGATCACCACATCTTGCGCTCCGGCATTCCGCAAGGCCTGGAGGTAATCATCCGTCGGATCGAAGTCAATGCTGAGCTTCTTGATTTTCTCCGCCAGGTCCGGGCCACTCATTCCGTACTTTACCAAGTCCATGACTTGGCCCTTCGTCATGGGCTCTGGGGGTTGCTGTGGCCGAGCGGGCCGTGTGACGACGGCGAGAAGCATGATCAAGATCAGGAACCGGAGTTTCATAAGGCGCCTGCGGATTTCCTTGCAGGGCCGTGCCGGCGGTTGCACGCGCCCGGTAGATATATCCAACCGCCAGCTTGGAAGCTGCCGGTTGTGGGCGGGATTATACCCTGAAATACCACGCCGTGCCTTTGGGTCAGAACAGCATTTTGAAAGCGGGTAGTGCAGAGTTGTTCCGCCTTTTGGAACTACTCTGCGGCTTTCATCTTTTCACAACATCCTCAAAATGCTATTACCAATTTACGAACCGCAGAGTAGGGCGAACTACGCCCGACCCTGCGCTACCCGCTCTTCGTGCGTCCAGGGGATTTCATGTTTGGATACTAAGACCACAGTTGATGTTTCCAGGTTAAGAACCGCGGAGGAAGCCAAAGAGCGGCTACCTCCGCGCTACCCGCTCGTTGAACCGCCGGAAGCGCGGACGAAGGTTTACGCAGACAAAAAAGATACAGTCTGTATGGCGGAGGCGATGGACGTTTGACACCCCCGCAGATTACCACCACGCCCCCAAGTCGTTCAAGAACACGCGGGGAGCGCCGTTATTGCGGCCATGGTCGAGGGAAGATCTGGCATCAAGGGAAAAGCCCACGGACAGCAAGGCGCTGTCCGTGGCTACGCCGCTCTGTCACTCGCGCGGCGATTCACTGGGGTTTAGGAAGAACCTAGTTACGGCAAATCGCGGTCCTGCAAGACCTACGGCAATCGCAAAAAGGAACGTTACGAACACGCTCACTACAAATAGGCCCTGGAGGTAATAACGAAGCATGTCAGCAGCCCCTTGAGCCCCGGACAATTGAGCACTTACGGATTGCCAACTCAACAGGAACTTGAAACTGAGCCACGGCAGACCGACTAGGAAAATGAGGCGCATTTTGCGGAGGCTTCTCATGCTTTCGAAGAAGGTGGGCATGCGCACGGCTCTGAACGCCAGCAACGCGCCAAGTGAATATGCGATGGCTGTATACAAGAGAGTGATCCTTACAATTTGCTGGAGAGAATGCGGTCCAAAGCGCCCCCACGAGTATTCGAGCTTAACGGATAAAGCGAGGAACCTGTAGGCTGCCGAGTAGCCCGTGGCAATTAAAGGAAATCCCAAGTGCGACGTGCATAGAGAAACGAAAGGAAGCACCCAAACCCAAAGCATGGACCTTTCCCTTAACGTGCCGCCAAGGACCCATCCAAGCACGAGCGCCACGGCGACGTGGAGGGGAAAAAGAGGCGTTCCGTACAGAACCCAATCGATTTGAGTCATGTAAAATTTCCATCCGAAGTGCAAGCCTAGCTCGACAAAAAACATGAGGATCATGGGGGCTGCCATGAACAGCCCCCAGGTGCCCAGAAACTGATGGATGAGAAACTTCACGGGAACCCTTAGCCGCGCGTACGGGAGCTGCCCCGCACCACGACGTTCCTTACGCTCGCTCGCCACTGTGTCCATCTTATTGCACCTTTTGATCTCTACATACCGCAGCGGGGTAGCGCAGAGTCTCGCTGTTTAGAGACTCTGCGGCTTTCATCTTTTCACAAAATCCTCAAAATGCTATTACCAATTTACGAACCGCAGAGTAGGGCGAACTACGCCCGACTCTGCGCTACCCGCTTTTCTGAAGAGCCTTTGATCCCACGAATAATGCCGAATTGGGGGCGCGCCGAGCCCACGGATTATGCCACAATGAAACATCGGGATCGGCATAATCCGGGGCGCGGCATTATTCGCCTTGCCGACGTCGGCATAAGGCGTAGTGGTTGTTGGCGAAGGCGAAGATGCGAACGCCCCTTCTCTGGACCTGCTTCAATACCCGTGCCCACTCCCGCAGTTCCTCCGTCCTGTCGATGAGGGTCCGGTCCCAAACAAAGGTCCGCTGTTCGATGCGCAGCCCGGCCGGGCGATGTCTTCAGACGCACACATCTAAACCGATCTATGCGCCACGCCACGGGGAAACTACTGACGCGCTTGCATCCGCTTTGCATGGGCCGCCAGAATCAACGCGCGCTCATGCATGTCGCGGGCGGGGTTGCAACCCGTGTCGAGGCCGTCGTAGTAGAGCGCCCACCACTCGCCTCCTTCACCCGGAACGGGAAAGGACTTGCCGGGAGCCTGCAATCCGCGCAGCGCCCAGAACATATCGCCCGCCACCTGCGGGTTCTTTTCCACTGCGGCCAGATTCGCCTTCAATTCGTCTACGGTCAGGTTGGTTCTGTCCCACCCGAACTCTTCCACCATGAAGACTTTGCCCGCCTTGGTCACCAGAGAGGCATCGGTCGCCAGATTCCACGGCTGCTTCCAATGCTGGTAATAGTGGGCGACATAGATGTCGGCATCAGGTTCGACAAGCCGTTCGGGGCTGAAAGTGAGGATGGGCATGGCGTTGCCGTTGATCACCAGATGATTCGGATCGAGTTTCTTGATGTAGGAGCAGATGCGGTTATCCCAGGTAATGGGAGGATCGGAAATCTCGTTGTCGTTTTCCCACGCGAAAATGACCGGATCGTCCTTGTAAGCGACGCCGGTATAACTGTTCACGCGCGTCAGGACGGCGCGAATGAACTGCTCGAAGTCGGAGACCACCGGTTCGTCGAAAAAGCTCACACCGTCTCTCCAGTGCGAGAAGACGTCGCGCCCGCCGACGTAGTAGTCCTGCTGGCTGACCAGGACGAGGTCGAGACGAACGCCGTGATCGCCAGCCGACTTGATCACGTAATCGAGTTGTTTGAGGGCCTCTTCATTGAAAACCCCGAGTGAAGGCTCGATGGCGAGCGGACTGCCCTGCGTTCCCGCGGAATAGACGCGGGCCACCGTGCCGCCCATTTTTCGCAGCGTCTCAAAAGCATTATCGATGGCGAACTTCGACGGATAATAAGCGTCGATCTTGCCGGTGATCGAAACGATGAGGCTGAAACGATCACTGGCCAGATTCACGTTGTCGAGGTTGGCGCCGGCAAAGCGAAACGGTTTGCCATTAAGCATTAACCGCGATCCGGAGCGGGTAACGAAGCCGCCCGCGGGTGTGCCGGCCGCGCTGGCAGTGACGCCGCGTTCGGTCCGGGCAAAGAGGCTGAAGCTTAAGAGCAACACCGCGCAAAGGGCGAAATATCGTCTCATGGTTCGCATGGTTGGCCTCCACAAGGTCAAGCGATTTCGCGCCCTCAATACCACTTCGCGTTGGGAACGTCAAGAGGAGTTGCGGCTTTCTCAAATCGAATGCGGGGTAGCGCAAACGTACGCGTTCTTTGCGTTCGTCTGCGGCTCTTCGTCCGTCCACGGCGTTTCATGCGTGGATGTTAATATCATGGTTTATGTTTCCATGTTAAGAACCGCGGAGGAAGCGGGGTAGCGCAGAGTTGTTCCGCCTTTTGGAACTACTCTGCGGCTTTCATCTTTTGACAACATCCGCAAAATGCTATTACCAATTTACGAACCGCAGAGTAGGGCGAACTACGCCCGACTCTGCGCTACCCGCTTTCAGTATGCCAAGACCCAAGTTGAAAGTACCGCCCAGCTCTGGGATTGGGATGAAGATGTGGAGCTGATTGGCGTGGCACGAGTCGTGGCCCTCCCTCCATACCCAAGAGTTTGATGCCATGCGAATGACCAACAATGACGGCGGTGAGATGAAAAGCCGCGGAGGAACGCAAAAGACGCGTGCCTCCGCGCTACCCTGCTGGCGGATGGAAATAAGTGGGGTTTTCTGACCCAGGCCGCTGGCCCATAAGCGCTAACTTAAGCAAATTGGCCCTCTCCCTCGGGGAGAGGGGGGACTACAAGGCGGAGGGGGCCCCACGCTTTGCAGTTCGTGGGGGTGAGGGGTTCCTCCATCGTATGCCCGAGGCCTGCGATTCAAAGTCGGAGCCGAGGGCAGGCGATGGGCATCGAATTACCCGGTAGAAAGTGACCCCTCATCCGGCCTCGTACCTCGGCCACCTTCTCCCCAGGGGAGAAGGGTATCCTTTCGTTGGGTATCTGCGAGTTTTGGGGTGGTCAAATACTTAAGTTAGCGCTTATGGGCCAACGGCCTGGGTCAACGCATTGTTTCCCGCGGCGAGCCCTGAAAGGGCGATCTACAGGACCCGTCGTTCCGTCCCGCAGATCAAGATGAAAACGCCGTTTGGTAGATGATGGAGGCAACTTTTAGCGCGCCCCTACAGGGCTGGCGGATGGAAATAAGTGGGGTTTTCTGACCCAGGCCGCTGGCCTGGGCTAGGTTAGGTCGCCCCGTTGGGGCTTGGCGCAGCGAAAAACAATGGTCAAGAAATGCAGGGGGTAGCGCATCTATAACGGCATCGGCGTTGTCAAGCAAAAGTTCTCCGTGGGGGTGGCGGTTGGTTTTTTCTCGCGCCTTTCCCCCTGTGCGATTCGTTTTGGGCTCAAACCGACCAAGGCTCGCCTCGTCGAATCTCACGGTGGACCGCTGGGGTTCCACCACTCATCTATGCGATCCCGCTCCGCGGGTTCTCTCGCTCGGCGGGCACCATGATTCACCGTTCGACCTCCCCGCCTCGTGCCGGGAGGCCCGGCGCCCAATCAGAGTTTCGGCCCGCCCTGGGGCGGAACCACTGCGCTACTCGGGCTGCCGGACATGTGAACGAGCTGCGCATAGTTGTGGCGCGTGCGCAGCATCCAGAACAAACGGACGACCAGCCGGCGGGCCACGGCGACCTTCGCCACCCCGCTGTTACGCTGGTGCTTCAAGCGTTGATAGGTGCGGCGCAGTTGCGGATCGAGCCGCGCCGCCGTCTGCGCCGCCTCGATGAGCAGCCAGCGCATCATCGTGTTCCCTTGCTTGCTAATGGCCCCCAGGCGCTGGCGGCCACCACTGGAACTCTCGCGCGGATTCATTCCCCAATAGCTCACCAGCTTGCGGCTGTGGGGGAAGCGCTCGATGGGCCCCACGGTGAGCACAAAGGCCAGCGCCACCACCATCCCCACTCCGGGATGGGTACGCAGCAGCGCCACCTCCCAACGTTTGCGCCCCGCTTCTTCCACCGCCCGGTCCAGCTCCCGCACCTGCGCGTCCAAGCGGTCCAGCGACTCCAGCAGTTCCTTCCGCCGCCGCGCCGCCCAGGGCAACAGCGCCAGCTTCTCCAGTTCCTTCCTCCCCTGGGCGCTCCATAGCTTGCGCCCCCGGCACACCCCCTGGCTGATGGCCAGCGCGTGCAACTGATTCTTCACCTGCGTGCGCGCCCGCACCTGCTTCATCCGATGCACCAGCAACTGCCGCAGGTCGCGCTCTTCCAGGGAGGGCACCCAGATGCGCGGAAACCGCCCCGTCCGCAGCAGATCTAAAATGCCCTCGGCATCACGCGGGTCGGTCTTCTGATAGCGCACTTCACTCGCCCGAATGCGCGCCGCGTCGCCCACCCACAACTCGTGCCCCAATTCTCCCAGCAATCGCTCGAACCAGTACGCTGGGAACGTCGCTTCGATCCCCACCACCGTCCCGCGCGGAAACTGCGCGTAGAACTTCCCCACTTCCTCGCCCGCGTGCTCCAACCGCCGCTTGCGAATCTCCCCCGTCTCCTCCTCGATCCAGGCCACCACTTGGTTGCGCGTGTGCACGTCACATCCGATAAAATACTGCATGGCTTCGGCTCCTTTCCCGGCTCGCCTTGGTCATTGAGCACTTCCAAGTCTACCGGACCGGAGCCGATGCCGTTATCTAATCAGAGTAAGGCGTAGTTTGCCTTACTCTGCGGTTCTTAACATGATAACCTCAATATGTTATTTAAGGCACTGCAGCGGAACCCGCCGGTATTTTCACAGGATTTTATTTTATGGGTTTGGCGCTTAATCGGAAGGCAAGGCTGGGCAGCGAGGATGACGGGATCAGCGGCCCAGTGGACCTCGCAGAATTCGTCCCTCCCGAAGTCTACCCGCTCGACAATCCTCAGACCGATCTCCCCCGCATTGCCAAAGACCAGCGGCTCATCCGGCTGATTGATGAGGCGGTGCGAAGGATTCCGACCACGCATATCCTGCAACTGGGCGATGCCCGGGGAATGAGCAATCTCGCACCGGCCAGCGTTCACCTGGTGCTCACGTCTCCACCCTACTGGACCTTGAAGGAATATCGCGATTCAAAGGGCCAGATGGGCCATATCGAAGACTATGACGAGTTCCTCGCCGAGCTCGATAAGGTCTGGGCCCACTGTTTCCGCGCGCTCGTGCCGGGCGGCCGATTGATCTGTGTAATTGGAGATGTATGCCTCTCACGGAGGAAGAACAACGGCCGGCATACCGTTGTTCCCTTGCATGCTTCCATTCAAGAGCAATGCCGGAAGCTCGGGTTTGACAATCTTGCCCCCATCATCTGGCACAAAATCGCGAACGCGGTTTACGAAGTGGAGAATGGTTCCGCCGGTTTCCTGGGAAAGCCGTACGAACCGAATGCTGTTATCAAGAACGATATCGAATTCATCCTGATGGAGCGCCGACCCGGGGGGTACCGCACCCCCGACATTCCCACTCGGGTCCTCAGCGTGATTTCCGGCGAAAACCATAAGGAATGGTTTCAGCAAATCTGGTCCGGGGTCACCGGCGCTTCCACCCGCCACCATCCGGCGCCGTATCCGCTGGAACTCGCCGAACGCCTCATCCGGATGTTCAGTTTTGTTGGCGATATCGTGCTTGATCCCTTTCTGGGTACGGGCACTACGACGGTGGCTGCCGCCAAAACCGGGCGCCATAGCATGGGCTACGAAGTTGATGAACATTATTTCGATTTGGCCCACAAACGTATCGCCAATGACACTTCATCCTTGTTCGGCAAGACAACCCTCGACGTTCGGAAGATGAACAACAAAGAATGAATCTCCAGCCTAAAATGGAAAGACGGCTTCGAACGGCGATCAAGCATTTCTGGAATACTCGGCAAACGCAGGCTCAAAAGCAGGGCGCGTTGTCAGGAAGCAAGGATGCGGGAGCACGTTCGGCGGTCACGGGCGGCGCGCAGATGAACGGCTTCATCAATCTGGTGCGCGATCTGCTTTGCGAGAACGGCCTTCCGAAAGCCGATGTTTACTGCGAAAAATACATCGAGCTTCCCGGTTGGTATCGACCCGAGAAGAAATGGGATCTGCTTGTTGTCTCCGACAATCAGCTCATCGCCGGCATCGAATTTAAATCTCAGGTCGGGTCGTTTGGGAACAATTACAACAATCGCACCGAGGAGGCCATCGGTAGTGCCACGGATATTTGGGCTGCGTACCGGGAAGGAGCTTTTAAGCCCTCTGCCCGACCGTGGCTTGGCTATTTGATGCTTCTCGAGGAAGCGCCCAAGTCCATCACTCCTGTGCGATCTCGCGAGCCCCACTTCAAGGTCTTTCCGGAATTCCAGGCAGCCTCCTACGCCAAGCGCTACGAAATCCTCCTGACCAAGCTCGTGCGCGAGCGGCTGTACGATGCCTCATGCTTTTTGATGTCGAATTCCATCGATGGGCCCAAAGGACTCTATCGCGAACCAGCCTACGAACTGAGCTTTCAAAACTTCATTTCATCACTGATGGCCAAGGCCATCGCGACCGCAAGAAGCCAGTAGCGTGTAGCGCGGTGAGAGTTTTTCTAGCCGTGGGGCTCTTCTCCCGCCCGATACCCCCGCGGCAAGCGCACGGAAAATAAGGTTTCAGGTGCCAGGTGCCAGGTGTCAGGTGTCGAGAAACACAAGTGAAGAGTGCTGAGAGCAGTGGCTAGTGCTCAGTGGTTAGTGGCTAGCGCAAAAACCGAAGAGCGAAACTCCAATATCGAAACTTGAAAATCGAAATTGGAAACTCGGAACTGGAAAATCGCAAATCGAAACTCGAAAGCCGAAACTGGAAACTCGAAACTGGAAAATCGAAAGTCGAAAATCGGCAATCGGCAATTTGCCGCCCCGTGTCCCGTGTCCCGTGTCCCGTAACCCGTCTCCCGTAACCCGTGTCCCGGCCCCCAGCGTCCTGATCTTCGCCCTTGTGGTCCGGCCTCCGACGTGGTATTATAATGTCTATGAGAATGGAGGTTGGCTCGTGAAACTGAAGTTGCGGCCCGTGGGGACATCCACGGGGGTGATCGTTCCCAAGGAAATGCTCGTTCGTCTAAGAGTCAAAGAAGACGACTCACTTTTCGCCATTGAAACGCCGGATGGATACCTGCTGACGCCGTACGACCCGGAAGTTGAGAAGCAACTCGAGCTGGGCCGGGAGTTCATGGCAAAGTACCGTGACACGTTTCGCGCCCTGGCGAAATGAAAGAGCCTCACTGGATCGACCGCCGGGCCATGGTCCTCCTCCACGGCGAGAGCCTTGCCGAGCACGGTGGGCGCGCCGGAGGGATGGACGCGGGGCTCCTCGAGTCCGCGCTGGCCCGCCCGCGCCAGATCTTCACCTACGAAGCGAGTCCCGACCTCGCCCGCCTCGCCGCGGCTTATGCGGTGGGACTCGTCCGCGATCACCCCTTCGTGGATGGCAACAAGCGAGCCGCCTTTCTGGCCGCCGGCCTGTTTCTGGAGCTGAACGGGCTCCGCTTGGCCGTGAGTCAGGTGGACGCGACGCGGGCAGTGTTGTCGCTCGCTGCCGGCGAGATGAAAGAGCAAGAGTTCGCCTCTTGGATTCGAGGCCATACGAAACGCCGCACATGACGAACAGCTCACAGCCTATGAGAGAGCTCACCAGAGAGCAGGAGCGAGACATCCGCGCCATCGCGGCCAAAAGAGACGAAGACATTGATTTTTCGGATGCCCCCCGGTGCTCGATTGGAGCGGAGCGGAAATCGGCAAGTTTTATCGGCCCCGGAAGAAGCCCGTCACTATGCGCCTGGATGCGGATGTCATTGCCTGGCTCAAATCCGATGGCCCCGGTTATCAGACCAAGGCGAATGGGCTCCTCCGCCACGCCATGCTTCATTTCAGAAGCGCTGCCCGCCGCGAGGTAAACACCGGAAGCGTTGGCAACGCCAAGCGCCAGAAAAACAGCAGGTAGCCAGTCAGCGCCCCCCTGACCGTGGGCATTTCCCATGCCCGACACCCCAGCGGCAACCGCACGCCGTCCATCGGGATGGGGCGGAGGACGCAAGGGCGATGGCAAATTCAAAAGGGCAGATTCAAGAAGGAATAGCTAACAGCTCACAGCCGACAGCTAACAGTTAGTCCCGAGTTCCGGCAGTGATCGCGGCGGCACGCTCGCGCAGTTCTTCCAGAGACATCTCAACTACTTTGCCGTCACGCCAGATATAAATGGGCAAGCCCTGGCGCGCATGCTCGACGATCACTTTCTCCACCGCGGCTTTGAGCGCCATCTCAGCCCGCTCTTCCAACGGTAAATCGAGAACGTTCTTGGGTGGTTTGGTCATGGTTTCCCATAGCGATGCATCAGGGCCTCGTAAAACTCTCGCTTTATTATACGGGGCTTGCCCTGTTTCTCCAAGGCGACAATCGTCGGAGCCGCACCTGAGTTGTCAAATAAGGTCCACGAATCTCCCAGCTGGCGGTAATGGGCAAAAAAGTTTCGCATTGACCGGCCAAACCGGCGACGAACGACAGGCTCGGGAATATCGTGCCCACCCGCGCTGACTCGCCCTCTGACCCTCGTCAGCGCGAGATCCACGGTCGGCACCCACAGAAAGAAGAAATGCACCTTGTATCCGACCTTCTTGAGACGGCGAATCAAGGCCAGATAGCTCCTACCCGAAAGAGTGGTCTCAAACCCGAAATTTTCGCCACGCTTCACGTAATGATTAATCTCTTCAAGCATTAGGCGTCCGGCGCGGAAGGCAACGGCTTCCGGGGAAAATGGCGCCACGCCTTGGGCGATCAAATCGGCGTTGATGAAATTCTTACACACTGCGTAATTCGGCAGGAATTCCCGCGCAAAAGTGGTCTTACCAGCGCCGTTAGGTCCAGCAATGATGTAAAGATCACGACTCATGAGTTCAGACCAAGGTCCATTCCTTCCAGTCAGAATCGCCCCAGATGCAGTTAGGGGGTAGCAGCCAAGGCCCTCCTAATGGAGGGATTTTCTCATGCCCGATGCCCCAGCGGCAACCGCACGTCGTCAATCGGGATGGGGCGGAGGGCGATGGCAAATTCAAGATTCCAGATTCAAGAGGAGGAGGGCAGGAGGGCGATGATAAATTCAAAATTACAGATTCAAGAGGGGAGAGGTAACAGCTCACAGCCGACAGTTATTTCCCAATTACGAATCCCTAATCCCCAGCCCCGTGTCCCGTGGCCCGTGCCCCCAATTTGTAGGTGGTAGGTCGTAGGTGGCAGGTGGGAAAAACGGGGCCGAACCACCGAATCCTATGTCCGCGGAGCGCGTAGCGCCTTGGACTGCGGCGGCTGTGCTGCAACCCAATAAGGATTCACCACAGAGGCACAGAGGTCACGGAGTCCGGACGCAGACAAGAGCTGTGGGTCAACAAACTGGGGAACCCTATTTCTTACCAGCCTCAGCAGAGGTATCTTTCTCCGTAATCTCTGTCCCTCTGTGGTGAATCTTTTCTTCTTGGGAACTGGAAATTCGTGCGTGCTCGATCGAATTTCGGGTTTCCAATTTCAAATTTCGATTTTCCAGCTTCGAGTTTCCAGTTTCGACCTAGACTTTCCTGCCCACCGCCGGCGCAATCATTCGTAATTCTTTCATCAGTTGCTCAAACTGCTCAGGGAAGAGGGATTGCGCGCCGTCGCTCAACGCTTTTTCCGGGTCGTTGTGAACCTCAATCAGCAAGCCATCAGCTCCCGCGGCCAAGGCAGCGCGGGCCATGGGAGCAACTTTATCGCGCCGGCCCGTCCCATGGGAGGGGTCCACCACAATGGGCAGATGCGAGAGTTTTTTGATGACCGGGATGGCGGAGATATCAAGGGTGTTCCGCGTATAACTTTCAAAGGTTCGGATGCCGCGCTCGCACAGCACAACGTTGTAGTTCCCGCCCGCCATGATGTATTCGGCGGAAAGGAGCAACTCCTCAATCGTGGCGGAGATTCCACGTTTCAGCAAAATGGGCTTGGGCACCTTGCCGAGCTCTCTCAGCAGGTTGTAATTCTGCATGTTGCGAGCTCCGACCTGGAGCATGTCCACGTAATCGAGCATCATGGGAATCTGGGTCTGGTCCATAACCTCGGAAACCACACAGAGGTTATGCTCGTCCGCCGCATGCCGCATGAGTTCCAGCCCAGGTTGGCCGATTCCCTGGAAACTGTACGGCGAGGTGCGGGGTTTGAAGGCCCCGCCGCGCAGGACACGCGCGCCATTTGCCGCCACGGCTGCGGCGATGCTGTCAATCTGCCCGGCGCTCTCTACGCTGCACGGCCCGGCCATCACTACCACTTCGTCGCCGCCGACGATGACGCCCCGGCCCAAATTCACCAGGGATCCCTCCGGCCGGAAATGCCGGCTGGCCAGCTTATACGGCGCGGTAATTCTTAAAACCTCTTCCACCCCTTCCAGCAATTCGATATCACGCGTGTCGAAATCCACCTTCGCGCCCACCGCCCCCAACACCGTGTGGCGAGCGCCTGTCGAACGGTGAATATCAAATCCCATATTCATCAATTTATTAATAACATACTGTATGTTTTCCTCCGTCGCGCCTTCCGTCATCACCACCACCATAAGGCACTACTCCTTTCGGAAGGGACTTCCGCCATCCATGGAATGGCGCTCGAGCGAGCGCGCCTCATCAATGATGCGTTCAAAGAGGCGGCGGATGGCGGCGTCATCCAGAGGTCCTGCGTTTGCCTTCACAACATTGCGGAGGATTTCGGCCTCGCGCTGCGGCTGCCACGCAGGCAGGTTCATGGCTTTTTTCATATGCCCGATTTCTACCGCGCATTGCGACCGTGCGTTCAGAAGCTTCACCAGTTGCTGGTCAATCTCGTCGATTCGCTTACGCCACCCCGCCATATCGCTCATGCGGGTTCACCCCCCGCCCCGGCTTTGAGCCCGCGCACAAATTGTTCAATCGCGGCTGGCCCCTCTTGGGGAAAGTGCTCTTCAATCGCATGCACAACGGCACTGCCTACCACGGCAGCGTCCGCGTGCGACTGGACTTCGCGGACCTGCGCCGCGGTGGAAATTCCAAACCCTATGGCCAGCGGCAGGGAGGTGAGCCGGCGCACGCGCTCAGCCAACGGCCGCACGTTGGAAGCCATCTCGCTGCGTTCGCCGGTCACGCCGGTACGTGAGATAAGATACAAGAAACCCGTGGAAAGCTGCGCCGCCCGCTCCAATCGTGCGTCCGTGGAAGTGGGTGAAGCGAGAAATATCGTGTCAAGATTCTGTGCCCGCATGGCCCGCACATAGTTCTCGGCCTCTTCGGGGCTCAAGTCCACCACCAGTGCGCCATCCACCCCCGCTTGCGCCGCGGTGGCCGCAAATTTCTCCAGGCCGTATTGCAGGATGGGATTGAAATAGCTGAACAGAATGATGGGCGCGCGCACGGATTGCCGCCAGGCTGGGAATCGCTCCAGGATCTTGCGGAGCGTCGTGCCCGAGCGCAGCGCCCGCTCCGAAGCGCGCTGGATCACCGGGCCGTCCGCCAGGGGATCGGAAAACGGCACGCCCAACTCGATTACATCCACGCCCGTCCGCTCGAGCGCCAGGAGCAAATCTCCCGTGGCGTCTAGGCTGGGGTCACCCGCGGTCAGATAGACAATCAACCCCTTGGCGTTTTTCGCTCGCAGTTCGCGAAAGCGGTCCGCAATGCGAGTTGTAAGTTGGTCAGGCATTTTCGGTCATTTTGGCTTTAAACTCTCGATGGGGGACATTATGTCTGAGAACCTGCCGTACCCCTCAACGCCTTGTCGCACGGCATCCCACTTCAAGGCTCCGAAATCACAGAATTCCGGCCGATTGAAAAATCCCCAAATCCTTATCCCCACGTCCCGAGAGGTTTACCACGATAACGCTATCCTGTGGCATTCCCGGCGCGCGCTTAATGACTTCCGCGATCGCGTGGGCCGATTCGAGTGCGGGAATAATTCCTTCCACCCGCGCCAGCAAGCTAGCCGCTTCCAGCGCCTCCTGGTCGCTCACGTGGGTGTACTCCACGCGCCCCCGGCGATGCAGTTCGGCATGCTCGGGGCCCACGGCGGGGTAGTCGAGCCCCGCGGAAACCGAGTGTGTATTCGAGATCAGACCGTCTTCCGTTTGCAGCACATAAGTGTAAGAGCCGTGCAGCACGCCGGGTTTGCCTCCAGCAAAGCGCGCCGCATGTTCGCCCAAGTTCGGCCCGCGGCCCCCCGCCTCCACCCCCACCATCTTCACATCGGCGTCGGGAATGAAATCGTAAAACAGGCCAATGGAATTACTCCCCCCGCCCACGCAGGCGCAAAGCAAATTCGGCAGTCTCCCCACATTCTCCAGCGCCTGCTGGCGCGCTTCCTGGCCGATGATGCGATGGAAATCGCGCACCATCATGGGGTATGGGTGCGGTCCCAGCACTGATCCCATCAGGTAATGGGTGTTATGGACGTTCGTCACCCAGTCACGCATGCCTTCGTTGATCGCATCCTTCAGCGTCTTCGTCCCGGCGGAAACGGAAACCACCTTTGTGCCGAGCAGCCGCATGCGGAAAACATTGGGAGCCTGACGCGCCATGTCTTCTTCGCCCATGTACACGACACATTCCATCCCGAGCAACGCCGCAACGGTGGCGGTAGCCACTCCGTGCTGTCCCGCCCCGGTCTCAGCCACCAAGCGCGTCTTCCCCATGCGCTGCGCCAGCAGTCCCTGTCCCAGGCAGTTATTGATTTTGTGCGCGCCGGTGTGTAGCAGATCCTCTCGCTTGAGGTAAATCTGGGCGCCACCCAGGCGCGCCGTCAGCCGTTGAGCGTGAGAGAGGGGAGTCGGCCGGCCGGCAAAGTCCTTTAGCAACCGCGCCAGCTCCGCTTGAAACGCCGGGTCGCTGCGCGCCGCCGCATAAGCCGCTTCCAACTCCTCGACGGGAGCCATCAGCGTTTCCGGCGCAAAGCGCCCGCCGAATTCGCCGAACCACCCGCGGGCGTTCGGACCTGTTGAAGTCTCACTTTCCATTTTCGATTCCTCGATCGGCTCGCAGGACCTCTTGAAAGAAAGCCCGCAGTTTTCTTGCATCTTTAACGCCGGGCGCGGCTTCCACGCCGCTGGCCACGTCCACCGCGAAGGGCCGGACTTCCCGGATTGCCTCTCCCACATTTTCGGGCGTCAACCCTCCCGCCAGGATGATGGTTCCGAACCGGTTTGCCTGCCGGGCCAAGGCCCAATTGAAGGGTCTGCCCGTTCCGCCCAGAAGCGTCTCATCGAAGGCATCCAGCAGAAGCGCGTCACCACTGAGTTCGCGTAGCATCTCTGGCTGGAACCCCTCCCTGACGGCCACGGCGCGAATTCGCGTGAACCCCGCCAACGCCCCATCCAGGGGCGGAAACTGGGGACCATGCAACTGCACAGTCCTAACCCGTGACTCCTTCGCCACGCGCGCCACGTGCTCGTCATCCGACTCATCCGCGAAAATACCCACTGCCGCAATCATGGGTGACAACTTGATGATGATGGCGCGCGCGGCGGCCGGATCAATGTGGCGCGGCGAAGGCGGATAGAAATTAAAGCCCAACGCCGCGGCGCCCAATTCAGCGGCAAGTTGCGCATCTTCCCACCGCGTGACGCCACAAATCTTTACGCGTGTCGGCATCGTTCTTTGTTGCCACCCATTAGGCCGGCATGGAATGCCATCAATTCACCCCCGCCTCCTAGATGGTCGGTCCCGCAAATTCCGTCAGCAATTTGTGCAGGGCCTTGCCAGGACTCGGTTGCGTCATCAATCGCTCCCCAATGAGCACGGCATCAAAACCGGCGTCCTGGATGCGCCACATGTCCGTGACGGTTTTGATGCCGCTCTCACTGACGGCCAGGCAGTCGCGGGGTATCTTCACCCGCAATCGCAATGATGTTTCCAATTTCACTTCCATGGTCTTAAGATTACGGTTGTTTACACCAATAACCCGGGCGCCCGCCGCCAGCGCTCGCTCTAACTCCGCTCCCGTGTGGACCTCCACCAGCGCAGCGACGCGCAATTGTTCGCACAAATCGAGCAGGCTGCGCAGGTCATGGTCCGGCAATATAGCCACGATCAGCAGCACGGCGTCGGCGCCCGCCGCAACCGATTCATAAACCTGATATGGATCCAGAATAAAATCTTTGCGTAGTACCGGAATCTTTACAGCTCGGCGGACTTCCGCGAGATCTTGGGTGGAACCCAGGAAATGTTGCTCTTCCGTCAGTACGGAAAGCGCCGCCGCACCACCATGCGCATATCCCAAAGCAATTTCGCGGCGACGATAACGATGCCGCAGCAGCCCCCGGGAAGGGGATGCGCGTTTGAGCTCTGCAATCACGCGTAATCCCTGGAGAGCCTCAGGGTCAGTGTCGGGAGTGAGGGCCGCGGCAAAATCGCGTCGCTCCTGACGCGCGTCGGCCATCTGCTGCACGCGCTCCAGCGAGACGGCCAAGCGTGTTTCCTCAAGCGTCCGCCGACGCATGGAAACGATATTGTCCAGGATAGTCCTGTCCGGCTCGTCCGGCATGAGGTTCAAACTCCCAATCGCAATGTGAACGTTCTTCCGCAGGGCTCTCTGCCAATGTATGCCGCAGCTAAGGACAAAGTCAAGAACGCGAGTTACGTAGCACGATTCCTTGTCACAGTGCGGGATGCCTGCAGTTGGGGGGCGAAGAACCAACCCGGAGCGCACCGAAAATGGTCTACAATTCCCTTGCGACATCCTATAGTGGTCGACTGTCTGCGGAGGTCGCCCCGAACCAGGAGGAGGTCATGCCGGAAGTTGTAACCTTTGGTGAAGCTATGATCCGCCTGTCCCCGCCGCACTTCCAGCGCCTGGAGCAGACTGCGACGCTGGATGTCCAGGTGGGTGGCGGGGAGTTGAATGTCGCCGTGGGAGTCGCCCGCCTGGGTTTAACGAGCACCTGGGTTTCCCGCCTCCCGCAGAATCCCCTGGGGCGCCTCGCGGAGAATCGCGCACGCCAAGCCGGCGTCGACACCTCACACCTGGTCTGGAGTTCGGACGCCGGGAGCCGGATGGGGCTCTACTTCCTGGAATTCGGTGCGGCGCCCCGCGCCAGCGCCGTACTTTATGACCGCCGGAATTCCGCCATTAGCGCCATCCGGCCCGGCGAGGTGGATTGGATGCGCGTCATGGAAGGCGCGCGCTGGTTCCACACCAGCGGCATTACGCCGGCGCTCAGTGATTCCGCGGCTGCCGTTACGCGGGAAGCCTTGCAGGCGGCAAAGCAGGCGGGGCTTACGGTCAGTTATGATCTGAACTATCGTGGCAAGCTGTGGCCGCCGGATAAGGCGCAGGCCGTGCAGGAAGCCCTGATGGAATACGTCGATGTGCTGATCACCACGGAAGAAGACACGAACGTGGTTTTCAAAATCAAAGCGGAAACCAAAACCAACGAAGAGACATTCACGCAAGTTTCCGTCGAGGCGTACAAGGAGGTGGCGCGGCGCTTGCAGGAGAAATTTCACTTCCAGGCTGTGGCTATCACCTTACGTGAGAACCCACTGGTGTGGCGCAACACTTGGACCGCCATCGCCTATACCGATGGTAAATTCTACGATGATGTGAAGTACGAATTGGAAATTGTGGACCGCCTGGGAGGCGGCGATTCTTTCAGCGCCGGCTTCATCTATGGCCGGTTGGTCAAGGACTCGTACGAAGCCGCCGTCCGCTACGGCAACGCTTTCAGTGCGCTGAAACATTCAATGCCCAGTGACTTTAACTGGGCAACCCTGACAGAAGTGGAGACCTTGCTCAAAGGCTCCACCTTGCGGGTAGCGCGGTGAAGGCTGGGGACTGGGTGCTGGGGGTTGGGGACTAGGGACACGCATTCAGCGCCCCAGTCCCGGACCCTTACACCTAACGAGGGAGAATCTTATGGCTTGGTCAAAAGAGAAAGCGCTTGGACTGATTCGGGAAGTTGGCTTGGTGCCGATTGTGCGCGCACCTTCGCCGGAAGACGCCCTGCTCGCTGCGGAGGCGATTGTTGCGGGGAACATCTGCATCGCCGAGATTACCATGACCGTTCCCAATGCCATTCAGGTGATGGAGAAGGTAGCAGATAAGTTCGGTGACAAGGTCCTGCTGGGGGCCGGTACGATTCTTGATCCTGAAACGGCCCGCGCCGCATTGCTGGCGGGGGCGCAATTCATCGTCACTCCCTCACTCAATCTCCAAGTCATTGAGTTGGCACGCCGATACAGCAAGCCGTGCATGCCCGGGGCGCTGACACCGACGGAAATCGTTTCGGCGTGGCAGGCGGGCGCCGACCTGGTAAAAATCTTTCCCTGTGGGCCGGTGGGGGGCGCCAAATACATCAAGGCGCTCAAGGGGCCCTTTCCGCAGATTGAGTTCGTGCCGACGGGCGGGGTCAATCTGGAGACGACCCCGGAGTTCATCAAGGCAGGTGCGGCCGCCGTCGCGGTGGGCGGCGAATTGGTGGACCTCAAGGCCCTTCGCGAAGGCAAGCTGGAGGTGATTTCCACCAATGCGCGCCTGTACGTGGAAGCCGTCCGCGCGGCACGTGCTTCCTTGGGAAAATAAAGCGCTATGCGCCAGACCCTGTTGAACGTCGCCCTGGTGGTGGGCATTTTGGGTTTCAGTGCCGTCGTCACTCAACTTTTTGCGCGCGCGATGTACCTGACGTGTCCTGAGTGCCACACGCTCAACGCCCGCCGGAGGTCCCTGTGCCGAAAGTGCGGCGCGACCCTTCATGTGTAGTCCCATCGCTTTATCGGCAAATCCATTCCCGCACGTCGAGATTGAGGCAAAATGAGAGGTTTGGCTTCCTGTTAGGGGTGAAAGCACTAACCACGGTTGTAAGTTACCGCAGTCCCAAATTTCCGGGAAGGAGTTACAGATGCGATACGCATTGGCGACAGGCCTCTTACTGATGCTATGGGGAACGGGACACGTCGGGTTGGCGGATGACAAGCAGGCGGGGCGGCTGGAAAAATCAGCGGAAATCATCACGGACATTATGAAAACTCCCGAGAAGGGGATTCCGCGTGGTTTGATGGACAAGGCGGTTTGCGTCGGCGTGATTCCTTCCGAAAAAAAGGGCGCCTTCGGCGTCGGTGCCACCTATGGTCGCGGGGCGCTGGTTTGCCGGCGGGGCGGCAACGGTCCCTGGGGTGCGCCTTCGATGTTCACGGTGGGCGGCCTCAACTTTGGCTTCCAGATTGGCGGCGAAGCCACGGATTTCGTTCTGCTAGTGATGAACGGCAGGGGCGCGGAAAAACTCTTGCATGACAGCACGAAGTTCGGCGCCGACGCTTCCGTCGCGGGCGGGCCGGTGGGCCGCAGCGCGGAAGGCGCCACTGATTTGCAACTCCACGCCGAGATCCTCACCTACTCGCGCTCGCGTGGGGCCTTCGCGGGTGTTTCACTGGATGGCCAAATGTTCAAACAGGACGGCGACTCGAACGAAAAGCTTTACAGCCGCAAACTCGCCCCCGTGGACATCCTCTTCAAAGGCGCGGTGTCGGCGCCGACCGCGGCCCGGCCGTTGGATACTGCTCTGACCCAATTTTCACCCCGTGGTGGCGAGCCCTACCACCCGAAATAATCGACGGGGATTTCCCTGGTTCTTCGACATCATAGCTGTCTGTTCAGGGCGTGTCTTCGGGGGTTTCGCCTTCCGGCAGGAACACCTGGAAGCACGCGCCCTTTCCCGGTTCGCTGATCAAACGGATACAACCGCGATGGTCATCCACGATCTTTGAGACAATCGAGAGTCCCAGCCCCACGCCGGTTTCCTTGGTGGTGAAGAAGGGGTTAAAGATCTGCCCGCGCAGTTCGGCGGGGATGCCTGGGCCAGAGTCCTGAAAGGTAATCTCCACGGCGCGTTTGCCGTCAGAACTCGGGACCGCCGCCACACGCAGCTTGCCCCCGCCGGAGCCCATGGCTTCATAGGCGTTAAGCACCAAGTTGGTGAAAACCCGCTCAATCAGGTCGCCGTCAAGGAGGACTTTCGGTAGATCGGGGGCGAATAGCCGCTCCACTTCCACCTTGGCATCAGGCCAGCGGTCGCGCGCCGATTTCAATGCGCGCTCGATCAAGGGGGGAATCTGCTCCTTGCGCTTTTCAAGTTTGTGCGGCCGGGCAAAATCAAGGAAGCGTGTCACCAACGCGTTCATACGGTTTACTTCGCTGGAGATGTATCCTGCCATCTCCGTGGCGATCGGGTCGGTACTCACGAGTTTGCGCATCAGGGTTTCCGCCGAGCCCTTGATGACCGCCAGCGGATTCCTTAGTTCGTGGGCCAACCCTGCGGAAAGTTGGCCAAGCGCTGCCAGGCGCTCTGACCGGCGCGCATCCTCCTGCGCTTGCTCCAGACGCCGGTTGGTTTCCGCCAGCGTCTCGGCGAGTTGCCGGTAACGCAACGCTTGCTCGCGGTTTTCCGTCACAAAGCGATTGACGATGATGGCCGCAAGAAAGAAAAACAGACTGCGGATGGCTAATTCGGCGGCGCCTTCCCCCGTCAATTCGTATTCACTCAACTCCCAGAGCACGAAGGACCAATAAGCCGCACACGTCAACGCGGTCCAGGCCAGCGTCGCCCAAAGCTCAAAGTACATGGCCGCCGTAACCACCGGCACAAAGTAAATCAGATAGTAGGGACTCTCAATCCTGCCCGTGTGATCCACCAGCAGCGACCCCAGCAGAATTTTCACAATCACGCTGTAACAGCGCCCTCGTTCGGGAACCCATTCGAGGAAGCGGTATTCGAAGATTTGGAATGCGCCGATGGCGAGGAGGATAGGGTACTTGTGGATTTCCAGGCGGGGCGGGAGCGCGGCCAAAATGGCCAGAAACACCAGCCACAGAAAATCCATCCATGCGAAACTGCGCCGCTGATTCATGCTGACCGATGCGTCCTCATCAATTTAAGACTCATGGGTCCCGTCCTGGGGCTGCTCGAAACGCGAAATTCTTGGCGCGTTTCGTGTTGCGAATTTCCAGTTTCAATCATTGGTCATCTCTCGCCCACAATTCCCCGCAGCGTTTGGGCTGCGTAGGCCGCCTGCTCATTGGTCATCTCGGGGTAAAGCGGCATGCTGATGACGCGCGCGCAAGCCCTTTCCGCCTGCGGCAAATCCCCTCGCTGATAGCCCAAAGATTGATAAGGCCTTTGGAGATGAATGGGCAGTGGGTAATGGATATTGGTGTACACGCCGCGCTCTTCCAGCCGGGCGCGGACGGCATCACGGTCAGCGACGTAAACCACCAGGAGGTGATCGACGCGCTCACTGGCCGCGCTCCCGTCCTGCAGGTCCACACGCGCGCCGGCCAGGGTCCGGCGGTAAATTTCTGCCAGCTCTTTTCGCCGCGCATTCCATTGCTCCAACCGCGGCAGCTTGACGCGCAGGATGGCACCCTGAAACCCTTCCATACGGTAGTTGTAACCCACGACGTCGTGAAAGTAGCGGCGCGATTCGCCGTGGGACCGCAGGGTGCGCGCCCGCGCCGCCAGCGCCTCGTCGTTGGTCGTCAGAGCGCCCCCTTCTCCATAGGCGCCCAGGTTCTTCGTGGGATAAAAGCTGAACGCCGCCGCGTTGCCGATGCTTCCTACGCGCTTGCCGTGGTAGCGCGCGCCGTGCGCCTGGCAGGCGTCCTCGACTACAGCCAGGCGGTGTTGCGCCCCGACCTCCAGGAGGGCGTCCATCTCCGCCGCCAGGCCGTAAAGATGCACGGGGAGGATGGCGCGCGTACGCGAAGTTACGGCCGCGGCGATTTGGTTGACGTCGATGTTGGCTGTGCGCGGGTCAATGTCTACGAACACGGGCTTGGCGCCGGTATAAGAAATGGCTTCTGCCGTGGCGATAAACGTGTTCGGTGTAGTAATAACCTCGTCTCCGGACTGCACGCCCGCCGCTAGCAGTGCAAGATGCAAGGCACTCGTCCCGGAGTTCACCGCCACGCAGTGCTCCACTTCGCAGTAGGCGGCAAATTCCCGCTCGAACTCCTGCACTTCCTCGCCCAGAATAAAGGCGGCCTTGCTGCCCACGCGGTCGAGTGCCGCCAGAACCTGCTCCCGCAGCGCGGTGTATTGACCTTTTAAATCGGCATAGGGAACAATCATGGAGTTCCTTTGCGTTGAATGGCCCGGATTGATGCGGCACGATGCAGACAAAAGCGCCACCCGGCCACTCCATATGAACTCGCAATTCTATTCCCAGTGGAGGAGAATGTCATAACAGAAATCAGGGGGAATCGAGTTTTCCCTTGGTAATGGCGGCCGGCGGCGCTAAAAAAATATCAAGGCGTGCTTCAGCCAGTACGTTTATGATTACAGCCTCACCGGTGCCGCGTTTCTCTTCGGGAGGTCGGAAATTCATGAAGCCCGCGCTGGCAATTAAAGCGCTCCGCTACCTAGGGTGGCTTCTTGCTTTACTTAGCTTATCCCTACCGCTCTTGTTTTCGCAGCGTGAGATGCCCCTCCGAAATCAGATTTGGGGCAACCTGCACGCTGTCATTCTCGACCGCGACTCAGGCCGGCCTGTGCCCGCGCGTTGTTATTTGACGGACTCCGGCGGCCACAATTGGGTGCCCTCAGGCGCTATAACTTACGTCAAACCGCCCGAGGTTGATTTCATCGCCGACGGCCAGTTTCAAATCTCATTGCCTCCTGGCCAGTATGCGTTGAGGGTTGAGCGCGGGACGGAATACCGCCGCGTGCAGCGCACCATTGAAATTCGGCCCGGCGAGATTCACGACGAGCGCGTCGAACTCGAGCGCTGGACGGCGATGAACGCTCGGGGCTGGTATTCCGGCGACCTCCACAACCATCGCGAGTGGCGCGAGATGCCGCAGATTCTGCTTTCGGAAGACCTGAACCTCGCTCCCACCATCACCCGGTGGGTATGGGACGACCGCGTGATTTCGATTCCGCCACCCGCCGGCGAGAACGCCCAAGCCATTCGCGCCGTGGACGCCACGCACGCCTATTCGATTCTCGATACCGAAATCGAGCGGAGCGGCCTCGCCATTGATTTGATCGGCCTGCGCGCTCCACTGGAATTTCACGGCAACCGCCTTTACCCGCCCAATACCGTCTTCACCGAAGCCGTGCGCCGCCAAGGCGGTTTCGCGGACGCGGAGAAGATCACCTGGATTGACGGCGTGGCTCTTATCGCGCTGGGCCAAGTGGACTTTGCCGGTCTGGTTTACAACAGCTTCAGTCCTTACGGCGTGGAGCCAAGCACCGACATACCGGAGTACAACACGCCCGCTCGCCTGCCATACTGGGCGATGGAGATGTATTACAAGCTGCTTAATTGTGACTTCCGGTTACCGGCCTCCGCCGGCACGGCCTCGGGCGTGAAACCCATCCCGCTTGGATACAGCCGCGTGTACGTGCATCTCAGCGAACCATTCAGCTACAACGCGTGGTTTCGCGCCTTGAAAGCCGGGCGGAGTTTTGCCACCAACGGGCCGATGCTATTCCTCACCGTAGATGGCCACGAACCCGGGGACACAATTCAGTTTCCGCCCGGGACGGGGCAGGGAAAGCCGGTGAAGATTCACGCCGAGGCGGTCTCGCAGGATGAGTTGGAGAAGCTCGAAGTCCTGTGGAAAGGGCACGTCATCAAAACGGTCGCTGCGCCCCCCCGGGCGCACAGCCTCACCGCCGATTTTGAATCGGAAGCCAACCAAACGGGCTGGTTCGCCGCTCGCGCCTTCGAAATGCCTACGGAGACAGTGCGCTTTGCGCACACCAGCCCCGTATACGTTCGCGTGGGCAGCGAGCGCGGAATCATTCCGGAGGACGCCGCCTTCTTCGTTGCTTCCATGGACCGCGCCATCACGTTTCTCGAATCTGACCCCGGGTTCCACAGCCCTGCCGACCGCGACGCCATGATGAGCATGTTCCAACAGGCCCGCTCGGTTTACGAGCATTTTGCCACCAGGTAGATCATTGGTATCGTTCATTTTCAATAATCTAGCGCGACGATACGAAGGCCTGTTTATTTTCATCCACATAATCAAGGCGGCGGATCCCACTCTCCACCGCCCATTTGTTTTCAATCCGGGGTTTCGCGCCTGCCGGAAACCCCTGTGTAGGGCCAAACGGCGCTCGGCCGCCGTCCCCTCGCCTTCGCGCTTTCGAATTCAGGGGAAAACTTGATCGCTCAAACGAGTGCTGAAAGCAGGCGCCGGCGATTCTCAAAGACGCCCACGATTTGTGGCCAATATGTCTTGACACCGACTCTTTGTAATGTTATCCGTATGGGCGGGGACCACTCAAAAACAGGTGCGCAGGAGAGTCAAACCGGGGAGCACAACCCTGCGCCGTTAATGCCAGGGATGATCCGGCTCGCGCTTTGACGGTCCGGGCTCCTGACCTATCGCGTCCCTATTTTGCCAAGGGGCAACACCAACCCAATCGCTTAAAAATAAAAGGAGGATTCCATGATGACGCGTTTACTCTGTGTCGCCATGCTCATGGCGATGCCGATGGCAAGTTCGTTTGCGGGGGATTGCTCAGGGCTGCCCAATGCGACGCAACTGCAGCAATACCTCATGACCGCCCCCAGCAGCGGGGGTGATGCCGGAGGCCTATTTCACGGCACGCTCATGTGGGGGGCGATCGTCGACCGTGACGGCGTGGTCTGTTCGTACGTCACCTCCACCCCCGATCCTACGAAGGTCTGGCCCGGCAGCCAGGCCATCGCCAAAGCCAAAGCATTCACCGCCAATGCCTTCAGCAACGATGCATTGCCCCTCTCCACGGCGCGGCTCTATACCTTTACGCAGCCCGGCCATTCACTGTGGAGCTTGGGCCAGTCAAACCCCTTCGTGCCACTGTTTCTCGCGCCCCCGGGCGGGCAGGGAGGCGGGAAGAACCAGATCGCCGGAGGGATGATCTTCTTCGGCGGCGGCGTGCCCCTTTATAGCGGTGGCAGGATCGTCGGTGGGCTCGGCATCAGCGGCGACACATCCTGCACGGACCATGAGATCGCCAAACGGGTACGGACTCTCGCGGGTCTGGATCCGCCCGGCGGCGCGGCAGCGGATGATATTGTCTACCCGAGCGACGGGCCGTCGGTATTCATGCACCCTTTCTGCGTGAATGGCAGCCACGTCGGCGAGGAAACTCCCGCTAAGACATACTGATTTAACTGGCGTAGGGACATCCATTTGGTTGAAGAAGGGCGGATCCGTGTCCGCCCTTCTCCCTTTGCCCCCGCTGAGCAGCGCAGACCTTTTAGTTCAAATCTTCACGCTATACTAAACCCGGTGAAAACCACCTGCTGAACAAAAGGCGTAGGGCGAGGCGATGCCGCAACATGACCCCCTCGCCCAGTCTCCTCCCTTAACCACCCGTTGTCGCCGTGGCGACCCGGGGATGGGTGGCAATGAAAGGGGATTGGGGACTGGTGAAGGAAAGAGGACCAGCTAGCGTCGTGGCAGACAAATCCACCAAGAACAAACCGCCGGAAGGGCCTGATTAAGGACAAAGGGGGGATATACTTGTGGGCGCCGGAAGGCCGAGATGGGAACTCTGGCCAATCCTTCGGTAGTGGTACAGTTTGATGCAGAGGGGGGGGTACGCCGCCATTTGGTCCGTCAGTTGACGGATAAACTCGCCCCTCCAACGTAAAACTGAACCACCACCAAATCTTCGCTTGGTTTTGAGGGCCATTTTATGCTCACGAAGTGGACATTCACGCTTCTCATCCTTTCCTCTGTTTTGCCGCAGGCATGGGCCGGAACAGCCGAGTCGCTCAACTACAAATCCCTATTCCTCCGCGCGGAATTTGCGCCGGACCAACCCTTGCTGACAGCGTTGGCGGTAGACTCCCTGGGCAAAGGCAAACTGAGCGGGAATGTCCTGCTCGCACCCACCGCGGCCACGTCGACTTTCGAGACGCAGCGCGAGGGGCAAAAAGTCGAATACTGGCAGGCCGGCGCGGCGCGCACGGACCGGCCCGAGTGGGCATTCGATACGTCGGCACGCCAGATGCGCTTCGAGTCGTCGTATTCGGGGAAGAGACCGGTTGCCGCCCTGGTGATGGATTTTGATTTAGATCTTTGTCACGCGACGCTGCTCGGTCTGATGAATGATGACGGGAGCGTCCGTCTGCCGGCCCTGCTTCACCTGCCCGATCATGGGACCTTCCGCATCACCTCCAACGCCACTTCCGGACTGAGCGTTGGCTATGAGCTGGTGCCGTACCCTGTACCGCGGCAGAAAGAGAGGTTCCTGCGCGTGACTTTTCCGGGCGGCTCGGTGGCTACGCCTCACGTTGAGTACACGCTGGATGTGGTCGCCATCCACCCCGAGATCCCGCAACTCGACGGCGACGCACGCTTCGACGGCTTCCGGCGGAATTTTCTCAATATCTTTCAGCTCAGTCCGCGTTGGCGCTCGTTGGCCAACAATACGGCGAGCGACGTGTGTGCCATCACCGTTTGGGAATACGGCGAAGTGGCCTTGCGCACTCCGCCTCTGGCCCCGGGTCTCACCGCTCTCGATATCCTGCGCCAGACGCTGGACCGTTACCTGGGCGGGCTGAAGGGCTGCGGGATGATCGGATACAACGCCGGAACCCCGGACGAGACCGCCTACGATTTCCTGGATGCCTATCCCTCCCTGGTGATTGCGGGTGCGGATTATGTTCTGGGCAGCCGGGACGAATCGTGGCTGCTTCAGAATTATCCCGGCCTGCAAGCGTGGGCTACCCGGATGCTTGCCTTCGACAGTGATGGGGACGGTTTGTTGGAGTACCCGCAGACGCGCCAGTCTGGGCCATGGCCCCGGAACCATCCCGCCAACTGGTGGGACACCATCTGGTTCACCCACAAGGACGCCTATTCCAACGCCCTTGCGTATCGGGCCTGCCTCGACATGGCCAAGGTCGCCAAGCTTGCAGGAAAACCGGAAGACGAGCGCTTCTACGCATCCCGCGCGGAGAAACTACGCTCGGCTTACGCCACGACGTTTTACAACCCTGCTACGGGGGTGCTGGCGGGGTGGAAAGACCCCCAAGGGAAACTCCACGACTACTACTTCACTTTTGTCAATGGGATGGCGATAACCTACGGGTTGGTCCCACCGTCCCAGGCCAATCAGATCATGGACCGCATGTTGGCGAAGATGCGCGAGGTGGGTTACACGCGCTTTGATCTGGGATTGCCCGGCAATCTGATTCCCGTTCGGAAAGAAGACTACGGCGTCGGCGGCATCGAAGGCGGCCAGCCCGAGAGGGAAGACGGCTCCGACGCTTTCCAGAACTACGAGAACGGCGGAGCCACGGCCTGCTTTGCGAACTACACCATCACCGCCCTCTACCAGCTTGGCCGACAGGAGGACGGCGATCGAATCCTCTTACCCATCCTGCGCGCATTTGAAGAGGGCAGATTTCAGGGCCGGGGACCGAACGGCAAAACGAAAGACTGGAAAAGGTGGGATGGCACACCCAAAGGCTACGAAGGCCTACTCGCCGATGACTACCTGGCTCTGCTGGCGGTGGAGTCCAGACAGGCGGCGCGCCGGGAGGGTCTACCCGCCCGTTGACCAAGCATGGCGCGGACCCCTGCTTTCCTGTAGCGGCCATCTCTGAGCGCCGAATCGGCGATCGGGGATCGACGCTACAATTCCGCAGTCCCTTTCCGCCTCAGGGTATGCTTCGAGCGCTGCTACAGTTAGGAAGCGCGCCTTGGTCCCGGCGTATCTGCGGAATAGGTCCGCGTGACGCTTGCGCTAACGTTCACCGGACCTCGGAGATTTGCAGAAGAGAAATCCCACGACGACGGATTCCAAGATGAGCACCCACAAGGCCAGCAAGGAATAAAGCACCCAGGGGTCTGGGCTACTGGAAGTAGGAGAGAAATAGCCGCGCAGGGTGTTGACAGAAACTGGCACCCACGAGACCGCCAAAATCAGGCTGGTTACAGGAACCAAGTACTCCGCTCTTTCCAGAGCCGAGGCCAGGACCTGAGTGATCCCCATACTCAGCGCTACTGCGAAGGCAAAAAACCACCATCTCAGGGGTAGGGCGCGGAAGAGAACAGCAAATAGAACGAGAGGGAGCACCGCTGCAAGCAACACCAACCATACTCCCCTGATCTTAGGAACAACAGCATGAATGCCGGTGCTCAGCAGCAGAATCGAAGCTCCCAGCATGATTGCAGGCCACCAGGATTGTGGTTCCCCGTCTACCGGCAGGAAAATGAGCCTCAGCGCCCAGTAGCCAGTTATGATGGAGGTCATAACCCATAAAACCCCAGCAACTACACGCCTTACAAGTGGCATAACTTCCCCGAATCATCGGCAAATGGCAAAGGCGAAAAGCAGAAAGCTGCGGATTAAGAGCTAAAAGCTGAGAGCTGAATTCTGAAAGCTGCCTCTACTCCAGTTTCTTCCAAATATTGATGGTCCCATCGGCGTAGCCGGCGGCAAGGTATTTGCCGTCAGAGCTGAACGCCACTTGCCACACAGCCGAGTGGGCGCCCAGGGTCTTAAGGTTCTGGCCGGTGGCGGCCTCCCAAAACCGCAATGTGCCGTCCGCGCCACCCGAAACCACGAATTTCCCGTCCGGGCTAAAGACCGCGGCCAGCACCGCGCCCACGTGCCCCGACAGAGTATAGAGCGACTCCCCCATAGAAACATTCCAAATACGCGCGGAGCCGTCCGCGCTGGCGGAAGCCAAGTGCTGGCCATCTGGGCTGAAGCTGATGCTCAAAATGCCCCCGCTGTGCCCGGTAAGGCGATGGAGTACCCGGCCCCCCTCGCGATCCCAGAGCGTGACAGTCGAGTCCATGCCGCCGGAAGCGATGGCCTTTGAGTCAAGACTGATGGCCACACAGCGAGGCTTGGACGCGCTCTCAAAATCGCGCACTTGCTTTCCCGAAGGGAATTCCAGCACGCGCACCTTGCGGTCCCAATTGCTGGAAACCAACCACTTGCCATCCCGGCTGAGAGCGACACTTTCCACTTCCCAATGATGCGTCGCGAGTCCTCGAACCTCCCGGCCTGCCCCCGTGTCGAGAAGTTCGATTCTGCCAGTGAAGATTTCGGCCTTGGTGAAGGCCTCGCCAACGACCATCCACTTGCCGTCAGGACTGAAAGCAATACAGGAAACCGACTTGGGGTGGTCGGCGAGGGCTATGGTCTTGAGGAGGTTACCGGTAGCCGCGTTCCACACGGGCACGTAGGCATCGTTTCCCAGCGCGGCCAGCATGGAGGGGCCGCCGCCAAACGCCAGCCCGCGAATGGGCTGGCTTGGAATTTTCAAAGTCCGGTCCAAGAGGAAATCCACCATTGCTCCCCTCGCGGGCCCAGGGGGAACAGGTGGCGTGGCCTGGGAGGCGTTTTCATGCCGCGACTCGCGCTCTTCATGGTCCTGGGCCGGCAAGGCGAGATGAACCACGCTGAGGAAAACGAATGAAAGAATTATGAGCCGAACCGCCCAGCGCATTCTCGCTCCCAGTTTGCCCCCAGGTTGTCTTCGAGAGCGTCCGTGCTCAGATGCTGTGCAGCATTCTACAACCGGAAGGTGGAAAGCAGAAGGGATCTGGTGGTGTTGACGTTGCTATCATCAGAGCGCTCCCGCCATCCATTATCATGCTCGCTCTAGTTCCTATATACTTCCAGGGGGTGCGAGGCACGAGATGATTAAACCCGGAAGACTCCAAAGGGTGGCGGTGATCCTTGTGCACGCCGTGGCGGGCTGGGCATATTGCGGCGCTATCATAGGCGTGGGTCGGCAATTCCTCTCGATTCACAGCACACTTATCCTTCACGCCATAGGCGCGCCGGTTGGATTCGCTTTGATATCATTTTTTTACTACCGGAAGTTCGCCTTCACGAGCCCACTTGAAACCGCTGCTGCGTTCCTGGGAGTTGTGGCGGCCTTAGACCTCTTCTTGGTGACCCCGGTATTCGAGAAGAGTTACGCAATGTTCTCCAGCGTGCTGGGGACCTAGATACCTTTCGCCCTGATATTTGCAGCTACCTATCTCATGGGCCGATTTCCATTGCCCAAGTCACCGCCGCAGCTTCAGACCAAATAGGAAGACGGACAGGACGGCGAGACTTACGTTACGTGCTCGTGAGCCCAGCACAAGTCTTCAGCACCTCTTCTTGCCTCGTGCTGTTATCGACGAAGGACCATTTGCCTTCCCTAAAGTTCATTTTCCGGAAGTAATACTCTCGAGTGCTGCCAACCCCTTCACCGCCACTGCAGCTGGTAGCGGTACATACCCATCGATGGGCGCGTATCGTTGCCCGTCCTGCAAACACCAGCTGAAGAGGTCGTGAATCAATTTGGCTTTGGCCACGTTGGGGTTGTTTTTGCGGAGGAGTATCCAACTGTAAGTAACGATGGGATACGAATCCGGGCCCAAAGGATCCGGAACAAAAGCGCGCAAGTTGTCGGGCAGTTGAGCTCCCGCTAGTCCTGCAATGATGCTCAGTCCTGTCGCCCTCACGAACTTGCCTTCTTTGTTCTCGAGGATCGCCGTCTTCAGATTTAACTCTTGTGCAAATCCGTATTCGATGTAACCAATGGAACCTATCGACTGTTGGATCCTGCCGGCAACTCCCTCATTGCCCGGCGCACGCATCGCCATCCCAGGCCAATCGACGAGGGTTGCAGTGCCGTGTTTGGCGCGCCATTTGTCGCTGATCGCATCCAGGTGTTTCGTAAATGCGTAGGTCGTACCACTCGCGTCTTGCCGCACGACCGTTGTAATGGTGAAGTCCGGAAGCTTGACGCCAAGATTTGACTCGGCGATCAGCTTGTCCTTCCAATTCGTTATTTCCCCAAGGAAAATGCCGGCGTACGCCCTGCGCGAAAGTTTTAGGTCCCCCTCGAACCCGGGGAGATTGTAGGCGAGGACCACACCACCCGCGGTGATCGGCACCATCAGCACGCCTTGGTCGACAAGTGCGATCTCGTTATCCGTCATGGCGGCATCGCTAGCGCCAAAGTCGACCCGGTCCTCGTTTTTGACGTTTTTTCCGATGAAACGCCGGACACCCTCGCCGCTGCCCACTACGTCGTAGGTGATGTACGTGTTTGGGTTGTCATGTTGATAGATCGAAAACCAACTTTTGAACAGTATTGAATCAAACGTAGAGCCAGCACCGGCTAGAGCGACTGCGCCCACTGGAGCTTTGGTCTCCGCGGTTCTGCGGCCCGAGGAAGAACACGCCGTCAGAAGGCTCCCAAGCAAGACGGCTAGCATGGCAGGCAGCACTCTAATAACCATCGAATGCATCATCTTAATACGCATAATTTGCCTCCATCTGCCAACAGGTACGTTGACTGCCGCAAATCCCGAGCGGACTGAGAACAAATAAGATGAGGAACATGATGCACTGCCTGCCTTCGACGAGTCAGGGTTTCTCCTGGGTGAACTGACGCAGGAGAGCCCTGAGCTGGTCGCGTATGCGGCGAAATTCCGCCCGCCTTTCCTCTTCCGAGCCCTGCACGGCGGCGGGATCTTGGAGGCTCCAATGAATGCGCTTGGTTGTAACCGGAAAGACCGGGCAGCTCTCCTTGGCGTTGTCGCAAACGGTGATCACGTAATCGAAGGCTTGACCGGCGAACTCATCTACCGATTTGGAACGGTGGGCGGAAATGTCGATTCCAATCTCGGCCATGACGGCGATCGCTTCGGGGCGGACCTGGCTTGGTTTCGTGCCGGCGCTGAAGACCTTGTGCACATTTCCTGCATCACGGCGCAGTAACCCTTCTGCCATTTGACTGCGAGCAGAATTGCCCGTACAAAGGATAAGGACTCTCACCCTATTGCTACCTCCCTCGTCTCTTTTGATCTTAGCCTTCTTGTGCCGGGGTCCAACTCTTGTTCTGCGCGCATCCTCGGCTTGTCTCTCTTCAGAACAAAGGCTGGAGATTGGGCTATTCCCTTACGGCAATCTCCATCAGCGCGGCTCCTGTTCACAGCCGGCAACAACCATCGAAATCGGCACATTTCAAACATTGCCGCCAAGCTTCACGATTGGTGGTGACGGCGCGCTTGGTGATCACGATCCCTGGATGCTCAACCCGGCAGCCGAAGACCTTTCCGGCCACGGTTTCATTGTGAGTCAAGGAGATCAGCGGCGGGAACATCCTGCCGTAGCAATCGGGTTCGATTTTCATGGCACTACCTCCTCTGGCTTATCACCTTTCCCTGAGATCACGAGACTCTGGGTTATTTCCCGCGCCGGCGTAGTCCGTGAAAATCTCCTTAGTCCGGATAGATGTCGAGCTTGACGGCTACATGCAGTGTCCCGGTGGACGGTACCATCTCCACGGAAAGCGTCTCCACATCTCCATGCGCATACTTGCTGAATCGAAGACCTGAATTGGCAGTCGCGTGTACTTGAAAATCGGGCCGTAACCTGCTGGTCACCCAGCTTTTGTAAGCGTCGGGACCATCGTCGGACTCAACTTCCCAACTGGCGCTTGCCTCTAACGCCTGAAAAGTTAACGGGCGTTGGTTCACAAGGCGCGAACCCGGCGGAAGGGTTCGCTGCTGGACCTCATTGACTTCTTGCTGCAAGTAATCGTCCGAGTAAATCTTCGGCGTGCAGCTTGGTAGCGTTGTCCAAGTTGATAAAACGCAGGCCGCGATAATGGACTTCAGCTGCCTATTCACGGGTGCTCTCAGATGGTGCTTCTCGGGCAATGAACTCTACGATCTTTTCCTCGATCTGGTCACGAACTCGCCGAAATGCAGCTAACTTTTCAACTGCCGTTCCCGTGGTATCGGCAGGATCCTCAAACCTCCAATCGAAGTACCAAATCGCGCCGGGAAGAAGGGGACATTTCTCCCTAGCCGTGCAGACTCGGATAAGGTATTGGAAGGTTTGCCCCAGGAATTGCTCCACGTCCTTCGCATACTGCTCGGAGATATCGATGCCAATTTCCTTCATAACCATCACCGCATCGGGGTTCAGTCCCGTGGGATAGGCTCCCGCGCTAACGATATCGAAGTGATCGCCGGCGAGATGCCGCAAGAATCCCTCAGCCATTTGGCTGCGGCAGGAGTTCTGCGTACAAACAAACAACACCTTGGGCTTGATCATGGTTACACCCCCCCATGGCATTCTGACGGTGGCCATTGCCGCGTGCTCTTTCGAGAAGTTATTCGCTAGCCCTGAACCAATTTCGCTTCGCCCACAGGCGCCGGACTAGGTGGGGAGAAAAGGTGCTGAAAACGCAGTGAAACTCCCACCAGCCCAATCAATACCGGAACTTCCACCAGCGGACCGATCACCGCTGCGAAGGCCGCACCCGAGTGAATTCCAAAAACCGCCACCGCCACCGCGATGGCCAGCTCAAAGTTATTGCTCGCCGCCGTAAAGGAGAGCGTGGCGGTCTTCGAGTAGTCAGCGCCCAGCTTTTTC
>Ga0335085_10002308_pt1 | contig 36093 bp, 36 predicted proteins | sample Lox_Sample_45_FD_206712 | JGI IMG/M metagenome (GOLD analysis project Ga0335085, IMG submission 206712) | Soil microbial communities from Loxahatchee National Wildlife Refuge, Florida, United States - Lox_Sample_4.5 | ecosystem: Environmental > Terrestrial > Soil > Wetlands | place: USA... | reverse complement strand
AAGGAGCACGGCAAGTTCGACGCCGGGCTCGTCGACCTCGCCGATTTCCAACTGCCGGTCCTGGACGAGCCGCATCATCCCATGCGCCGCCAATACACGAAGGATCACACGAAGAAATGGAGCGCGAGCGTGCTTGCGGCCGATGCCATTGTCTTCGTCATGCCGGAATACAATTACAGCCCGGCGCCGGCGCTCACCAACGCCGTCGATTATCTGTTCTGGGAATGGAACTACCTGCCGGTGGGGCTCGTCAGCTATGGCGGCGTGTCGGGGGGATTGCGCGCGGCGCAATCCGTCAAGCTGCAGCTCACCACGCTCAAGATGATGCCGATCCCCGAAGGCGTGGCGCTGCCCAATGTCTATCAGCAGCTCAAGGACGGCGTCTTCACCGCAAACGAACTCAACACGCAGGGCGCGCAGGCCCTGCTGAATGAACTCATCCGCTGGACCGAGGCGCTGGCGCCGCTGCGGGAGACCGTCCGCAAGTCCTTCACTTGACGGGCGGGCCAAAGCCCTGTCAAACGCGCGGCCATGATCGAGCTGACACAGGAATTCGGCTTCGACGCGGCCCATTATCTCGCGGGCGGCGCGGAAGAAAACCGCCGCCTGCACGGGCATTCCTTCTATGTCGAGGTGACGCTGCGCGGGCGTCCCGATCCGAAAACCGGTTTCTTGCGCGATCTTGGCGAGGTGCGCGCGGCGCTCGATCCCATTCGTGCCGGCCTCGATCATTCGCTGTTGAACGAGATCGAAGGGCTGGGCGCGCCGACGCTGGAAAATCTGGCGCGCTATATTTTCGAGCGCGCGAAGAAGGCGCTGCCGGAAACCGTGCGCGTGCGCATCCGCCGCCCGTCCTACGGCCAATCCTGCACTTACGAGGAAGCGTGATGGCCAGGCGCCCGAAGCTCACGCAATTGGGGCGGCCCACGCCGCTTCCCAAATCGCCGGACGAAGCGAAGCTCGAAGCCATCCCCAATCCGCATCCCGAAAGCGATTATTCCGTGCGCTTCACCGCGCCCGAATTCACCACGCTCTGCCCCGTGACGGGCCAGCCCGATTTCGCGCATTTCGTCATCGATTATTGCCCGGCGAAATCGATCCTCGAATCCAAATCGCTGAAACTGTTTCTCGCGAGCTTCCGCAACGAGGCGGCATTCCACGAAGATTGCACAGTTCTGATCGGCAAGCGCGTCGTGGCCGCGATCAAGCCCAAATATCTGCGCATCGCGGGCTTCTGGTATCCGCGCGGCGGCATTCCCATCGACGTGTTCTGGCAGACGGGCACATTGCCGGACGGCGTCTGGCTCCCCGATCCCGGCGTCTCGCCTTATCGTGGGCGTTGACGCGACAGCCCAGCGGTATTACTTTTCTCCAAAAGTAAGGATCGGTGCCATGGAATCCAAAATTACCGCCAAAGGCCAGATGACCCTGCCGAAAGAGGCCCGGGAGCACATGGGCGTCAAGCCGGGCGACCGGGTGAAGATATTCATCCGGCCCAACGGCACTGTCGTGCTCTTGCCTGTCATCCCCGTAAAGGCCCTAAAAGGGATCGTGAAGTCCCCACATTCGCGGCCCGTCACCCTCGAAGAAATGGACGAGGCCATCGCAGAAGGTGTGGTGGCTCGGTACCGTCGCGCTACCGGCAAATGATCGGTCTCGATACCAATGTTCTCATCCGTTATTTGACGCAGGACGACCCACGCCTCTCGCCCAAAGCCTCAGCACTCATAGAACGGCGGCTTTCTGCCGAGAATCCCGGTTTCGTGTCTGTCGTGACGATGGCCGAGATTGCATGGGTTCTCGCCAGCTCCTATTTGCGTTCGGCACCTCAGATCGCCGATGACATCGAGCGAATCCTCGGCGCCGAAACGTTAGTTGTGGAGCGCGAGCGGCAGGTTTTTGAGGCAATGATGCTGTTGCGGGAGAGTTCGGCCGCATTCACCGACGCGCTCATCGGCCTGCTGTCGGCACGTGCGGGTTGCTCGCACACTCTGACATTCGACAAGAAAGCATCACGGCTGCCCGGCTTCGAACTATTGTCCTAGTGAGTCGACTTCGCCAGCTTCGCGCATTCCGCGTGGCGATGGCATGACACGATATGGTCGTTGACCATGCCGATGGCTTGCGCGAAGGCATAGACGATCACCGGCCCGCAGAAATTGAATCCGCGCTGTTTCAGATCCTTCGCGAGCTCCTCGCTCATCTTCGTCTTGGCGGGAATCTGCTTCATCGTTTTGTAGGCGTTGATCTTCGGCGCGCCGTCCACGTGCTTCCAGATCAGCTCGGTGAAGCCGCCCGGTTCTTTTTCCTCGATTTCGAGCCAGAGCTGCGCGCCCTTGATCGCGGCCTTGATCTTGGCGTTGGAGCGGATGATGCCTTCGTTCTTCATCAGGCGCGCGAAATCGCGCTTTCCGTAGCGCGCGATCTTTTCCGGATCGAAGCCGTGAAAGGCCTTGCGGAAGTTCTCGCGCTTCCTCAGAATCGTGATCCAGGAAAGCCCCGCCTGGAAACCGTCGAGCACCAGCTTTTCGTAGAGCGCGCGGGAATCGAATTCCGGAACGCCCCATTCCTCGTCGTGATAGGCGACGTAAAGCGGATCCTCGCCGGGCCAGGCGCAGCGAATTATCCCGTCACTCACCGCCTTTTGGCTTTCTTCTTTTTCGCCGATTTCTTCGCGGTCTTCCTGGCGGCTTTCTTCGCCGGTTTCTTGGCCGCTTTCGCTTTCGAAGGTGCCGCGACGAGCGTGGCTTCGAGCTTGTTGCCGTCCAGATCGATCACGAAGGCGCCGTAATAATCCGGGCCGTAATCGGGGCGCGGGCCCGGCGCGCCATTATCTTTCCCGCCATTGGCGAGCGCGGTTTCGTGGAATTTGTGCACGGCGTTTCTGGTTTTGGCGGCGAAGCCGACATGATTGCCGTTGCCGGGCGAGGCCGATTTCTGATCGGCGGGAAGCTGCACCCAGAAGGACGGTGCGCCATCGCCATAGGCGACCGCATAGGGCATGAATTCCATGACGCGCTTGTAGCCGAGCGCGGCCATGACGGGATCGTAGAAATTGGTGGCGCGCGCGACATCGGCGACGCCGACCGAAACATGGTGGAGCATGCGTATCTCCTCTGCAAGGCAAGGGCGACTCTGAACGTTCAGGCGCGCGCGTCAAGCCAAGATTGTCTGACGAGGCGCAACGGGACACCGCCGGATTCGCATGGCGCGCCCTTGGCTTCCTCCAGCCGGTCGAGACGGATGAGCGCGAAGCCGCGCCGGCCGTATGTGCTGACGATCTGTCCAAGTTCGCGCCCGCCCGCCGTAATGTCCGTTCCCGCCGGGGGCAGGGCACTATCGCTTTCGATGACGAGCAGGCGCTTCCTCGCCGTGCCGCGATGCTTCATGCGCGCGGTCAATTCCTGGCCGACATAGCAGCCCTTCTCAAATGAGACGCCATGCAATTCCTCGAGCCCCGCATCGAGGGCGAACATCTTGTCCGAGCCGAAATCGGCGCCTTCGGGCACGCCGAGCTTCAGCCGGTTCTCCAGGTATTCACCGGATGGCTCGGCGCCGGTTTCGGCGCGGGCGACGATGCTGCGTTTGCCGAGCGCCGGCAGCCGTGGATCGTCCAGACCTTCGCCCCAGATGACGGCGAGCTGCGGGCGGATGCCGATCTCCACTTTCGCCCTCAGCCGATACATGGCGAGCCGCTTTGCCAGCGCTTGCGCCGAAGCAGCCGCGCAATCGAGCAGCACCGCGCCATCGCCTTCGGAGACCAGAAAGTCGAAGAGGATCTTGCCCTGCGGCGTCAGGAGCGCCGCGTAAAGCGCTCGCCCCGGCGACAACCGGTCGATGTCGTTGGTGATGAGCCCCTGCAGCAGCGTGCGCGCATCCGGCCCCGAAAGGGCGATCACGGCGCGGTCGTCGAGCCTCGTGGTCATGAGAGTGAGGTAATACCGGGCGCTCCGGTTGCCAAGCGGGAAGGTCCATCGTAAGGCAGGGCCATGGCCCTTCGCGTCATGACCGTGGCTGCCGGCGCGGAATTCGGCGGTTCGGAAACCTTCTTCGTCTCGCTCACGCTTGCGCTGAAACGCGCGGGCGTCGGTATGCGCGCCGTCACGAAGCCGTTTCTCATCCGCGAGGAGGCCTTCCGCGGCGCAGGGATTGCCTATGCCAAGGCGCCGTTCCTTTATCCCGGGCTCGATATCTACACGCCCTGGCGGATCGCGAAGGCGGCGGCGGATTTCAAGCCCGATTGCGTTCTCGCCTTCACGGGCCGCGGCGCCGATATGACGCCGCCGGGCGATTACACGCTGATCGGACGGCTCGGCGGCTATTACCGTCTCGAATATTACAAGCGCTGCGATCATCTCGTCTGCATCACGCCCGATCTCGTGCGCCATGTGGTGGAGGGCGGATTCCCGGAAGAGCGCGTCACCTTCATTCCGAATTTTCCCGTGATCCAGGATGGGCCGGCCATCGGCCGCGCCGTCTTCGATACGCCGAAGGATGCGCCACTGGCGCTGTCGCTGGGACGGCTGCACAAGGCCAAGGCGATCGACGTGTTGCTCAAGGCCGCGGTTCAGGTGCCCGATTTGTGGCTGTGGATCGCGGGCGAAGGCCCGGACCGCGCCGAACTCGAACGGCTTGCGAAGGATTTGGGCGTGGCAGGCCGCGTGCGCTTCCTCGGCTGGCGAACGGATCGCAGCGCCTTGCTGCGCGCCTGTGATGTCTGCGTGTTTCCCTCTCGTTTCGAGCCGAACGGGACTGTGGTGGTCGAGGCCTGGGCCCATGACGTGCCGCTGGTGACGGCGGCAAGCGCGGGCCCCGCCTGGATCGCGCGCGACAACGAGGACGCCTTGATCGCGCCCATCGACGATGCCGATGGATTGGCTGAGCGCATCCGCGCCGTTCTGGAGTCGAAGGAACTGGCCGCCCGGCTCGTCGCCAATGGCAAGCGCCGAATCGAGCAGGAATTCTCCGAGGCCGCCGTGGTCGGGCGCTATGTCGGCCTGTTCGAACGCGTGAGGCGGCGCTGATGTGCGGCATCGCCGGCATCGTCACGAACGACAAATCGGCGGTGCCGGCCGCGCCGATCGAGGCCATGCTCGGCGCGCTCGCGCATCGCGGGCCGGACGGGCAGGGGCGTTACGAAGCGCCGGGCATCGCACTTGCGCAGGCCAGACTCGCCATCATCGATCTGGAGACCGGGGGCCAGCCGCTGTTCGGCCCCGGCGGTTCGGTGCTGGTGGCCAATGGCGAGATCTACAATTACGTCGAGCTGCGCCGCGATTTCTCCGGCGCCAATTTCGCCACCAAAAGCGATTGCGAATTGCCGCTTTATACCTATGCCCGCGACGGCGGGAGCTTCGCGCATGATCTGCGCGGCATGTATGGCATCGCGCTTCACGCCGACGCCGATTATCTCGCGCGCGATCCCTTCGGCATCAAGCCGCTCTATTATGTGAAATATGCGAAGGGCGTGATCTTCGCCTCCGAGCCGCAGGCGATCCTGAAGACGGGGCTTGTCGAGCGCCGCATCCGCAACGAAGCGGCGAATGAATTGCTGCAACTGCAGTTCACCACCGGCCGCGAAACGATCTTCGCCGGGATCGAGCGGGTGCTTCCCGGCGAGACCATCGCGCTGCGGAACGGCGATCTCGCCGAACGCCGCATCGAGCCCGCGCTGCCCGATGCGCCGCTGCTTGAATTGCCGGAAGACGAGGCGCTGGCGCGCCTCGATGCCGCGCTGATGGACAGCGTGATGGTGCATCAGCGCTCGGATGTGCCTTACGGGCTGTTCTTTTCGGGCGGCATCGATTCGACCGCGATCCTCGCCTGCATGGCGAAGCTCAACGACCGCCCCGTGCGCTGTTTCACGGCGCGCTTTCCCGAAACCTCCAAAAGCGAGGAGGCCGCGCATGCGCGCCAGCTCGCCAAAGCTGCCGGCGCGGAAGCGATGGAAGTCGAAGTCACGGCGGAACGGTTTTGGGCAGAGCTTCCGGCCATCGTGCGCGCGATGGACGATCCGACTTCGGATTACGCCATCGTTCCCACTTACATGCTGGCGCAAGAAGCGGCGAAGGAGATGAAGGTCGTGCTCTGCGGCGAGGGCGGCGACGAATTGTTCGGCGGTTACGGGCGCTATCGCAGCGCGCAGCGGCCGCGCTGGCTGGGCGGCAAGGCGCTACGCTCGCGCGGCTTCCTCGACGGGACGCAGGTGCTTCGAGACGAGAGCCGCGACTGGCGCACCAATATCGCCGTTGCCGAAGCGCGCGCCGCCACCCATCCGCGCACGCGCGTGCAGAGAGCGCAAGCCGCCGATTGCACCGATTGGCTGCCGCACGATCTCCTGACCAAGCTCGACCGCTGCCTGATGGCGCATTCGCTGGAAGGGCGCACGCCGATGCTCGATCCCGTCATCGCCGGTCTCGCCTTCCGCCTGCCGGACGCGATGAAGATCCGCGGCGGCCTCGGCAAATATCTCTTGCGCAAATGGCTCGAGAAGACGATGCCGAATGCACGCCCCTTCGCGCCCAAGCGCGGCTTCACCGTGCCGGTCGAGGAGTGGATCGCCGGCCGCGCGGCGAAACTCGCGCCGCTCGTCGCGCGCCAGACCGCGCATGTGTGCTATCCTGATGCCGTGGAACGGCTGTTCACATCCTATTCCGGCGGCGACAAGCGCCACGGCATCGCCTGCTGGCAGCTTCTGTTCTACGCGCTGTGGCACCGCATCCATGCCGAAGGCGCGGACGCGAGCGGCGATGTTTTCGATTGCCTGGAGAGCACATGAGCTACGATCTTCTTATCCGCGGCGGGATGGTGGCGACGCCTTCGGGGATCGCCGAAGCCGATGTCGGCGTGTCGAGCGGAAAGATTACCGCCATCGGCTCGCTGGGCGGAAACGCCGCCGAGATTTTCGAAGCCAAGGGTTTGCACGTTCTGCCCGGCGTGATCGACACGCAGGTCCATTTCCGCGAACCCGGCAGCGAGCACAAGGAAGACCTCGAAAGCGGCAGCCGCGCCGCCGTGCTGGGCGGAGTGACCGCCGTCTTCGAAATGCCCAACACCAATCCGCCGACCACCACGCGCGCCGCGATCGAGGACAAATTGAATCGCGCGCATCACCGCATGCATTGCGATTATGCGTTCTATGCCGGCGCGTCTCCGGCCAATGTCGGCGCGCTGGGCGAATTGGAGAACCTTCCCGGCGTTTGCGGCGTGAAGGCATTTCTCGGTTCCTCGACCGGAACGCTTCTGCTCGATCACGAAGCCGACATTCTCGCCGCGCTGAAGGCGGGAAGGCGGCGCATGGCCGTGCATTCCGAGGACGAAGCGCGATTGAAGGAGCGCAAATCGCTGGCACTCGAAGGCGATCCGCGCACGCATCCCTTCTGGCGCGACGTGGAAACCGCACGGCTTTCGACCGAGCGCGTGTTACGGCTCGCGCGGCAAGCCGCCCGCCGTTTGCATGTGTTGCATGTGACCACCGCCGAGGAATTGCCGCTGCTGGCCGAAGCGCGCGATTTCGCCACCGTCGAGACGACGCCGCAGCATCTGACGCTCGCCGCCCCCGAATGCTACGAGCGGCTCGGCACTTACGCGCAGATGAATCCGCCGATCCGCGAAGCGCGCCATCGCGATGCGCTGTGGGCCGCGGTGCGCGAAGGCCTGATCGATGTCATCGGTTCGGATCACGCGCCGCATACGCGCGCGGAAAAGGACAAGACCTATCCCAATACGCCGTCCGGCATGCCCGGCGTGCAGACGCTTCCCGCAATCTTGCTCGATCATGTCAATGCCGGCCGCATGACGCTGGAACGCTTCGTCGATCTGACGAGCGCAGGCGCGGCGCGCATCTTCGGCATCGCCGGCAAGGGCCGCATCGCGCGCGGCTACGATGCGGATTTCACGATCGTCGATCTGAAGAAGAAGCGCAAAATCGAGAATAGCTGGATCGCGTCGAAATGCGGCTGGACGCCGTTCGATGGGCTGACGACGACCGGCTGGCCGATCGCCACGATCATCCGCGGCAGGACCGTGATGCGCGACCATGCGCTGACATTGGCGTCGCAGGGCGAGCCGGTGAGGTTTGTCGAAACGCTGAGAGGGGAATAGCGAATAGGGAAGAAGCCCCGTTCGCCTCAATGCAGCGTGAACTCGCTCCCCACCATCTTCAATTCCGACGGCCTTATCAGCCCGCGCGCGGCGACGCGCACCGAATGCAACCGGCCTTCGATATTGTGCGTCCAGAAATGGAGGAATTTGTTCAGCACAGGGAATTCCGGCACCAGATCGAATTCCTGCCAGATGAAGCTCTGCAGAACGTCGGGATGATCGGGCATGCGATAAAGGATTTCGGCCGTCGTCAGGCTGTAACCGCGCAACGCCAACTCGAACTTCGTCATGACCGCCTCACGCGCACGCAACGCCATCAGCCTCTCACGGATTCCTGAATCACAGGTTGTGCGGCGGACCCGCGCTTGTCGAGACTTGACAAACGCGGCGTTTCGCTTACCCCGGCGCATCTTGACGAGCCCGCGATTTTCGGTTGCGCTGCACCAAGGCTGTCAGCACTCGCATCGGGGAAGTGCCACCATGAAGGACCGCTTCGCCGCCATCCTCATCCGCAAGGAAGGCGACGCGCAGATTGCCGAGGACGCCCGGCTTTCGCTCTCCGACCTGATGGAGGGCGATGTCGTCGTGGCGGTCTCCCATTCGACGGTGAATTACAAGGACGGGCTCGCGCTCAGCGGCCGCGCGCCGATCGTGCGCAAATTCCCGATGATCCCCGGCATCGATCTGGCGGGCAGGGTCGAAACTTCGGCCCATCCGGATTTCAAGCCGGGCGATCCTGTCGTGCTGAACGGTTACGGCCTCTCCGAAACCCATTATGGCGGCTATGCCGAATATGCGCGCGTGAAGGGCGAATGGCTGGTGAAGCTGCCGCCCGCCATTTCGCCCGCCGACGCCATGGCGATCGGAACGGCCGGCTACACCGCGATGCTCGCCATGCTCGCGCTGGAAGACGCGCGCGTCACGCCCGGCAAGGGCAAGGTGGTGGTCACGGGTGCTGCGGGCGGCGTGGGCTCGGTCGCCATCGCGATCCTCGCCAAACTCGGCTACACGGTCGTCGCCTCGACGGGGCGCACCGAAGAAGAGCCTTATCTGAAATCGCTCGGCGCCGCCGAAATCATTCCGCGTACGGAATTGTCCGCCGAGCCGCGCATGCTCGGCAAGGAGCGCTGGGCGGGCGCCGTCGATTCGGTCGGCTCCAAGACGCTCGCCAATGTCATCGCCTCGCTCTCTTACGGCGGGGCGGTCGCGGCCTGCGGGCTGGCGGGCGGGCTCGATTTGCCAACGAGCGTCGCTCCGTTCATTCTGCGGGGCGTCTCGCTTCTGGGGATCGATTCCGTCCAGTGCCCGATGCCGAGACGCCTCGAAGCCTGGCAGCGTCTTGCAACCGATCTCGACATGAAGAAGCTCTCGACGATGACGCACACGATCAAACTCTCCGGCGTGCGCAAGGCGGCCGACGACATTCTGGCGGGCCGCGTGCGCGGCCGCCTCGTGGTCGAGATCCCGTGATGGCCGCGAGCTGAACGCCACATGGAATATGTAATTCTCATCGGTTCGGGGGTGATGATCGGCTTGATCGTGGCCGCGCCGATTGGGCCCGTGAACCTGATCTGCATCAAGCGCACGCTCGACGATGGGCCGGTGAACGGATTCATCTCGGGCCTGGGCGCCGCCCTCGGCGACGGCGTCTTCGCCATCATCACGGCGTTCGGGCTCACGGCCATCGCGCAATTGATCGAGGGCTTTTCGCTGGCGCTGCAGCTTGCGGGCGGCGCGCTTCTGCTCGTCTTCGGCTGGCGCACCTACATGACCGAGCCCGCGCCCAAGCGGAAGCGGGAGAAAAACGAAGTCGACGCCGATCCGGGCAGCTCGCTCGCCCATGCGATGGTTTCGACCTTCGCGCTCACCATCACCAACCCCGCGACCCTTTTCGGGTTCGCGGCGCTGTTCGCAGGCCTCGGCGTGCTCGGCGGCGGCAATGCCAGTTTCGCGCAAGCGGCCATCGTGGTGGGCGGCGTGGTCGGGGGATCGGCGCTGTGGTGGTTCGTGGTCACGACCATCGTGGGTCTCTTCCACGCGCGCATCGATTCACAGGTGATGCGGGGGATCAATCATCTTTCGGGCCTCGCCATCACCACGTTCGGATTTGCCGTGTTGATTCACGTCGCGCTGAAGATTTTCCACGTCAACGTGTAAGGCGGCGTTTTGACTGCAATCAACAATACCCGCTATCGTCATCACCCGGTCGCGCGCTTTTTCGCGCGCGGTCGGGGTGATCTAATTTTACGCAGGAAAACGGATCGCCCGGCTTGGCCGCCGTAGCTTCAGCGAAGGCGGGACCCTTCGCGAAAGCTTCGGGCCGGGCCATGACGGAATCTCGATAGAGAGGGATTGCGAACCGCTCTAGCGCGCCGCGATCTTCGCCATCTTCGCGATCACGGCTTCGGCTTCTTCCATGATCTCGCGCACGATCTCGCCCGCCGGTTTGACGTCATGAATGGCGCCCGCGCCCTGGCCCATGGCGAAGGCGGATTTGCTGCGGTCGAGTCCCTCGATCTGCCCGCCGATGCCGCCCATCACGCCCGCCTGATGCGACATCATCGCCTGCATGGGGAATTTCTGGATGTCCTGCGGGCGGCGCTCCCAATCATCCACCCATTCGTTGCGATAGACGCGCATCGGCTTGCCGGAATAGGCGCGGGTGATGATCGTGTCTTCGTCGCCCGCTTCCACGATCACCTGCTTGTAGAGTGCGCCCGCATGCGCCTCGCTCGAGGCGATGAAGCGCGTTCCCACCCACACGCCTTGCGCGCCCAGCGCCAGCGCCGCGGCCAGCCCGCGACCGTCGACGATCGAGCCCGCCGCGATCACCGGGATCTTCACCGCATCCACGATCTGCGGCACCAGCGCCATCGTTGCCACGCGGCCCGTATGGCCGCCGGCTTCGGTTCCTTGCGCCACGACCGCATCGAGCCCGCCCGCTTCGGCGGAGCGCGCATGTTTCACCGTGCCGTTGACGTTCATCACCTTGAGACCCGCGTCGTGGAATTTCTTCACCAGATGCGGCGGCGGAACGCCGAGGCCGGAGATGAACGCCTTGGCGCCGCCCTCGATGATGATGTCGGCGGTCTTCTCCAGCGATTCCGGAACGGCGGCGAGAAGATCGACGCCGAAGGGTTTGTCGGTGAGATCGCGGACCTTCTTGATCTCCTGCTTGATCTCCGCCATCGGCCGGCCCGCCATGCCGAGCGTGCCGAAGCCGCCGGCTTCCGAGACCGCCGCGCACAATTCGGCGAACGACACCCCGCCCATGCCCGCGAGCATGATCGGATATTTGATGCCGAGCATGTCGCAGATCGGCGTGTGGATGGTCATGGGCGGCGCTCCTGACGGATTGTCAGAGGATTATCCCTGTGCCGCGCTTTCGCAAGATGACGTGGGTTCCGCTTTGCGAACTTGCCGCACTCTTTGTCATCCCGGCCACTTGTCCGCCGTAGCCTTGGCGAAGGCGGAAGCGATGCGTGCGCATCGCGAGAGCCGGGACCCACCGTGAAAGCGTCGGGGTGGGTCCCGGGTCTCGCTGCGCTCGCCCGGGATGACAATTTTGGAGATCAGAACTTCGTGTAGCCCCCATCGATCACGAACGCCTCGCCGGTGTGATAGGCGGACGCGTCGCTCGCCAGATAGACCGCGATCCCGCCGAAATCTTCCGGCTGTCCCCAGCGGCGCGCCGGAATGCGCGGGATCACCTTTTCCGTGAACACCGGGTTTGACTGCGCACCCGCCGTCATGTCGGTCGCGATCCAGCCGGGCGCGATCGAATTCACGCGGATGCCGTAACGCGCCAGCTCCACCGCGAGCGCCCGCGCCATCGACATCACGGCACCCTTGGACGCGCCATAGGCGGAATTGCGCGCCGCACCTTCGATGCCCGCCGTACTCGCGACCACCACCAAGGATCCGTTGGCATCGCCGGCCTTCGCGCGCTCGATCATGTGCTTGGCCGCTTCACGGAACGTCCAGAACACGCCTTCCTCGTTGACGGCATGCACCTTGCGGAAGAGTGCGGTCGTCATCTCGACCAGAGGCGAACCGCCGCCGATGCCGGCATTGGCGACCACGCAATCGAGCCGTCCCATTTCCGCCACCGCCGCCTTCATGCCTTCGACGACCTCTTCTTCCTTCGAGACATCCACCTTGCGCGCGACGACGCGGTGGCCATAAGCCGTCAGACGCTTTTTCGCATCCGCATTCTTCGCCTCGTTGGTGCCCCAGACGACGAGATCGGCGCCCGCTTGCGCCATCGCGTCCGCCATGCCGAGCCCGATGCCGCCATTGCCGCCGGTGACGAGCGCCACTTTTCCCGTGAGATCGAAGGGTTTGTACATGTGACAATCTCCTGAATATCGCGCCGCCGACGCTAGACCGAGCCAGTTTTCCGGGCAATCGCGCCAATAACCATGTTCGCGCGCGGCCTTCCCATTCCGCGCATCCCTGTGACATGCTTTGGCCAAGGGCCCGCGTAAAGGGCCGGTCAGGGGCTGGTCGGGATGACGTCCGAGATCGCGGTGATGAACCAGCGCGCGGTTGCGCTCGCAGCCGATTCCGCGGTGACGCTGATCGACGGCGGGACCGTGGTGGTGCGCAACGAGCAGCGCAAGCTCTTCAATCTGATCGAGGCCAGGCCCATCGGCCTCATGTTCTTCGGCGTCGCCGACATGCTGGGCCATCCCTGGGACCATCTGATCGAGCATTACCAGAAGACGCAGAAGCCCGACGCCTTCGCCCATCTGCGCGACTGCGCGGTGCATTTCACCAATGCGCTCGACCATATGGACGAACTCTTCGCCGGCAAGCGCCAGCAGGACGATTACAAGCGCCTGCTCGCCTCGGTGTTCCGCTACGTCTTCAATTTCGCGCAATACCTGCGCGACAGCGGGGCGGGGGCGGGCGACGACACCGCCGTCCTCGAACACGCCATCGACACGATCTGGCGCGATTACCAGTTCCGTCCCGACGGCACTCCGCGCCCCGATCTTTCCTGCTTTCCGGCGGAATTCGGCAAGCGCGTGCTTTCCGAACACGGCAAGATGATCGCGGAGCTGATCCAATACGGCTTCGCGCCCTTCGGGCTTTCGCATCAGTCGCAGGCGCGGCTTCAGGACATCGCGGTCTTTTGCGTCGTGAAGGATCTTTTTCTCGAAGACGTCTCGGGCCTCGTCTTCGCGGGCTTCGGCGCGGAAGACCGGTATCCGGCGCTCGTCACCTATTTCGTCTCGGCCATCGTCTGCGGCGTCGTCAAGCGCGCCGAAGCCAGCCACGACGTGATCGATACCGAACACCGCTCGCGCATCCGCGTCTTCGCCGACAGTGAAGTCACCAATGCCTTCATCCGCGGCATCGACTACAATCTCGAGCGCAGGCTCTATGGCGGCTTCCGCATGATGATGCACGGGCTTGTCGATCAGCTCGTGGGCGCCTTTCCCGGCGCCGATCCGTCCACGCGCGAGACCGTGCGCCAGAAATTCCAGAACGATTTCGTGCCGCGCTATTTCGAAGCCTTCCATCAGGCGATTTCGCAATATCAGCAGCAGGCGTTCATCAATCCGGTGCTGCGCGTGCTCGAGATCGCCGGCCGCACCGAACTCGGCGACACCGCGCGCCAGCTCGTCGGCCTCAACGTCTTCAAGAAGCGCATCACGGCGCAGAAGGAAACGGTGGGCGGCGCCATCGATGTCGCCATCATCACCCGCGAAAACGGATTTACCTGGCACGCCAAGGGAGGCTAGCGATGGAAAAGCTCTCGAAGGGACAAAGCGCGCTCGCGCAAGGCGCGGAGCGGTTCGCCGATGTCGCCCGCAATGTGAAGGCGCAGCAGATGGGCGAGCCGCCCATCCAGTCGCCGCGCATGAGCGTGATCGCGCCCGGCGAAGCCTGGTCGAAGAAATATATGAACCTGGGCATCGGGCCTGTGCCGGAACTTGTGGGCGTCAGCAACATGACGCCGATGCCGCATACGACCTTCGTGATCGGCGATGTCGCGCCGCCGCGCATCGCCATGCCGGAAAAGAAAATCGCGCGGACCAGTGCGCCGGCGGACACCGCGCCCATGAGTTTGCGCATCGGCAAGAAGGACGAGCGCAAGCGTTCGTGGCTGGGGCGGTTGCTCAGGGGGAATTGAAACAAAGAATTGTCACGGCCCGCTTTTACGGGCCATGACAGCGAGTGGGTTGTCAAATCCCCACATCCGCTTCGCACTCATCCGGATAATGCGCCGCGTTTCGTCCCAGCTTACGAGCCGAATTGCTTCCTCCGGTGAAACCCAGCGGCATTCGAGAACGTCGGAGGCCGCCGCCGCTTCGCCCGCGAGCCAGCGGGCGCTGAAATCGGCGATCACATAATGCCAGGCCAGCGTGCCGTCGGCATTCCGGCCGATGGCGTCCACCACATCGATCAGATCGCCGATCTCGATTTCGAGACCCGTCTCCTCCGCCACCTCGCGGGCGAGCGCGGCCCTCAGCGTCTCGCCCGGCTCGAGCGTGCCGCCGGGCAGGCTCCATTGGCCCAGCAGCGGCTCTTTCCCGCGGCGGATGAGGAGCAGCGCGTCCGGCCCGCGCCAGATCACCGCGCCCACCCCGAGCTTCGGAAGGTTTTCGTTCATTACCGATTTGGTTAAGGCAATCATGGCCGAAATCAACCCGTTACGCCTCATGCCTCTTGTGCTATTTGAGGAGTCGGGAGGGCGCGCCCGCCCCAACTTCGCCATATCAAAGTCCTAGGTCCCCCGACCCGCCAAGGAGGATTTCACCCCATGATTCGTTTCGGTGCCGTGGTTGCGGCCCTCGCAGCCCTGATCGTGATGCCGGCCTATGCGGCCAGCTCAGCCCTCAGCCCCGAGGCCAATGCGACCTATCTCGCCAACAACGCCAAAGAGCCGGGTGTCACGGTCGCCCCCAGCGGGCTTCAATACAAGATCATCAAAAGCGGCTTCGGCCAGCGGCCGGGCCCCACCGACAAGGTCCAGGTCTATTACTCGGGCAGCCTGATCAACGGCACGGTCTTCGACTCGACCGAGCCCGGCTACCCGGCCACCTTCACGGTGGACCAGCTCATCCCCGGCTGGACGGAAGCCCTCGAAATCATGCGCGAGGGCGACCATTGGCAGCTCGTCATCCCGGCCAATCTCGCCTATGGGGCGCGGGGCGCGGGCGACGGCGCCATTCCGCCCAACCAGACGCTGGTCTTCGATCTGGAACTGATCAAGGTCCTGCCGCCCGAGAAGCATCCCCAGGCGGATGACGACGACAGTCAATAGAAAATCGGGCACGACCGCGCGGGCGCCGCGTTTAGCTGCTAGAATGCTCCGCATAAAGAGGTTGGTGGGGTTCAGGTCACGATGATTTCGAAGTGGTTGCGCGCCATTCCACGCGGCCAGGCCCGCATCGCCATCGCGCTTCTGCTCGTGGTGAGCGCGAGCGCGCTGTTCTGGGCGAGCCGCGACTATCAGGTGATCGCGCCCGACTGGGACGGGCTCGTGCGCGGCATCTCCTATAGCCCGAGCCACCTTTTCACCGAGAAACAGCACGAGACGATCGCGCCCGGCCGCATCGACAGCGACATGAAGCAACTGTCGCAGCTCACGGGCCGCATCCGCACCTACACGGTGGCGAACGGCCTCGACCGCGTGCCCGAGATCGCGCGGCGCTACGGCCTCACCGTTTCGCTCGGGATCTGGATTGGTCCCGACCTCGACCAGAACGAGAAGGAAGTCGACAAGGGCATCAAGGTCGCGCTCGCCAACCGGCGCACGATCGATCGCGTTTTCGTCGGCAACGAAGCGATCCTGCGCGGCGACGTCACCGTCGATCAGTTGAACGCCTATATCGCGAGCGTGCGCGCGGCCCTTCCCAACCGCATCAAGGTCTCGACGGCCGAGCCCTGGTCGACATGGCTGCTCAATCCCGATCTCGCCAAGAACGTCGATTTCATCACCATCCATCTGCTGCCCTATTGGGAAGGCGTGGGCGTGAAGGATTCGCTCGTCTTCCTGCAGCACGCCTACGGCCATATCCAGGATCAGTTTCCCGGCATGCCCATCGTGATCGGCGAAGCGGGCTGGCCTTCGGAAGGGCGCACGCGCGGCAATGCCGAAGCCTCGCTCGCCAATCAGGCGTGGTTCGTGCGCAATTTCGTGCAGCTCGCGATGGAGAAGGGCTACGATTATTATCTGATCGAAGGCTATGACCAGCCCTGGAAGGGCGGCAATGAAGGCGCGGTCGGCGCCTATTGGGGCCTGTTCGACGCGCTGGGCACGCCGAAATTCCCCTTCACCGGCATGCTGCGCACCTTCCCCGAATGGCGAAGCTATGCGCTGGGCGCCGCGATCCTCACGCTGATTTTGGGCATGCTGATCCTCGGGCGCATGCCGCGCGTGCGCCAGCCGGGCTATCTCGTGATGGGAGGATTGGTGGCGCTGGTCACGACCGGCGTGCTGGTGCTGATCGATGCGACGTCGCTCGAATATATCGAGCCCTCCGACATCGCCATGATCGCGGCGATGGTGCCGCTGGTGTTCCTGGCCTCCACCGTGATCCTGACCGAAGGCATCGAACTCGCCGCGAGCCTGTGGCGCATGGAGCGGCGCGTGCTGCGCGCGTCGATCCCCGAGCATTCCCCGCGCGTCTCGATCCACGTTCCCTGCTACAACGAACCGCCCGCCATGGTGATCCAGACGCTGAACGCGCTCGCGCGGCTCGATTACGAGAATTGCGAGATCATCGTCATCGACAACAACACCGAAGACGCGAGCGTCTGGCGCCCCGTCGAGGAGCAATGCCGCGCGCTGGGCCCGCGCTTCCGCTTCTACCATTTCGACAAGCTCGACGGCTTCAAGGCCGGCGCGCTCAACAAGGCGCTGGAACTGACCGATCCGGACGCGCGCTACATCGCCGTCATCGACAGCGATTATCAGGTCGAGCCGTTCTGGCTGCGGCGCGCGCTGCCCTTCTTCGCGTCGCCCGAAGTGGCGCTCGTGCAGGGCCCGCAGGATTACCGCGACGGCCACGCCAATATCTTCAAATCGATGTGCTACGAGGAATATCGCGGCTTCTTCCATATCGGCATGGTCGAGCGCAACGAACACGACGCCATCATCCAGCACGGCACCATGACCATCGTGCGCAAGGATGCGCTGGCCGAAGTGGGCGGCTGGAGCGAATGGTGCATCACCGAGGATACCGAACTCGGATTGAAGCTGTTCGAGGCCGGTTACAGCGCCGCCTATATTCCCCAAAGCATGGGCAAGGGGCTGACGCCCGACACGCTCGCGGGTTTCATGAGCCAGCGCTATCGCTGGGTCTATGGCGCCATGCAGATCATGAAGCACCATATGGGCGCGATGTTCTTCGGCCGCACCAAGCTGACCTGGGCGCAGCGCTATCAATTCCTCTCGGGCTGGCTGCCGTGGATTTCCGACGGGCTCGGGCTCGTGGTCACGCTCTTCGCGCTGATCTGGACGCTGCTGATGACGGTGGCGCCGCGCTATTTCGACGTGCCGATGATGGCGCTTTCGGCGGCGGCGCTCGCGCTCTTCACCGCCAAGACGCTCAAGACCTTCCTGCTTTATCCGCAGAAGGTGCGCTCCGGCCTTTTCGGCGCGGTGATCGCATCGATTGCGGGCCTCGCGCTCACGCACACGGTGGGCAAGGCGGTGATCGCCGGCGTCTTCACTTCGCACAAGCCCTTCCTGCGCACGCCAAAATGCCAGGATCCGGCGATGTTGAGCCAGGTGCTGCGCCAGACCTGGCAGGAAGTGACGCTGCTTTCGCTCTGCTGCCTGGCACTGGTCGCCATGGTGTTCGACCGCGGCTTCGACGATCCCGCCGCGATGCTCTGGATGGTGATGCTGGCGATCCAGTCGATGCCCTATGCCGCGACCGTCATCACCGCGATCCTGAGCGCGGTATCGAATGCGAGGCCGGCCGCCAGGAGCCTCATCGGCCTGCCCGCGGCCAAACCGGCCTCGAACGAAAGCGGATTGCAGGAAGCGGCGTAACGCACTCGCCGGTTTATAGCTTCACGACCTTGCCCGGATTCAAGATATTGTTCGGATCGAGCGTGCGCTTCAGCGTGCGCATCAATTCGATCTCGACGGGCGATTTGTAGCGCAGGATCTCGTCGCGCTTCATCACGCCGAGCCCGTGCTCCGCGCTGATCGAGCCGCCGAGCGCATGGACGATGTCGTGCACGGCGCGGGACACCTCGCTCCATCTGGCGGGGAAGGCATCGTCATCGCCGCCTTGCGTCACGCTGAAATTGAAATGGATATTGCCGTCGCCCAGATGGCCGAAGGGCACGGGCCGCGCGCCGGGCGCGATCTTCCCGACGGCGGCGATGCCGCGCGTCAGCAGCTCCGGAACGGCGCGCACGGGCACCGACACGTCGTGCTTGATCGAGGCGCCTTCGTGCTTCTGCGCTTCGGAGAGGCTTTCGCGCAGGCGCCAGAGCGCCGCCGCCTGCGCCTCGTTCGTCGCGAAGACGGCGTCGGTTGCGAGGTTTGCATCGATGGCGCGGCCCATCGCGTTCTCGACCAGCTCTTTCAGCGATGCGGATGCGCTGGTCGCTTCCATCAGCACATACCAGGGCGAGCGCGCGGCGAGCGGATCGCGCGTCTCCGGGATGTGTTTCAAGACGAATTCGAGACCGATGCGCGGGATCAGCTCGAAAGCGGAGATCAGACCGCCGGTTTCATCCTGCAGACGGTTGAGCAGCGCGATGGCCGCTTCGGGCGAGGGTACGGCGGCAAAACCGGTGACGCGCGATTTCGGCTTCGGGAACAATTTCAGCGCGGCGGCGGTGATGATGCCGAGCGTGCCTTCGGCGCCGATGAAAAGCTGCTTGAGATCGTAGCCGGTATTGTCCTTGCGCAGCGTGCGCAGGAGATCGAGCACGCTTCCATCGGCCAGCACGACCTCAAGCCCGAGCACCAGATCGCGCGCCGAGCCGTAGCGCAGCACGTTCACCCCGCCGGCATTGGTGGAAAGATTGCCGCCAATGGTGGCCGAGCCTTCGGCCGCGAGGCTGAGGGGAAAATATTTTTCCGCCTCGTCCGCCGCGCGCTGGACATTGGCCAGCACGGCGCCTGCTTCCACGATCATGCTCGCGCCTTCCGCATCGACATTGCGGATCCGGTTCATGCGTTCGAGGCTGAGCAGGATTTCGCCGTCGAGCGGGATTTGTCCGCCGACCAGCCCGGTATTGCCGCCCTGCGGCACGATCGCGGTCTTCGTTTCGTTGCAGATGGCGAGGATGGCCGAAACCTGCGCCGCTTTTTCCGGCTTCAGCAGGAGCGGCGAGCGACCGCGATATTTGCTGCGCCATTCGACGAGATGGGGCGCGATCTCGTCCGCATCCTCGCTCCAGCGGCCGGCCGCTTGTTTCAGGCGCCCGATCTCGCTCATGCGGCCGCGCGCCTCAGCCGGTCGTTGATCGCTTCGCCGAGGCCGGTTTCCGGAACCGGCATTACTGCGATAATAGCCGCGCCGGCGGCATCGAGCTCGCGCATCATGGCGAAAAGATTGGCCGCGGCTTCGGTCAAATCGCTGCGCTCGCTCAGATTGCGCGTGACGCGTGCGCCGGAAAGCGGCTTGCCGAATGCGAGCAAGGCTTCGTTTGCTTTCACGCCCTTCGCATTCAATCGCATCGGCGTGTTCGGCGCGTAATGGCTCTCGAGTTGGCCGGGTGCGTTGATCTTGTCTTCCGAACGTCTCGATAATGGCCCGACGATGGCTTCGATCCTGTGGCGCGCGATCGCACCGGGCCGCAGCATCACGGGCTTGCCGCCCTCGAATCCGACGATGGTGGATTCGATTCCGACTTTCGTCGGCCCGCCGTCGAGCACCAGATCGGCGAGATCGCCGACATGTTCGGCGCGCGTCGGGCTGACTTCGCCGGAACGGTTCGCGCTCGGCGCCGCGATGGGACGGCCTGCGGCTTCGAGCAAGGCTTGCGCGATGTCATTGGCGGGCACGCGCAGGGCGACCGTATCCAGTCCGGCGCTCACCAGCAGCGAAAGCTTCGCGTCTTTCCTGCGCGGCAACACGAGCGTCAATCCGCCGGGCCAGAAGGCGGCGGCGAGCTTGCGCGCATCGGCTGAAAATTCTGCCAAGCGCTCCGCATCCCTCACGTCGCGCACATGCAAGATCAGCGGGTTGAATGCCGGCCGCTTCTTCGCCGCGAAGATCGCCGCAACCGCGTGATCGTTGCGCGCGTCCGCGCCGAGCCCGTAAACGGTTTCGGTCGGAAAGGCGACGAGCTTTCCGGCACGCAGCATCTCTCCGGCCTGCGCGATGGCGTCGGCGTCGGCGCGTCTGATACGAGAGAGCGTGCCCGTGTTCATCGGCGCATCTTATCGTTCACCCAGCACCTTTTGTCATCCCGGCCAAGCGAAGCGCGAGCCGGGACCCACTAAGCCGCGTCATGGTGGGTCCCTGTGTGTGGAGATTGTGTCAGAGTGGAGGTGGGCGGGAGACCGTTGGGTCCCTGGTCATAAAGACCGTTGTCCGGCTCGGTTCCCCGCCCGTTGTCATTCACCTGAACAGTTGCACGAGGCCGTTCTCAGCGGACCTCGCATCACAGGGACAGGCACCATGACTATATCTCAGGACTTCATCGGAATCGACGTTTCCAAATCCACGCTCGATGTTTTTGAAGGCGCACGCAGTAAGCGCATCGCCAATGCCGGCGAGCCGATCGCGGCACTGGTGGAGCGATGGCGTTCAAAAGACGTGTTTGTGCTGTTCGAGGCGACCGGCCAATACGACCAGCTCCTGCAGAGGGCGCTGCAGGCTGGCGGAATCGGCTTTGCGCGGGTCAATCCGGCGCGCGCGCGCGACTTCGCCCGGGCTGCGGGCTTTCTCGCCAAGACCGATGCCGTCGATGCCAAAATGCTGGCGATGATGGCCGAGCGGTTGCGCCCAAAAGCGGATGCGCCTGTGGCGCAGGAGCGCGAGCATCTGCGCATGCTGCACAGGCGCCGCGATCAACTCGTCCACATGCGCCAGCAGGAACGCACTCGGCTGAGCGAAGCTCGCGAGCCCGAAGAGAAGCAGAGCATCGTCCAGCATCTTGCCTGGTTGTCCGGCGCCATCAAAGATCTGGACAGCCGTATCCGCCACTTCATCGCTTCGGTCGGGCCACTCAAACAAGCCTGCAGCAAGCTGCGCAAAGCGCCCGGCATCGGACCGGTCGCGGCAACCACATTGCTCGCCCTCATGCCCGAACTCGGCACCCGCTCGCCCAAGACAATTGCAGCCCTTGCCGGGCTGGCTCCCCTCAATCGCGACAGCGGCATCGAGCGCGGCAAAAGAACCATAGCCGGCGGACGGCGGCGCGTTCGCGAAGCTCTCTATATGGCAGCCCTCGCCGCCGTGCGCTCCTCAGACCACTTCGCAAAGCTGTACAAAGCCTTCATCGCTGCCGGAAAAGCCAAAAAGCTCGCACTCATCGCCATCGCAAGAAAATTGCTCATCGCACTCAATGCCATGATCCGTGACGACACAGACTTCAAACCAGTATGACCCTCAACACAGTTGCCGGGTCTCGCGTTGCTCGCCCGGGATGACAGTTATTGTGTCCTGTGAGCGAGCAGATCGACTGTCACCGTCACCTCATGGGCTACCGGATCGGGTTTGGCCCATGGCCCGCCGCCCACGCCGAAATCGGTGCGCAGGATCACGGCCTTGCCCACCATATGCGCCTCGCCGCCCTTGATCGTGAGCGTGAAGGGCAGAGTGACGGGCCGCTCGATGCCGCGGATGGTGAGCGTGCCCTCGGCCACGTAATCGTCGCCGGATTTGTGCGTGAAACGGGTGGCGGCGAACCGGGCCGCGGGAAATTTCTTCACGTCGAAGCCGAGCGCGCCCCGCAGGCCCTCGTCGAAATCGGGCTCGTCGGATTTTTCGCTCGCCGGATCGATGCTGACGTCGGCGCGCGCATGCGCGAGATCGGCGGGATCGAAATCGATATCGGCTTTCCAACCCGTAAAGGCGGCCGAAAACGGCTCCTTCGCCCAGACTACCGTGAAGCCGAGCTGGCTTTTGGCGTAGTCGACGCTCCATTGCGCGGCGCCCGCCGGCGTGCTCATCGACAAGGCGCAGGCAATCAACGCAAAACGCTTCACGCATTTTCCTCCACGCGCGTGCCGGGGAGCATGCGCTTGAAGACGGCATCGCCGCGCAGGAACTGGTGATAGAGCGCGCCTGCGATGTGGATGGGCACGAGCACGATCGCCGACCAGGCGAGGAATACATGCGCCGCGCCGAACTCATGCTGCCACACATGCTTGGCCGCGCGCGTCATGTCGGCGAAGCCGGGAAGGTTGGGCCAGGCGAACCAGCCGAAAAACATGGTGGGAAGTCCGAGCGGCGAGGACGAGACCAGAAGCCATCCCGTCAGCGGAATGAGGAGGATCAGGACATAAAGCAGGAAATGCGTCGCGCGCGCGAGCGCCTTGAGCGTCGGGCTCATGCCGGCGGGCAGCGGCGGAACGGGATTGACGAGCCGCCACAGCACGCGCGCCACGCTGAGGACCAAAATCGTCAGCCCGATCGATTTGTGGGTCTGGGCGAGGCCGAATTTTTCCGGATCGCTGTTGGCCATGTCGGCGAAGGTGAGGCCCAGCACGATATTGGCGATCACGCCCGCCGCAATCAGCCAATGCAGCGTCATGGCGACGCCGCCATATCGCAGCTCCGAATTCTTCATGGACATCTATTCGCTCTCCCGTTGGAACATGGCCTCGATGATGAGGTGGATGTCGTCGCCCACCAGCGGCTCCCAGATCATGCCGGTCATGCCGAAATCGCTGCGCTTGATGGTGGCGCTTGCCTCGAAGCCGAGCACGCGCGAATCGTCGAGCGGATCGCTCTCGGTGCCGGTGAAGGTCACGGCGAGCGTCACCGGCCTGGTGACGCCGCGGATGGTGAGATCGCCGGTGATGGTGCCGTGGCTTGCGTCGCTGCGCGTGAGCGCGGTCGATTTGAAGGTCGCTTCGGGGAATTTCGTCGTATCGAAGACGGAATCGCCCTTCAGCGTATCGTTCAGCCGCGCCGAAGGCGTATCGACGCTCGCCGTATCGATGGTGACGGAGACCGCGGAGTGCTCGGGCGCGCCCGCATTGAAATTCAGCGTGCCGCTCATCTTGTCGAAGCGGCCGTAATATTCGGTCAGCCCCAGATGGCGGATGGAAAACAGGATCTGGCTGTGCGCGGTCTCGAGCCGGTAGGCGCCGCTTTCGGCCTGGGAGGCGTCCATGCTGACATCGCCGGCCGCGGCCGGCCCGGCCAGCAGCGCCGAAAAACAAATGAAGGCAATGCCCAGGCGCATCATGACCTCCGGCCGATCCGTGCCCGGCGAATATACCGGCCTTGACGGCTTCGTGTCGCGGTTTCCATAGTCCGTCCCGATAGAAATCGGATGACAGCGTTGAGCGAAGCCAAGGCGCCCCTCCGCCCGGGGCGGAATCTGGATTATCCGTTCGAAACGCGCCCCGAACTGGGCGCGACCATCGAGATCGCGCCGGGCATCCATTGGGTGCGCATGCGCCTTCCCATGCAGCTCAATCACATCAATGTGTGGCTGCTCGATGACGGCGACGGCTGGACCATCGTGGATACGGGCATCCGCGACCAGACCACAAAAGACGCCTGGAAAACCCTGTTCGCGGGCACGATGGGCGGGCGGCCCGTTCGCCGCGTGATCGTCACGCATCTTCACCCCGATCATGTGGGGTTGGCGGGCTGGCTTGCGCGCAAATTCGACGTGATGCTGTGGATGACGCGCACCGATTATCTTCTCTGCCGGGCGCTGGTGGCCGATACGGGCCAGGAAGCGCCGCCCGAGGGGATCAAGTTTTATAAAGCCGCCGGTTTTCCCGAAGAGGCCATTGAAACCTACAAGACCCGCTTCGGCGGATTCGGCCTCGGTGTTTACAAGCTGCCGAGTTCCTATCGCCGCATCGTCGATGGCGAGAAGATCGAAATCGGCGGCCGTATCTGGGATGTCGTGGTCGGCCGCGGGCATGCGCCGGAGCATGCGTGCCTCTGGTGCCGCGAGTTGAATCTCATCATCTCCGGCGATCAGATCCTGCCGCGCATTTCCTCCAATGTGAGCCTCTTTCCGACCGAGCCGGAAGCCAATCCGTTGCAGGACTGGCTCGATTCCTGCGCGCATCTACGCGATCTTCTGCCCGCCGATATTCTGGTGCTGCCGTCGCACAACGAGCCGTTCCGCGGCGTGCGGTTGCGCTTGCAGGAACTGATCGACGATCACGAATCCAACATGGAAAAATTGCTGGAACTCTGCGCCGAGCCCAAACGCGCGGTCGATTGCTTTCCGGCGCTGTTCCGGAGCCGCATCACGAGCGGCAATTTCGGCATGGCGACGGGCGAGAGCCTCGCACATCTCAATTGCCTGATGGCGCGGGGAAAGATCGCGCGCAGCACGGATGCGGATGGCGTCGATTGGTACAAAACGATTTGAACTTCAAATGTCACGGCCCGCCTGGTGCGGGCCGCCCAGTTGAATTCTGCAAGATTTAAGCAGCGAGAACTGGGTGGCCCGCATTCGCGGGCCATGACAAGATGGATTGGAAACGGATGGGAAGCCGAAAATGTCGCTGAAAAACAAAACCCTCTTCATCACCGGTGCCTCGCGCGGCATCGGCCTTGCGATCGCGCTCAAGGCCGCGCGGGACGGCGCCAATGTGGCGATTGCGGCCAAAACCGCCGAGCCGCATCCCAAATTGCCGGGCACGATCTACACCGCCGCCGAAGAGATCGAGAAAGCGGGCGGACGCGCGCTTCCCATCATGTGCGATATCCGTTTCGAGGATCAGGTCGCGGCGGCCGTCGAGCAGACGGCCGCCAAATTCGGCGGCATCGATATCTGCGTGAACAATGCGAGTGCCATCCAGCTCACCGGCACGCTCGCCACCGACATGAAACGCTACGATCTGATGCAGCAGATCAACGCGCGCGGCACCTATCTCGTCAGCCGCACCTGCATCCCCCATCTGAAACGCGCGGCCAATCCGCATGTGCTGATGCTGTCGCCGCCGCTCGACATGAACCCGCGCTGGTTCAAGGGCCACACCGCCTACACCATGGCCAAATACGGCATGAGCATGTGCGTGCTGGGCATGGCCGCGGAATTCGAAGGCGAGATCGCGTTCAACGCGCTCTGGCCGCGCACCGGCGTCGCCACCGCCGCCATCAGGAATGCGCTCGCCGGCGACGACGGCATGAAGCATTGCCGCACGACGGATATTCTCGCCGATGCGGCCTACATCGTCTTCAACAAGCCCGCGAAAAGTTTCTCCGGCAATTTCCTGATCGACGACACGTTCCTCAGCCAGAACGGCGTCAAGGATTTCGACCGATACCGCGTCGATCCCACGAAGGATCTGATGCCGGATTTCTTCGTGCCCGATTACATGCCGCCGCCCATCGGCGTCAGCCTCAGAGCAAAAGCCTAGCGTCGAAGCCAAAGAGATGCTCGATGCCGCGCGCGATATAGGCGGTCGTGCGCCAGGCGGCGGCCTGGACCTCGGCCGGGGCGCTGTAGCGGGCGTGGCTGATCGCATGCGCCATGCGCGTCGTTCCCACGCCGCTGGTGAACGTCGCGATCACAAGCGCGATCGCGATGGCCAGCGATTTCAGAAGGTAGTAGCGGCGCTCCATCTTCGCCTCCATCCCGAAGCTCGATTCGCATGATAAGGCTGGGCCGCGATCGAGGCCATTCAAGGGCCGGTGAACGGCATGGCATTCCTGCAATGCCAGTATGCGCGCCGCGCGCATTAGCGTAATGTCATGATGCATCGGAGGGGGACGCCGGCATGCGATGGGCGGTGATCGCATGGGCTTTGGCGGCGGCGGCGGGGCCCGCACTGGCCGAACCTTTGCCGCCATGCGCGGGCGCCATCGAACTTGCCGACATACGCGTCGCGGAGGCAAGGCCGGGCGGCGCGTTGTTGCTCGCGGACGGACGCAAGCTTCAGCTCGAAGGCGTCATCCTTCCCGATGCGCGGAGCGATCGCGCCCCGGATATCTATGCGAAGGAGGCTGCCGGCGCGCTTTCGGATCTGGCGCGCGGGCGAAGGATCGTGGCCGCCGCGCATTCGCGGCTCAAGGACCGCTACGGCCGCATCGAGGCGCAGCTCTTTCTTCCCGGCAATCCCGACGATCCCTGGCTGCAGGTGGCGATGCTGAGGCGCGGCCTCGGCCGCGTGTTCATCGCGCCGGAGCGGCCGGAATGCGCGAATGAACTCTACGCCGCCGAGCGTATCGCCCGCGCGCGCCGCCTCGGCATCTGGACGTCGCGCGCCTATGCCGTGCGCGCACCCGACGGGATCGACGCCCATGACCGGGGCACGTTCCAGATCGTTCAGGGCAAGGTGGTGAGCGCCGCAGTGAAGAACGGCCGTGCCTATATCGATTTCGGCGCCGACTGGAGAAGCGATTTCACCGCCACCATCGCGCCCGACGGCATGAAGCTCTTTCGCAAGGCCGGCATCGATCCCAGAACCTATGCCGGCCAGATCATCCGCGTGCGCGGCTGGATCGACGAATATCACGGCCCCGAAATCGAAATCGCGGCGCCGGAGGATGTGGAAGTGGTCGAATAAGCCGGTTGTCATCCCGGCCAGGCGATAGGTCGGCATCGCGCGAGCCGGGACCCCTCGAAATCGGCGCGGTGGGTCCTGGATAACGCGCTGGCGCGCGTTTCCGGGATGACACATGAAAAAGGCCCGGATCGCTCCGGGCCTTTCCTTTATTTGCGGGCAGCCAATCAGCCGCCACGTCAACCCTGATTGTCTGCCCGCCGATTACGCGGCCTTCTTCACCAGCATGCCTTCGACGCGCTTGACGGCGGTGGGTTCGTCAGTCTTCTCGACGGCGGCCACTTCGCGCGCCATGCGGGCGAGGGCCGCTTCGTAAAGCTGGCGCTCGGAATAGGACTGCTCGGGCTGTCCGCTCGCGCGATGCAGGTCGCGCACGACCTCCGCGATCGAGACGAGATCGCCCGAATTGATCTTGGCTTCGTATTCCTGCGCGCGGCGCGACCACATGGTGCGCTTGACGCGCGCGCGGCCCTTCAGCGTGTTGAGCGCGGTCGCCACCACGTCGGGCGAGGAGAGCTTCCTCATGCCCACGGCCTTGGCCTTGGCGGTCGGCACGCGCAGCGTCATCTTGTCCTTGTCGAAGGTGATGACGAAGAGCTCGAGCTTGGCGCCCGCCACTTCCTGCTCCTCGATGCGCATGATCTTGCCCACGCCGTGGGTGGGATACACGACGTGATCGTTGGCCTTGAATTCCAGTTTCTTGTTGGTGTTGGCCGGAATTTTCTTTTTCACTGCGGTAGCGGTCATTTCTTTTCCCATTCTTCGCCCGGGCGCCTCGCGGTGCACGCCGGCTTCGCGCCGACGCACCGCCAGCGCTGCGGTGCAATATCGAAACCCCGATGGTGACAAGCCGGCATCCGTCCAAAAACAGGTTCCGGCAGCTCGGGGTACATGGAACCTGACGCACGGATGAGGCGGGAAGAGGGGGCCGTCGAGCCTCCACCTGCCGCTTACCGACTGCGGAATATGTATCACAGAATGTGGCATTTGTGAAGATCAAATATGCCAACTATTTGAAATTCCGTAATTTATTTAAGATCACATGAGAAATTGTCAGGCGATTTCAGATCATTAGGCTGCAAGAATCGAAGCGGCGGCGCGGGAATCGCCTCGTGCGGCCCCAATTCTACGAACCGTCGCCGGGTTTATCGCTGAAGTACTTGTCAAATTTGTTGTCCACGCCCTCCCACGCCTTCGCATCCGCGGGAGCGGTCCCATGCTGGGTGATGTTGGGCCATTTCTTGGCATATTCGGCGTTGAGCGCCAGCCAGCGCTCCAGCCCCGGCTCGGTATCGGCCTTGATGGCCTCGGGCGGGCATTCGGGCTCGCAGACCCCGCAATCGATGCAGACCTCCGGGTCGATCACCAGCATGTTCTCGCCCTCGTAGAAGCAGTCCACGGGGCAGACCTCCACGCAATCCATGTATTTGCACTTGATGCAGGCTTCGGTGACGACAAAGGTCATGGGCGGCTCCGGGTCCCGGCTGGTCACTTAGGGCGGCGCGGCTTTTCGATCAAGAGCGTCGTCGGCGAGGACCGAGTAGAGCGCCTGGGCCTCGCGGGCCGGCCCGCGCCGGATTCCACAGGCTTCGATGCGGACAACCAGCACTTCGCGCCCCCTCGGGATCGTGAGGACGTCGCCGGGTTTGACCTCGGCGCTCGATTTGCGCACGCGTCCGTCGTTCAGCCGGATCAGGCCCGAGGTGGCCGCCTCCTGCGCCAGCGCCCGCGTCTTGGCGAAGCGGGCGTGCCAGAGCCATTTGTCGATGCGGATGCGATCGGTCATTTAATGCAAAACGTTTCCTCCCCCGCGAGAGCGGGGGAGGTGCTGAGCGAGCACGTGCGAGCGAAGCAGAGGGGGCGAGGTGTTGGTGCAAATTTGTTATCGGCGCAGCCACCCCCTCCGGCTCGCATTCGCTCGCCACCTCCCCCGTAAAACGGGGGAGGAAAACGCTTCACCTCGCCGCGGATGACGAGCGGGCAGATAGTCATTTCGCATTCACCAAAGTTTTCAGTCCGGCAAAGGGTGATGCCGCATTCGGTTTCTCGGAACGCTTCGGTCCTTTCTGTTTCTTCTTCGATCCGTGATGAGACTTCGCCTGCCGCCACACGTCCACCGGCGTTTCCCCGCTGACGGCAACGCGGCGCCAGCCCAGCGCGGCGAGGATCTTTTCCAGCGAAGCGCGGTCGCAGCCGAGCATCGAGAGCAGTTTGGGAAGTGCCGCTTCGGCGGTCGCGCCGTTATTCGCGGCGAGTTCGAGCTCTTCTTCGAGACGATCGAGCATGTCGAGGCGGATCGCGCGCGGACCGGCGGTGCGAAAACCGCTGGCCGCGAGAAACCCTTCCGCCAATTCGCCGTCCTGTTCGAAGGAGGTGAGACCGGCCTGTGGCGGCGGCGGAATCTTTTCGAGTTTCGATTTCACGCCCCACAAAAGCGCCAGCAGCGATGCCGCATCGGGCCGCAACAGCTTCGGCATATAGACCGAACGCCGCGCGAATTTGACGCCGTGCCGGCGGAGCGCGCGGATGGCGGCGCGTTCGTCCGCCGGCATGGTCGCGCGTTTGCGATCGAGCGAGCCCAGGCTTTCGTACAATTGATACGCAAGTCCACGCGCCTGCGCCGGAAGCGCATCCTGCGTGCCCGGCTTCGCATCGGCCGATTTCTGCAACTCGATCAGCGGTTCGAGGCGGGCGGCGATACGCGCCTTCATCCATTCATCGAGGCGCGATTGAACCCGTTCGCGCTGCTCGCCGCGCAGATTTTCGTCGGCGAAAAGCATCACGCGCGGCTGAAGCGCGCTTGGGCCCTCCGCCAGCCGCGCCACGATCGCGCCGTCCCACCACAATTTGCCGTGCTCGCTCAGACCGATCGCCGAATCTTCGGCATTCGAAAGCCGCAAGGCGCGGGCATAAAATTCGCCTTCGAGGCCCTTGAGTGCTGCGGCGCGCAGCGTGCGGCCGTGAATGCCGCCATTCTCCTTATCGTCCACGCGCGTGTCCGCTTCGAAGCGGAAGCCTTCGAGCTTGCCGATATTCTCGCCGCCGATGGAAACCGCGCCCGAATCATCGAGCACCAGATCCATCTCATCCTCGTCGCGCAACCGGCGCATCAGCACGGCCGTGCGGCGGTCGATGAAGCGTTGCGTCAGTTTCTCGTGCAGCGCATCGGAGAGCCGATCCTCCACCGCGCGCGTCTGATCCTGCCAATGCGCGCTGTCCTTCACCCAGCCGGGGCGATGGGCGGCGTAGGTCCAGGTGCGGATTTGCGCGAGCCGGCCCGAAAGCGTCGCCACATCGCCTTCCACTTCGTCGAGACGCGCGATCTGGCGGGCGAGCCAGTCTTCCGGCAGCACGCCATCGCTCATCAGATGGCGATAGATTTGTCCGACGAGGCGCACATGTTCGTCCGGCGTGAGCTTGCGGAAATCCGGCAATTGGCAGGCATCCCACAACCGCTTCACCGCGCCCGCGCCCTTTGCCATATCCGCGAACTCGTCATTCGCGGCGAGGATTTTCAGCGCCGCATAATCCATCGCGGGCCGCGCCTTCACCAATCCCTTCATCGGCGTCGGCGCATCGAGGCTTTCCATCAGCGCAGCGAGCGACACGAAATTGAGCGCCGAATTGCGCCATTGCAGGATGCGCACGGGCTCGTAGCGATGGCCTTCGACGCGCGCCACCGTTTCGTCGTCCAACGGCTCGGCTTCGGCGGTCGTGCCGAAGGTGCCGTCGTTCATGTGGCGCCCGGCGCGGCCGGCGATCTGCCCGATTTCCTCCGGCTTGAGCGGACGCACGCCCACGCCGTCGAATTTCTCCATCGATGAGAAGGCCACATGGTCCACATCCATGTTGAGGCCCATGCCGATGGCGTCGGTCGCGACGAGAAAATCCACATCGCCCGATTGATAGAGCGCAACTTGCGCGTTGCGCGTGCGCGGAGACAAAGCGCCCAAGACCACAGCCGCGCCGCCGCGCTGGCGGCGCACGAGATCGGCGATGCCATAGACATCCTCGAAGGAGAACGCGACGATGGCCGAGCGCCGCGGCAAACGCGTGAGCTTCTTGTGGCCGGTATAGGCGAGATCGGAAAAGCGCGGCCGCGTGATGAAATGGGCCTCCGGCACGAAGCGCGAGATCGCGCCGCGCATCGTTTCCGCGCCGAGGAAGAGCGTTTCTTCCTGTCCGCGCGCGTTCAGCAGCCGGTCGGTGAAGACATGGCCGCGCTCGGGATCGGCACAGAGCTGGATCTCGTCGATGGCGAGGAAGGCCACGCCCAGATCGAGCGGCATGGCCTCGACCGTGCAGACGAAATAGCGCGCCTCCGGCGGAACGATCTTCTCCTCGCCGGTGACGAGCGCGCACATTTTCTCGCCCTTCACGCGCGCGATGCGGTCATAGACCTCGCGCGCGAGAAGGCGCAGCGGCAAGCCGATCATGCCGGAGCGGTGCGCCAGCATGCGCTCGATCGCGTAATGGGTCTTGCCGGTGTTGGTCGGTCCGAGGACCGCCGCCGTTCTTTCGTGCATCTCGTGTCGTCGCTTGCGGCATATGCGAAGGGGCGGGCACGTGTGCCGTGTCCGCCCCCCAAATCCGCCCGGCGATCAGTCGTCGCCGGCGTCGATTCCGGCCTGAACTTCGTCAATCGCCTCGTTCACCAGATGAAGCGCACGCACGCGATGGCCGCCCTTGTCGTGCAGGGCCTCCTGCAATTCGGAACGCGCGCTTTGCAAATCGGCAAGTGCTGCGTCCATACGCTCCTGGCGCGCCCACGCCGCGCCGACAAAGAACCCTGTACCCAATACGAGGGCGAGTGCTGCGCCCGCTGATGCCATTCTGACTGTCCGTGTCATGATGGTCTCCCTCTGCGGCAAGATTGCCGCCGCGGAAATCATAGGCTGCGCGCGCGCAACGCGAAGAAAATTTTCTGTAACGCCTGTGGATGGCCGGTTAATTTAACCGAACGGGCGGCGAACGAAGCGGGTGCGAATCACTAACCGAATCGATATCATGCTCTGTTCTCATACAATTTCTCGTTTGTCAAGGATTTGTGACCCCAATATCTTGTGGGCAAGCCGAAGCCTAGAGGGCAGGCGGCCGCGCGCCCGGCATATCATCCGTGGACGGAGAAATGCGACGGGTTTTTGACGCTTGTTTCGCAGGCGCGGGACGGGCACAACGGCCCTTTCGGAGGCGGGAATGCAAGGCAAAGAGCCCGGGGACTGGAAGGCGCTGGCGGAAAAGGAGCTGAAGGGCAAATCGCCCGAAAGCCTGGTCTGGCACACGCCCGAGGGCTTCGACGTCAAGCCGCTCTATACCGCCGCCGACCTCGAGGGCATCGAGGCGCTGAATTCGCTGCCGGGTGCCGCCCCCTTCCTGCGCGGTGTGCGCGCGACCATGTATGCGGGCAGGCCCTGGACCATCCGCCAATATGCGGGGTTTTCGACGGCCGAGGAATCCAACGCCTTCTATCGCAAGAATCTCGCGGCGGGGCAGATGGGATTGTCGGTGGCGTTCGATCTCGCCACCCATCGCGGCTACGACAGCGATCATCCGCGCGTGGCGGGCGATGTGGGCAAGGCGGGCGTCGCCATCGATTCCGTGGAGGATATGAAGATCCTCTTCGCGGGAATTCCGCTCGACAAGATGAGCGTCTCGATGACCATGAACGGCGCGGTCATTCCGGTGATGGCAAATTTCATCGTGGCGGCGGAAGAAGAGGGTGTTGCGCCCGAAAAACTTTCCGGCACCATCCAGAACGACATATTGAAAGAGTTCATGGTGCGGAACACCTATATCTATCCGCCCGGGCCTTCGATGCGCATCGTCGCCGACATCATCGAATACACGGCCAAGAAGATGCCGAAATTCAATTCGATCTCGATTTCCGGCTATCACATGCATGAAGCGGGCGCGACCGCCGTGCAGGAACTGGCCTACACGCTCGCCGACGGCATCGAATATGTGCGCGCGGCGCTGGCGAAGAGTTTGGCGGTCGATGAATTCGCGCCCAGGCTCTCCTTCTTTTTCGGCATCGGCATGAATTTCTTCATGGAAGTGGCGAAGCTGCGCGCGGCAAGGCTTGTCTGGGCCGGGATCATGCGGAAATTCGGCGCGAAGAACCCCGAAAGCCTGATGCTGCGCACCCATTGCCAGACGAGCGGCGTGTCGCTGACCGAGCAGGACCCCTACAACAACATCGTGCGCACCACGATCGAGGCGATGGCGAGCGTGCTGGGCGGCACGCAATCGCTGCACACCAATTCCTTCGACGAGGCGATCGCGCTGCCGTCGGATTTCGCCGCCCGCATCGCGCGCAACACGCAGCTCATTCTGCAGAATGAATCTCAGATCACTCATGTCGTCGATCCGCTGGGCGGTTCCTATTATGTCGAGGCGCTGACGCATTCGCTGGCGGTGGCCGCGCGCGCCATCATCGATGAAGTCGAAGAGATGGGCGGCATGACGAAGGCGGTCGAAGCGGGAATCCCCAAGCTGCGCATCGAGGAAGCCGCGGCGCGCAGGCAGGCGCGCGTCGATCGCGGCGAGGACGTGATCGTCGGCGTCAACAAATTCGTGCCCACGCAGGAAGCCCCCGTCGATGTGCGCGACATCGACAATGCGGCGGTCAGGGGCGCGCAGATCGCACGGCTGAACGAGGTCAAGGCGAAACGCGATGCGAAGAAAACCGAAGCCGCGCTCGCAGCCCTCGTTGAAGGCGCGAAGGGCAACGCCAATCTCCTCGAACTCGCGGTGAATGCGGCGCGCGCGCGCGCCACCGTGGGCGAAATCTCCGATGCGATGGAGAAGGTGTTCGGGCGCCATCGCGCCGAAATCCGCTCCATCGCCGGCGTCTATGGCGGCGCCTATGAGGGCGATTCCGATTTCGCGGCCATCCGGGCCGAAGTGGAGAAATTCGCGAAGGACGAAGGCCGGCGCCCGCGCATCCTCGTCGCCAAGATGGGGCAGGACGGTCATGACCGCGGCGCGAAAGTCATCGCCACGGCCTTCGCCGATCTCGGCTTCGATGTCGATATCGGCCCGCTTTTCCAGACGCCGGAAGAGGTCGCCAAGGATGCGGTCGAAGCCGATGTGCATGTCGTGGGGATTTCCAGCCAGGCCGCCGGACACAAGACGCTCGTGCCGCAATTGATCGCGGCGCTGAAGAAGCAGAAGGCCGAAGACATTCTCGTCGTCTGCGGCGGCGTGATCCCGCAACAGGATTACGCCTTCCTGCAGAAGGCCGGCGTCGCCGCCATCTTCGGCCCCGGCACCAACATTCCCGAAGCCGCGTCGCGCGTGCTGACGCTCATCCGCGGGCGGCGCAGAGTGGCGGCTTAGCAGACCCTTTGAGCTAAGCCGGAGGTAATCCCAAATCGTGTAACAGTTTCAGAGCTTCCTCTGTACGGCCACCTGCAGCCTTTACGCCCTTCCTGCGTCGAAGTTCAGTTTGCCAATCATGATCTTCTTCAACACAGGCAAGCCAGTGAATCGTAGCGGCGAGTTCCAATACGGTCGCGGAGTGTTCATTCATTTTTGCCAAGGCAGTTTGGGCGACATCTAAGCGTATATCGCCCAGTCGTTTAACACTTGCTTGAGCAGGCGCATGGAAAATGCTGTAAGGCACACCGTCGCTGGCGCGTCGTTCTATTTTTTCTGAGATGCGGCCAAATGCGATGCAATCATCCACCGCATCAGCCAATTCTTCTGAATAAGGACCATAATGATGATACTCAAATGCAAAGCCGCTCCGCATTCCTAGTTGATCAAGCAAATAGACCAGCTTCTGAAGGCGGACCTTGCCGACAATCTGCCCACCGGCAGCAGACAGCAGATGTGGAACATCAAAGGACATCACCGGTGGCCTTTTCCAACGTCTTTCATGGCATCTGTTGCCGCGTTGAAGTCTGATTCGTCAAGAAAATAGTATCGCAGAAAAGTTCGATCAAGATTGTTGGCCGCGATAGCCGTGTCCTTAAATTCGGTGATTTCTTTCAAATCCTTGTGTCGAAGCTGGATCATAAGGCGCTTTTGGGCCTTCTCGTCATCCGCGCCAATAGTGCCATATATGGTCAATCGGGCTTCATCCCTGAATACGCTGACCCCTATCTTGGAACGGAACTGCTGTTCAATGCGATGTCTGGCTCGACGCTGATTCTCGCTGCTTTCCGGAAACTCAGTTTGAATATCCAGTGCAAGCGGTCTCTGACGCGTTCTTAATCGCAATGCAAGTTCCGAAATTCTCGGAACCTTGCACCGCGATAAGGCGTCAATTGCACCCCATACAACAGCGTCGTCCAATTGAAGGTAATTGGGTAAAGTTTCGCCCTTTGGCGAAAGAAATTTTGCCAAAGGGTTTTCCATGCCCATTCCAAGTGCGTCGTAATTCTCTTTGCCAACTTCTTCTGCTACTGCCCGAAACAGCGCCGTTAACAGCTGCTCCATGCCACGGGTAGTCTTATGTAGATACACATTCGTATATAATCGATAACGAGCAAGCAGAAAATCTTCCGCAGCTTCACGCCCCTTATATCCCAAACAGAAGCTATGCGTATAAACTGGAACGGCTGCATCATTGCTAGGCGCAGTAACATCAATACTCGCAACGCGGACGTTGTCCAGCAGCCAAGTGAGATCAATTACTCCCAGACCGATGCCGCTCATATAGCGATCTCTCTGGATGTAATCGAGCCTATCGGCATCAAAAGAGCTGGAAACAATGGCGTGGTACATATCTGTAGGCGTTTCTGCGAGCAACAGGTCCGCGATGGCTTTTGCGCGTCCTGGAACACGATTTAAGATATTGAATATGTTCCCATCTTCATTCTCTATAATGCTTGCACTCCATGCTTCGTGCTTTTTTAAGGGGCCCTTTATTCCACGTCCTTCTGCAACCGCTTTTCGCGCGGTTTCGAAAGCGTGGCTAAATGGACCATGCCCGACATCGTGAAGTAATGCCGCGAGAACCGCTATATTTGCGCGGGCTTCATCAAATTCGCCTTCGACTCGTCCCGCGGCAATTTCGCGTCTGATCAATTTGAGTAATCGTCTCGCATTAAAGAATACTCCAATCGAGTGTGCAAACCGAGAGTGCGTTGCGCCCGGATAGACAAATTCAGAAACGCCAAGTTGCTTAATTCCACGAAGCCTTTGAAATTCTGGAGTCCCAAGAAGTTCCCACGCAGTTTGGTCAAGATCGTCTCTTTCTTCAAAGACGATCAAGTCGTGGACTGGGTCGCGAATTCTTTGAGTACGTGACATTGAACAGAATCGGATGCTGCAACCGTGATTGTACCGTTCGACACGCCGCGAAATTGCTCGTCTGAAAGTTAGCTGTGAATTAATGCAGCCAG